>Ga0335072_10015228_pt1 | contig 10919 bp, 9 predicted proteins | sample Lox_Sample_21_FD_206725 | JGI IMG/M metagenome (GOLD analysis project Ga0335072, IMG submission 206725) | Soil microbial communities from Loxahatchee National Wildlife Refuge, Florida, United States - Lox_Sample_2.1 | ecosystem: Environmental > Terrestrial > Soil > Wetlands | place: USA: Florida... | reverse complement strand
GTCGTTTTGTGGGGTGCCGAGGGCTGCTGGATCGTGGAACCGTGGGGTGTTGTTATACAATGCAGTGGTCGCTATGCGGTGGTTCGCGTTGCCCGTGCTGACAAGATTGTGAGGTCTTTTTTTCTTGGTTTCTCTGCTCGTCGTCGTCCGCATGATGGGCGAGCATCACGAGCCGGCATCAAGGACATGGGCGGGTTTCGCGCCTCGGGAAAATGCTCACTGAACCTCGCAGCGGGCTATCCAGGCTCTTGATTGCCCCCCGATTCCCAATATCGTATAACGTTCACGATAGTTTTCTGCATGATGGAGAAAGTGTAGGTCTAAGGGCTGTCTGTGCCAGGCTGGCCAGCAACAAGTTGCATATTGACTCTTCCCGCTCGAGCTTAGATGAGTAATTTCGGTGTCGATGACATGACATGGTCTCCAGAACGCCAGCACCGGCAGAGTTGGTTCTTGAGCAGTCTCTCCCCACACCCGCTTTGACGAAGGCTGCATGTGCATTTTACACTACGGTACGATATTAGGGCTGATTGAGACGAAGTGCCGAGTAGAGTGAGGCGAACCTCGAGTATGCGGAGAAGTCCATGCAAGCCGCGATCTCGCCCGAGGATCTCGCCAGGTCCATTGGCAAATCGATGACCGGCAAGACTTCCATTTTTCTCAGCTCAACGGTATTTGCGGGGCGTAAATCTAGAGTCAGGTCACTCTGCGTAATCTACAAGGAAGCAGCGGCAAGGCACGCCAATGAACACGGCAAAAAACGGCGCTGGGGCGTGCGTGAGCAAAGCGCCTTCGATGCGTGTCGACTTGGCCCACGGCGGCTCTCACGACGTGCGAGGTTCGAGAGTGAGGTCACACACACATACAGAGACAGAGAACTCCCAAGACTTTTTTTTTCCGCGCACTGCTGCTCGCCTGCAAATCATGGTCCGCTCGCATGTGGGCGGCGGGCGTCTGCAGCGGCTGGCTCGTGTATGCTCGCAATCGGCTGTGTGCAGTAGCCAGCTTGCGACCAAGCTGCCGGCGCCTGGGCGCAGCGTACGTCTACTGCTGCCAGACTTGCAGAAGACATCCGAGAGGAGTGCGCAGTAATGTGACCGCGAGCAGTTGCATACGGGCCTCGCTGCTGTTTGAGGCCAAGAAGGTTTCGTTTGACGTGGGCGCGATGCCATCGGCTAATACTCTAGCCTGCCGCTCTGTTTACGAGGTCGGTCGATTCTCGGCCTGCATCGTGACGAATTTCTTGGAAAGAGTATGCGAACGAGACTATTGGATTTTGAAAGGTCGCAGATCGAAGGCGAGAAATACGAACGCAGAGGAAACGCAGCACGTTGCACTCTCGCCCTTTGGCAAATGGCGGCCAGCTTTCCCTTTTTGCGTCAGGTTGCCTTCTCAGCGGTACCTTACGCCCGGCTCGGCATGACCGGTAGTGGGTGTCACAGCTATTTTCAGCTGCTCTAGGTATAGCAGACTTTCGAAACAGCCCAGCAGCCGCGGCCGGTGACGGGAGGCAACGAGACTATCGAATGCTGTTGGCCGGCGCGCGACCCAGGACATGTCACGGCCGAGCGACTCCAATGACGCACACCGCCTCCGGCCACAGGCCTCGCAGCGCCGCAGCGCGCTCTCACGCCCTCATGCTGGAGGTCAGGTGAGCATGCTTTCAGGTGTGAGTGCGAAGACTGCGGTCGCCAATCGGGGCCGCGCTCTCGATTGCAGGGGCAGCGCGCACACTCGGACGCTGTGGGGAACCTTGCAAGCAAAAAGATTGGAATTGTTTCTGTCTCACTGGGCGAGCCGATCTTTCGCGACGACGCTTTTCTCACGGCCGAGCGCCCCCGTCGCCCCCTCGAATGTCGATCCAGAAGTACTCCGTAACACAGCCGGCCGACCCGCCAGCAACCCAGCACTCCCAGCCCAGGCCCTCCACTGCGCGGGCGCGATAATGAGATGAGCGATAAGGCCCTGGCTTGTCACTATCGTGGCCATCCACAGCCGCCGACCCGAAAGAGTGGGATGAAGGCTGCGAAAGCGCGTGTGACAGCCCTTGTAGATCAAGCAAAACCGCAGCGTTGGAAGCGCGCACATCGCCCAGTCTGATCGAACAAATGGCGGCCACGCTCCAATCAGCGCCACGTGCCGGGTCTTGGCCTTGTCAGGTACATGTGCAGCGAGGGTTGGAAACCCGGAAATTAGGAAGGCCTTCCCGGCAACAGCTCGCTTTGGGTATGACGGAAGGGCTTGCGTCGTCGAGGCCAGCACTGCGTACCCGCCGTATTGACTCCGAATGGGACGCGGCGTGTTCAAACGGTGTGCAGCGTGCGCAGCACCGTGCAAGGTCGACGAAAAGGACCCTTCCCTTGATCGGCTGACCCACTGGAGCACCCGGAGATTTCAGCGCTTCGCCCGGATGAGCGCGGCCGTCGCACGCTGCGCGAGTACTCTACTCTCTGCGCGCGCGCGGGTACAGCTTCGAAAGCATCAGCCGTGCGGCGCGGGCCTTGTCGAAAGTCGAGCATCCTCGCGCCGCACAGCGTTCCGGCCTCATGCCACGTCCAAAGAGGCCGCCGCCGTACCGCGGCCAGTCCGAAGCTAAATTGTGACTGTCACATTTTCTGCCGGAGGGCGAAAGGAAAGGATCATGCCTTCCAGGCCCCATTTCCGCAGCCTTCCACGCCGAAGTCAGAGGAACGCCGCTCCCTGGCAAACATTTCCAAGCGAACGACGAGAAGGACCGACAACGGCCCCGCTCCACACTGTCCTTGGGATTTCGCCCACACACGAGGGCTGACTGCTTAGCCAAGCATGCGTTCCTAGGCACCAAGCATCACGATGATGTGTTGTTTTCTATTGTGGGCGCCGAGACACGCTGGACAGGGGTCGGAGTGGTTTGAATCAAGGAATCACCGTTCTTTCCAAAACGCTTCCAAGGCTCGGGAATGCTGTGCAGTTTGCAAGAGAGAAACAAGTCAGGCCCAGGTACGGAGTTCCGTCGTATCCAGCAGCCATGCGAGCCGGCGCAAAGGCTAGTGGGCCAAGTTGCGAGTACACTGGGCGCGCAACTTCAGATTGACTAATTAGAGAGTGGCCGTGCTTGGGGCCCTATTAGCAGCAGCCGGGGGATGACGAGTTCGGTGACGTCGCTGCGATGTGCGATGGTGTATGAGGCTCGCGTTTCATAGCGAAGCCGCCCCTCGAATCGCGGCGGCGACTCGCGTGCCGAGAGTTTCTAGTGGCCGGGGTGGGCTGGCCACTGGCTGCCATCAAACGCTGCGTCGCCGGTCCCATTGGCAAATGCGTTGCGGGCGTCCCTCGGCCGCGGGACGTGATGCGCAGGCAGGCTGAGCGCCCTGTGTGCCTCGCGAGTGACTTTTCGTTTTTTGGCCGTCATCGAGCGGCCAACAGCTGCACTCTAAGCGCGGCGAACTGTGCGGCAGCAACAGCAGGCTGCTCCGCTTTGCTGGAAGTCATTCGGGGGCATTCGTTGGGTGCGCGCGCGCTGGCAGGCCACGGCACGGCATTGGCACGGCATGGCGTCCAACCTCGAACCTCGCACCTTGCTCCCGTTCCAGAGCACGTCTCAATAGTCAGGCCAGGTGGTGATGCAATACTCGATATTGATGACCGGCCATTACATACTGCGTTCCTGCTGTTGCAGCAGGGCACCGTACTATTGACCAGGCGGAGAGGCCTAGTGTACACCGCCGCGACACGACCATTCGCCCCGCGGCAGCGCACCTTTGCTGTTCTTAGAATGCGATGCAGCTGCCGACTCGCACATCAATACTCTGACAGCGCTGCACTGCGGCGGTGCATGCCGGGGCGAGGCACGAGGGAGCGCGAGCGACAAAGCAGCGGGGCCTGCCGGGAGACAGACGCGTGCGACGACATGCGTGGGAGTCATAGTTAAACTTCATGCGCACCGGTCCCTCAAGTCAGGCGGCGAGCCCAGCACACCCCAGCAACTGGCATCGCGATAGACGGACTGGCGATGGCGACTGGGAAGCGAGCGGAGCCCGGACGGCGCTGGCGCTGGCCGAGCTCTGGAGGTGCGCGCGAGCTTGGGGTGTGCCTTGTCTGCCACCCGAGCGAGGGAGGGGGCGGCGGGTCGTGGGCGGTGGGCTGGGCTGGGCCGGGCTGGCTGCGCGCTCCGGGGCGTGCTGGCGTGCTGGCGTGCGCTTGTTCGTTGGAGCCGGCCTTGGTTCGCGATCGCCAGGCCTTTGCCGCGCCTCTGTAACGGCGTGCGCTACCTGTGTCAAGCGCCCGAAGTCCGTCCTTTCTTCCCCTCCCCGTCGCCCATCCGCCGCCCGCTGCCTCTCCCCCCCCCTACAGCGCCTGTACCTTTTCCCCCTTCACGGCCTTGAATTGTCGCCACTCGCTCCCACGCCGTGCGCGCTTTTGCTCGCTGGCTTTCCTGCCGCTCCGTCTCCTTTTCCTCGCTCGGCGCTGCCCATGGTGCCCTTTTTTCTTCCAATTGGCACCGCCCGCGTCCCGCTCCCTGCAATTTTGCGACTGGGCCACAATTTTTTTTTCAAGGCCGTTTTTATTCCTCACGTCGCCCGCTGCCCGCCCTCCACCGCAACTCTCTCTGCGCACTCGTCCTCGCGCGCGCGCTCCCTCGCTCTGACGCTCCACTTGATTTTGCAGGGACGTGCTACTGCTGCGCCCGCTGCTGCTACTTGCTGCCGTCGCTCGCCGCCATTTCAAAAGCGTGACCGCCTGGAGCCGCCGCGCCCTAGAAAGCCCGCCGTCGACACACCCGAGCCCCAGACCGCATTTGCACCTTTGCATGCAGACAGCTGCACCATTCGATCACCTGGCCGCGTCCTCGACTTGCATGCTACGTCGTTCGCATGCAATCTGGCTCACCCGCGTCGTGACGCTCGGCAGTCATCCGTAAACACAACCCGGCCTGCATAACAGCCTTGTCCTCCCCCCATCTGGCCATCCTTCCGGCCCGGAATAGCCTCATTAATACGCCCGCCGCACGACCCAAAGCAAAGCACCAGCGCAGCAAAAACTGTTGTGCCCATTGCCACTTCAATCCTACCTTGCCCATCTCACCATGTTGTAGTCATCGACCGAACGTTAGCTCTCAACGCTACGTTCCCCCCGTTTACCATTTCACAATGTCGACCAACCGGCCGACTTCAGCAGATGCCGCTTCTGAGCTGCTGCCAGACGTCCGCTTGTTCGCCGGCAAGCCACCCAAGCAACATGTTGTCACCTCTGTACCACTCACAGTCACTCCTGCTTCCGCGCTCAGCAACAACTCCTCCACGGGGAGTCTCGCTTCGGCGTCTTCGCAGTCTCTAACCCTGTCCTTCCACAACACTCCCGACAGCATTCGCCCGGTAGTCTACACTCCTGCGTCGTTAAACACAATGACGTCTCCGGCGGATCTTCCTGTAGCACAGCTGTCAACGCCGGCATCCCCGGCCATCTCGAACCACTGCGCCATGGCAGAGGCAATGGCCGTGTCCACCACCATCAGCAAGAGCCCGAGTGGTCTGGTGCGTCGTCTGTCACGAGGAGCGCGCGATAGGATCGGCCGCGCTCGGAGACCGTCAGGTGCAAGCCTGCGCGATCACAGTGTCGGCCCCATCACGGTACGGCGGCGCAGTGACAGCAACAAGAACCCTCCACCAGACTCCGGCATTGACGTATCCGACCTCGAGCTGGATCCCCACGACGACGATGTGTTCGACAATGGCAATGACTCCGCCAGCGTCATCTCCAACACCTACAGCGGTCTCGGCATTCTTTCTGGCCGACCTAGCATTGGCTCCATCCCCGAAGAAGGCCTTGCTCCTACCATTCCCCCTAGCCTTCAGCGGGGCACTGTCCTAACAAAGATCTCGCGTAAAAAGCGCAAGCGCTTTTTCTTTCGTCTGGACTTTGAAGCTGGCAAGATTTCTTGGGACGCCTCAAGGCCGTCGAAGCACGTTTACATTGACGACATCCGAGATGTGCGCGAAGGAAGCGAAGCCACTGAGTACCGTGAACACCAGGGGGCACCGGCCGACCAGGAGAATCGTTGTTTCACTATTGTCTATACGGATCCAGACAGGACCAAAGGCCGCAACATCAAAACAATGCACCTTGTCGCCGATGACGAGGCCACGCGCAATCTCTGGCTTGATTCTATCGACCGAGTGCAGCGACTTCGCATACACACTATGACCGAGCTCGCCAAAGGCGCAGAGAAAAGCGTAAAAGAGCTCTGGCGTCGGGAAGTCAAAGCTAAATTCGGACCCGAGACCAAGGAAAACGAGGCAAAACTTGATTTCAACATCATCAAAGACCTCTGCCGGAGGCTCGATATCAACTGCTCTAATAGCGCGCTGCGCTCTCAGTTCGACATGGCCGACACCGATGGTACCAACGACTTAAACTTCGATCAGTTTCAAACATTTGTCAAGCGTCTTCGGGAACGTCACGATATCAAGAGCATTTTCGCCGAAATCAAAGGTCCATGCGCTTCCGAGCTAGACCTTGACTCGTTTCTTCGGTTCCTGCGGATCTGGCAGAAAATCGACGTTAGCGCAAAGCCAGACTACTACAAGAATATTTTCGAAAAGTACGCAAAGAAATGCCGACCGAAGGACGTGTCGACTCCTACTTCTGGAGAGTTAACCATGAATCTGGCTGCGTTCCAGGATCTTATGGTGGCTAGAACGCCACTCTTTCAGGGGATCGATACCAGGCGCACGTACAAAGCCTTGGATCGACCGTTGAGCGAGTATTTCATCTCCAGCTCGCACAATACTTATCTTCTTGGACGCCAAGTTGCAGGTCAGTCTAGTACCGAGGCGTACATCTTCGCGCTCTCCAGAGGATGCCGATGCGTTGAGATTGATTGCTGGGACGGCGCTGATGGCAGACCTATTGTCATGCACGGCCGCACGCTAACCACCAGCGTACTGTTCTCCGACTGCATCAAAGTCATCAATGAGCATGCTTTCACCGCCTCAGATTACCCGCTCATCATTTCGCTCGAGGTCCACTGTAACCCCGAACAGCAAGCAGCGATGACGGAAATCATGAAAAACACTTTCGGCGACAAACTCGTCCTGCAACCCATTGAATCAGACGAATCCAAATTGCCATCTCCCGAAGACCTTAAACGGCGCATTCTCGTCAAAGTAAAGGCCCCTCAGGAAGCAAACGAAGAACTTGTCTCTTCCGGTCCATCCGAGGCCCTTCCACTGCAGCCACGAAGACAACGCGGGTTCAGTTCTCCATTCTCACGGCCTACGATTGTTGATACTGATCGCATGCCGTATGGCCATGCTCTGTCAAGTCCGCCGTCAATCAGTCCGCCTGACCGCGCTGGAAGCTTCTGGTCTACTCCAAAATCCATGGCCTCCGGCCCGCTGAATGCGGCAAGTCCGAGCAGCTCAGCTGAGGAGAGCGATGTTATTTCAGAGAAGCGACGTAAAAAATCGAAAATCGTCAAAGTGCTTGGCGATCTCGGCGTCTACACTCAAGGAGTCAAGTTTCCAGGCGACTTTCGAGCCACAGAGGCCAAAGCCTACAACCATGTTTTCTCCTTCGCCGAGAGGACTTTCGAGAGCGTCGGTAGCTCCCACGACATGAAAGCAATGCTCGAGAAACACAACAAGCGCTACCTGATGCGTGTATACCCGTCTGCCTATCGGATCCGTTCGGACAATTTCGATCCACTGAGATACTGGCGCAGTGGTGTCCAAATGGCAGCTCTCAACTGGCAAACTTACGATCTCGGAATGCAACTCAACGAGGCAATGTTCGCTGCCGGCGATGATCAAACTGGATACGTTCTTAAACCTGCGGATATGCGCCCTTCTGCACAGGCCGAGCCATCTACCGAACCAGCTCACAAGCCAAGCAAAAAGCTGATTAGGTTCTCCGTCGATATCATTTCCGCACAGCAGCTACCACGCCCGCGCGGTCTCAGCGCGGATGCACCAATGAACCCTTACATCGAGTTTGAGGTTTACACTGCCGAAGATAGAGCTCGCGGACTTGCAGCAGGCGAAGGCGGAAGAGGTGCATCGACTCGCAGAGGCACATTGGGCATTGGCTCCCCCGTGCGTAGGCGTACTGCTATTGCCGAGGACAACGGCTACGATCCTCTGTTTAACGAATCCGTTTCAATAACAATAGAGACCAAGCATCCCAGTCTCGTCTTCGTCCGCTGGACGGTTTGGAATTCCCCAGACGGCCGCATACTGGCTGGAGCTAGCCTCCCACTGGCGTCTTTCACGGCCAAGCTGGAGTCCCTTCAGGAGGGCTATAGGCACCTTCCTCTTTACAACGCTCGCAATGAGCGCTACTACTTCTCGACATTGTTCTGCAAGATCAAGAAAGAAGAATATGTCAATTTGGAGGAGCTGCATAGCAGTGCTGCCAGCCTGAACTCGCAGCAATCGAGCCCAACGAGTCCAAACCAAGAAAACAAGTCTGGCATCTTCAAGCGTATATTGAGCCGTCAACCGTCTCTTCGTCGTCAGAAAGAAAACCGCGAACCATCCACACCGGGAACTCCGCTGAGTCGGACTTCTTCTGTGGAACGGCAGTCGTCCTACTGAAATTTTCAAAGAACAAAAAAAGTTTTGTACGGATCTGTATCTCTAGACATTTTGCTTTTTACCGGAGTTCGACGAAAGTACAGCCAGGCCTGAGTGAGATGGCTTGTAACAGCACGATTCTTCGCTTCCACGATATACCCCTTTTGTGAAACATTTTTCATCCACGCACTTAGTAGGCGTCAACCCTGGGACGTTTGGCCTTCCGTGGCGTTTTTCATACAACTGGCGCGCGTACGAGAGGGGGAGACTAGGAACATGCATCGGTCGGATTGCATCACAGCAGCGTCAATAACACACATATCATCATCACGATCACCAAATAGACAACCTTAGCCTTGATGGCGCACTCGCTTCACAGCATTCACTTCGATATCATCATCGGTGGCGACCATCACATTGACGGGCCCGGATGTGAACTGTATTCTTTTGGAGGTTTTTGTTTCTTTTCTTGGCTTGCGTTCGTGTTTTACTATTGTATCTCTCGGGAGGCTCCTTGTCGATTCTTCTCACGATCATAGCATTAGCAGTTCTTGGCTCAAGGGCTGGGAATTACGATTGGGTTATGAAAAGGGAGAACATCACGGAGGAACGGGCATCGCAACTCACATCGTAAGATTGCTCAACAAAGGCCAGGATCCTTTGACGTTGGGACCCTTGGGTTTTCCATCAGACATCTAGGCATAGCTTGAGTAATTTGAATGAGTAGTGTATTAAGAGTCGGCTTCCAAGCTCCGACTCGACGTACGACGCATCCGGAACATCTTCAAACGCGCCACCTTGTGAAAACGAGATCTCATCGTCCGGGGTACGATGCGCAAGTAATGTGAGACATGCAGATACGAAAATTTTTTTGTTTCTGAGGCTTTTTACTGTACAGCGATTGGCGTCGAGATTGAAACAAGCGACGCCGGAATGAAAAGAAATTACCCTCCAAGGGACGGGTCAAAAGTAGCCGCATCGCTTCCACTACCAAGGATAGTCCTGGCACTTGGTGGAATGATAACGGCACATGTGCATATACATATCGTAGCGTTCATAAGATGGCGATAGCGAGAAAATTTTACGCAGCCATACTGCCTAACCACCGAATAACCACCCATCCTAGCTTCCGTGCAAGCGTCCACAAAACAGTAGCCACGTCGCACGTCGCTCGTCGCTCGGTCTCGAACGGGGCCCAACTCACCAACCCGCAGCCAGCACCAGCAGCACGAGCACCAGCACGCAGCGGCAACAGCGGCAGCACCACCACCAGCAGCAGCATCGGGCACCCATCACGACTTCCACTCGCCCGCATTCTTGACACCGCGAGCAATATCGTTGGCACCGGCCTCAACGCCATTGCCGACGTCCGCCAGACCACGGCCAACAGAGCGCAGGCCGGTGGCGCCCTCGACGGTTTCGCCGACGCCGCGCAGCGTCGCGCCCAGCACGCCGCCCACCGTGTTGGTCAGGCCGCCGACGGTGTTGCCCACCGTCGCCGTCACCGCTTTGGCGCCGCCCTAGAGAAAAATGCTGGTGTTAGCGTTGGCGTTGTGAGAAGATGGGGCCGCTGCGCGCGCGGTGCTGGCGCCGTTACCTTTACGCCGGTGTCTTCGTGGAGAGGCATGGTTTTTGTTTTCGCGTGGGCCTTATTTTAAGATGTTATGTGCTATGCGCAATCGGGGATGGGAGGAATTGAGATTGGGAGGACTTTGGATCGTCTTTTGGCGCTGCTCCCTTAAATCTCCGACTGGTGGCACGCCGTTGATCTTCCATGACGTCAGCCATGGCACGTATTTTCGTCAGGCTGGCGCGTCACGTGTGTTGATAGGGCTGAGAAGCCGGTTGTCGGATCGGAGTAAGAGGAGCGAACGAGATGGAGCGGTACAGTGGAGAAAGCGACTATCCTGGCATGTGCCGTGGCTACAGATGCGCAGAATGTGTGCGTACCATCAGCTATCGCAGCTAGAGCCGCCTGAAGCCGACTTTCCCATTGTCACGGTGTTGTGGCGACGTAAGTTTTCTACCTGCGCCGCGAAACGTGAGAGAAAACGAGTGACGCTAGACTAGAAAGTGAAGAAGTTCGCTAGCTGGGAGAAAGAATGAGTCGTCTGAAAAGCCCAAATTGGAGAGACGGCGTGGGAGCTTAAAGAGTGCAGCCGCATCATATTGACGAGACGGTGGTGAGTTATTCCACCACTTGCAACGATAACGACCCGACAGCATACCTAAGGCAAAACAGAGAGGCAGGCTTACACAGTCTCACTGATTGCACTGATAAACTTGTCGGATATCTCATAGTTGATGAAGTTGAAGTGCGACACTCTATTTCGGGCAGTGAAGAAGCTTAACGGGCCAATGGGAGGA
>Ga0335072_10015226_pt1 | contig 10919 bp, 8 predicted proteins | sample Lox_Sample_21_FD_206725 | JGI IMG/M metagenome (GOLD analysis project Ga0335072, IMG submission 206725) | Soil microbial communities from Loxahatchee National Wildlife Refuge, Florida, United States - Lox_Sample_2.1 | ecosystem: Environmental > Terrestrial > Soil > Wetlands | place: USA: Florida... | reverse complement strand
CTGGATGTGGTCAGGGAGATAGCGCTGCGCCTGGCGCAGGTTCTCGATCTTCGCCGTGGTGCCGTCGATGCCGGTTTTGAATATCGAGTACATCGTCAGGTAGGGGTTGGCGTCCGGGGCGACCGATCGAACCTCGACGCGCATGGAGCGCGAATTGCCGATGGGCACGCGGATCATGGAGCCGCGATCGGTGGCCGATGCCTTGATCTGGTTCGGCGCTTCGAAGTGCGGATCGAGACGCCGATACGCGTTCACGCTGGGATTCAGGATGAGGCAAATGTCGAGAGCGTGGGTAAGGATGCGATCAATGAAGCACCACCCGAATTCCGACAACTGCTCCTGGCCCTTCTCGTCCCACATCAGGTTGACCTTGTCCTTCGAGACCGACACGTTGGTGTGCATGCCGCTGCCGTTTACGCCCACCACCGGCTTGGGCAGAAAGCTGGCCGTGTAGCCCATGTTGTTGGCAATCTGCCGCGTCAGCAGCTTGTAGAGCTGGATCTGGTCGGCAGCCGCCACCACTTCGCCGTAGCCGTAGTTGATCTCAAACTGGCTGGGCGCAACCTCGGGGTGATCCTTCTCGTTCTGGAACCCCATGGCGCGCTGCACCTCGGCCGATGTGTCGATGAACTGGCGCAGCGGATCGAGCGGCAGAACATGGTAGTAGCCGCCCGTATTGATGAACTCGAATTTGCCCGTCTCGTGATACTTCTTCTCCGCGTCGCGGCCCGCAAACAGGAAGCCCTCGATTTCGTTGGCCGCATTCAGCGTGTAACCCTTCTCCTTGTAGAGCGTGTCGGCGTAGTTCTTCAGCACGCCTCGCAGGTCGCCCGAGTAGGGCGTGCCATCCTTGTCGATCACCATGCCGAACACCAGCACCTTGCCGTTGCCGAAGACGTCGGCCGGCACCCAGTAGAACGCGCTCCAGTCGATGCCCAGGCGCAGGTCGCTCTCCTTCTGAGCCGTGAACCCCCGAATCGAAGAGCCGTCGAAGGTCAGGTTCTCGTAGGCGCCCAGCAAAAACTTCTTGTCATAATCCAGCAGGTGCAGGCGCCCCTCAAGATCCGAGAAAAGTACGGTTACCGCCTTGATCCGCTTTTCGTCCGTCAGGTATTTCAGCCGTTTTTCGCGGATTTCCTCAGCCGGAACTCGGTTCAACCGGTCGGCCTTCGCTTGCAGATTCAGCGCTTCAAGCTCTTCGTAGGTCAGAGCCAGAAAGTTGCGATACTCAGTGGACATGGATCTCCTTCTTGTCGGGAAAGCAGCGAAACAATCTGTGAAAGTCTACGGTTCCTAATAGAAGGAACCCGTGAGCAACGTGGATGGCGCCGGATAGGCCCTGGCGGGCAACCGAACCGAGAATAGGATAGCAAGCTGGGCGACGAAATCTGAGTGGGATTGCGGTCTTTTCTTTTGCTCAGCGGCAGCGTCACTGAGATGCGCCGTAGGAATGGCTCCGATGGAAGGCCATCTGCCTCACCGCCCGCACCCTGATCACCTGGGCGGTGGCATTGTCGTCGCCGTCCGCCGCCACTGCGCGGGCCACAAGTTCGCGCGCGATTTCACCCGTGGTTTTCGCCTGCGAAGCGATGCCCGCAATGCCTTGGCCACCAATCACCTGGTGTACTCCATCAGTGCTCAGAACGAGCACGTCGCCGGGCAGCAGCGCCAGGGCCGTCGTATCGGGCGAAATGAATGCCTCGGTCCCCAGGGCGCTCTTCGCAGCCATTTGCAGGCCGTTCGCTGGCCGGTTTCCGTTGCTGCCTTCGACCGTCCTGTCTCCCTGCAGATCCCGATGGTCCTGGGTCACCTGACGCGCTCGCCCGTCGCGCACGAGATAGCAGTGTGAGTGCCCCACATGCGACACGATGGCCTGGTCATTGCGCAATGCGCACGCCACCACCGTCGTTGTCATCTGCATCTCGCTTCGGCCGCCTGCCCGTCCGCGTTCGCGGACCGCGGTGTTTGCGCATTGAATGAGTTGCGGCAGCAGACTGATCAACATAGCGCCTGACTCCGCCTTCTCGAACTCGTCGGTCAATACCGCAATCGCCGTCGATGCTGCGGCTTCGTCCCCGTCTCGTTCGCCGCTTCCATCCGCCACCGCAAATAGATAACCGTGCGACTGCGCCTGTTGACGCGAATAAGGAACAAACCAACCCGTTGCATCGCCATTCCTTGTTCTTACCTTGCCTCGAACACTGGACTGGCCAAACTGAATCTCTAGCATGGTCGCCGCCACATAGAGCCTTCGCCAGGTCGCCCCACCACACACACCTCCGGCCTTCGTGCGCAGGTCTGTTCGCGCGCCGGTCATCCTTCTCGGTTTTTGTGATGAAGACGGAAACCCCTTGAATAACTGCAGCCTAGAGTGGCGCCAATAAAGATGCAATGAAGATCAGCCCCCGGTGAGTGCACAGAACCGAGAGAAACCGCATCCTTCCTGTTAAAATCTGATCAACAGCTGATCACGTTCTCACCGGCTACCTGCCGGTCCCCAGGGAATTCGCTATCAAGGCTTCCCGCATCACGAGGTTGCCGGCGCATCGAGTCACTCATTTGCAAGATGATCCTGGTTTCACTCGACTGAAAGGACCACACACTTGTCCGGCGCTACAACCATTTCTGTTCGAGCCGCCCTTGGCGCCCGAGGCGTCCACGGATCCAGGGCTCGCGCCATGCAGTTCCTGTTGCAGTGCTGCTTTGGCATGGCCGCCGTCCTGGCCATCGCCGTCGTCGCCCGCCTTGTCCATGGATTTCTGGTCGCCTCTGTGCTCCTCTGCTTCCTGGTTGTGGTTGCTGTGGCAGGCTGGTACGGGCTCAAGCAGTCGATCATCGTTTCCGCCACTGCCGTTGCTGCGGACCTCGTGCTTCCCCCGCGCTCCGGCCCTTTCTCGCCGGCAATCGCTATCGAATCGCTCTTCATCCTGACTGCGTTCACTTTGACCGCGTATCTGGTCAGCCGCCTTTCATCTCGTGCGGAACAGAATATGGCCACTGCCAATACTGTCTCTGCGCAAATGCAGGATCTCTACGAGTTTGCCCGCCGTACGCTGCAGTTGAATCTGCACATGGAGCCCGGCGCCCAACTCGCCGACCTGGTCCACGAAATCTTTGACCTTGAAGCGGTCGCCGTTTTCGACGCCGATCTGCACGACATATACCAGGCAGGCTACTGGCAGGACGATCCCCAGGAACTGACACAGAACGTTTATTACTTCGAAACGTCCGACGACGACCCGAAAACCGGCATTGGACGCCGTGTCGTGCGTCTCGGCTCTGTTCCCATCGGCAGCCTCGTGGTGCGCGGCAATACCAGCCCTTTGACCAATAGCGCGATTGCATCCCTCATCGCCATCACCTTCGACCGCTACCGCGCCTTCGCGAACGAAAGCCGCATCGAAACCGAGCGCCGCACTGAACAGCTTCGCTCCACCGTCCTCGACAGTCTGGCCCACGCGTACAAGACCCCGCTCACCGCCATCCGCGCCGCATCCTCCGGTCTCAATGAGATGGGCCATTTGACTTCCGCCCAGGCCGAACTCGTTTCACTCATTGATGAGCAGGCCGCCGTGCTGAGCGATCTCACCGCCCGCCTGCTGATGACTGCCCGCCTTGATGCCGGCGAAGTCGCGATTCACGCGGTCGAGGTCGGTGTTGCCGCGCTCATCGACGAGGTCATAGCAGGCCTTGGCGAGCGCCTCGCGAGCATGAAGGTCGTCATCGACTTGGCCGACGATCGTCTCGTTGTCTGCTGCGATCGCCAGCTCATGAACATGCTGCTCACCCAGTACATCGACAACGCCTGCAAGTACTCCACCTACGGATCGACCATCACCATTCGCGCCGCGCAGGTCCAGCACGAGGTGATCTTTTCCGTGCATAGCTTCGGCCCCGTCATCCCCGTTGCTGATCGGGAACGCATCTTCGAGCGCTACTATCGGTCCTCCACGTTGTCCAGCCAGGCCTCCGGAACCGGCATTGGCCTTTCTGTCGCCAAGCGCGTCGCCATGATTCACGATGGCCACGTCTGGGTGACGAGCGATGAAGAAGAGGGAACCACGTTCCACGCCGCCATTCCCGCTCCCTTGCAGAAGAGGAAAAGCTCATGAACCAACCCGCCATTCGAGTCCTTGTGGTTGACGACGAGTCCGCAATTCGCCGCGCCTTGCGGCCGCCGCTTGTTGAACTCGGCTTTCAAATCACCGAAGCTTCGCGCGGCGAGGAGGCGTTGCAACTGCTTCACGGCGGAAACATCGACGTCGTCCTGCTCGACATCAACATGCCCGGGATCGGCGGCATCGAAACTCTGCGCCGCATTCGCGCCATGGCTCCGCGCCTTCCCGTCCTGATGGTGACCGTCCGCGATGGCGAAGAGGAGAAGGTTGAAGCTCTCGAGCTTGGCGCCGATGACTACGTGACCAAGCCGTTCAGCATCCGGGAACTCATCGCACGCATTCGCACCGCGCACCGCCGTGTTCACGCGCCGGCACGCGCCGAGGATGCGCCAATTGAAATCGGCGATATCCGGCTGACGCCTGCGCGACGCACCGTTACCAGGCGCGGCGAGCCCCTGCATCTTACGCGCAAGGAGTTCGACATTCTCCACTGCCTCATGAGCCGTGCAGGGCGCGTCGTGACCTACGCCAAGCTCCTCACTGCCGTGTGGGGCGCGGATTGCCGCGAAGAAGTGGAATATCTCCGCACCTTTGTCCGCCAGCTTCGCAAAAAGATCGAAGACGATCCTTCCAATCCCATCTACTTGCTGACCGACGTATACGTGGGCTACCGTTTCGCCGATGCGCAGATGTTGCAGGATAGTCGCGAGGCTGTCGCTCCGGCAGCGCTGGCTGAACCGATCTCAGAAACTGCGTTTTGAGCGGCGCGTGAAGGATGCGGGCCGGGCAGCGCCTGAGATTCGTTGCCTACTCGTCGTAGTGCAGCAGGCTGAACACGTCATACTCAGTGAATCTTTCGCGGCCCTTCAGAAAATCGAGCTCCACCGCAAATCCAAGACCTGCAATTTCGCCGCCCAGCTGCTTCACCAGCTTCACCGTGGCTTCCATGGTGCCGCCCGTTGCCAGCAGATCGTCCACCAGCACCACGCGTTGCCCGGGCCTGATGGCGTCCATGTGGATCTCGAGCGTGTCCGTTCCGTACTCAAGATCGTAGGTCACGCGCGCTACCGGAGCCGGCAGCTTGCGCGGCTTGCGCACCGGCACAAACCCGGCATTCAGGCGATAGGCCAGCGCCGGCCCAAAGATAAATCCGCGGGCTTCGATGCCAAGCACCAGGTCGATGCGCTGCTCAATGTAGTGCGCCGCCAGGGCATCGATCAGTTGCGCAAAACCGGTCTTATCCTTCAACAGAGTCGTAATGTCGTAAAACAGAATCCCCGGCTTGGGAAAATCGGGCACCGTGCGTACCAGCGCCTTCAGGGCTTCCACATTCACTGCCTTCTTCTTCTCGGGCATGCGTCCGCTCGCTCTCTATTGTCTTCAATATGTGATCTGAAAATCAGCAGGAAGGGAACCGATCATAGGCAGCTCTGCTTCCCTATCGATTATAGAGTCTTCGCTGGTCTGCTCTGCGGCTTCTTCAATGTCTCGCGGACGGTTCGATCCCAACTAAGCGTTGCGGCCGGCGCGGATCTCCTACCACGCCCCTTCAATCCGGAACGCGTCCAGTCCCTTCGCTTCACTCTCGTCCAGGTAGTGCTCGAGCACACGGTCCACCCGGCTGCCCCGCGGACCCTTGCGCAGACTGGCACGCAACTCCGCCAGGTCGTCCACCGGGCCCGACGCCACGACCTCGACATCTCCGTCCTCGGTGTTCCGTACCCAGCCGTGCAGTTCCAGGTCGCTGGCTTCGCGATGGACGAACCACCGGAACCCAACTCCCTGTACGCGTCCCTGGATGAGGAAGTGTAAAACCATTGGCGGCCAACGCCAGTTTTTCAGATCAACGCCGGTTTGTCATCCCCGCAGCGCAGAGTGTTCCGATGGCCAGGAGACGACCGTCCTCCTCTACTTGACAAACAAGTAAAACCAGCAGCACACTGAATCCGGAAGAACACTTGAATGTCAAGTAAAGAGAAAAAGCCCTTGCAATTGCTGCAGGGAACCCTGGATCTGATTGTCTTGCGCAATCTGGCCACGATGGGCCCGCAGCATGCCTATCAGATCGCCGGCAGACTGCAGCAGGTGTCGGGGCAGCTCCTCGAATTGAATCAGGGAACTCTGTATCCAGCGCTCGTCCGGCTCGAGCAGCATGGCTGGATCAAGGGAGCCTGGGGGAAAACCGAGAACAACCGCGAAGCCCGCTTTTATACCATCACCGCTGCAGGCCGAAAGGCGCTGGAAAAAGAGACATCCAATTGGCGCAGAATGTCTGATCTTGTCGAGCGCCTGCTCGTGGAAGGCACTCGCGCGTGAACCCGTCCCTGGCGCGCTTCGCAGCTAAACTGCGCAATCTTTTCACGCGCAACCACGTCGACGCTGAACTGAGCCGCGAAATCTCCGCGCACCTCGGCTTTCTCGAAGAAGAGTTTCTCCGCCGCGGCGATTCGCCCGCCGAAGCCCGGCGGAAAGCCAGGATCGCCTGCGGCACCTTCGAAACAGTCCGTCAATCGCATCGCGATGCGCGTTCATTCCTGTGGCTCGCGCAGGCCGGCCAGGATATTCGTCATGCGTTCCGCGCCATGCGTTGGTCTCCGGGATTCACTGCGGCAGCCATCGTGACCCTTGCCCTCGGAATCGGTGCGAACACGGCGGTTTTTTCGGTCGTGGATGCGGTCCTTCTGCAACCCCTTCCTTACCCGGCGCCCGATCGCATCGTGGAGTTCTTTCTCTCCTCGCAAGGCGGATCGACCGCCGGCACGTCGATCCCGGACTTCCGGTTCTGGCTCGATCATGCTCATGCAGTAGAGGACATTTCAGCCTTTGACTTCGATCAATCTGAAATTGGACTCACCTCCGGTGTGCCGGAAGAGGTTCACGGCGTTCACGTCAACTCCGGTTATTTCCGCCTCTTCGGTGCTCCATTTCGCCTTGGCCGCTCATTGACTTCGTCCGACGACAATCCGGCCGGCGCCCGCGTGGTTGTCCTCAGCTACGGCCTGTGGAAGCGGAGGTTCGCTGCGGACGAGCACATCATCGGCAAAGCCGTTTCCATCGACAAGGAGAGCTACACCGTCGTCGGCGTCACGGGCGAACGCTTTCATCCGCAGCCCGACGCGCAGCTCTGGATCCCGTTTCGCTTCGACCTGAACAGCACAGACCAGTTCCATTCATTTGAAGTGGCGGGGCGTCTCAAGCCCGGAGTTACGCTGGCGCAGGCCAACGCCCAGCTCGCTTCCATCGCGTCGGCCACCCAGCACGACCGGCCCGATCCAGACTTCCGATTCGAACTGCGGCGCCTGAGGGATGCGATGGTCGGCGATATCCGTCCGGCCCTGTGGCTGTTGCAAGGCGCCGTCACTTTCGTTCTGCTCATCGCCTGCGCTAACTTGGCCAACCTGCTGCTCATTCGCATGACCGTGCGCCGTCGCGAATTCGCGATCCGTGCGGCCATCGGCGCCGGCCGTGGACGCATTCTGCGCCAGCTCACCGCCGAAAGCCTGCTGCTGTGCGCCTGCGGCTCCGCGCTTGGGGTTGCGTTGTCGCTTCTGGCAGTACCCGCCCTGATGGCCCTTAACCCCGGCAGCATTCCGCGCATCAGCGAAACAGGCATCGGCCTTGGCCTCGATCTTCGCGTCATGGGCTTCACCCTCGCGACCTCGCTCGCCATCGGTCTTGTCTTCGGCTTGCTGCCCGCGCTCTCGGTTCGCCGCACAAGGATCGCCAACGCATTGCTCGAGAGCGGCTCGCGCCAGGGTGCAGGTGTCTGGAACCGCCGGTCGCGCTCGCTCGTCGTGATCAGCGAAATCGCATTATCCCTCATCCTGCTCATCGGCGCCTCGCTTCTCATCCGCACCCTGGTCGCGCTCAACAGTGTTAATCCCGGCTTTTCGAGCCGCAACGTCGTTCTCATGACCATGCCGCTCGAGGGCAGGCAATTTACCTCGGGCGCAAGCGTCGCCGCCATGGTTCGCGATGCCCGCGACCGGCTTGCCGCCATTCCAGGAGTCGAAGACATCGCTGCGACATTCAGCGCGCCCTACGCCAGCCGCATGGGCTTGTCCTTCGACTCCGTGTTCAACGGATCCACCATCTCAGACGACGCCGAGTGGATGGCTGTCTCTCCCCAATACTTCCGCACTCTCCAGATCCCTGTCCTTCGCGGGCGCAGTTTCGATGCGCAAGATGATTCTGGCGCCCCTGCGGTTGTGCTCATCAACCAGGCCATGGCGAAGCGATACTGGCCCGGGCGGGATCCGCTCGGCCAGCAGATTGAAATTGGCAAGGGTCTCGGACCAAACTTCTCCGACCGCCCGCGTCGCATCATCGGGATCGTGGCAGACACGCACGACGACGGCTTGAGCCAGCCTCCTGCGTCCACCATGATCATTCCCGATGCGCAGGAACCAGATGGCATGGTGCAGCTCGAAACCAAGTTCGGACCACTCTGGTGGATCGTGCGCACTCGCACAGCGACTGGTCCACTCCTGCCTGCAATCGAAGCCGCGCTTCGCGAGGCCGGCAGCGGACGGCCGGTAGGAAGTGTCCGCACCATGGACGAAGTGCTTTCGCGCTCGATCGCGCGCCAGCGCTTCAACATGGTGTTGCTCTCGACATTCGCAGTCATCGCGCTGCTGCTTGCCGCCGCGGGCGTTTACGGCGTGATGGCATACTCCGTCGCGCAGCGTGCGCAGGAGATCGGCGTGCGCATGGCCCTCGGCGCCGATCGCGCCCGCGTTCAACGCATGATCCTTCGCGAGGGCCTCGTCAAGGGCGTCCTGGGCGTCGCCTGCGGGCTTTCCGCTGCCTTTTTCCTGGTGCGTCTGGTCGCCGGTTGGCTCTTCGGCGTCTCCACGCGCGACCTGTTTGTCTTCCTGGCCGCCCCCATCTTCCTGCTCGCGGTCACCATTCTTGCCGCATGGATTCCGGCCCGGCGCGCGTCGCGCCTCAATCCGGTTGATGCTCTGCGTTTTGAGTAACGCCGCCCGGGTGCCGTCCTGACTTGTTAGAGCGGGGTTCGTTTCCTGCTTTGAAGGGGCACGCCTTCATCGGGGTCCCCACGGACAGGTCTTCGTTCGTGGGGTGACCTTTATCCGTGCCGCTAATCCGCCTAAAATCGACGCGGCTTTTAGCCGCCGAGAGGCGTTCTCTCATTCGCCCGCAACATTTATGCAGGAGCGCCCATCCGGTGCCGTGGTACATTCCAGCCATGCGCACGGGCTTTCGCGAATCACGACATTCCCAGGACACATCGAATCACGCAAATGCCTCCGGCGTCTTGCGAAATACCCCTCGCAGGACGATCCTGATTTTTCTGCTAGCCGTGTTCTTCGTCTTCTCCGCCCTTGGCGTTGCCGGCGACATCATGGACACCGGACGCCAGCCCACATTCCGTTTCGCTCTCGGCATCCTGATCTCCGGCCTCTTCGCTGCTTTCTACGCCTATTCCGGCATCAGGCTTCGAGGTCGTTTCTGGATAGTTTTCGTGCCCGTGTTCACGGTGCACGTCCTCCTCATGGGCATGCTGGCGAGGCATTACCCTGACCTGCGTCAGCCAGTGCCGATGGACGCTGCCGCAATCGCGCGGATGCAAAGCCGCCTTACGTTCGACGGCATTGCGATTACGGTAGCTGTCTGGCTTGGGTATGCGGGCTTTGTTGTTTCCTCCATCAGCGAGGCGCGGCGCTACGCCGGTACGCGCACCGAAATGGCGATTCTCGAGAATGAAATGACCGCTGCCCGAGAGGTTCAGCAGGTCATGCTGCCCGCAACCGGAGAATCGTTTCCCGGCTTCGCCCTCGAGTCGGTCTACAAGCCGGCCCGGCAAGTCGGAGGCGATTTCTTCCAGATCCTCCGCGCCGGCGATCGTGGCTTGCTGATCGTCTTTGGCGACGTTGCAGGCAAGGGTGTTCCAGCCGCCATGCTCGTTTCCTTGCTGGTTGGATCGATTCGAGCCATCGCTGACGATACGAACGAGCCGGCCATCGTCCTCCGCAAGCTTCACGACCGGCTTGTCGGGCGTATCTCCGGAGGCTTCGCCACAGCGCTCGCCGCCCACATCACTGCGGAAGGCGCTGTCAGCATGGCCAACGCCGGCCACCTGTCGCCGTATCTCGATGGAAGCGAAGTGGAGTTACCCGGCGCGTTGCCGCTGGGGGTGCCCGGCGGCGGCCAGTACGAAACCCGAAGTCTCACGCTCCACCCCGGCAGCCGTCTCACCTTCTTTTCTGACGGCGTGGTCGAGGCGCAGACGAAAGCGGGCGAACTGTTCGGCTTCGATCGGGCCAGGGCGATCTCGACTCAGTCTGCTTCCTCCATCGCGGAAGCTGCGGTCCAATTCGGCCAGTCTGACGACATCACCGTCGTCACCATTCAGCGGCTTGCCTCGGGGTCCTGGCCGGAGTGCGAAGACGCTCCCGTGCTGGCCCGCGCCTGAACCCCGTTCTCTGTCTAGGAAGCCTTCTCAAATACCAGCCGCTGTTCTGTATCGCCGAAGATCGTGTGCTGCTCCACCAGGTCAATCAACTCCGCCCCGTCTGCGGAAAGGAACAATCGCTGCTTTGAGTAGTCGAGGTATCCGGTCACAATTTCCGTCCACTCCAGCGTGCATCCCTGCCAGGATGCCGTCATCCGTGCCTTCACCCCAGGACTTCCCGGCGAGTGCGGCAACTCGATTTCATGTTCCTGCCCGTCTGCTATCACTTCCTGCGTGGTGGTCGAGTCGGGCAGGGGAATGTTCACCACGTTCGGATGCACCGCGATGTCCGTGAAGGAAATCGTGTCGTTGTTCTGCACAATCCT
>Ga0335072_10015223_pt1 | contig 10920 bp, 19 predicted proteins | sample Lox_Sample_21_FD_206725 | JGI IMG/M metagenome (GOLD analysis project Ga0335072, IMG submission 206725) | Soil microbial communities from Loxahatchee National Wildlife Refuge, Florida, United States - Lox_Sample_2.1 | ecosystem: Environmental > Terrestrial > Soil > Wetlands | place: USA... | reverse complement strand
GTCCAGCAGGTGGGTTCCGGTGGCCCGGCTCAGCCCTGGCGCTGCTTGTGCCGCGGGTCCGAGCAGATCACCATGACCCGGCCATGCCGACGGATGATCCGGCACTTGCTGCAGATCTTCTTCACGCTCGGCTTGACCTTCATTGTGTGTTCTCCTTCACGGATGCCGGGACGGCCGCCGCCCCCCGCATCTCGTTACTTGTACCGGTAGACGATCCGCCCACGACTGAGGTCGTAGGGGCTCAGCTCGACGACGACCCGGTCATCGGGAAGGATCCGGATGTAGTGCATCCGCATCTTTCCGCTGATGTGAGCCAGGACCTTGTGCCCGTTGTCTAGCTCCACCCTGAAAAAGGCGTTGGGCAGGGACTCCACAACCGTGCCTTCGATCTCTATGGCGCCGTCTTTCTTCGGCATATCCTCCGCGCTTCGCTGGTCGCTACCTGATTGTTGCTGTGCTGGTTTTGGTACTGCTGATCTGTACAGCCGTTCCGTGCTTGCAGGCCCCGGGGGCGGCCGGTCACAGGCCGTGGCAGGCAGGATCACGCGCATATCGTGAGGCTGGCCCCGCCCCGGCTCGTGCTGCGCACGCCATCCGGATCCGGGCGGCTCCGACGGATGGCCGCCTTCGCGTCGCAGGTTACGCCGCAGCACGAAAGCAGCTCACGGGCCGCAGCAGAGTCTACGCGACACCCGCCGCCAAAGCGAACTGGGGCCGCCGAACCCTGCTCGGGCGGTGTAACCGGGAGGGGGGCCGGGATATTCCCTGGGCGCTCGTGGGTCGGGCGGGCGGGTCAGTGCATCGCGTCAGTGGGATCGCGTCAGTGGTCGTGATCGCCGCCGCTGATCTGGTCCGGGCCGCGGCGCAGCTGGTTCGGCCGGCCTGAGCCGCCGCCGTCGGGATGGTGGCCCGCGACCCAGCGGCCGAGCATGACCGCGCCCCATGGCGCGGCCACCCACAGCGGCCAGACGTACCCGGCGCCGCTCAGCGCCCAGACCACGAAACAGAGCAGGGTGACGGTGAACCAACCGCCCCAGGCGGCCTGCCAGGCGTGGGAGAACCGGCTATGCCCCCGGGCCATGCCGCTGCCCGCCGCGGCCGCCTGCAGTGAACCGGATCCGGGGATCTGCCGGCGGTAGTGCGGCGGCAGTGACGCGTCGGGCAGGCGGTAAAGGTCGATGGCGGGCAGGTCGGACATCAGCTCGTCGAGGTCGCCCAGGGTCTTCGCCGCGTACGCCTTGTCCAGCCGCTCGTTGAACTCCTCCAGCGTCAGCCGGCCGGCCGCGTGGTGCTCTCGCAGCAGCGAGACGGTGCGCTCCCGGTCGTCGTCGGAAGCCCGGATCCTGGGGTCACCCGCCATCAGGTCCTCCTCAGCTCGCCGAACTCGCCCCGGCGGACACCTGCGGCGGGTCGGCCCCCTGAGCGCTCTCGGCGCGCAGGCGCTCGAACCCGCTGTCTCCGCCATCCTCGGCCGTCAGCACCCAGGGCCCGGCGGCGGTGATGGCCACCGTGTGCTCGGAGTGAGCCGACCAGCCGCCGTCCGCGCTGACCACGGTCCAGCCGTCATCGAGCAGTTCGGTGGAAGGATGGCCCAGCACCAGCATCGGCTCGATGGCCAGGGCCATCCCCTCGATCAGCACCGGCCCGCGGCCGGCCCGGCCGTAGTTGGGGACGGGCGGGTCCATGTGCATCTCGGTGCCGATTCCGTGCCCGACGTATTCCCGCACGATTCCGTAGTTCCCGCTGGCCCGGGCGCTCATCTCTACCGCGTGCGAAATATCGGTCAGCCGCCGGCCCGGCCGCGCCACGGCCAGGCCGTGCCAGAGCGCTCGCTCGCACGCTTCGACCAGCCGGGCGTGCTCTTCGCTGAGCGGGCCGACCCCGATCGTGCGCGCGGCGTCGCCGTGCCAGCCATCGACGATCGCGCCGCAATCGATCGAGATCAGGTCGCCGGCCGCGAGCCGGATCTGGCGGCTGGGGATGCCGTGCACGATCTGGTCGTTGACCGAGGTGCAGATCGTCGCCGGGTAGCCGTGATAGCCCTTGAACGAGGGCACCGCGCCCGCGTCACGGATCGCGCGCTCGGCGATCGCGTCGAGCTCGGCGGTGGTGATGCCGGGCTCCACCGCGGCGCTCACCGCGTCCAGGGTGCGCGACACCACCAGACCCGCCTCGCGCATCTTGGCGAGCTGGGCCGGCGTTTTGATCTGGATCGGCTGTTCCCGCCTGGTCCGCATGGCGCCTCCGGATTCCTCTTCTCACGTTACCGTCGCGCAACGGTGTGCGCGTCAGCCGCGATCAGCGGATGAAGCGCCGCAGCGCGCTGAGCGCCCGGTCGGTGACCTCTTCGACCGGGCCGGTGGCGTCGACCCCGAGCAGAATGCCCTCATCTGCGTAGAAGGCGATCAGCGGCTGGGTCTGCTGCTGGTACACGTCCAGCCGGTGCCTGATCGTCTCTTCCCGGTCGTCGTCGCGCTGGAAGAGCTCGCCGCCGCAGTCGTCGCACCGCTCGCTGCGGGACGGCGGGTCGAACAGCACGTGCCAGACCCGCCCGCACCGGCGGCAGGTCCGCCGGCCGGACAGGCGCCTCACCACCTCGTCGTCGTCGACGACCAGTTCCAGGACGAGATCCAGCCGGGTATCCCACTCGGCCAGCATCTTCTTCAGCGTCTCGGCCTGCGGGACGTTGCGCGGGAACCCGTCCAGCAGGAAGCCCGCCTGCGCGTCCTCTTCGCCGAGCCGGCTGGCCACCATCGCGATCGTGACCTCGTCGGGGACCAGGTCGCCGCGGTCCATGTAGGCCTTGGCCAGCTTGCCCAGGTCCGTGCCCTTGCTGACGTTGGACCTGAAGATCTCACCTGTCGAGATCGTCGGGATCGCCAGGTGGGAGGCTATGAACTGGGCCTGCGTCCCCTTGCCCGCACCGGGGGGCCCGACGAGGACGACGCGCACTACCGCAGGAAACCCTCATAGTTACGCTGCTGTAGCTGGCTCTCGATCTGCTTCACCGTATCCAGTCCGACCCCGACCGCGATCAGGATGCTGGTGCCGCCGAGCGGGAACTGCTGGGTGGCTCCGACCAAACCGATCGCCACGATCGGAATCAGGGCCACGAGTCCCAGGTAGACCGAGCCTGGAGCGGTCAGCCGGTTGACGACGTAGGTCAGGTACTCGGCGGTCGGCCGGCCGGGACGAATGCCGGGTATGAAGCCGCCCACCTTCTTCATGTTGTCCGCGACCTCGGCGGGCGGGAACGTGATCGATACGTAGAAGAAGGTGAAGAAGACGATGAGCAGGAAGGTCGCGACCATATAGACCGGATTGTCCCCGTAGGCCAGGTGCACCTGGACCCACAACGCCCAGCCCTTCGGGTGCGCGCCGTTGAGCCCGCCGAACAGCTGCGCGGCCAGCTGGGGGATGTAGAGCAGCGACGACCCGAAGATGACCGGGATGACCCCGGCCTGATTCACCTTGAGCGGGATATAGGTCGATGTACCGCCGTACATCCGGCGCCCGACCATGCGTTTGGCATATTGCACCGGAATCCGGCGCTGGGCCTGTTCCATGAACGCGATAAAGCCCACGATCCCGATTCCGACCAGCAGCACGACCGCGAACACGAACGCGTGCTTGCTGACGTAGATGTTCTCCATCTCGCCCGGGAACTGCGAGATGACCGTGGTGAAGATCAGCAGCGACATGCCGTTGCCGACGCCGCGGTCGGTGATCAGCTCGCCCAGCCACATGATGACCGCGGTGCCCGCGGTCATGGTGAGGACCATCGTGGCGATGTTGAACACGCCCTGGTTCGGGATCAGGTTGTTGCACGTCGTGGTGCCTGAGATGCCGTACAGGGTGCCGGACCGGGCCAGCGCGACGATCGCGGTGGACTGCAGCACCGCCAGGCCGACGGTGAGGTACCGGGTGTACTGAGTGATCTTGGCCTGGCCGGCCTGGCCCTCCTGGCGGAGCGTCTCCAGCCGCGGGATCACCACGGTCAGCAGCTGCAGGATGATGCTGGCCGTGATGTAGGGCATGATCCCGAGCGCGAACACCGACAGCCGGTACAGGGCGCCGCCGCTGAACAGGTTGACCAGCTGGAACAGGCTGCCGTTGGTGTTCTTGGCCAGGTTCAGGCAAGAAGACACGGCCTTCTCGGAGATACCCGGGGTCGGCAGGGAGGCACCCAGCCGGAACATGCCGATGATGAAGATCGTGAACAGGAGCTTCTTGCGCAGGTCGGGCGTGCGGAACGCCCGGATGAACGCGGTCAGCATGCCCCGTCCTCACGTTGCCTGGTCATCATCTTCTACCGCTCCTTGTCACGGGAGAGTAGCCACCGGTTGCACGCAGCGACTCCCGGCCCGCAGTCTAGCTCGCTCCGATGGCCCCGACAGCCATGCGCGGAGCCGGGCCGGGCGCCGCCGCAGGCCCTCGGGCCCCGGGCCTGCGGCTGGCTTTCCCGGCCGTCATCTCAGAGCTGGGTAACGGTCCCGCCGGCCGCGGTGATCTTCTCCCTGGCGCTGGCGGAAAACGCGTGCGCGCTCACCCGCAGCCCCTTGGGAGCGGCGTCGCCGCTGCCGAGCACCTTGACCAGCTCCCCGGCCCTGACCGCACCCTTCGCGACGAGATCCTCGGGGGTCACGTCGCCGCCGTTCGGGTACAGGGCGGCCAGCCGGTCCACGTTGACCACCTGGTAGGTGGTCTTGAACCGCAGGTTCGAGAACCCCTTCAGCTTGGGCAGCCGGCGGTGCAGCGGCATCTGGCCGCCCTCGAAGGCGGCGGAAACCTGGCCGCGCGCCTTGCTGCCCTTGGTGCCGCGCCCGGCGGTCTTGCCCTTGGACGCCTCGCCGCGGCCGACGCGGGTCCGCGGCATATGAGCCCCGGGCGCCGGCCGCAGATGGTGGATCTTCAGTCCCCGGCCGGCCGCGACGTTGCTCCCGCCCGCCTCCCCGTCCCTCTTCATCGCCATGTCAGTCGACCTCCTCGACGGTGACCAGGTGACGCACGGTCTGGACCATGCCGCGAATCTCCGGCCGGTCCTCCTTGACCACCACATCGTTGATCCGGTGCAGGCCCAGCGAGCGCAGCGTGTCCCGCTGCGACTTGTTGCCGCCGATCCGCGACTTGACCTGGGTGACCTTCAGCTGTGTCATCGACCGCTCCCGGTCGGCTGCTCCTCGGCCGAGGCGGTGGCCGCGCTCTGCGCCGCGGCGCGGGCGCGCAGCATCGCCGCCGGGGCGACGTGCTCGATCGGCAGGCCGCGCCGGGCCGCGATCTCCTCGGGCCGGTTCAGGCTCTTCAGCGCGGTCACGGTGGCGTGGATGACGTTGATCGGGTTCGACGAGCCCAGGGACCGGGACAGCACGTCGTGGACGCCCGCGCACTCGAGCACGGCCCGGACCGGGCCGCCGGCGATCACGCCGGTTCCCGGGCTGGCCGGCTTGAGCAGGACCACGCCCGCGGCGTCCTCGCCCTGCACCGTGTGCGGGATCGTGCCGCCGATCCTGGGCACCCGGAAGAAGCCCTTCTTGGCCGCCTCGACGCCCTTGGCGATCGCGGCGGGCACCTCCTTGGCCTTGCCGTAGCCGACCCCGACGAGCCCGTTGCCGTCGCCGACGACAACCAGCGCGGTGAAGCTGAAGCGCCGGCCGCCCTGGACCACCTTGGCCACCCGGTTGATGGCCACGATCTTCTCCAGGTAAGCGGTGCCCCGGTCGGCCGCGCCGCCGCGGCGGTCGTCGCGACGGTCGCGCCGCTCGCCACCGCCTCCTGCGCCGCGTCGCGATGCTGGTGGCATTAGATGTTCCCCTTCTTACTGTCCTTGATGGCGATCACAGCTTCAGCCCGCCTTCACGGGCGCTGTCCGCGAGCGCGGCCACGCGGCCGTGGTAGGAGTGGCCGCCGCGGTCGAAGACCACGGCGGTGATCCCGGCCGCGGCGGCGCGCTCGGCCAGCAGCGCGCCCACCTGCTTCGCCTTGGCCGTCTTGTCTCCCTCGGCGCCGCGGACCGTCGCCTCCAGCGTGGACGCCGACACCAGCGTGGAGCCGGCGGTGTCGTCCACCAGTTGCGCGACCAAATGGCGGGCCGAGCGGGTGACCACCAGCCGCGGTCGAGCCGCGCTGCCGGTGATCTTCTTCCTTACCCGCAGGTGCCGCCGCGACCGCGCGGCGGCGCGCGCATCGGTGCGGCCGGTGATGCGGCCGTGCCCTAGGGTCCTGGTGCCAGACATCACTTACTTCCCAGCCTTCCCGACCTTGCGGCGGATCTGCTCGCCCTGGTAACGCACGCCCTTGCCCTTGTACGGGTCGGGCTTGCGCAGCTTGCGTATGTTGGCCGCGACCTCGCCGACCTGCTGCTTGTCGATGCCCTCCACCACGAACCTGGTGGGCGACTCAACCCGCAGCGTGATCCCCTCCGGCGCGGTGACCGGCACCGGGTGGCTGAAGCCGAGCGAGAACTCCAGGTCCTTGCCCCTGGCCTGGACCCGGTAGCCCACGCCGACGATCTCCAGCGTCTTGCTGAAGCCGCTGGTGACGCCGGTGACCATGTTGGCGATCAGGGAGCGGGACAGGCCGTGCAGCGCCCGGATCTCGCCCTCGTCGTTCGGCCTGGTCACCGTGACCACGCCGTCGGCCTGCGATACCTCGATGGGCGCGGCCACGGCCATGCTCAGGGTCCCGCGCGGCCCCTTCACGGTGACCTCGCGCCCCTTGATGGTGACATCGACCCCGGCCGGAATGGCGACCGGCGTCCGTCCGATTCGTGACATCGCGGTTCCCCTACCAGACGTAGGCGAGGACTTCCCCGCCCACGCCCTTCTTGTTCGCCTGCTTGTCGGTCATCAGGCCGCCCGAGGTCGAGATGATCGCGACGCCGAGGCCGCCAAGCACGCGCGGCAGGTTGTCCTTGCGCGCGTACACCCGCAGGCCCGGCTTGGACACCCGCTTCAGACCGGCGATCGAACGCTCCCGGGTGGGACCGAACTTGAGCATGATCGTCAGGTTCTTGCCGACCTCCGCGTCCTGCACCTGCCAGCCCTGGATGTAGCCCTCCTGCTGGAGGATCTCGGCGATGCGGACCTTGATCTTGGACGACGGCATGGTCACGGTGTCGTGGTATGCCGAGTTGGCGTTGCGTAGCCGGGTCAGCATGTCTGCGACCGGGTCGGTCATGGTCATGGCCTGGTGGCCCTCCTCGCCGCGGTTTCCCTGGGGACCTGCGGCGTGGTCGGTGGGCGCTGGTCGCGCCCAGGTCTGGTTCGGTTAAGGCGTTTGGTAGCTGGCTACCAACTGGACTTGGTGATGCCGGGAAGCTCCCCGCGGTGCGCCATCGTGCGGAAGCAGATCCGGCACAGGCCGAACCTGCGGTACACGGCGCGCGGCCGTCCGCAGCGCGAGCACCTGGTGTAGGCGCGCACGGCGAACTTCGGGGTGCGCTTCGCCTTGGCGATCAGGCTCTTCTTCGCCACTCGTCAGCTCTCCCTAAACGGAAATCCGAGCCGCCGCAGCAGCGAGCGGCCCTCATCGTCGTTGGTTGCGGTGGTGACCAGGGTCACGTCCATGCCGCGCTGCCGGTCCACCTGGTCGGGGTTGATCTCGTGGAACATGAGCTGCTCCGTGAGCCCGAAGGTGTAGTTCCCCCGGCCGTCGAACTGCCGGTCGGACAGGCCGCGGAAGTCACGGATCCGGGGCAGCGCCAGCGTCAGCAGCCGGTCGCAGAACTCCCACATCCGGTTGCCGCGCAGCGTCACGTGCGCCCCGATCGGCATGCCCTCGCGCAGCTTGAACTGCGCCACCGACTTCCTGGCCCGGGCCACCGCCGGCTTCTGCCCGGTGATGATGGTCAGGTCCTTCACCGCGCCGTCGATCAGCTTGGCATCCCTGGCCGCCTCGCCGACGCCCATGTTCACCACGATCTTGGTCAGAGTGGGGATCTGCATGACGTTGGCGTAGCTGAACTCCTCGCGCAGCGCGGGAGCGATCTCGGCCGCGTAGCGCAGCTTGAGCCTCGGCGGCGGCACCGGAGTACCGTTCTGCCCGCCCGGCCCGTCGGCCTGCGCCGCGCCGTTGGCGGACCGCTGGCCGCCCGGCGCCTGCTTCGTCTTCGGAGCCATCAGATGTCCTTACCGCTCTGACGCGAGATCCGGACCTTCTTGTCGGTGTCGTCGTCGCGCCGGTAGCCCGCGCGGGCGGGCTTCTTGGTGTCCGGGTCGATCAGTTGCACGTTGCTGACGTGGATGAGGGCCTCCTGGTGGATGATGCCGCCCTCCTTCGCGCCGCGCCGGCCCTGGTAGTCGACCTTGGTGTTCTTCTTGATCATGTTGACGCCCTGGACGAGCAGCTTCTGCTTGTCCGGGAACGCGGCGATCACCGTGCCCTCGCGGCCGTTGTCCCGGCCCGCGATGACGATCACGTGATCGCCCTTCTTGATCTTCATTCCGGATGGCTTCGCCGCTCCCGACTTCTTAGCCACCGGGGCCTTCCTCGCCATCACAGCACCTCCGGGGCGAGCGAGATGATCCGCATGAACCGCTTCTCCCTGAGCTCGCGGCCGACCGGGCCGAAGATGCGGGTGCCGCGCGGGTCCCCGCCGTCCCTGATCAGCACGGCCGCGTTCTCATCGAAGCGGATGTAGGAGCCGTCACCACGGCGGCGCTCTTTGCGCGTGCGCACCACGACCGCCTTGACCACGTCGCCTTTCTTCACCCCGGCACCGGGAAGGGCATCCTTGACGGTCGCCACGATGACATCGCCGATACCCGCGTATCGCCGGCCCGAGCCGCCGAGCACGCGGATGCAGAGGATCTCCTTGGCACCCGTGTTGTCGGCGACCTTGAGCCGCGACTCCTGCTGGATCACGTCAACTCCTGCTTCGACCCCCGGCCCGTCGCGGGCCGGGGCTGATGTCTGTCCGTGGCCCGCACGCGGGCCGGGTGGTCTATGTCGGCGGCCCGCACGCGGGCCGCTGTGTCTCTGGCCGCCCTCGGCGCGCTGCGCGCTCCGGACGGCCGCCGGTTACTTCGCCTTCTCCAGGATCTGCGCCACGCGCCAGCGCTTGGTCGCGGACAGCGGCCGGGTCTCCATCAGCAGGACCCGGTCGCCGACGCCGCACTCGTTGGCGCCGTCGTGTGCCTTGTACCTCTTCGTGCGGCGGATGACCTTGCCGTACTTGGGGTGCTTGACCCGGTCCTCGACCACGACGACAACGGTCTTGTCCATCTTGTCGCTGACCACGAGGCCCTCTCGCACCTTGCGGTAGCCGCGCGACACCGGGTCGTTCTGCGAGTCACTCATCCTCATCCACCTCCTCTTCCAGGCTCACGATCCCGAGCTCGCGCTCCCGCTTCACCGTGTAGATGCGGGCGATCTCCTTGCGCACCGCGCGCAGCCGTCCATGGCTCTCCAGCTGGCCGGTGGCCGCCTGGAAACGGAGGTTGAACAACTCGATCTTCGCCTCGGCCAGCTTGTCGTCGAGTTCCTGCTCGGTTGAGCCCCGCAGATCAGCGGCGGCCAGGCCCTTGGCCATCACGCGTCACCGACCTCTCGCTTGACGAACTTTGCCCTCAACAGGCACAGCATCGGGAGCTTGTGCGTCTTTGACATCACGCGTCGCCCACCTCACGCTTCACGAACTTGCACTTCATCGGGAGCTTGTGCATCGCGCGACGCAGCGCCTCCCTGGCTACGGGCTCCGAAACCCCGGACAGCTCGAACATGACCCGGCCGGGCTTGACGTTCGCGACCCACCACTCGGGCGCGCCCTTGCCCGAGCCCATCCGGGTCTCGGCCGGCTTCTTGGTCAGCGGGCGGTCGGGGTAGATGGTGATCCACACCTTCCCGCCTCGGCGGATGTGCCGCGTCATCGCGATACGGGCCGCCTCGATCTGCCGGTTGGTCACGTAGGAGTGCTCGACCGCCTGGATCCCGAACTCGCCGAACGTCACCCGGGTGCCGCCCTTGGCCGCACCGTGCCGGTCCGGACGGTGCTGCTTGCGGTGCTTGACCCTGCGCGGGATGAGCATGACTCAGCCCTCCTCTCCCGCGCCCGTCGCGCCGGGCGCGTTGGCCCCGGCGGTCACCGCCTGGTCCCGGGCCTCCTGGCCCCGGTCGTCGCCGCGGTCCGGCCCGGAGCCGCCGCCGGTCCAGTCGGGCCCGCCCGACCCGCCCGACCCGCCGGGCCCGCCCGGGCGCCGGCGCCCGCGCTGCGGCGGGCGGTCGCGGTCGCGGCCGGAGCGCTGCCCGGCGCGCAACGCGGCCGCGGCCGCCTCGCGCTCGGCGCGGGTCTGCGCGGCCTCGCCGCGGTAGATCCACACCTTCACGCCGATCCGCCCGAACGTCGTCCGCGCCTCGTAGAAGCCGTAGTCGATGTCGGCGCGCAGCGTGTGCAGCGGCACCCGCCCCTCGCGGTAGAACTCCGAGCGCGACATCTCCGCGCCGCCGAGGCGCCCGGCGCACTGCACCCGGATCCCCTTGGCGCCGCCCTTCATCGCGGTCTGCATCGCCTTGCGCATGGCCCGGCGGAACGAGACCCGGCTGGACAGCTGCTCGGCCACACCCTGGGCGACCAGTTGCGCGTCGATCTCAGGGTTCTTGACCTCAAGGATGTTCAGCTGGATCTGCTTGCCGGTCAGCTTCTCCAGATCCCCGCGGATCCGGTCGGCTTCGGCGCCGCGGCGGCCGATCACGATGCCCGGGCGCGCGGTGTGGATGTCGACCCGCACCCGGTCCCTGGTCCGCTCGATCTCCACCTTCGAGATACCGGCCCGCTCCATGCCACGCTGCAGCATCCGGCGGATGGCGACGTCTTCCGCGACGTAGTCCTTGTACAGCTTGTCGGCGTACCACCGGCTCTTGAAGTCGGTGGTGATGCCAAGCCGGAACCCGTGCGGGTTCACTTTCTGGCCCACTAGCGGGTCC
>Ga0335072_10015220_pt1 | contig 10921 bp, 8 predicted proteins | sample Lox_Sample_21_FD_206725 | JGI IMG/M metagenome (GOLD analysis project Ga0335072, IMG submission 206725) | Soil microbial communities from Loxahatchee National Wildlife Refuge, Florida, United States - Lox_Sample_2.1 | ecosystem: Environmental > Terrestrial > Soil > Wetlands | place: USA: Florida... | reverse complement strand
GCGGTGGGCCTGTCGGGCGGCGATGGGCTGATCTTTCGCGCGCGCAAGAAACGCACTGTGCCCGACCTGGGCTACGTGGGCGAGATCGCCGCCAGCGACCCGCGCTGGATCGAAGCCATCTGGCAGTTGAACGGCGTGCCGGTGCTGTCGTCGATGGCCCTCGGCTTCGACGGCGAGTACTACAACATCAACGCCGATGAGATGGCGGCGGCCTGCGCCATCGCCTGCCGCGCCGATGCGCTCGTCTTTCTTACCGACGTCCCCGGCGTCAAAGATGCGAACGGCGAAGTGCTGCGATGGCTCTCCATCGACCAGATCGCCGAGATGGCCAAGAGCGCCATCATCTCCGGCGGCATGCTGCCCAAGCTGGGCGCGTGCCGCGAAGCGTTGTTGAACGGCGTAAAGCGCGTACGCATCCTGCCCGCGGAGGCCGCCCGCATGCTGCCCGACCTTTGCAGCTCGCGCGTGGCCGACGGTACTGAAGTGATGGTGGCCTAGCAGTCCGCAGGACAAACGGACCAGGAGAATGGCATTGATGAAACTCGAAGAGATTCGCGCCGCCGAGTCGCGGCTCCTGCTTTCAACTTACGACCGCAGCCCCGTTCTGTTTGTGGGCGGCGAGGGCATGCACCTGATCGACGAACAGGGCCAGCGCTATCTCGACCTGCTGAGCGGCATCGGCGTCAACGCGCTGGGGTACGGCCATGCGGCGATCGTCGACACGATCGCACGACAGAGCCGCGCGCTGATCCACATCTCGAACCTCTACTACCACGAGGGCCAGGCGGAACTGGCGCTGCGACTGACCGAGCGCACGGGGATGGACCGGGTCTTCTTTTCGAACAGCGGCACGGAGGCCTGCGAGGGCGCGCTGAAGCTGGCGCGGGCGTATGCGGGGCTCCGGCGCAGCGAGGGCGCGCGGATCGGGACGAAGATCCTGGCCCTCGAACAGAGCTTTCACGGGCGCACCTACGGCGCGGTTTCGGCGACCCACAAGGCCAAGTACCGCGAGCCCTTTGCGCCGGTGGTTCCGGGCGTGGAGTTTGTGCGCTTCAACGATGTGGCTGATCTGCGCGCGAAGTTTTCCGACGAAGTGTGCGCGATTTTGGTCGAGGCGATTCAGGGCGAAGGCGGAGTACGGCCGCTGGCGCAGGAGTTCTTTGCCGAGGCGCGGGCGCTGACGAGTTCGACCGGTGCCCTCCTGATCGTAGACGAGATTCAGTCCGGCATGGGCCGCACCGGCAAGTGGTGCGCTTACCAGCATTACGGCACTCAACCCGGGGCCCCCGCGGACGGGTCTTCATCCGTGGGGTGGAAGCCGGACGTAACCACGCTGGCCAAGCCCCTTGCAGGGGGCCTTCCTCTGGGAGCAGTTTTGTGCACGGAAGAGGCGGCGCGCGCTATCCACGCCGGGATGCATGGGACCACATTCGGAGGCGGGCCGCTGGCCTGCGCGGTGGCCGTGGCCGTGATCGACGCCATCGAGAAGGAAGGCCTGCTGGCCCATGCGGCGGAGATGGGCGACTACTTCCAGAGCCGGCTGCGAGAGCTGGCCGCGCGGCACGACGCCATCGTGGATGTGCGCGGCAAGGGTCTGATGGTCGCAGCCGAACTCGACTCAGCGGAGCTCGGCAAGACGATCGTGAGTGAGATGCTGAAGCGGCGCATCCTGATCAACTGCACCAGCGAGACGGTGCTGCGCTTCCTGCCGCCTTACGTCGTGCAAAAGAAGGACATCGACACGGCGATTGCGGCACTCGACGAAATCCTGACTCAGTACGCGACGGCAAGCGCCGCGGCGCCATCGCAAGGAGGAGAAGTTCATGCCTAGCAGAATGACCCTGGACGGGAATCTGGACCGGACCGAGACGATGGGGCCGATCGCCAGCGATCCCGATGTGCGCGCCGCGGCGGAGCGGCTGGCCGGCGAAGACCTGTGCTCGATCTCGGATCTTTCGAGCGCCGAGGTGCGCGCCATTCTCAAGCTGGGCCACGCGGTCAAGCACGATCCTCGAGCCTACCGCCATGCGCTCGACGCCAGGCAGATGGTGATGATGTTTGAGAAGGCGAGTCTGCGCACGCGGCTCAGCTTTGAGGCCGGCATCAACACCATGGGCGGCAACGCGATCTTCGTGGATCAGACCAACTCGCCGCTGGGCGAGCGCGAGACCATCGCCGACGTGGCGCGCAACCTGGAGCGCTGGGTGGACGTGATCGTGCTGCGCACCTACGCGCACGACACCATCACCGAGATGGCGGCCAACTCGCGCGTGCCCGTGGTCAACGCGCTCTCGGACTTTGAGCACCCCTGCCAGGCGCTGGCGGATTTTATGACCATCGAAGAGCACTTTGGCAGCGCCGCAGGCCTGAACTTTACCTACGTGGGCGACGGCAACAACGTGTGCCACTCGCTGATGCTGACCGGAGCGCAGCTTGGCGCCAACGTGACCATCGCCACGCCGCGCGGCTACTCGCCCGACATCGAGATCGTGACCATTGCGCGCGAGATGGCGCAGGCTAACGGCTGCGAGATCCGGCTGCTGCAGGACCCGCACGTGGCCGTCGAGGGCGCCGATGCCGTCTACACCGACGTGTGCGTGAGCATGGGCTTCGAGCACGAGTCGACCAAGCGCGCGCCCATCTTCCGGCCGTTCCAGGTGAACGAGGCTTTGATGGCCAAGGCCGCGCCGCACGCGGTGTTCATGCACTGCCTGCCGGCCCGGCGCAACGAGGAAGTGACCGACGCGGTGATCGACAGCCCGCAGTCGATCGTCTTCGACCAGGCCGAGAACAGGCTGCACGCGCAGAAGGCGCTGTTGCTGTTGTTGCTGGGCGGGCTGGCAAACACGAACGTCCTTGGATAAGGCGAAGATGGCAAACGAGCAGACATCGGTAAAGATGTGGTCGGGGCGCTTTCGCGAGCCGCTGGACGCGGAGTTCGAGGCGTGGCAGCGCTCGATCGGCTTCGATGGGCGGCTGCTGCCGCAGGAGACTGCAGCGAGCAAGGCCCATGCGTCGGCGCTTTATGCCGCGGGGATCCTCTCGAAGAGCGAGTACGACGAGATGCGCAGCGCGCTCGATGCGATTGCCGCGGAGTATGCGGGCGCTGACGGCGAGCTGCGCGTGCGCAATCATCCTTCGGCCGAGGACATTCATCACTTTGTCGAGATGAAGCTGACGGAGCGGCTCGGGCCACTGGGGCTGAAGCTGCACACGGGCCGGAGCCGCAACGAGCAGATTGCGACCGATCTGCGCCTCTATGTGCGCGAGCGGATCGAAGAGGTGGTGGAGGGGCTGGCGGCGTGGGCCGGCGCGCTGGTGGAGCAGGCGCGCGCGGCCGGCGACGCCCCTATGCCGAGTTACACGCACCTGCAGCGGGCCGAGCCGGTGCTGGTCGCCCACTGGCTGCTTGCTTATGTGGAGATGGCGCTGCGCGACGCGGCGCGGCTGCGTGACTGCGCGGCGCGGCTCAATTACTGCCCGCTGGGATCGGGCGCGGTGGCCGGGGCGACGCTGGCGCTCGACCGCCGCATCGCCGCGCGCGAGCTTGGGTTCACGGCGCCCACATCCAATTCAATGGACGCGACCAGCGACCGCGACTTCATCCTCGAGTACCTGCATGCGCTCACCTTCGTCGGCCTGCACCTGAGCCGCTTTGCCGAGGAGATCACGCTGTTCGCGACGGCGGAGTACGGGTTCGTGACGCTGCCGGAGGCGTTTTCGACGGGTTCGAGCGCGATGCCGCAGAAGAAGAATCCCGACCTGACCGAGCTGCTGCGCGCCAAGGTGGGGCGCATCCACGGCGCGGCGCAGACGGTCACGATGCAATTGAAGGGACTGCCGCTGGCCTACAATAAGGACATGCAGGAGACGCAGGAACCGGCGTTTGCCGTGGATTTTGTGCCGCAGACGCTGGGGCTTGTGGCGCGCTTCACGGCGGCTCTCCGGTTCAACTTGAAACGAATGGGCGAAGCGGCCGGGAACGGCTACCTGAACGCGATGGCGGCGGCCACCTATCTTGTGCACAAGGGCGTACCCTTCCGCACCGCGCATGAAAAGATCGGCAGCGCCGTGCGCTACGCGATCGAGAAAGGCGTGGAATTGGATGGGCTCACGCTCGATGAGCTGCGCCAGTTCGGCGCGGAGTTCGATGGGGACTTCTATACGGCCATCACGGTGGCGGCGACGCTCGACTGCCACGATGTAACCGGCGGCACGGCGCGCGCGCAGGTGAAGCGCGCGCTCGATGCAGCGCTCACGCGTATCGCCGCGCTTGAAAAAACTCCCGCTGCGGAGGCTGCCCATGCTGGTGCGTAAGGCACGGCTCCAGGACGCCTCCAACATCTACGACCTGGTCAATTCGCTTTCGTCGGACGGCACGCTGCTCAAGCGGGCCTTCGCGGAGATCTGCGAGAACATCCGCGACTTTACCGTGGCCGAGTCGGACGGCGGCGTGTTTCTCGGCTGCGGGGCGTTGCACCTCTACGGGCCGCACCTGTGCGAGGTGCGCTCGATCGTCGTCAAGCCCGAAGCCAAGAGCAAGGGCGCTGGGGGCAAGATTCTGCGCGCGCTGATTGAAGAGGCCGAAGAGCACGGCATCCAGTCCGTATGCCTGTTCACGCGCATCCCGGACTTCTTCTTCAAGTACGGGTTCCGCGTGGTCGAGGACAAGGCGGAGCTGCCGGACAAGATCTTCAAGGACTGCCAGAGCTGCCCACGGCTGCACCGCTGCGACGAAGTGGCGATGGTGCGCGGGCGTATTCCGCGCATGTCGATCCTGGGGCCGAGGCATGAGGCGCAGGAGCTGGTCCGGCTCTCCGGCTGACCCGCTGCGCCCCTTCAGCAAAGCTACGACAGCGAAACCTTGAGCGCCGTGCCGTACTCACTGGCCGGACCGGGCTGCGCCGGCAGCGTTACGCGGAGCCCTTCCGCGGCCTGCTTCCACTTGACCCTGGCTTCGGTGCCCAGCAGCGCCACATGCTCGATCTTGCCGGGCTGGGTCTGGCTGGCCGTGCCCAGGGACGGGATCAGCGCTTCGCCCTCCGGCCATCCCAGAAAGATCGCGTAAATCACGGTGTTCGCCTTGTTGCGCGTAAAGCGAATGTCCTTGGCCCCCAGGCTTCTGATGCTTTCCCTGCCCTTGAACGCTCCGCCTTGCTCGTGGCTCGGTCCCTCGCCGAAGATCTTCCACGGCCGCGTGGAGTAAATGGCCTCGCCGTTCATCTTCATCCACGCCGTAATCTGGTCCAGCACCGCAATCTCTTTACTGTCGATGGTGCCGTCGGGCTTGCCGGGAATGTTGAGGATGAAGGTGCCGTTCTTGCTCACCGTGTCGACGAGCCAGTGAATCACGTCGCGGGGCGGCAGGTAGCCGCCGTACTCGCCCGGCTTGTCGTAGAGCTTGCGCTGGTAGTGCCACTCGCCAATGCAAGTCTCCGACTGCCAGGCATAGGGCATGATGCCGGCGGTGAGGCCGCGCTCGTAGTCGGCGACGACGGACTTGGCCAGGCGGTCGGGCACCTGCTTGATGTTGATGACGCCCTCCTGCTTGCCGCTGTGCGTGAGCAGATTGTGGTTGTAGTAGTAGGCGCCGATGTTCATGCCGCCCCAGCCGAGCGGGAAGAGGGAGTTGTCGAAGTAGAGCAGGTCGGGATCGTGCTGGTCTATCAGATCGCGGGTCCGGTCGTAAAAGTTTTTCACGTAGGAGGCGTCCGGCAGCGCGTCCAATGGATGCTTGACCGAGTAGAGCCGCTGAGGATCGAGCCCCTGCCACCACTGATCTTTCCCTTGAGCCTCGGTAAGGTCGCCGTCGTAGGGCACGCCCGCAAGGGGCCCGGTTGCATCCGCGCCATGCGAGGGCTGAAACCACCACCAGTTGCGAGCCTGGTGCACGGTGACGCCGAAGCGCAGCCCCTGCTCGCGTGCGGCAGCGGCCCACGTGCCCACCACATCGCGATGAGGACCATAGGCGCCCGCATTCCAAGGTTGATGCTTCGAGGCCCAGGCGTCAAAGCCGTCATGATGGTTGGCGAGCGCGATAAACAGTTTTGCGCCGGCATCCTTGTAGCGCTGGATGAGCGCATCGGGCTCCCAGTTGAGCAGCGTCCACTGCGCGCAAAGGTCCTTGTAGCCGAAGACCGAGGGCGGGCCGTAGTGCTCGCATTGAAATTTATTTTGCCCCGATCCTTCTATATACATGTTGCGCGCGTACCAGTCGCCGTCCTCGGGGACGCATTGCGGGCTCCAGTGGGCCCAGATTCCGAACTTGGCGTCGCGATACCATTCGGGGACATCGTATCCGAGCAACGAATCCCAGGTGGGCTTGTACGGCCCCTGGCCCTCTAAGCCGGAGATGGGCGCATCCATGGGCACACCGTCCCACGAACCGCCGGGCACTGGGAGCTTCGGCGGATCGCCCCACGCGGTGGGCTTCCAGGCAGCCTCGTCAAGTCTCTGCTCGACGATCTTCCCGTCGACGACGGCGTAGAAGACGCGTTGGCCCGGCGGAGTCGCGCAAAACTCCGCATAGGTCTGGTGAAGTGTGTCGAATCCCGGGCCGGCTATCGAACCGGTCATCGATCCGGTCTGCGCCACACTCTGGCCGGAGGCGCGCACGGCGCCGGCGGCCGCGGCGGCGGCCATCAGTTTGCAAAACTCTCTCCGTTGCATCGTCATTTCCCCAGCTTAATCGATAACTTTCAGGCGAACGGGTGAGTATTTCATATTCCCGCGGCCCTTGGCTACTGCGAATCCGACAGCATCGCCGCCGCGAGGACGGCTTGGCCGTAGCTCAGCCCGCCGTCGCCCGGGCTCACGCGGCGATGAGCAAAGACTTCAAAGCCCTCGCCTTCGAGGCCGGTCCGCAGCAGCCGCGCCAGGCGGCGGTTGTGCAGGCAGCCGCCCGATAAGACAACCTGCCGCAGCCCGGTCACCCGGCGTGCCTCAGCGGCTGCGTGAGTGAAAGCATTGGCTGCGCCGGCATGGAAGCGGGCGGCGATTTGCGCCTTGCTTGGGCCGGAGCGCAGATCGTGCAGAAGCTGCCGCCACAGAGAACCGGCGCCGATCTGTGAAGGTTCGCGACGCGCCCAGTCGCCGGGGATCCAATCCAGCTCATAAGCGGGACAGGAATCCGGCTCATCGAGCACCACACCCTCAAGTTCAATGGCGGCCTGCGCCTCATAATCCACCGCACCGCGGCCGAGGACCACGGCAGCGACGGCATCGAAGAGCCTTCCGCAGCTTGATGTCAACGGAGAGTTCATGCCGCGCTCGATCATGCGGCGGAGGATGCGAACATCGGCGCTCCTGGCGCCGAGCAGCCGCGCGATCTCTTCCGACTCCACATCGAAGCCCGCTGCCGCGAGATGCCCCACCGCCATGCGCCAAGGTTGGCGGATGGCTGCTTCGCCGCCGGGCATTGGCACATACGCAAGATGCGCGAAGCGCTCGAAGCCGTCGAGCCGGCTGACCAGCACTTCCCCGCCCCAGATGCGGCCGTCGGCCCCGTAGCCGGTTCCGTCAAGCGAGATTCCTATCGCTGGGCCGTGCAGGCCGTGCTCGGCCATGCAGCCGGCCACATGCGCGTGATGGTGCTGCACGGCGATGAGTTTGAGCCCGTGCTCAGCCGCCCATTCCTGGGCCCACTGCGTGGAGAGGTAGCCGGGATGCAGATCATGGACTACGGTTTCGGGCTCGATCTCGAAGGTGCGCATGAGGTGATCGAGGGACTCGCGAAAGAAATCGAGGCCAGTGACATTTTCGAGGTCGCCGAGATGCTGGCTCTGGTAGACATGCCGGCCGCGCGCGAGAGCGAAGACATTCTTCAAGTGGCCGCCCACGGCCAGCAGCGGCGGCGCGTCAGATTCGAGCGCGACAGGCGGCAGATCGACGCTGAGGGGCACAAAGCCGCGGGCGCGGCGGACGAACTGCGGCGCGCCATCGACGACGGCCAACACGGAGTCGTCGCAGCGCTGGAGGATCTCGCGGTCGTGCATCAGGAATGCGTCGGCGATGGCGGCGAGACGCACGCGGGCTTCGCTGTTGTCGATGGCGATGGGCTCCTCGGTGAGGTTGGCGCTGGTCATCACGAGGGCTTGGACGCGGGGGTCCGCGAAGAGCAGGTGCTGCAGCGGCGCATAGGGAAGAAAGACGCCGAGCCAGGGAATTCCAGGGGCGACGGCGGCAGCGATCGCGGATTGCGGCCGCCGGGCGGCGAGCACGATGGGACGCGCAGGCGTGTTGAGCAAGACTTCTTCGGCGGCGTTGAGCGTACAGAGGTCGCGGGCTGCTTCCAAATCGCGCACCATCAGGGCCAGCGGCTTGCCGTAGCGATGCTTGCGCTGCCTGAGCCGCATCACTGCCTCTTCGCTGGTTGCGTCCACGCTGAGATGAAAGCCGCCGATGCCTTTGATAGCGACGATCTGGCCGGCGAGGAGTTGGTCGATGCAGGCCGCAACGGGGTCGTGCGCAGCGATCTCTTCGCCGGCCGTGTTCTCGAGCCAGACGCGCGGACCGCACAGCCGGCAGGCGTTGGGCTGGGCGTGGAAGCGGCGGTTGGCGGGATCATCGTACTCGGCCTGGCAGGCGGCGCACATGGTGAAGCGCGCCATCGAGGTCTGCGGGCGGTCGTACGGAATGCGGCGGGTGATGGTGAAGCGCGGGCCGCAGTTGGTGCAGTTGAGGAAGGGATAGCGGTAGCGGCGGTCGGCGGGGTCAAAGAGCTCGCGCAGACAGTCGGCGCAGGTGGCCGCGTCGGCGGGAATGCCCGTGCTGACGCGCCCCCGCACCTCACTTGATACGATGCGGAATCCCGCTTCACCGGTTGGCGCGGCCTCGTGAACCGTCACAGCGTCGATGCGCGCCAGGGCGGGCACTTCCGCGCGCAGGCGGATGAGAAAGGTGTCGATGCGCTCGCCCGCGCCTTCGAGCTCGATGGTCACGCCGCCGGTGTCGTTTCCTATGAAGCCGGCGAGAGCTTCTTCGAGGGCGAGCCTGTAAACAAAGGGACGAAATCCCACACCCTGTACCACGCCGCGCACCTCAAGCGCAACTCGCCGCACGGAACGCGGTTGGTTTGGCTGGTCCAATGGCATCGCTCGCGTCGGAGTCAAGCATATCGCATGAATGCTGCTTCTTACGCTGCGCTCGACTCGCAAAGTTCGCGTGCGGGCAACCAATTCACTTAGGGAGTTAGTCCAATCGGAAGCGGCAAGATAGAAAGATGCTGCGTGAAATTGTTCTTCCCGCGAGCGCGAAAACTACGTTTGCACGAGCGCTGAAATCGAGAGCGGGACCGCCTTGTATGAGAGGTGGGAGATTTACTCCAAACCAAAGGAGAGTTTTATGAAAAGAGTCGTCACAGTTTTGGCTGTACTAAGCCTGGCAACTTTGAGCTGGGCAGATAACCCGCGCCTGACGGCGACGAATCGGCTGCAGTCCGCGGGCCAGGTGATTAACTCGATCATGGCCGCGCCGGACAATGGGATTCCCGACGAGGTGCTGGAACATGCGAAGTGCATCGCCGTGGTGCCGACGCTGGTCAAAGGCGGATTTATCTTTGGCGGCGAGGGCGGCGCGGGCGTTGCCTCGTGCCGCACCGACCACGGCTGGAGCGCGCCGGCGTTCTTCACCATTGCAGGCGGAAGCTGGGGACTGCAGATTGGCCTGGAAGGAGTGAGCCTGGTGATGGTGTTCCAGAATCAGCAGGGCATGCAGGAGCTGCTTTCGAGCAAATTCCAGCTCGGCGCCGGTGGGTCGGTCGCTGCCGGGCCGGTGGGGCGTCATGCCTCCGCGGATACGGATTGGAAGATGAACGCCGAGATATTGACTTACTCGCGGGCCAAGGGCGTCTTTGCCGGACTTACATTGCACGGCGCCGTGGTCAGCCGCGACAACAGCGAGATGGACGCCTTCTACAATCCGGACACAACCACGCGGGCCGTGTTGATGGGTCGGGTGGCATCGCCCCAGGCCGCAAGCCCTTTCATCGACGCGATTCACAAGGCCGAACACCAGGCGGAAATATCAAAATAAGCTGCACGCATCCCTCCCCCCAAGCCCTCATGAGCCCTTCAGACTCCTGCTGAGCGCTCATGAGGGTCCCTCCTTTTGCATTGAGCGTGCGCTCCCCGAAGGACCGGCGTGAAGATGGCGGCCCGGCGGCTTTGAAGCCCGCCGGCTTGTGCCACAGTCTTCACGTCACCCCGTGACCACTGTCACCGTTTGATCGGCCGCCCGAGGGTACAACAATATATAGACAGATTCGAACGCGGCACCCGGTGCCTGAACCCCAGGAGGAATTGTGCCAGCATTCACCCCGCCCCCGCTGCCCAGCGACGACAAACGATGGAAGATCGTGAACGGGACCATGCGCAAGAACGGGTTTGCCCGCTACGCGCTGATTGAAACTCTGCACACGGTGCAGTCCTCGTTCGGCTTTCTGGACGATGAGGCGATCCGGTTTGTGGCGCAGTCGCTGCGCGTGCCGCTGAGCCAGGCCTACGGGGTGGTGACCTTCTACCACTACTTCAACCTAAAGCCGCCGGGCAAGCACACCATTACCGTGTGCACGGGAACGGCGTGCTACATCAAGGGGTCAGGCAAGCTGCTGGAGGCGGCCGAAAAGCGGCTCGGGATCGTCGAGGGCCAGACCACCGGCGACGGCAAGATCAGCCTGATGGCGGCGCGGTGCGTGGGAGCCTGCGGGCGCGCTCCGGTGGTGCTGGCGGACGGCGAGCTGCAGGGCCAGATGACCGGTGAACAGATGGCGGAGCAGCTGGAAAGGTGGATTGTCGAATGACCGCTGAAGAGCTCGAACAGATCGCGCAATCGACCCGCGCCGAATATGCGAAGTTCGACCACGAGATCAACGTGTGCATGGGCACCGGCTGCCTGAGCCAGCACTCGGACAGGCTGAAGGACG
>Ga0335072_10015218_pt1 | contig 10922 bp, 12 predicted proteins | sample Lox_Sample_21_FD_206725 | JGI IMG/M metagenome (GOLD analysis project Ga0335072, IMG submission 206725) | Soil microbial communities from Loxahatchee National Wildlife Refuge, Florida, United States - Lox_Sample_2.1 | ecosystem: Environmental > Terrestrial > Soil > Wetlands | place: USA... | reverse complement strand
TGGTCGCGGGCAAGGGAAAGCATTTCGATCCGGACGTGCTCGACGCCTTCCTCGCGATCCAGGACGGGTTCCAGGCGATCGCCGCGCGCTTCGTCGATACCGAGCACGACATCGCGAAAAAGGAGGCGCTGATCGCGAAGACCGTCCTCGAAGATCAGTGAACAAGTCAATTCACGAAATCAAAAGATACATTTCCGATTTCCAACCATTGGATCGTCCATTCGGCGTGTCTCAACCGCGCATCGTCTGGCCGCGCTGACGTCTGATGGCCCGCTCCGATCGCACGGCGGTCGGCCGAAAATCCCGTGCTTCGATGTACGGGATCCAAAACAGCAATTTCACCGATCCCGGCCCGATATGATACCGATGCCGCCAATCGGACGGCGCCGCGGATGGATCGATGGCCATATCCGCTTTGACCGGGCTGGATATCAGAAGAATGGTCGCAACTGTGGCCACACCATTGAATCGCTTGAGCGAAAGCCTGAAAGCGGAAAAGGACGACATATGCGAAACAGGTGCGTTCGGTGGCGGAAAAGTCTGGCGGTCTTCGTTTGTGGCATTCATCTTGGTTGGGTTGGCGGACGTAATCCAATTCGGACGATGCGCGATTGGGCCGGAATGGTTAATGCGACGTTATCGGGAGCGGCGCCTCGGTTGATGGAGCCTGCTTTGGGTCAGAAGGCGACAAGGCGCCATATCGATCCGAATGTCGCCGTGCCGATTTGTCCGCATCGCATAAGCTCGATCGTCCACCGTCATCCGCACTCGCTCGCCCAAATCCGGCGCATCGGCCGGGGTACCGTTGCGGGAACGGCGCCAGTCGAATCTCATAATCGCGTGAGTTAAATGGCATATTTGGCCTAATGCCGCAGACACTCCCTCCGCCACCACCGCCCCTTTTCGGCGGACATCCCCCGGCCTCAACACTCCTTCAACATGACCCGCTAGGCACCCTGGCGCCCTTATCGTGGAAACGATCCGTTAGTGCAGATATGAGCGATTGGCGGCCTTGCTATAACTCATAATATGGCCATATAGTGATCGATAGAAAGGGTATCTATCGCTCATGACCTGGAACTGGCAACAGCCGGATTGGCCGAATTTCGCCTGGGACAGAGCCCGGTTCGCGAAGGCCGAGGAACGCTACCTTCTAGAGGCAGGCGAATGCGTCGGGGCGATCAAACATCTCACGGCTGAAGATCGCGACCAATTGACCGTCGAGGCGATGAGCCGCGAGGCCGTGACGACCTCGGAAATCGAGGGCGAAATTCTCGACCGGGCCAGCGTCCAATCCTCCATCCGCCGCCAGCTCGGCCTCGGGACCGACAATATGCGTGTGGCGCCGGCGGCGCAGGGCATCGCCGAGATGATGGTCGATCTTTGCCGCTTTTTCGCCGAACCGATGTCGGATGAAACGCTGTTTGCATGGCATCGGATGTTGACGAACGGCCGGCACGACCTGAAAGACATCGGCCGCTATCGCACCGCCGAGGAACCGATGCAAGTGGTGTCGGGCGCGATTCACGCACCCAGGGTGCATTTCGAGGCCCCGCCATCGTCCGCTGTGCCGGCCGAGATGGCGCGCTTCGTCGACTGGTTCCGACGCACGGCGCCGAATGGCGCGGAACCATTGCCCGCGTTGACGCGCGCCGGGATCGCGCATTTGTATTTTGTCTGTATCCATCCGTTCGAGGATGGCAACGGCCGAATCGGGCGCGCCATTGCGGAGAAGGCGCTCGCCCAAAATCTCGGCTATCGGCCGCTAACGGCTTTGGCCGCGACGATTCTCATCAAGCGGAAGGCCTATCACGAGGCGCTGGAAATTAACAATAAGGATAATGAGATCACGCCATGGCTCTCCTGGTTTGCGGCGACCGCGATTGAAGCCCAGCGGCGCGCCATCGCGCTGATCGAGTTCTCGATCGACAAGACACGCCTCCTGGACCGGCTCAGCGATCAGCTCAACGATCGTCAGCAAAAGGCCTTGCTCCGCATGTTGCGCGAAGGCCCGGAAGGATTCGAGGGCGGGTTGAGCGCTGGCAACTATATCGTCATCACCAAGGTATCTCCGGCGACCGCGACTCGCGACCTCGCCGACCTCGTGTCAAAGGGCGCATTGGTTCGCGCCGGTGAGCGCCGACATGCGCGATATCATGTCGCGATTCCGCTCAGGCCAGTAGCGCCAATCAAACTCGACGACCGCGGCGACCTGATATAGCCGGTCGTCCATGATCGAGATGAGCTAATCCTACGCCGACCGGAAAAAATAAACGCCCAGGCCGAAGCCTGAGCGTTTAAGGATAAACTAGCCGTGCGTGGTGAGGCGGCCCGAACTTGGGTCAGTGTCTAAGCTGCGATTTCCATGCTGTCGTCGTACTCGTCCTCATCCGTGGGCACGTCTTTTCGGACCGTTGGCTTTTTCTTCTTGTCGAGGCGACCGGCCCATACGTCGTCGATGAGGGTCTCCGCGATTTCCGCGGCCATGAATTTGAAATTGCTTTTGGCTGCGCCTGTGCCCGCTCCATTCGGGCTTGCACGCTTGGGTCTACGAACCGGATGCGGTTTGTTGTCTCGAATTTCCACCTGCGCAGCATAGCCGCTGGTAATCACGACGAGCGCATCGAGCGCCGCGGTCGACCAACCGCGATTGTCCGCACGCAGCTCCTTGAGCTTATTGTTGGCACCTTCGGTCGGGCTGGTGGTCGCGCTGATTCGGGCTTCGGGACCGTACTTCTCGAACCCGCGCTCGACGACCTCGAAATATCCCAGAACCTCATCCAGTCGACGAAAAAGATAGTCAAAATGACCGCAAGCGATTTTCTTGAGATGTTCGGACATTCGACTACGTATTTCGTGTAATTTCTGTTCTGCCTCGCGCCGATTGTTTGCGTCGTAGATTTGCCGAAGATGCTCGAGCATCCAATAGGCATCTGCGAGGTTTGGAAGGACGTCCACGAGCCCTCGGAATTGGCCCCAGGTTCGCGCCATTGATTCGAGATCTGTCTGGCGCATCGTCAACATTCCCTGGTGATCGGCGAGGGCTCTGAGCTTGGACCGGATGACGTCGAGCTTTTTTTTGGATGGCGGCGCGCTCGGTCGGGTTGAGGGCGCGTTCATCCTCTTTCTTCTTGAGTTCCTTGTGGAGCTTCGTTCGGGTCCGGTTGACGCATTGCATCAGGACAAGGGTGAATGGACGCAGCACGTGGAATTTGTCGATGACGATCCTGACCTTGGCGAGCGCCGGCGCGTGGTGCGATGCCTGCGTCAGCGCCGCGCTCACGCTCGAGGAGAGTGTCGGCTCGCAATCGAGGCAGACTGCGAGGAGGCGATCAGGATCGGGCAGGTCTCGGAATATTTTCGTGAGTGCCGCGGTCAGAGCCGCGTCCGACGGATCGTCGAGGACACGGTGAATGTAATGGAGCGGGTAAAGGGGACCACTGAACACGATGTTGACGAGCGGCCGCTTCTTGCGCCCGTTTTGGGCGACGTAGACACGGTCGATACCGATGAAGATCGGTGTGTGGCCGGATTCGCGCCATTTCTCGAGCGCCTTGTCGCGCTCGCTGAACAGGAGCTTTTGGAGCCATCTGCTCGTGACCCCGTACCGCTCGATGATCTTCGTCAGGGGCCTGTCCTTGAAATCTTCGCGGATCGCGTCGAGGAGGTCCTCGTTCATCTTCCAATCGGGATTGATCGAGGGTGGCAGAACGATCTTCGGTGCGGGGTCGTTTCCGATTTTGATGCGCGGGCAACGGAGCGTGAGCTTGAGCCGATGCCCGGCGATGCGCGTGCCGATTCGGACGATCCGGGTATCGTAGCCGTGTCGCTGGAACGCCGGGCCAAAACGTTCGGCAAGCGCCGCGTCGGGCGGTGAATATTCCGCGCGAACCGAAAGCACTTTCGGGCACGTCCGACCACACCAGACCCGGATGAGCTTTGTTTTCGTGATCGTGAGGTGGTCGATCCGAATTCTTTTCGGGCTGACTGAGATCTGGATCGCGGGCTCGACCGGAAGGGGTGTGGACGACGAGGGGGCGGCCGTCAGTGCAGCGGGCGCTGCGTTGACCAATACAGCGGAATCCAACAACTTCGTTTCGAGATTTTTTGACATGGAATTTCCTTTGAGAGGTGTCCGAAAATCGGAATCGTCCAGGGGAGCCGTGCCGGGTCGGCGACGGTTTGAAGCCCGCGGGCGCGGGCCGGCGGGTTGGTTCAGGAGGCGGTCATGGGGTGTCTCCTCGGGCGGGATGGGGGATGGGGGATGGGGGATGGGGGATGGGGGCGGAGCGGTTTTTTTGGGGGGGATTCCGCGCGGTCCGCACAACACCTCGGTCGGTTCGAGGCGGCCGTATCGGCGGACGCGGTCCGCGCGGTCGGGAGCCGCGGCGGTGCGGAATTTGGAGGGTTTTCGAGAAAGGGCGCCCGGATCAGGGGCCCCGAATTCGAATCTGGGTTCGTTTTGAAAAACGGGCCGGAGTTTCTTGCGGCAATTATTCCGCGGACCGGGGCGATCGATATTCAGGCTTTAGACGCGGTGGGGGGTCGGGCGACAATCGGAATGGCGCCCTGAGGGAATGTGGGCTCGTTTTAAAAATCTGGCCCGAGCGTCGCGAAAAATATTTTTTCGGGCCCGCGGATTTCTGAAGTTTTGCTCGATGCCGGAATTGATCCGGGTCTGATTTTCCCCGGAATTCCGCCGGTTTTCACGCCCAAATCCAATATGGGTTCGTTTTTGAAACCGGCCCGCGTGTTGAATAATATTTCTTCGGGGGCGCGGAACGGGGCGTGTGCGGGGATGTTATCGCCGGGGCATGCAGTCGGATCAAAGCCGGAATTTCGGGACGCGGATATTTCTGCGGCGACGGTGTCGGGGCGTCGGACCGGGCGCCGGTCGAGCGACCGACGGTCGAGCGAGCCCCGATCGAATGTTCGCCGAACGACCTTGCGCGGGGGCTTGGTCGGGGGGCCGGGTCGGGACCGGGCGACGAACGCCCCCACTTATTATCGCGTGTGCGTAGCGTGCGCGCGTCAAGGCTGGGAGAGGAATCCGGTGGGGGTGGCCAGATGACCGATAACGCCACTTGGCGTGCGTCTGGCCCTTTGCCTCGCTTTCTTGCCCGCGCCCCCTTCTCCCCGTCTCCCTCTCCCACCGGATTCTTCGCGCCGCCTTGACGCGCGCGCAAGGTGCCAGGGTCGGCTTCGATAAATTGCGCATCGAGCGCAATTTATCTAGTAATATCAATATATTAACTGCATTTTGGCCTTGACTCGGCGGGCCCCGGCCGGCTCGAATTGGCATCGGACCAACCTCGGAGGCTCCGATGCTCTTCCCCGCTCTCGAAACTTGCGGCGTGCTCGTGTGGTGCTTGGACCGGACCGGTCACGGCCGCGACATTCTTCGGCGCCCCTGTGTATATGGGCTCGTCGCGTTCGGCCTCGACGATTATTCAGCCTACATCGGCAGCACGAAACATCTCGGCCGGCGCTTGCGCGAACATGTTTGGGACGCCCGTATGGCATTGCGCGGCACCCTCCCCTCGGCGGTCACAAGCCGCATGCTCGGGGATCCGATCCGCGCGCCAGGTGCGCTCCTCGCCATCGCCCTTCAGACCGACGGGCTCGAAAAACTCGACGCGCGTCACGACGCGGAGTTGATCTGGATGCTCGCCGCGAACCAAAACGGCGTGCGGCCGGTGAACAAGTGATTCTTGCTCAAGAACCGTCGCCGACCCGGCTGGCCCGGCGAACCCCGACTGGGCGACCTCATCAAACGATCCGAACAGGTCGTCTGGCCGACAACTTGGCTCGAGGCGCTGCGCCGAGGCCTCGCCGCGGCGGAGATCCACGGTGCCGACGTCGTGACACCCGACGTGATTCGATTGCCGGTCGAAAGCCGCACCCATCGGACGTTGCCGGACGAACCCGTCGACCGGCGTCAATAGCGCAGTCCCAATATGGGTTCGCTCCGGAGACCCAAATGCCGAAATCCGCCCCCCGCGTTTGGACGAATGGCGCCCGATCCGGATCGGCAACGATGTGCATCTCGTCGGCTTCGTTTATGGCCATCCGCACTTGCGCGAAAACGCCCGCGCGATCACGTCGGCAGTGCAGGAAATGGCCCCCGACTTCACCTGGGCCCGGACCCAAAACCGCGTTTACCAGCTCGGAAATGCCGGGGTCGGACCGCTTCCAAAAGAGTGGGCGGAAAGCATCGAATTGTTCCTCGCCCGGACCCCGGGTCCCCGAAAAATGCCCACTTAATCCATTGTAAACAATGAAAACAAAAATATTTTCGGACCAAATGGCGGAAACGAACCCAGATTCGGATTATGGGACGGGAAATCACGGATTCAGGATTCGATCTTGCGGGTATGGAGGACCCGACGATCACGCCTGTCCGGAGCCCGGATGCCCTGAGCCCGGCAGACCCAAATCTCGCGGACCGCGTTCCGGCCACGCGAGCACCGCACGTCCCGATGCCGGAACCGCCGCTCTGCAGCGCGCCATCGGACCGGCCCCTTCTCTTGAGCGAAGACGAAGCCGCGCGCTGGCTCAGCATTCACGTTTGCACGCTCCGCAACATCCGCCGCCGCGGCGAAATCCGTTATCTGCGCAACGGCACCGGCCGCGTGCGCTACCGGCCTGAATTCATCGAGGAATATTTACGGGGGATCGAAGTGCCATGCCAATCAAAGCCAGGGGGAAGGACGCAGAAAAGCGACGCGGGCTCGTCGATATCGGCAGCTGCTGGCTCGTCCGACTCGATCGTTCGCCCCATTATTACGTCGCCTGGAACGACGGATCCGGCACGCGACGACTTAAGTCGTGCGGCACAGATGACTTTCAGCGCGCCACGGCGCTCCTCTACCGATACGCGACGAAATTCGCGCGCGGCGACCGGACCGAGCCCGAAGACGTCCGGATCGAATCCGTGCTCATGACCTACTACGACGAGCATGGCAGCCGGATCGCGAGTGCCGAATCGTCGCGCATCGAATGCGATCGGATCACGCGATTCTTCGCAGGCCGGACGTTGGGGCATCTCTCGACGGACAATCAGAAAGCGTTCGTTGCCTGGCTCACCGGCGAGCGCGGTCTGAGTCTCGGAACGGCGAGCTGGACCATGACGACACTCCGCGCTGCGATTAATCACTACCTCGACAAGCACAAGCTTGCTTACCGCCTCGCGATCCTCGAGCCGGAAACCAAGGAAGACAGATCCATGCGCGATCCCAAGGGTCGGCCGCTCGACGACGAGGAGCTCGTCAAATTGATCGCTGCCGCCGAGACGCCGATCGAGCGCCTCTACATCGTGCTCCTGATCGCGACCTTGGGGCGGCCGCAGGCGGTGCGCGAGCTCAAGGGCAGCCAGATCGATTGGGCGAACCACCGAATCATGCTCAATCCGCCGGGGCGGAAGCAAACCAAGAAGCGCCGGCCGGTCGTGCCGTTCATTCCAACCCTGGGCGCGTTCCTCGATCGGACCTGTTCGGGCCCCCTCCTCTCTCCCGACGGCAAACCGATCGGCGACCTCAAATCCGCCTGGCGACGCCTCAGGGTGCGCGCCGGGCTCGACGAGAAGGTCAATCCCTACTCGATCCGACATACGCTCGCGCGACACCGGCGCCGCATGAAAATCCCGGAGGCCCAGCGTGACGTCTTCATGGGGCACGTCGATCCGACCAAGCGCATGTCGGAAATCTACGCGCCGGACGATCCGCACTACCTCCTCGAAGCGGCCGTCGAGATCGATCGCTATCTCGCCGCCCTCCTCGCCGCCGCAGAAGGTCGCGCGTCGATGGCCCCGCTCGACCGATGGAACAGTCTCGGAACGCTCTGGAGCAGCGGCAGCGCCTACAGCCCCGACGACGCACCGGTCGTCACGGCACCGGAACCCGGGAGGGATCCGGCGGCGCGGCGGCTCCGGAGGTCGCGCCCACCGAAAACAATCGAGGTCGGTCGCGAGGGCCCGGCACATCGAAACGCCGGTGTGGTCGAGGGAAATTCTGGCGGGCCGATGCCCGCCAGCCCCGAGCCATCACCCCCTATCCCCTTGGAAAACGGCACGTAACGCGATTCGACCGGCGAACCCAAGAAATCTAACGGGGGAGTTCGGCCAAGTTCGATTCGATGAACCAATATCCCCTTCACGAGCGGCGACATCGGGTCGCCGCAGATCAACGAGGAGCAAAGACATGTCCGATTCGACCGTCCTGATGTTCGACGATTCCGACAATGTCTCCGATCCGGCATCGGACCCGCAGGCAATGGAGTTCTTGCAGGGATTGGCCATCTCTCGCGATCGGGACGGCTTTTCGATCCGATCGAAGGTCGGTTGCGCCGTCGATCGGCTCCCAACCCGCATCAAGATTCGCGCGGCTTACGCCATGAGCCGAGTATCAAATCTCGAGATATTGCGCCGGTATCGGCCGTCGGATTTTCGGTTCTATGAGGAAGCGATCTCGACCGAGGTTATCGGCGCCCGTATCGACGGCGACACCCGCTCGAAGCGTCGGCTAGTGGCCATGGTCTGAGGGAAAAAGGCCATCCCTCCGGCGGCACCAGAAATCCCGCCCTTCTTAGACCCCTACATACCCCGTCCGCACATCAGACCACCGCGAGCCGGAGCCGCCCGCCGATCAATGGCGGCTGGCAAAATTACCAGAGGTGTTCCCATGAAAAAACGACCACCTCGCACAGCCACAAAGGCTGCGCGCAAGATCAAGCATGTCTCATATCCTGAGGCGTTGCATTCAAAGGTTCGAGAGCTCAACGACCAATTCAGAAAATCCCTCCGAGGAGGCCGAATCGTCGTTACTGCGGGCGTCCACGCCTTGGGGCCAGACCGCGTCCAGGAACTCTTGATCCAGGTGGCGGCGTTCAATCAGTTCTCCAGCGACAATGATCCCTACGGCGAACACGATTTCGGGGCGTTCTATGACCGCGAAAGTCAATTTTTCTGGAAGATCGACTATTACGACAAAACCCTGACTGCAGGATCGTCCGATCCCTCTGACCCGGACAAGACCCGCCGGGTTCTGACACTTAAGTTCGCGTCTGACTACTGAATGCTGATGGGCACTCCGAGATTTAACCTTCTGCCGTTCCAACAGGGCGAATTGGACGCGCTATGTGGTCTCTACTGTGTCATTAATGCGGTCAGACTCGCCGTATGACCCCAGCATCTAATGAGCGCTCAGTCTTGCGACGACCTGTTTAAGCGATTGGTTACGGAGCTATATCGCGACAATCTTAAGGTCGATGTCGTTAGCCGGGGGCTGCCATATAGTGTCACTGTGATATAGTTTGCGGCCCATGGGAGATATCTGTGCAAATAACGCATTACCCCGATGTGATTGGTATCAATCTTGGGCGTCGTGTAGCGGGGCGCGCACTTTTGGACTCATTGGCACCCGCTTCTGGACTCGGACTTTTCCCGTCCCGGCCGAAATATGGCCAATAATGGCACCGGTAGGGAGCGTTCAAAAACGAGATCGGCCGCCCCCCGGACACATTCACTGACCCCCTAAGCCGTGCCAGGCCGCCGCCCGCGGCCGTGGCGCGGCCCGGAAATCAAAGGCTCGCCCACCTTCTTGGCATTTCGCCCCCGCCAGCGACCAGTTATGTCAGTTCGGATTCACCAAATAGTCGATCGTGACATAGCCCTGGTATTTCGCGCCTCGCGGGCAAGAGAGGTGCAGGTCGAGATGGTAATCGACGCCGCCGATGGCCTTGATCTGCGTCGGCGTCGAGGGTGCTGGAAACGGCATGCCGTAGCCGGCCGGAAACTGATAGCCGAGATCGAGAGTTAGGATGGCGGCGGACGGTCGCGACGTGAACTGAAAAGGCACCACGGGATCGGGGCTGTACGAATTCCCGATCATCGCCTCGATATAGAGATCGTGCGAGGACGGAGCGCTGATCAGGATGCTTGCATGGGCCGAGATGATCGTGATCGAGTTGCTTTCCCAGGGCACCATGTACCATGCCACGTCGCCCCAATCGGGGAAGGAATAGGCGGGTGTCCCGCAGGTGCCGGAGAAACTCCCAAACGTCTTGGAGCAGACCGGCACGAGCGGACCATTGTTCTCGAGAGTCTGCCCCCGGCACGAATAGGGCCCAGCATGGGCGCTGTCGCCGCACGCCGAGCCGAAGAGGATCGCCGCGGCCAGAAGGACGGCGGCGAAAGCGACGGTCCTGTTCATGACACGGGCCACCCTTCGGTCACGTCAATGGCCGTGGGATCGCCGGTCCCCGTGATCGATGCGGCGAGCGCCCCGGCGTTGGCGTCGATCACCTCGACATAGGCGCGGCACGCTTCGCCGACCGCGGCGCAATCGGCGACTCTAGCCGTGATCGGCCTGCGACGCTAGTATAGAACACGATAGGTCGTCAGGACCGTGCTGGCCTTGATCAGCGCGATGTCGGCCGCCGCCGCCTGCGCAGTGATCTTCGCCTGGCTCGCGGGGTCGAGGGCCAGCGTTTTGGTCACGGTGTCGAGGCCGGGCGGCCTGTGTCCGGCCACCATGATGGACACGACCTGCGTCGCGAGGGCGGCGAGGCAGGTCGCGGCGCATGCCTTCCAGCTCGAGCTCACGGCAATCCAGACGTGGCTCGCGTCCGGCGGCGGCGACGGCACCCGGACAGCGCCGGCCGGGACGGCGGCGCCGGGCGCGAAGGTGCCCAGAATACTTGCCGGTCTGGTCGACGCAGTAGGAAGGCGGTGTCCGTTATGTCACGTCTCCTATGCGAAGGCCTCGAAGATCAAGGCCCAATTTGATTGGCCCCCATTAAGTTCTCTAATCGCGGCTGTCAAGGCGTTGTTGCCGTAGCACAGCACGTTCTCGCCGGGTTCAGAGTTCTCTCCGCGGTCGACCTCAGGGATCGCCGCATATTGGCGTCGGATGGTGGGTCGGCCG
>Ga0335072_10015217_pt1 | contig 10922 bp, 11 predicted proteins | sample Lox_Sample_21_FD_206725 | JGI IMG/M metagenome (GOLD analysis project Ga0335072, IMG submission 206725) | Soil microbial communities from Loxahatchee National Wildlife Refuge, Florida, United States - Lox_Sample_2.1 | ecosystem: Environmental > Terrestrial > Soil > Wetlands | place: USA... | reverse complement strand
CGAAACAAAATTGTCCAGGCCTATCAGCAAGTGTCGAGCATGCAATTCTAGAGCGATTGAGGTCCACGGGCCCGACGAATTCCTCCGACCGTCATGGAAAAAATCCAGCAACAAATCATAGCGTTCCTCAAGGGGCTCAGCGTATGGCAGAGAGCGACGCTCGTCGGCAGTGTCCTGCTCGTTGCGGGAATTCTGTGGCTGTTTGTCTATCTTCTCGGAGGCGGGGACTACAGGACGCTTTACTCGGGCATGTCGCCAGCCGACGCACAAAGCCTGGCGCAGCGGCTGAATGGGGAGAATATCTCTTACCAGTTGAGCAATGAAGGCACAGCCGTTCTGGTGCGTTCCGACCAATTGGACGAGGCACGCTTGGAAACGGCTTCTCAAGGCCCGCTGGCCAGCGGGCGCATGGGATTCGAACTTTTTGACAAACCTAATTGGTCGGGAAGCGATTTCTCCGAAAAGGTAAATTATCAGCGCGCATTAGAGGCCGAACTCGAACGCACGATTGGAACAATGAACGGAGTGGAAGCGGTGCGTGTGCACCTGGTTCTCCCTCGTGAATCGCTCTTTAGCGACCAAGAAAGGCCTGCCAAAGCCGCAGTCGTCTTGAAAATGAGCGGACCTCGACTCAGCGATCAAGTAGCTGCCTCGGTCGCGAATCTTGTAGCCAGCGCTTGGGACAACCTCTCGCCCCAAAACGTCACAGTCGTTACGACCGACGGCCAAATCGCCGACCAAGGACACAGCCACACTGGGCTAAACCTTCCGTGGAATGAGGATCTGGAAACTACGCTCGCCGAGCGTGTTGTCCAGGTGCTGGCTCCGATCGTTGGCAACGAGCATGTAAAGTCCAGCATTACCATCGAGTACGACCCAACTTCGGGAGAGAGCACGCAGGAACTTTATGACCCCAACAGCACGGCCGTCCTGACGTCACAAACGTCGCAGGAAACGGTCGGCGATCTTGAGCCTGCGGGAATTCCGGGTACCCCCAGCAACACGCCGAATTCGCAGGGGAACGCCGCCGCAGTAGCCCAGGCTAAGGCCAACAATACAACGCAAGGAATTCGCAGCGAGAGTAAAACCTATGCAGTCAGCCATACAACGCGACATCTTCTCGAGCCAGCCGGACGCGTTAAGAGAGTTGCTGCCGCCATTCTCGTTGACGACGTGGTGGAATCGAAGTCTGTCAACGGAAGAACCGAGGAGACGCGGCGGAAGCGCACTCCAGAGGAGATGAAACAACTCGAAGCGCTTGCCAAAGCCGCAGTCGGGTTCGACGCGCAGCGCGGCGACCAGTTTTCTCTGGAGAACGTGACCTTTACTCTGCCCCCCGTCGACGTGATCGCGCCACCGGGCAAAATGCAGCGGTTCTTGACGTTTGCAGAACGATGGACCGGATTGCTGCGCTACGCGGCCCTGCTTGCTTTGTTCGCGGTCGTTTACCTTTTGATTTTGCAGCCGGTCAAAAAGAAGTTCATCGAAGTTTTGGGCGCCCCAGCGCTAATTCCTCTGGCTGGCTCCCGTGGCGGCGCGCTGGGAGGAGCAGCGGCTGCGCTGCCGGGCGGCGAAAGCAGTCTGGCAGCCCTGCCCTCAGATGCGGCCAGTGGAGTTCCGGCGGAGGTTCAGCACACGATCCTTTTGAAAAAGCAACTTATGAGCAAGGTAAAGGAAGACCCGGAAACGGCCAGCCGCGTTATTCAAGATTGGATCCGCGAGCCTGAGGGAAGCAGATGAGCGCGCTTACGGAAGCACCCCTCAATGGGGCTCGCAAGGCAGCTATTTTTCTCATGATCCTAGGAGATGAAGTAGCGATCGGCATCTACAAAAATCTTGGCGAGTCTGAAATTCGGCAGCTTACCCAGGAGATCTCCGAACTCGGAAGCGTGTCTCCAGCGGCGGCTTCTCAGGTGCTCAAGGAGTTCAGCCAAATGATCGAGGGTCACGGAAATGTTGCTCGTGGCGGCCAGGAATACGCCAACAAACTCTTGGTGAAAGCATTTGGCGAAGAAGGTGCCCGTGCCTTGCTGGTGGAGGTGAACAAGGCTCAGGAAGCAAGTGCGCAAAGCCTCGATGCTTTACAGAAAACCGATCCGCAACAGCTGGCCAAGTTTCTTCAGGGCGAGCACCCGCAAACGATCGCGCTTGTGTTGGCGCACCTGAACTCTCGGATGGCTCGTGGAGTGCTAATGCATTTGCCGGAAAAAGTGCGCGGAGAAACTGTCAAACGCGTCGCCCAAATGCAGCAGTTCTCGCCGGAAATGGTGAAGAAAATCTCCCTGGTACTGCACCGGAGGCTCCTGAGCATCGGCCAGCAGAGTAGACGAGCGTTCGGCGGCGTACAAGCTGTGGCGGATCTCTTGAACCAAGTCGACCAGGACGCGAGCAAGAGCATTCTCGAGACGATTGAAGAGGACGATGCCCAGCTCGCCACTTCCATTCGCAATTTGATGTTCACCTTCGAGGACTTTCTCGAAGTGGAAGATTCCGGCATGCGCGAGCTTCTGGGGCAAGTCGACAAAAAGACGCTCGCGACCGCTCTGAAAGGTGCCATCGAAGATTTGAAAAACCACTTCTTCAAGTCCATGTCATCTCGCGCGGCGGAAATGCTGAAGGAAGACATGGAGGCACTCGGGCCGATGCGGTCGCGGGACGTCCATGCGGCGCAGCAAGAAATCGTCAACACCGCGAGGAAGCTCGAAGGGGAAGGGAAGATGTTCTTGAAGTCCGAACAAGGGGAATCTTATGTCGTCTAACCGCGCGGCCATCCAAAAGTCGGGCTCTCATACGGAGCCGTATACCTACCTGCCTTCTGGCGACGGATCCGAGCCTGGCGTTGCGAACGGTGCAATCGTGGAATACAACAGAATGAATCTGACGCCAAACCGGACTCTCGAACAACGCGAAAAACAAGGATTCGAGCACGGCGTTCAAGAGGGCGAGGCCCGCGCCAGGAAGGTGTATGAGCAAAGTCTTGCAGCCGCGCGTGTCGCCATCTCGCGGGCTCTCGAGGAATTCAAAGCGCAGCGCGTATCTTACTTCAATCGCGTTGAGCCGGAAGTCGTCCAATTAGCTCTCGGCATTGCCCGTAAGATTCTGCATCGCGAGGCGCAGATGGACCCGCTGCTTCTGACGGGGATGGTTCACGTTGCGCTTGAAAAGGTGGATCAAGGCACCCGGGTGCGGCTTCGCGCGCATCCCGACGAAATCCATTTTTGGAACAGCCATTTCTCGGAGTCTGGCGCAATTCCGATTTCGCCCGAGATTATCGGCGACCCAGCGCTGAAGCATGGCGAGTGCGCCCTTGAAACAGAAATCGGCAGTACCCAGATCAGCCTCGAAACGCAGCTCAAGGAGATAGAACAAGGCTTTTTTGATTTGCTCGAGCTGCGTCCTCAGGTGCGCTAATGGAAGAGTCTAATATTCTCGGGCCCTTTTTTCGCCGGCTGGAAGGATTCTCGGCTTTGCGCTGGACCGGCCGCGTCACCAAGTCCGTGGGGTACCTCGTCGAGTCGGAAGGTCCTTTTTGCTCCGTCGGCGAGGGATGCGCCATCATTACCGACGACGGCAAGACCTTTTCCGGCGAGATTGTCGGTTTCCGGGGGCGCACGGTGCTCTCCATGCCTCTCGAACGTCCTAGCGGGATACGTTACGGCGACCGTATTGTTTCGCGTGGCACTCAGCCGTCTTTGCGCGTCGGCCCGGAAGTTCTCGGCCGCGTCATCGACGGCTCCGGCAGACCTCTTGACGATAAGCTCGGTTATCGAGCCCGCGATTATTGGCCGCTGCATGGCGATCCGCCGCTTCCGCTCGAGCGCGTGCCCATTCGCGAGCCTCTCGCGTGCGGCATCCGAGCCATTGATGGAATGCTGACCTGCGGTCGCGGACAGCGTGTCGGAATATTCGGCGGCAGTGGCGTCGGAAAAAGCACGCTCATTGGCATGATGGCCCGCGCGACTTCCGCCGAGTTAACCGTTCTCGCGCTCGTCGGCGAACGTGGCCGCGAAGTCCGTGAATTCCTCGACGAAGCCATTGGCTCTGAGGGCTTGGCCCGTTCGGTAGTAGTCGTCTCGACATCCGATGAATCGCCTCTGCTCAGGATTCGCGCCGCTTTGGCGGCCACAACTCTCGCCGAGTATTTCTCTTCGCGTGGTAAGAGCGTTCTGCTCGTCGTCGATTCCCTCACTCGCTTTGCGATGGCTCAGCGCGAAATCGGACTCGCAGCCGGTGAACCCCCGACTGCCAAGGGTTACACCCCTTCCGTATTTACGCTCCTCGCGCGGCTCATCGAACGCGCGGGGAATTTCGGAAATGGAAGCATCACCGCTTTTTATACTGTATTGATGGAAGGCGATGATCAACAGGACCCTCTCGTGGATGCCGTACGCGCCCTACTCGACGGCCACCTGATTCTCGATCGCCGCCTTCATGCGCAAGGGCACTATCCTCCTATCTCCGTGCTCGATAGCCTCAGTCGGCTAATGCCGGCCGTTTGCTCGCCCGAACACTTGGAAAAAACTCGCCGTTTGCGGCAGCTCTTGGCTGCATACTCTGCTTCGGAGGACTTGATTCGTGTGGGAGCCTATCAAAAGGGCGCGGACCCCCTCCTCGACCGGGCTATCGCTGCGCTTCCTTCGATTGCTTCTTTTCTCCAACAAAGAAAAAACGATCCCGCGCCTTTCCCGCATACTCTTCAATCGCTCATGGCTTTGCCGGAATAATCCTTATGGCCTTTCGTTATGCGCTCCAATCCTTGCTTCGACTGCGCGAAAGCCTCGAACGCCAGGAAGAGCAGTGCCTGTTTGCGCTGGCCGCACTGGTCTCGCGGTTGCGCGCGCAAATCGAGCAGCTTCATCAAAACGAGATCGAGGTCAAGCGCGCAGAGCTCCGTGAAATGACCACCGTCAGCTTAGGCGCGTCCCTTCAGTTCTCAGCGGTTCGCGAAGCGGCGTTTCGTATGGTGCGCAAGAAACTGCAGATGCAACTGGAAGAGGCAGAACGAAAGCGTCTCCTTAAATTGCGCGAGTACCAAGCCGTTCGTCAAAAACGGGAAGTCCTCCAAGGTTTGCGGGATCGCCAGGAGGCTGCCTACGAACTCGGACTCGCGCGCCACGAACAGCAAACCGCGGATGAAGCTTTCCTGATTCGCACTCACGTGCTCTCCAGGGAATAGTTCTTGCCGCCCCTCCAGGCAAACCTTGCCGAGCTGCACGCGCGTCATCTGACTCTGCCTCTTGTTCCGTGACGGGAAACGGAATATCTCCAACGGCTTCAAGCGTTTAGTGTGTGTCATCCGAGAAGAAACCGCTTTCGACGTGTGGCCGCGTACGTGCTCCCTTCATGTCCGGTCATTGGGACCTCATGTTCAACGCACTCTCTAATTCGAATCTCGTAGCCCCGTCCGCGGCAGCGCCTGCTTCGCCGCTCTCGACGGTGGTCAACAGCGCAACGACCGCCAACGGTCAGCCCGTTTTCGCGCAAGTCGTTCGCGACGCGCTAAACAGATCAACGAACAGTGCAGAGGGGCAGCAATCTCTATCGTCGATAGCTGCGGCCTCCAATTCAGCGCAAGCGTCCACCGTTTCTTCCTCGTCGAATTCCACCCCCGCGCTGTCTCCTCGCTCGTCAAAACAATCGCGCAAGCCTCAAGCGCTGGCGGCCGCGAACGATGCGGTAATGCTTCGAGCGCTCTTAACTCCAGCTCTTTTTGTCCCTTCACAGGTTGTGATCTCCGAAAATCAAACGGCGTCTACTTCAGTTGGCGCGACGGATTCGGACAGTCCAACAGTCGTGCCCGCTGCTTCCGCCGATGCTGGCAAACAGGCTTCTCCGTTCGCCCCGGATGAGAATGCGGCCATTCAGTTCGCGTCACAACTCCAGGAGGGACTGTCCTCTGCCGCGCTCGTCGCAATTGCAAATTCGGCTGACGATGCTGCTTCTCCGGTTAGCTCAGCAAACTCAACAGAAAGTTTAGACGTCTCGGCGTCAGCAGCAGTTGCAGGCGCCGCCGCTTCTGCGGCATCGGCCGCTGCGGCTGCTGTAGCGCAGACCGCTGCAGAAGTCTCAGTCGCAGCGACGGACCCGAAAGCGCTTTCCGCGGCAGCCGCAACCACAACAACAGCTAACTCTGCAACTGCAAGCCCAACTCTGCCAGCGGCCACAGTTGCAGCAGCGACGGCCGCTCAAACGCCCGTCGCCATGGAAAAAAATGGACCCGTTCCGCAGACATCCACGTCGTCAACCAATTCCCAACAAGGCCAATCGTTCTCCGCCGCTTTGCATCAGATTGCAGGACTCCAAGGACCTGCTCCGAATAACTCTTCGGCCTGCTCCGTCACAGTTGATCTCGCGCAAACGGCAGCGCAATCTCAATTGGCACATGCGGCGATGAACACGGCGCTCACCGCTTCGTCAGCGCCGCACGCACTACCGGCCTCCACCGCAGCGGCTTCCTCCGATGCCAAGGGAACCCGAACCGACTCTCTTGACACCCATTCTGTTGATGCGACGCAAAATGCCGCGACCGCAATAAGTAATCATTCGCCCTCGCAGGACTCATCTTCAAATCAAGGCGGCCAGGGCTCGTCCGATTCTGCGGCCACTTCCGATTCCTCCGTCACTTCGCTTGTGCCGGCAAAAAACACGTCCTCTGATTTTTCAAACGCACTCTCCGATGCATCCGCCCCTAGGCCTGATTCCGCATCGGCAGCGCAAACCGCGGCCCCACCCGCGCCCGTGATCGCAGCGCCCGCGCCGTTCGCCGCGTCCGCCGAACATTCTGCCGCGGACGCGCTCCCGCCGGCCCCTGCGCAGACCCAATCGCCCCTGCCTGCATTGCAGACGCCCGACACTGCGTTAGGTCGTTTCGTGAACAATGCGCAATTGACGAATGCCGCCGGACAAAGTGAAATGCGCATCGCCATGCAAACCGATAATCTCGGCGCCATCGAGTTGCACGCGCGCGTCACTGGCGACCAGGTCGGCGCAGCGATCCTGGTCGAAAAACGCGACGCGCACGCAGCTTTGGCCGTTGAACTGCCCGCTCTCCAACAGGCCCTTTCGGATAAGCAATTGCGCGTCGAGCAAGTAGCGCTGACCCAAGGCTCGCTCAGCTCCGCCAACGGCGACGCCGGCGCAAACGCCCAGAATAGCCAGCGCGGCATGGATCAATCACCTCGCCAGAATTCTTTCTGGAACGAAACTCGCGGCACTACCGCGGTTGCGTGGTTTATCCCAGAACAGACTGGCGTTTTTAACGCACAGGGAAGGCTAAGCGTGCAGGCGTAATCGCCGCGCCCGGGAGGAAACATCATGACCTCACCAAATCCAATCGTCAGCGGCTCGACTTCAACCACCCCGCAAAGCACGCCCAATAACACCTTGGGCCCCGACTCATTCATCACCTTGCTGACGGCCCAGTTGCAGGCGCAGGACCCCCTCAGCCCCATGGACCCCGACCAAATGGTCGATGAACTCACTTCCATCAACACGCTTCAGCAGGTCGTGCAGATCCGCACCGACACGGATGCGTTGGCCAGCGCAGTTGGGGCCGCGTCGAGCAGCACTGGCGCCGGTTCTTCGTCAGATGTTGCCGCTGCCGCTAAGTCCCTCGCACCAGCCGCAGCCAAGCTGAACTACCAATTGAATTCCCAAGTGAATTCCCACATGAATTCCGGTTCGCAATCTTTCTAGGAGGAAAAAATGCCATCTTTCTCGATACCGCTCTCAGGACTCGATGCCAGCTCGACGGATCTTTCCGTCATTGCCAACAATCTCGCGAATTTGAATACCGTGGGCTACAAAGGCCAGGACACCCAGTTTCAGGACCTGTTCTACCAACAAATTGGGTCGAGCGGCGATGGCAATCCCATCCAAGAAGGCGTCGGCACAAGTGTCGCCGGCATTAGCTCCGACCTTACCCAGGGCAGCATCCAGTCGACGGGCGTGCCCACGGACGTGGCCATTCAGGGCGACGGTTATTTCGTCGTTCAGAACAATGGCGAGACTCTCTACACCCGTGCTGGCAACTTCAGTCTTGGACCAACGGGACAACTGTTGACCCAGGATGGCGACACTGTTATGGGCTACCCAGCGGTCGATGGCGTCGTCAACGCCAACGCCACGCTTGGCCCCCTGTCCATCCCCACTGGCCTGACCAATCCTCCGAAAGCTACCGCCAACGTTCAGCTCTCCGCGAATCTTGATTCCGACACGGCTGTGGGCGGCACGTTCAGCACCTCGGTCGCCGTCAATGACGCGCTTGGTGGTTCGCACGTCCTTACTTACAACTTTACAAAAACCGCCGCAAATACGTGGAGCTATTCCATCACCATTCCCGCCGCGGACGTCGGAGAGACTGGCGCGCCGGTCTCCATCAGCGCCGGTACTCTCACGTTTAATGGCAGCGGTCAATTACTTACACCCGCGGGCGATGTAACCGGCGTTGCCGTTACGGGTCTCGCCGACGGCGCAAGCAATCTCACCTTCAATTGGAATCTCTACGATTCCAACGGTAACGGCCTACTAACCCAAGTTTCCGGCGCGTCGGCCGCGACCGCAACTCAGCAAGACGGTTACTCGAGCGGATCGTTAGTCAGTTATACGATCGGCAGTGACGGCACCATCCAGGGAGTGTTCAGCAACGGTCAAACAACTGCCCTCGGACAGATTGCGCTCGCTTCTTTCGCTAACGAGCAAGGGCTTAGCCGCAATGGTTCCAACGAACTTCTTTCCACGCTCGCTTCGGGCGCCGCTAACGTCGGTGCTCCGACGACGGGCGGGCGCGGCACTTTGACTGGTGGCTCGTTGGAGCAATCCAATGTGGATATCGCAACGCAGTTCGCCCAGCTCATCGTTGCGCAGAGCAGCTACCAAGCGAATGCCAAATCGATCACCACGTTCGATCAAGTCACTCAAACAGCCATTAACTTGGTGCAATAGCTCTCTATCCCGGGGGCGTTACGGGAGTGCATCTCGCCGCACAGCCTCGTCACTGGCGGCGAGATCGCTCGCATCTTAGATTCCTTTAATGAGTGTCTTCCGAATTTGCGCCCGAGTTCCGTTTCTGCTTTCGACTCATTTCTTCTCTCTTTCGCAGGTCCGCTAACTCACATTCCCTCAGTTACTTCCGAGACGACAAAAGTTGGATCCTTAAACCTCGCAGATCCCGATTCGGCTTTCAAATTGCATCTTGACCTGAAGACGAGGCGTCGCGAACAAAATGGGTTCGGCTTCCGGAGCAGTATCAGGTAACGCGTCACAAAAATCTTCTGGTTTGAAGGCTATCGGCGTCTTCCTGCTTGCGATTGCCGCGGGTGGCGTGTCGGCTTGGTACGTTCAGCATCGCGAGCACACTGCGGAAGCCGCCAGGGCGGCTGAATCCTCCAACGTCCCGAGGTACATCGTTCACCTCGAAGGATTCACCGTCAACTTGGCTGACCAGGAATCAACGCACTTTCTCCGCGCAACCATTGACCTGGGCATCGATCACCTTCCCGACGGTGCCGATCCGGAGAGGCCGGCATTGTCGGTTCCGGTGTCGCGCATTCGCGATTCCATCCTCTCCGTACTCACCGTTTGTACCGCCGACCAATTGCTGTCCCCGGAAGGGAAGGCCCGGCTCAAGAAAAATCTGCTCGAAGCGCTTAATAAGAGCGTCCCTGAAATCGGCGTGCGCGATATCTACTTCACGGAATTCTTGGTGCAGCGCTGAATCGTGACTAACGCGTCCACTTTGCTCAAAGAAATTCCCGTCGCCGTCCCGGAAGAAAGGTGGGAGGAGGCGAACTCACTTCCTTGTCTCCTCAGCGTGGATTTGCCCGTACTGACCTTTACGGTGCGCGAACTGTTGCGGCTCGAGCCCGGTGTCATTCTCGAAACCAAGAGCCCTAATAGCGCCGATGTGCCCGTCGTCGTCAACTCGCGGCGCATCGGCTGGGCGGAATTTGAAGTCGTCGGACACCGCCTCGGCATTCGCATCACTGAGCTGGGTTAGCCCGGCACAAAGCCTATGAGCAGGGAGCGAGGATCTCAATTTATGCAAGCAGCGCAAACGGATTCGGCAATCCCATCCACTCCGGCGTGGCTCTCTCACTCGCTCGAAGCTCTCCGCGCGTTTTTCCGCAGTCTTGCCATTCGTCGCCGCGAACGTTCCCTGCGCCTTTGCGAGTCTCTTCCTCTCGGCGAAAAGCGCTTGCTCGCCGTCGTTCAATTCGAAGGGCGCCGGTTTCTGGTGGGCGCCACGAATCAGTCCATTTCCCTGCTCGACCGTTTGGATCCCGCTCCGGTGGGACGGCAGAAACGCGACTCGTTGCTGGAAAGCTCCTATTTGAATGGAGTTCACTGATGGCCGTCGCCAACTTCATTCTTGCCCGCGGTCTTCGGTTTGCTCTTTCCGCCGGGCTTCTACTCAGTCTGCCCGCGCGCTCCGCTGCTGCATCGCAAGGCTCCGTCCTTCAGTTTCCTGGCCTCAGCGTCCGCGGCGACTCAACTTCCGTCACGATTATTCTTCTGCTCACCGTCCTCACCCTTCTCCCCGCCATTCTGCTCTCGATGACTCCTTTCGTCCGCATCCTCGTGATTTTCCATTTCCTCCGCCAAGCTCTAGGGACGCAAACTGCGCCGACCAATCAGACTCTCATTGGTCTCGGGCTTTTTCTCACCTACTTCATCATGCAGCCAGTCGGTGCAGCGATCTACGTCCAAGCCGTTGTGCCGTTCGAGCAAGGCCGCATCAATTCCTGGCAGGCGCTCAACCGCAGTTCCGTGCCGCTTCGCCAGTTCATGCTCAGCTATACCCGGGAAAAGGATCTCGCCCTTTTCGTCGAAATGAGCAGAGAGCCGCGGCCCAAAACGCCGAACGATCTTTCCATGCGCGTCGTCATCCCGGCTTACATCCTTTCGGAGCTGAAAACCGGTTT
>Ga0335072_10015216_pt1 | contig 10922 bp, 9 predicted proteins | sample Lox_Sample_21_FD_206725 | JGI IMG/M metagenome (GOLD analysis project Ga0335072, IMG submission 206725) | Soil microbial communities from Loxahatchee National Wildlife Refuge, Florida, United States - Lox_Sample_2.1 | ecosystem: Environmental > Terrestrial > Soil > Wetlands | place: USA: Florida... | reverse complement strand
GTGATCGCGCACGACGGCGTGCAGTTCATCGACCACGCCGCCAAGAGCGGCAAGCCGTTCTTCCTCGAGCTCGCGACGTTCGCGCCTCACTCCCCCTACACCCCGGCGCCTCAGGACGCGAACGACTTTCCCGGGCTGAAAGCCCCGCGCCCGCCGAACTTCGACGTGCTGCCGACCCATGCGCCGCTGTGGCTCTCCTGGCACCCGCGGCTGACCCGCGCGCAGATCGCCAAGATCAACGCCGCGTTCCGCCGCCGTGCCCAAGCGGTACAGGCCGTCGACCGCATGATCGGGACGATCGAGCAGACGCTGGCCGCCGACGGCATCGCCCGCGACACGTACCTGATCTTCAGCTCGGACAACGGACTGCACACCGGCGAGTACCGGCTGATGCCGGGCAAGCTCACCGCGTTCGACACCGACATCCACGTCCCGCTCGTGGTCGTCGGCCCCGGCGTGCCCGCGGGCAGCACGACCTCGGCGATGTCGGAGAACGTCGACCTGGCCAAGACGTTCGCCGCGATCGGCGGCACGACCATGCCCTCAGACGGGCATAGCCTGCTCGGGGTGATGCACGGCGACGGGCTGGCCGGCTGGCGAGATGCGGTCCTCGTCGAGCATCACGGCGGTCGGATGTCCGTGCTCGACCCGGACTTCCAGCGCTCGGCGAGCGGCAGCCCGACGACGTACGAGGCGATGCGAACGCCTCATTTCCTGTACGTCGAGTACGCCGACGGAGAACGCGAGTTCTACGACCTGCGCAACGACCCGTTCGAGCTGCACAACCTCGCCGGCGAGCTGACCGCGTCGCAGCTCGCGCGGCTTCACTCAGCGCTCTCGCGGCTCGAGCGCTGCCACGGAGGGAAACGATGCTGGGCGGCGATGCACGTCGCGCCGCTATCGACGCTCGGGCTCCGCGGCTGACTCGGCGGGCGGTGGCCACCCGGCGGTCAGGTAGATCGCGCGGAGCCACGCGTCCCGCTCGGCGCCCTTCGGCTCGTCCCGGAACTTGTGGTCGTGCTTACGCACGTGCTCGCGGAGATCGTGCAACAGAGACCGCGCCGCGTTCTGCTGCACGCGCAGGATGAGCTCGCGATCTTCCACGGATTGGGCGGCATTCCACACCAGTTCGAAGTGGCCGTAACACAGTCCCGGTGAGGCTTCGAACGTGTCACGGCGAGCCGGGTTCGTGGCCAGCTCGTCCAAGAGGTACCGCGCGTTCGCGCGGAGCATGTCGTCGCGATTCGCGCACGCCGGGCACGGCGTGCGGTGAAATGGTGACTCGGGGACCAGTGACTCGAGGTCGGCGGCGATGCCGGCGAACGTGTCCGCGAACATGGTGCTGATCGCAAGCGTCGATTTCATCCCGTCGATTTCGATCCGGCGGAGCGTTTCGATGTGTTCGGCGCAGAATCCACACGCTCTGCGGACGGCGTCGATCGACTCTCCCTGGTCCGAGCCCTCGTCGAAGAAGTGCCATATGTACTCGCGGTCGGCCTTGTGGGCGACACGGCACATCGGGCACATCCCGGTTCGCAGGCCCTGACGGAGCCATGTCGTCACCACGCTGGACGGCGCGCGACGGGGGGTGTGACGCCCGCTGCGACGGACACCGCCCGTCGGCTTATCGCGCGAACGCCAACGCAATGTCAGTCCGTCCCCGTCCCTGCCCCGGTCGCCGGCACGGGCACCGCGGCGAGGAGCTCTCGGACGACGTCCTCGGCCTGCACCCGCTGCACCCACAGCTCCGGCCGGAGCGCGAGGCGGTGAGCGAGGGCGGGCACCGCCACCGCCTTGACGTCGTCGGGCACGACGAAGTCCCGCCCGTCGAGCGCCGCCTTGGCGCGGCTCAGCTTCATCACCGCGAGTGAGCCACGCGGGCTGGCCCCGACCTGGACACTCGGACTGTCGCGGGTGGCGGCGACGAGCGCGACGATGTAGCGGCCGACGAGTTCGGATACGTGCACGTCCTCGATCGCGCGCTGCATCGCGATCAGCTCGCCGCGGTCGACGACCGGCCGCAACTCGGCCTCATCATCACCGCGCTCGAGCCGTCGCTCGAGCATGTCCCACTCGTCGTCGGCCGATGGATAGCCGACCTGCATCCGGATCAGGAACCGGTCGAGCTGCGCCTCGGGCAGCGGATAGGTCCCTTCGTACTCGATCGGGTTCTGCGTGGCGAGGACGAGGAACGGCCGCTCGAGCGGGCGCGTGCGGTCATCGATCGTGACCTGGCGCTCCGCCATCGCCTCGAGCAGCGCCGCCTGAGTCTTCGGCGGGGCGCGGTTGATCTCGTCGGCCAGGAGCACGTTGGTGAACACGGGTCCGGGCCGGAACTCGAACTCCGCCGCGCGCTGGTTGAAGATCGATGCGCCGGTGACGTCCGAGGGCATCAGGTCGGGCGTGAACTGCACGCGCGAGAACTGCGTGCCGGTCACGGTCGCGAACGATCGCGCGATCAGCGTCTTGGCCAGACCCGGGTAATCCTCGATCAGGACGTGGCCGTCTGCCAACAGCGCGCACACGGCGAGCTCGAGCGCTCCTCGCTTCCCGATGACGGCCCGCTCGACCTCGTCGAGGATTCGCCCGGCGCGCGTCGCGACCTCCGTGACTCCCAGTTGCTCGGACGTGTCCGTCACGCAGGCTCCAGGTCGGATCGTGGCATTTCGATGGGAGCAGAGCCGCCGAGAAATACACGCCCGTCGAGCTGCGCGAGGGCTCGTAGCCACGCGTGCTGCTCGTGGCCGTCCGCCTCGTGGCGGTAAGCCCAGGCGTACTTACGCGCGGTCTCGCCGACTTCCCAGGCGAGCACCCCGAGTCGCCCGTCCACGTGCCGTCGTGCCAGCCGGGCCGCCTGACCATCGGAAATCTGGACCGCGTGCCGGAGGCACAGTCCGTGGCAGCGCTCGTAGCGGTCGCGGACCGCGGGTAGCCCGAGCGCCGCGACCACGAGGTCGAGCTGGGAGCGCTCGATGCCGTCGCGCGCGTTGCAAGCCGGACAGTAGGGCCTCGTGAGGATTTCCTGAAGCGCCGTGTCGAGCTCTTCGGCCGGCGCGCCCCGCCCCCGCCGGGCCGCGTCCGAGGCGTCGCCGACCCTCGCGAGCAAGCGACTCAGCTTGACCGCGGTGGCGGCACGCTTGTGCTCGATGGCCTGAGCGGCCAGCGCGCGGTCGGTGAGCGCCAGATCGTGGAGATGGGCGGCGCACAGCTCGCCGGGGTCGTTCCGGAGCGACGGGTCGTCCTGAGCGGCGTGCTCGGTGTGCCACTGGATGTACCCACGTTCCGCCAGCCCGGACGAGAGGCAGACGGGGCAGGCCTCGACGGCGAGGCGACCGCACAGTTGATCGACCGTCGAGCCCCCGCCGGCGGGCTCGCGCAGACGATCGCGCCAGTGGGCGCGGCGGCCGGCATCGTGGTCGGACCCACCGAGCAAAGCCACGAGTCCCGCGTCCTCGCCTTCCTCGAGGCTTCGCAGCAGCCGGTCCGCGAGGGGCCTGACGGTGGCGCGCTCGAGCTCGGGTGCCGCCTGGAGGAAATGCGTGAGGCAGATGCCGTCGTGCTCGGAGTACTGGCGTGCCCGCGCCGGATCGCTGAGTCCGTCGAGCACCATGTGGCGAGCGCGCTGCGCGCTGAACGCGGTCGCCTCGCACGCCGGGCATGGCCCCGTCTGACGCTCGTCCCGCGCTCGCTGGCGGGCTCCCGCGAGCGCCTCGCGCATCACGATCGTCATCACGTGACCCTCGCCGATGTCCTCGATCAGCCGGCGTGAGTGGACGGGGCACATGCCGACGCTGGCGCGAAGCCGCGCCTGTACCTCGGCGACGCTGAAGCTCTCGATCTGAAGCCAGGAGAAGAAGCTCCGCTCGGCCTCCTCGATGTACGCGCACGCCGGGCACCCGGGCTTGCGAAGCAGCCGCTCGAACTCGGACAGGACGTGCGGTCCCGTGGACGGGGCACTCACGGGCGCCTCATGATCGGCAGCCTCAGTCCGTGCGTTCCTCCGAGATCTCAGAAAGCTCAGCGCATCACCTCCTGGTTGCGAACGGGCCGGCCAATCAGGCCAGCCGTAGAAGCCATCAGCGCCAGGAAGCGCGTTCCAAGGCGAGCTTCATCGCCTAGCCCAAGGATACTGGGGCTAGACGGGACGCCCTGTCGGTGCCGCGGGCGCGGCTGAGGGCCGCGATCGCGATCAGGGCGACAAGCCCGAGTCCGGCCGCGAGATACGCGGCGCGGGGCGAGAACAGCGCCGTGAGCGCTCCTCCCAGGAGGATCCCGGCGCCCGGCGCCAGGGCGGCCATCGACTCGAGCACGGCCGCGACCGGCAGACGGAAGTGCTCGTCGACGAACTGATGCACCGCGGTCTCGACCGAGGCCCACTGCGTGCCGTTGCCGATTCCACCGAGCACGCTCGCGGCACAGGCGAACAGCAGCGTCGGGGCCAGCGCCGTACCGAGGTATGCGAGCGCAACGGCGGAAGTCGAGATGAGAATCGCCGCGTGGCCGACGCGGCGCGCGAGACGGATGTGCACGGTCGAGCCGATCACCGCGCCGGCGCCCCAACTTGCGAGGATCGCGGCGTACCCTGCCGGACCGGCGTGGAGCGAGCGGACCGCGTAGATGACCGTCACCGGGACGACGAGATAGAAGAAGACGAACGCGATTCCCTCTCCGAATATCAGCACGCGGAGCCTCGCGTCGCCGGCTATGTAGCGCAAGCTCGCACGCACTTGACGCTGGCTCTTCGCTGCGACCCCGCCGGAGTCGCTGCGCACCCGTAGCCCCGGCGTGCAGGCGATCAGCGCCGCCGCGACCAGGAACGACAGCCCGTCGGCCGCCAACGCGGTGGACGGACCGAGCAGCGCCAGCACGACGCCGGCGAGCACCGGCCCGGCGACGGTAGCAACGGCGAGCGCCAGATTGAAAGCGGCCTTTCCCTCGGGCATCAGGTCGTGTGGAATCAGCGTCGAGGCGGTGGTGGCGCGGGTCACGGAGCGGCCGGTGAACGCGAGCGTCCCGTCGACGAGCGCCAGGATGAGGATCACCGCCACTCCAGCGTGTCGCGCGACCGCGGCCAACGCCAGGAACAGGCACGCCTCCACCAGGTAACACACAGGCAGAACCCGGCCCGACGGCAGGGCGCCGATCCGGGCGACGAGAAATGGTCCGACGAGACCGGGCAGGAACTGCGTGGCCATGAACAACGCGGCGACGGCGATCGCCGATTTAGTCGTGCCGAGGACGACGACGGCGAGCGCCAGCGCCCCGAACACATCGCCCGCTCGGTTGATCACGTACGAGATCAACAGCGCGCGGAACTCCGCGATCCGCAACGTCCCACGCATCCCGGCCACGGCTTATCCGCCTCCGACGGCGACCTGGGGCCGCGCCAGTTCCCGGATGCGCTCCTCGAGCGCGAGCTCCTTCTCGAAGTCGGCGTCTTCGGTGTGGGTGAAGCCGATCCCCTCGCGCTCCAGGATCTCGATGAACAGCTCGACGAAGCGCGCGTCGAGCTGACTGCCGGCCACGTTACGCAGCTCGGCAATCGCCTCGGGGCTCGAGATCGGCGGGCGATATGTATCGCGCGCGGTCAGCACGTCGTATGTATCGGCAACCGAGATGATCCTCGCAAGGGCTGGGATCTCATCTGCATGGAGCCCGTGCGGATAGCCGGTTCCGTCGACACGCTCGTGATGGGCGAGAATCACCGCCGCGATCTCGTCGTACCCCTCGATCCGGCGCACCAGTTCCGCGCCGTTGACCGGGTGTTCACGGACGATCTCGAGATCGGCTTCGCTGAGCGGGCGATCGGCCAGGAGGATGCGATCGGGAAACGCGAACTTGCCGATGTCGTGCAGGAGCCCGGCGGTGTGGACGATGCCGAGTTCGTCCTCCGAGCAGCCCGCGGCCTTCGCCACGGCGTACGCGTAGCGCGCGACCGCCGCCGAGTGCCTCGCCGTATATCGATCGCGGAGCGACAGGGTCCGGACCATCGTCACCAGCACGCCGAGCTGGAGCGAGGCGAGCTGAATCGTGCGCTGCTCGAGTTCGGCGCGGCGCTGCTGCGAGTTGAGGAGCTCCACCATCAGCACGTAGAACGCGGCCAGCAGCACCAGCACGAGAATCAGAGAAACGCCGCCCGCGCGCACATAGAACGTGGCCAGAGCGCCGGCCAGCAGGTTCGGCGCCGTGATCCACGGCAGCGCCGGGAGGAAGCTCTCGCGGAACTGGACGCGCATCGGCGTGCCGATGTGGACGCGAATCCAGATCGCCGCCAGAAAGAAGTTGAGCACGTTCGCGGCACTCACCACGACCGCTACGACCAGCGCAAACGCGGCGCTCCCGCGCGCCACGCCCGCATCGACGGCGGCCCTGATCGCGAGGCTCCCGAGCAGGACATCGATGTACATGCCGAGGTTCCAGACGAGCGCCAGGCGGCGGCCCCGCAGCCGCAGCCCGTCGGTCTGGATCGCCTGGGAGATCCGCGAGATGAAGCAGATGAGGACGGCCGGCGCGGGACCGAGCAGCGCCATCGCGAGCGCGACGATCGTCAAACCCGCCGACAGACGCATCCGGCCGGTGTAGGCGTGCACCCGGTCGCCGAGGACCCCGAGAACCGCCAGCGTGATGAACAGCCACAACGGCCGCCAATCGGCGGCGCGTGAGCTCAACGCCGCGCCGGCCACCGTCACCGACAGCAAGCCGACGGCCGCAAAGCGGAAGACTTGGACGGACTTGGCAGCCACAGTTCCCCGAGCTAACGACGGCCGCGATCCTATCGCGCCCCTTTCGGTGCGCGACAGGCGTGAACGAGAGATGTCAGATGCTCCAGTGCATTGCCCCAATTCCTCCCTAGATGCGGACACGAAGGTCGTCAGCCGCGGTGATCGTCGGTTCGCGGCGGACCTTGAGGATTCGGCGGCGGTCCTGGACGAGAGGTGCGGGTGGTGCGGCGGCGCGGGTGGCGTAACGTGAGTCCGGTGTTGACCTTCTCGGGGATGGGGCTCGATCGCGCCGCGGCGGAGCGACTGGATCCGCTCTGGGTGGAGCGCCACCTGGAGGATCCGGCGAGCCGGGCGGTCGTGGCCAGCGCCGAGGGCGTGCTGGTCGCGAACGGTGCGTCCGGGTCGCTGCTCCGCGTACCGTTGCCGTCGGATCTCGCGGCCCCGGGGGCGGCTGAGCCATGGCCGGTGATACTCGGGCTCGACGACGGCGCCGCGCTGTTCGCGATCGACCTCGACGCGCAACCGCCGGAGGTACGACGACGCCTCGACGAGCAAGGCCGGATCGCGACGTTGCGCGAGGCCGGGAGGATGCTGCCGCGACGCGAGGCGGCGCTCGCCGCCTACCTGGTCGCGCTCCTCAACTGGCATCGCTGCCACCGGTTCTGCCCGGGGTGCGGGGCTGCGCTGCGGGTCAGCGATGGCGGGTTTTCGCGGATCTGCCCGGGCTGCGGCACGCAGCATTTCCCGCGCACCGACCCGGCCGTGATCGTGCTCGTCGAGCACGACGGCCGCGCGCTGCTGGGCCGCCAGGCGGGCTGGCCTCCGGGCCAGTACTCGGTGCTCGCGGGGTTCGTGGGCCCCGGAGAGTCACTCGAGGAGGCGGTCATCCGCGAGGTCAGGGAGGAGTCCGGCATAACCGTCCGTGACCCGCGTTTCGTCACCTCACAGCCATGGCCGTTCCCGCAGCAGGTGATGCTGGGCTTTGAGGCGCGCGCTGACGGCGGCGCGCCGGCTCCTCAAGACGGCGAACTCGAAGATGTGAGGTGGTTCACGCGTGAGGAGGTTGGTGCCGGCCTCGCGGGCCAGGGCGCCGATCTGGTGCTTCCGCCGGGGATCTCGATCTCGTATTTCCTGGTCGAGCGCTGGTTCCGCGGCGGCGCCGGCCGCTCAGGGTGACAACGCGCCCCGGACCTCGCCGGCGAACTCGGCCGTGCTCGCACGGCCACCCAGATCCGGCGTGCGCGTCTCGCTGTCGGCGAGCACGCGACTGATCGCACCGACGACGCTGGCGCCGGCGTCCGGATGCCCGAGGTGGTCGAGCATCATCGCGCCCGCCCAGATCGCCCCGAGAGGGTTGGCGATTCCCCGCCCCGCGATGTCGGGGGCCGAGCCATGGACCGGCTCGAACATCGACGGATACTCCCGTTCCGGGTTGAGGTTGCCCGACGGGGCGACGCCGATCGAGCCGGCGACCGCGGCGGCAACGTCCCCGAGGATGTCACCAAACAGGTTCGACCCGACGATCACGTCGAAGGTGTGAGGTTCGAGCACGAGCTTCGCGCACAGCGCGTCGATCAACTCGCTCTTGACCGTGATGTCCGGATGAGCCGCGGCTCGCTCGGCGACGATCTCGTCCCAGAACACGAGCGTGTGAATGATCCCGTTGGACTTGGTCGCCGAGGTGAGGAGCCGCCGGCGCGCGGCGGCGAGTTCGAGCGCATAGTCGACGATCCGGGTGATCCCCGAACGCGTGAAGATCGCCTGCTGCGTCGCCAGCTCGTCTCCGAACCCGCGACCGAACCGTCCGCCGAGTTCGGTGTATTCGCCCTCGACGTTCTCGCGCACCACCACGAGATCCACCGGATGCTCGGCACAGGCGCGCACCGGGCTCGGCAATCCGTCGAGCACCCGGATCGGACGGAGGTTCACGTACTGTCGAAACCGCTGGCGGATCGGAATCAGCAGCCCCCACAGCGACACGTGGTCGGGAACCCGCGGGTCTCCGACGGCCCCGAGGAAGATCGCGTCGAATTCCCTCAGCTGCTCGAGAGCGTCGGGGGGCATCATCGCGCCCTCCCGCAGGTACCGATCGCACGACCAGTCGAACGTCTGGTAGCTCAACTCGAGGCCGTGCGCGGCGCAGGCCGCATCGAGCACCGACCGCGCCGCCGGCAGGACCTCACGCCCGATTCCGTCACCGGGGATTGCGGCGATTCGGTACGCGGTCATCGCGGCAGGTCCTAGGTCACGGCGTAAGCGTCGTAGATGACCTGGTCGGCCAGCCTGACCGCGGACGCGACGGCCACGATCCGGTTGAGCCACAAGTAGTCCGCGGCACCCGTCTCGTACTGGATCGAGACCCGGAAGTAGTACTCGGTGGGATCGACCGGTTCCCCTGCGGCCAGCCGGTTTAGCACGTCGGGCGGACCGTGGCGCACGCCCCGGGTCGCGACCGAGATGAGCGCGTCGTCGGGCGTCCGAAGCGTGTAGCGCGTGTCGATCGCCGCCATCCCGTCGTCGTGGATCACCTGCCAGTCGGCGCCACCGGCGAGGATCGTCGCCGACACGCGGGGGCCGTCGAACTCCCCGCCCACGATCGGAATGACCCGACGCCGGCCCCAGGGAGTGTGTCCGAGTTCGAGCGGCTCGCCGAGGTCGGCACGGCAGCGCCCGATCAGTTCAAGCCTCGGCTCGACTGGCTGGACCGGATCCATGACTACACCTTACGGCCGGCGGCGACGCGGTGCTGGCCACTGGTAATTCACCATGTAATTCGCAGCAAAGCTCCCGCACGAGCGCCACCGTGCGCACATAAGCAGCCCCACGATGCTTATGTGGTCAAAGCGGTGGCGGCGGGCGCGATTTGCTGCGTTTTACATGGTGATTCGCCGATCCGACGACACGGTCGGCGCCTACCTGCAACGTAATTCACACCGCGCCACCCGCACAGACCGTTTGGAGGGGTTGCGATTTGGTCGCGCGTCGCCTAGGGTGTTTGACGGGCGAGCTTTCGAGCTCCGGGCGTTGGCGCGCGAACTTTGAGGGGTTCATGTGGGCGATGACGTCGGTGGCCGAGCGGCGTGCCGGAGCACAACGTGTTCTCCGGGCGGCTGATCTCGCTCCACCAGCACGGCCTGGCCGTGGCGCTCGCGAGCGCCGCCAACGTGTCGGGGTGCGGTAGCTCGAGGCGCGCCGCGAACACCGGGGCCAACGCCGGGACTTCGATCGCGGCGGCCGTGGTCGCGTTCGTCGCTCCTCGTGACGGCGCGGACGCGGTGATCGGCGCGCAGCTGGCGAGCTTCGCGCAGACGGTGCAGACAAAGCTGCTCGGCGACTGCATGACCAGCGACGGCTTCCCGGCACCGACGTTTCCCGTGGTTGGACCGCCGTCCGATCTGGGCAACCAGCAGTTTCCGAACCTGCCCGTGATCGAGGCCACCCACGACCTCGGGCTGTTCACCGGCGGCGGGTTGGTGGTCGGCCCGTTCAGCGGCCAGAACGGCATGAGCGCGCCCGAGCGCCGGGCGTGGCAGGCGCGGCTCGGCCACTGTTTCAACACCACCGAACGGCGGGCGCCGCTGTTTGGCTCGGTGGAGTTCGGACAGCTGACCTCGGGCTGGTTCACGATCGTGAACCAGGTCGGCCGGTCGCCGCAGATTCGGGCGCTGAGTAAGACGGCCGCGACCTGCAGCGCGGCGCACGGAGTGCGGGCGACGTCGGTGCAGAGCCTGTACGGGGTGTTACAGGGCCGGATCGGACCTATCTCGTCGTCGGGCGCGAATAGCGCAAAGGTGCAAGCGGTGCAGGCGAAGGGAGCAAGCGTGCTGGCGGCGTGCTGGACGAAGGTGATCAACGAGACGACGGCGCTGCTGAGCAACCGCCGCGAGGCGTACCTGGCGCAGAACGCGAACGCGCTGGCCGGGCTCGAAAGACAGGTCAACGGGCAGGTGACCTCGCTCGAGCGCCAGTATGGGATCAAGCCGGTGCTGGTGGGGTCATGACCGACGGGCGCAAGGGGCTGCTGGCGCGCCGGCGCTCCGAGCGCGACACCGACCGTGGTACGCCGCTGCGGGGCCATGGTGCTCTGGTCGTCGGGGCGGTGCTGCTGTTGACCGTGGTCGTAGGCGTGGTCGCGTTCCTGATCGGGCGTGGAGTGTCGACGCCGTCGCAGCAGGCGGCGCGAGCCCGGGCGCCGACGGC
>Ga0335072_10015215_pt1 | contig 10923 bp, 9 predicted proteins | sample Lox_Sample_21_FD_206725 | JGI IMG/M metagenome (GOLD analysis project Ga0335072, IMG submission 206725) | Soil microbial communities from Loxahatchee National Wildlife Refuge, Florida, United States - Lox_Sample_2.1 | ecosystem: Environmental > Terrestrial > Soil > Wetlands | place: USA: Florida... | reverse complement strand
TCGTCGCCGCGCTCAAGCCGCCGCGCGCCGTGTGGATCATGGTACCCGCGGCCCTCGTCGATACCGTCATCGGCCAACTTCGGCCGCTGCTCGCCTCCGGTGACATCCTCATCGACGGCGGCAACTCGCATTACCAGGACGACATTCGCCGCGCAGAGGAGCTGCGTCCGGCGGGCCTCCACTACGTTGACGCGGGCACCAGCGGGGGCGTGCTCGGTCTCGAGCAGGGCTACTGTCTGATGATCGGGGCCGAGCCTGCTGTGTTCAGCACGCTCGAGCCGATCTTCGCGACGCTGTCCCCGGGCGGCCACCGGCCGCAGGGCGCGGGCGGCAAGACCGCAGCCCAAGCCACGGCCGAGATGGGCTATCTGCACTGCGGCACGAACGGCGCCGGGCACTTCGTCAAGATGGTGCACAACGGCATCGAATACGGCGTCATGGCCGCGTATGCGGAGGGCCTGAACCTGCTCAAGCACGCGGATGCCGGATTGAAGCAGGAAGAGGCGGACGCGGAAACTTCACCGCTTTCCAACCCGAAGCTCTTCCAATATCAGCTCGACATCTCCGCGGTCGCCGAAGTCTGGCGGCACGGCAGCATCATTGCCTCGCGCCTCCTGGATCTGACCGCCGAGGCGCTCGCCGCCGATCCCGTGCTCGAGCAGTTCGGTGGCCGCGTGTCGGATTCGGGTGAGGGACGCTGGACGGTGCAGGCGGCAGTGGAGATTGGAGTTCCCGCCTACGTGCTGTCCGCCTCGCTCTTCTCGCGCTTCGAATCGCGTGGCCGCGCGGAGTTCGCCGACAAGTTGCTCTCGGCCATGCGGCTCGGGTTCGGCGGCCATCTCGAGAAGAAGTCCTAGGAGGTTGCCTCATGAAGCAGAGCTGGCGCGTGATCCAGGCACAAGGATGTGCCCCGCCGCCACAGGTGGCGCCTAAAACGAGGAGGTGGTGATGGAGCGGCGAGACAGCGACACCCTGGTGCTCTTCGGGGCCACCGGCGACCTCTGCTATCGGAAGATATTCCCTTCTCTCTACAACCTCGTGCGCCGGGGACTGCTGCACGTGCCGGTGATCGGCGTCGCGCGCGCCGGCTGGAACCTCGATCAGCTTGCCGACAGGGTGCGCGACAGCATCAAGAAATTTGTTTCCTCGCCCGATGAGGCCGCCCTGGACAAGCTGATCGGCCTGCTGCGATATCACGACGGCGATTATCAGGACCGCGAGACTTTCGTGGCGCTCCGCAAGGTGCTCGGAGACTCGCAACGCCCGCTCTATTATCTCGCGATCCCGCCCAGCATGTTCCCGGTGGTCATCGATCATCTGGGCACCTCCGGCGCCGCCCAGGGAGCTCGCGTAGTGGTGGAAAAGCCCTTCGGGCGCGATCTCGCCTCCGCGGAGGCGCTGAACCAGGAGCTGCACAAGCAGTTTCCGGAGAGCTCCATTTTCCGCATCGACCACTACCTCGGCAAGGAGGCGGTGCAGAACATCCTCTATTTCCGCTTCGCCAACTCCTTCCTCGAGCCGATCTGGAGCCGCAACTTCGTCGCCAGCGTGCAGATCACGATGGCGGAGACGCTCGGCGTCGAAGGGCGCGGCAAGTTCTACGAGGAGACCGGTGCGATCCGCGACGTGATGCAGAACCATTTGCTGCAGGTCCTGGCGCTTCTCACCCTCGAGCCGCCGGTCAACACCGAAGGCGAGTCGCTGCGCGACGAGAAAGTGAAGGTGTTGAAGGCGGTGCGGCCCGTGACCCCGGATGGCGTGGTCCGCGGCCAGTTCGCCACCTACCGGCAGGAGAAGGGCGTGTCGCCGGACTCCAAGGTGGAGACGTACGCCGCGATGCGGCTCGAGATCGATTCCTGGCGCTGGAGCGGCGTCCCGTTCTATCTCCGTGCCGGCAAGTGTCTGCCGGTGACGGCGACCGAGGTCGTAGTCGATCTGAAACCGCCGCCGGCGCGCGTGTTTGGCGAGGCGGGTCCCGACTATCCCAACTACGTGCGTTTTCGCGTCGGACCTGACGTAGCGATCGCACTGGGCGCCCACGCGAAGAAGGCGGGTGCAACTATGCAGGGGAGGGAGGTTGAGCTCTTCGTCGCCCAGCACGACGCGGATGCGATGGATGCGTACGAGGTTCTGATCAGCGCAGCGCTCATCGGGGACACGTCGCATTTCGCGCGCGAGGATGAAGTGGAGGCTGCCTGGGCCATCGTGGACCCCGTGTTGGGAGCAAAGGACGCGCCGCATATCTACACGTGCGGCACGTGGGGACCGAAGGAATCGGAGCAACTGCTCGCCGGCGCGTGCAGCTGGCACAACCCGGGGAAGGAGCCGCAGGGGTGGACTCGCTCCTGCGCGCCCTCGCACCTGCCAATGGGCAAATTCGCGCCTTAGCGCGCATCATTCACGAACTTTTGATATGCCGTGCCGCGGGGTCAATAATCCGGGTTAGTCAATGCGCCGGATCCGGGCATTACGCTGCCCACTCCCTGCTCCGGCGGGGCACCTCCCTGTGCATGCTACGCGTCCGGCTCGACGCCGCAGCGGAAGACGCGTTCGACGCCGGGGTCGAGGCGCAGCGCCTCGGACCATTCCGGGCGATTGAAGGCGTTGGCCATGCACTCCATCGGCTCCAACGCGATCGAGCGCCTCGCATCGACCTTGAGGGTGTCGCCGGTGAAGGCGTGCATCACGCCGCGCTCCTGCCAGACCGTTATGCCGAACCCGCTCCTCGGGTCGGTGAGACGCGTGCGGAAACGGCCGTCAGGGCCGGCGACCAGATCGGTGTATTCGTGGTCGAGGATGCTGCCCTCGATAGTGCGTGGGCGGCGGAAATCCACCTCCTTCGCATCGTCCAACGGCACGTAGGCGGCATCACCCGACAAAGCGATCAGATCGGCGCCGGTGCGGATGAGTGTTTGCGCAGGTATCTCCAGGGCCCACTCATCGACACGGCCGTCGCTGACACGGAAGTACGGGTGCCACCCGAAAAAGCAGGGCGCGGGCTCGTCGCTGGTGTTACGCATGCGCACCGACAGCGCGAGTCCGCCGGCCTCGAGGGCGAAGCTGACAGAGAGACCGATCGCAAAGGGGTAGCCGGGCACTCTGCCGGTGGACGTGCTCAGGGTCACCCGGGCGGAGCGGGCGTCCGCGGCAAGCTCCGTCACGGCAAAGTCCGAATCGCGCACGAAGCCGTGGCGGGACTCGCGCTTCCCGGGGGCTGCTCCCGGCTGCAGATCGTAGTCGGCGCCGTCGAAACGATAGCGCGCGTCGGCCAAGCGGCCGGCGAAAGGCACCATGACGCCGAAGCGGGAACCCGGCCGTGTGATGATTGCGGCGGCATCCCGGTAGCCCGCGGCAATGTCGAACGGCCGACCGTCACGCGCCACTTCGAAGCCGATGAGCGCGGCGCCATGACAGGCGATGCGCACGCGCCTGCCGCTATCGTCTTCGAGCATTGCGATTGGCTGCCCCTCCAGCACCGAGCGCGCGACTGAGTATTTCATGACTGGCCTTCCGCGAGCTCCGAGGCGCGCTCGAACCACAGCTCGACGCGGGGGCAGCTGGCGACCGCGCGCAGCGCGACCAGGCTCGGGTCCTGGCGGATGAATGCGGCGATGGCATCGTGCTTGCCGCTGCCCGCCACGACGAACAGCGGCTCGGCGACGTTCGCCAGAAACTCCGGTGTGACACTGATGCCCTGCATGCCGTCCGGTCGTTGGACGGCAATCGCGAGGTGGTGGCGGGATTGTTCGAGGTTCTCGGGGCGGAAGAGCGAGGCGGTGTGCCCGTCGGGGCCCAGACCCAACAGTGCGAGGCCGACGCCCGCGCCGGCTTGCAACAGGGTGCGCAGGCTGCTCTCGTAGTCTTCGGCGGCCTCCTGCAGGGGAAGCTCGGTCCTCACCCGCAGCACCTGGGTCTCGGAGAGCGCCAGGGCGTCGAGCAGCGGACGGGTCGCGTGGTAGTTGCTGGAGTCGGAGTCGGCGGGGACATAACGATCGTCGGAGTAGATGATCGTCAGCGCGTCGCTGCGCGGCGGCCGACGCCGGGCGACTTCGCGATAGGCCGGAATCGGGGTGTGGCCGCCGGAGAGCATGATCACCGGAGGGACGCCGCCCGACTGCCTGGCGGTGGCGCGGATCGCCTCCTCGAGGCGGTCGGCGAGCGCGGCATCGAGCTCGGCGCGGGTGGCGAAGCGGCGAGCGTCTATTTTCGGCATGGTGGCTCCTATTCGGTCATGCGCGGGCGTTCGACGACCCGCACCTTCAGGTCGAATTGGCTGCTGCCCCGCTGATCACCCAGGGTCAGTGTCGAGCCGGGCTTGCGGATCGCAATTTGAGCGTTGACCTCCTCGGCGGAAGTCACGGGTGTCCCGTCGATGCTGAGCAGCAGGTCGCCCGGCTTGAGCCCGGCCTCCTGGCCGGGACCCGCGTAGAGGTTGGCGACCACGACGCCGCCGCGAGCGAGACCAAGCTGCTGCGCCTCCGTATCCGAGATGTCCTCCGGAACGATTCCGATCCAGCCGCGGATGACACGCCCATGCTCGACGATGTCGTGTAGCACGCCGCGGACCATGTCGACCGGGATCGCGAACCCGATGCCTTCGACCCCCAGGCTCTTGGCGACGATGGCGGTGTTGATGCCGATCAATTCGCCGTCGGAGTCGACCAGCGCGCCGCCGGAGTTGCCGAAATTGATGGGCGCGTCCGTCTGGATGAAGTCCTCGAACGTCGTGATGCCGAGCTGTCCCCGGGCGGTGGCGCTGACGATGCCGTGCGTCACGGTCTGCGAGAGCCCGAGCGGATCACCGATGGCGAGGACGATGTCGCCGACCCGGAGCTGGTCGGATCGGCCGAAGGTGATCACCGGCAGATTCGACAGATCGATCTTGAGCACGGCGAGGTCGGTATCGGGGTCCACCCCGACGACCTGAGGCGTCGCGATGCGGCCGTCGGCAAGCTGCACGCGGATGGCGCCGGCGTTTGCAATCACATGGTAGTTCGTGACGATGTGGCCGCTGTCATCGACGATGACGCCGGACCCGAGGCTGCGCTCGACGCGCTGCCTGTATTGCGGCAGGACGTTGCCGAAAAGCTCGCCGAGGGGTGATGGATCGATGCGCTCCGTGACCAGGCGGGCCGTGTATATGTTGACTACTGCGGGCGCCGCGCGCTGTACCGCAGCCGAATAGGAGAGGCGCCCGGGCGCGCGCGCGGCCGGCGCACTCTCGGCGACGACCGGCGCCGCTGCGGGCGGCGGCTGCGAGCTCGTGTTCCCGCGGATGAGATCGGGCCGCATCGCGACGATGACGAACGCGAGCGCCAGCCCGCCGACCACCGACCCGGCGATGAACGTCAATCCTCGGCTCAGTCGCTCCAGCATGTGTCCACCTCTCGCTGTGTATAATGCCGCGCCACCGCGGCGATTGGGGAGCCTGCCGAATGATCCAATCCGTGACGCCTGCCAACTTGCCCGCCAGGGGAGGTACCTGATGGCTACGACCGAGCGCGGCTCCGAGCTGCGCGGGCCGGGCGCGCCTTTGCAGCCCGGCGCGATACCGGAGAAACGAGGCTTCCGGGCCTGGTTCAACAAGCGCCTGCCCGTCGATGATTTCATCGACAGCCAGCTCACCGGCTACTATGCCCCGAAGAATTTCAATTTCTGGTATTTCTTCGGCTCGCTGGCGCTCCTCGTGCTGGTGCTCCAGCTCGTCACCGGCATCTTTCTCGCGATGTACTACAAGCCGAGCGCCGAGCACGCGTTCGGCTCCGTGCAGTACATCATGCGCGAGATCAACTGGGGATGGCTGATCCGGTACATGCACTCGACCGGTGCCTCGGCGTTCTTCATCGTCGTCTACCTGCACATGTTCCGCGGGCTGATGTACGGCTCTTACCGTGCGCCGCGCGAGCTCCTGTGGGTGATCGGCATGCTCGTGTACCTCGCGCTGATGGCGGAGGCGTTCATGGGCTACGTGCTGCCCTGGGGCAACATGTCCTTCTGGGGCGCGCAGGTGATCGTCAACATCTTCGGCACCGTGCCGGTCATCGGGCCCACACTGGTCCAGTGGATCCGTGGCGACTACGGCATCTCGGATGCGACGCTGAACCGCTTCTTCGCCCTGCACGTCGCCGCCGTGCCGCTCATCCTGCTGCTGCTCGTGGGCCTGCACCTGGTCGCGCTGCGCAACGCCGGGTCGAACAACCCGGATGGCGTCGAGATCAAGGAACGCAAAGGGCCTGATGGCCACCCGGTCGACGGCATCCCGTTCCACCCGTACTACACCGTCAAGGACATCGTCGGCGTCGGCGTGTTCCTGATCGTCTTCTCGCTGATCGTGTTCTACGCCCCGACGGTTCATGGGCTCTTCCTCGAGCAGCCGAACTTCGAGCCGGCCAATGCCCTGTCGACGCCGGCCGAAATCCATCCGGTCTGGTACTTCACGCCTTACTACGCGATCTTGCGGGCGGTGCCGAACAAGGGCATCGGCGCGCTCCTGATGCTGCTGGCGCTGGTCTCGCTGGTGGTATTGCCGTGGCTCGACCGCTCGCCGGTCAAATCCATCCGCTACAAGGGATGGATTTCGCGAGTCATGCTGGCGGTCTTCGTGGTCTCGTTCGTGGGCTTGGGGTATCTCGGACTGCAGCCCGCGGAAGGCCTTTACGTCATCCTCGCCCGCATCTTCGGGATCTGCTATTTCGCGTTCTTCTGGCTGATGCCGTTCTACTCGCGGATCGACCGAGTGAAGCCGGTGCCGGAGAGAGTGGTCTACCATGCCCATTAGAGCTCGTTACAGGATTGTGCCTGCGCTGCTGGCGGCGGTGGCGCTCGTTGCGGGGACTGCTTTCGCGACCCGTGCCGTTGCCGCCGACGAAGCGGCCGCGGGTTCGGACTGGCAGAGCTGGCAGGCGAACGCCAACGACACCGACATGGCTTCGCTGCAGCGCGGTGCGCGCGATTTCGTGGCGTACTGCCTCGGCTGCCACTCGCTGAAGTATGAGCGCTGGTCGCGCCTCGGGGACGATCTCAAGATTCCCAAGGCGCTGCTGGTGAAAGACCTCATACCGCCCGGGGAGGCGGCGACCGACTACATCACCTCCCCGATGATCGATTCGGACGCGGAGAAATGGTTCGGCAAGGCGCCACCGGATCTGTCCCTCATGGCGCGCGCCCGCGATGAGAACTACATCTACCAGTACCTCAAGACCTTCTACGTGGATTCGGACCGGCCCACTGGCGCCAACAATATGGCCTATCCCCAGAGCGCCATGCCGGACGTCATCTCCTCGCTCGAGGGACTGAAGATCCCGGTCTACAAGACCGTGGAGACGCAGGGTGCCGATGGCAAGATGGTCGAGGAGCAGGTCTTCGATCACTTCAAGGTGATCGCACCCGGGAGCATGACCCCGCAGCAGTTCGACCAGTTCACCCACGATATTGTCAACTTCCTGGACTATGTCGGCGACCCGCAGCAGGCCATGCGCCGCGCCATGGGGGTCTGGGTCGTGCTGTTCCTCCTGGTCTTTACGTGGCTGGCGTGGCTCCTGAAGCGCGAATTCTGGAAGGACGTCAAGTAGGGGGCGCCCAGACCCGGTAAAGTAAGCGGAAAAGCTCAGGTGGTGGGGTGGGCCGCGGGAGCGGAATCGTGTCGAGCAGACGTTCCATCATGACGCTGTTTTCCGCGCCGGGCGATCCGTGGAGCCACCGCACCCGGATAGTGCTTGCGGAAAAGAGCATCAGCATCGACATCGTCGATGTAGAGCCCGGCAAGTACCCTGAGGATCTGCTGGACCTCAACCCGTACCATACTGTACCCACCCTGGTGGACCGCGACCTGGTGCTGTACGACTCGCGGGTCATCATCGAGTACCTGGACGAGCGCTTTCCCCACCCCCCGCTGATGCCCGTCGACCCCGTGACCCGGGCGCAGTTCCGGCTGGCGCTCTATCGCATCGAGCGCGACTGGTATTCGCTGCTGCAGCAGATCGAGGCCGAAGAGGACAAGAGGCACCTGCCGAAGCTGCGCAAGGTGCTGGCGGACACCATCGTCCAGGGTGTGGAACTCTTCAAGGTGAAGCCGTTCTTCATATCCGATGAGTTCTCGCTGGTCGATGCGACCATCGCGCCGATCCTGTGGCGGCTGCCGCACTACGAGGTCGAGCTGCCGCCGAAGGCTCAGCCCATCCTCAAGTACGCGAGCCTGGTCTTCTCGCGTGCCGCGTTTCGCGAGTCGCTCTCGGAGCGGGAGCGCGAGATGCGGCTCTGAGACGAGCGATGCTGAAAGCTCCTCCCAAACGTCCCTACCTGCTTCGAGCCATGCATCAATGGATCACGGACAGCGGCCACACGCCGCACGTCATCGTGGACGCGGAGCGCTCGGGGAGTGAGGTACCGCGCGCTTACGTGCAGGAGGGAAAGATCGTCCTCAACCTCAGCTACAGCGCGACGCAGCGGCTGAAGATCGACAACGACGTAGTGGAATTCGATGCCAGGTTTGCGGGGGTCGTGCACCACGTGCGGTTTCCCGTGAGCTCGGTGATGGGCATTTATGCTCGCGAGACGGGGGAGGGGATGATGTTTGCTGAACAGGACACTGGGCCTGAGACGCCTCCGCCATCTGGCCCTGCCCCTGCGGAAGAAGGTGGATCGGCGCCCAAGAGGCCTCAATTGCGGGTGGTTAAGTAGCGCGCTCCGGACCCCGCCTGCAAATGGCCTTGCCGCGGGGACGCCGTGAATCCGGTTGCGCGGGCTCTGTACGTCTATTGGCCCGAAGTCGCCTGCGGCGCTTCGGGCGGCGCGCTCGCGCAAATCGCCGGAAGCGATTTGCGCCAATAAACCAAGGGGAGTCGGCCTGTAAGCCGGGTTCTGTCGAGAGCAATCATTCCTCTAGTGTCCACGTCGCCGTGGACCTCTAGCGGCCTACCCGGAAGCGCGCGCGGATCGGCGCTGCCGGCTCTGTTGCCAGAGCCTGCTGCTTCCCTATTTGGCCTTACTCCGGGTGGGGTTTGCCATGCCAGCCTTGTTGCCAAGGCCGCGGTGCGCTCTTACCGCACCGTTTCACCCTTACCGGCCCTCGCGGTTTAGACGAGAGCTTAGGCGGTCTCTTCTCTGTTGCACTTTCCGTGGGCTCGCGCCCCCCAGGCGTTACCTGGCACCCAGATCCGCCGGAGCCCGGACTTTCCTCCCCCTCGACGATTGTCGAAGCAGCGATTGCCCAGCCGACTCCCTTCTCCATTATGGCGCAAATCGCTCCCGGCGATTTGCGCGAGCGCGTCCTGTGACAAGAATTCCCGCCGCGGCCCCCGGGAACGGCCCGGGGCCGCTTACTTAATCGCTCTCGGACGGAGGCTTCGCTTGACGCTGGGTGAGGGCGTAGGCCTCGCTGCGAGTAGCCCCGGTCAATTGGGCCGCCACGGCAGCAGCCCTGCTGGGCGACAGCTCTTTCGACAGCAGATCGACAGCCCGACGCAGAAGCGTCATATCGACCCCCGTGGATGCGGGAGGCGCACCTGCCACCACGATGGTGATTTCGCCCCGCTGAAAGTTGTCCTCACTTGCGGACCTCTGTACCAGCTCCGCCAAGGTGCCTCTGTAGATCGTCTCGTGCGCCTTGGTGAGCTCACGCGCCACAACGGCGCGCCGGTCGCCACCGAATTCCGCGGCGAGGTCGGCGAGGGTTGCGGCGATTCGGTGGGGTGCCTCGAAGAAGACCAGTGTTCGTGGCTCGGACGCGAGCTGCGCGAGATGCGTGCGGCGCTCGCGATCGCGCGCCGGCAGGAATCCCTCGAAGCAGAAGCGGTTGACGGGAAGTCCCGCGGCAGCCAGCGCGGTCGTGATGGCGGATGGTCCGGGAATTGCCTCAACATCGATGCCCGCGTCGGCAGCGGCCCGCACCAGCTCGTAGCCGGGATCGGAAAGAAGCGGAGTGCCGGCGTCGCTGACGAGTGCGATCGTCTCCCCCGCAGCGAGTCGCGCCAGGATCTCCGGCACACGCTGCGTCTCGTTGTGTGCGTGCAGCGACAGCAGAGGCCGAGCGATTCCGAGCGCCTGCAGCAGCAGGCCCGTGTGTCGCGTGTCTTCCGCGGCGATGGCCGCGGCACCCTCGAGCGCCTGGCGCGCGCGTGCGCTGACATCACCCAGGTTGCCGATCGGCGTCGCTACGACTTGCAACCGGCCTCGTGGCTTGCCCACTATAATCCCCACCTCTGCCGCAATGAGAACATGCTGCCCGTAATGTCCACCCGAATCATGAAGCGGCACAATCCCGTAACCAGGCACAGGATGTGCCCCGCCGCCGCAGGTGGCGGAGCTTTGAGCAAAAACCACGCTTTTTGCTCAAAGCCGCGCCGGGCCGGGCAGGAGCCCGGATCCAGCGCATATTAAAAGGCTTCTCAACCATGCATGCGCGATGGACCGTCAGTTTGGCTGCGCTCGCCGCAGTCGCCCTCGCGGGCTGTGTCGCCGTTCCGCAGGGCCCGGCGCCTTCCGCGGAGCAGGCCGAGGCGCTCGCCCGCCAGGGGAATCAGACCGGCGCCGCGCAGATGTACGAGACCCTGGCCGACCAGACCAGAGGCGCGCAACGCAACGGTTTTGCCCTGCAGGCCGCCGAATCCTATCTCGCCGCGCGGCGCCCCGACGACGCGGCTCACAGCCTCGATCTGTTGTCGCCGCCCCTTTCCGCTGCCGACACTTTCGATCGCTCGTTGCTCCAGGTCCAGGTTGCGCTGCAGCGCGGTCAGTCGGCACAGGCCTGGCAGCTCATCGGTGCGGTCGCCATGCCACAGCAGGCGGAGCCCGCGACACGGTATCTGCGCCTGCGGCAGCAGGCCGCTTTCGCCTCGGGGCATCCAGCCGCGGGCGTCGAAGCGGAAGTGCAGCTCGAGCATTGGCTGCTCAACGCCGGCGCGATCCAGCAGAGCCGCGTGGGGC
>Ga0335072_10015213_pt1 | contig 10925 bp, 9 predicted proteins | sample Lox_Sample_21_FD_206725 | JGI IMG/M metagenome (GOLD analysis project Ga0335072, IMG submission 206725) | Soil microbial communities from Loxahatchee National Wildlife Refuge, Florida, United States - Lox_Sample_2.1 | ecosystem: Environmental > Terrestrial > Soil > Wetlands | place: USA: Florida... | reverse complement strand
CTTACGTTGGCTCTGGTCGGGATCCACGCAAGATATCTTGAAGTCGACAATTCGGCCGATCGTTCCAAACCACGAAGGCTCACGGCTCCGGAGATGGGTGAGCGTGTCGATGGCCTGTCAAGGTCAGAGCTCGGCGCGGATCTTGCGCAAGGCGTTACGCATCTCAGCAGCCGTAGAGAAGCGATCACCTTTAGCTGGAGCGCACGCCTTGATCAGAAACTCCGCAAGATCGGCCGTGAGGTCCGGACGGATCTTTCTGGGATCGATCACTGGTTCATCGACCATTGGTCTTGCATTCGGATAGGGGTGGTGGCCGTCACAGAGTAGCTCGTAGAGAATCACGCCGACCGCGAACAGGTCCGGTGTGACCTCCCATCGGGTGAGGTCGGCGTCGGGTGGCTGGTACGGGGGTGTGCCTGACTGGGTCATCACAGGATCGCCGACCCGGGAGGCGATGTTGAAGTCGAGCAATTTTGCGCCGCTGCGGGTGAGGATCACGTTGCGCGGTTTGATATCGCGGTGGACCAGCCCGTGCTCGCTCAGTTCCCTCCACTCGTAGTAATCGGCCTCGGATAGATCGCCTTGACGGCGTTTCGCATCGAGTTCCCCGAGGCGTGCTGAGTCAGGATGAAAGGCGACGAGCGCATCCAGCAGGTCGAGTGCGACATCCACCGCCTCCCGGTCGCGAAGGCACTTGGTCTTGCCGATGAACTCGTCCAGCCGCTCGCCGTAGATGAACTCGGTGATCAGGTACCACTCTTGGGCGCCGGTCTTGCTGGCCCAGAAGACCTCCACCACGTGGGGATGACGAATCTTCCGCAGCGCCCGGAGCTCACGGCGGACCGCGTCATAGCCGACCGCGTTGTTGAACAGCTTCAGAGCCCGCTCCTCGCCCTCAACATCGTCGCGGACCCGGTAGACCTTAGCGAAACCACCTTGGTCCATGATCTCTAGGATCTGGAAGCGGTCGTCGATAACGTCGCCGACAGCGTAGTCAGCGGCCGCGCCCCCGGCGGACGCTCGCAGTTCTGCTGGGTCGGGTCGCGGGAAGGGCTGGCTGTCGCCTGCCTTTTGTGTGGGCGCTGGCTTACCGGCACGAATAAGCTCCAAACGCTCGAGGACTTCAGCCGCGCTCGCCGGGCGATCCTCGGGGTTGGGTGAAAGCAGGCTGCTGACGAGGTCCAGCAATGCCTGGGGAAGATCGTCCCGGTCAACGGGCGGGAGCGGCGTTTGGCGACGCGCCGCTTGAATCTCGGTAAGGCTGCCGCCGAAGGGCGGGTACCCCTGGCACATCTCGTAGATTGTCGCTCCCAGCGAGTACAGGTCGGCCTGTTCGCCGACCCGTTTGCCCTCTAGCAGTTCAGGCGCCATGTAGCCGGTCACCGTGCGGTGCGATACATCGGCTGCACTGGTGTCATCGAACGGCACCGCAGTATCGAAATCAACCAGGCGGGTCTTGCCCCACTGGTCGAACCGCACGTTCTTTGGTTGCAGGTCCAGATATAGGATGCGGCAGCCGTGAATGTGAGCAAGGCCGTTCGCAATTTCGGCTGATATCCGCAGGATCTCGTCAGCAGGTAGCCACCGACCCGATTTACGCGACTCGGCGATCTGGTCTTTGAGCGTTCCACCGCCGAGGTAACGGGTGGTCATGAAGGCCGTTTGGGGCTCATTCCAACGATCCAGGACGGTCGCGATGTTCGGATGATCCCCTAGACGGCCGAGCACTCGTGCTTCCCAGGCACTGAGGGTCTGCCCGCCAGGCATGACCGGGTTGTTGCTGGAGAGCACATCAAGTGCCACTAGGCAATCAAGATCCCGGTCGGACGCGAGGTAAACCTCTCTTTCTTGTCCCCTCCCAAGGAATTGCTTTATCTCATACCGTCCGTCTCTAAGGACGTCTCCTGTCTCAAGTGTTGTGCCCATTACATGTCAGGCGCATCGACGCTAAAAGCTGGTCGGTGTCCCTTCCCCCTTCGCCAATATCCGTGTTTATCAAATGCGGCAGTGTTGCCACCATCGCGACCGTTGCCATGTTTAGCGAGGCTATTAGGCCTACGAGTTCAACCTTGGCGTAAGGTAGCCGCGCGAATCGCGGGCGGGCGCCCTCAGAGTGACCGGTGCCCGCGACGAGAGCGGTTCCGATTCCTCGTCAGATTCGGCAGAGTCCTCAATAATCCCCTCCGGTTGCGCAGGCTGTGGGCGGCCATCGCGCCCGAGAGAACGCCGCGGCGCGGGCAGACGCCCCAGCGAGTCCGAAAAGGGCGGCCACAACTAAGCAAGGGAACCCCGAGTCTTCATGCCGCGCCGCGCCGCCCTTCCGCGTTTGCGCCGACCGCCTGCAGGCGCCGTCCTCATTCCATCGCAGCACGATAATGGCGCGCAAGGTGAAGAGCATGGCAAATGAGTTAGACAAACCACGAGCTCCCAATCTGCCACGCCACGGTGGTAACTGCCATGTGACCGGCCGGGAGCGAAGTCGGCCTCCACCAGCACCGACTGAAGCAGCCGAGTTGGGTTCCGCGCTCGCTGAGACGAATGGTAGCGACTTCGATGCCGTTGTCGCTGCCGCGGATGAGCCGGGGTGCGTTCCGCAAGCCCTGGTTTCGGCGCACCCTGTACGCCAAGCGCTAGCTCGGCGCTCACCGTAAAGTCGCCGTTATTCTGCAGCAACGTCGACCTTCTGGCCCGCTGCCGTCAATTGGGCGACGACGGTGCGGACGAGGTCATGCCAGCGACGCAGTTCGGCAGCGGTTGGAGCGAGGTCGTAGGCGTGGTGATGAGTCGCGCGGGCGAGGCCGAACCATGCTTCGGTCGCAAGCGCTGTGGTACTCGGGCTCGCGTACTGGGGGAGTATCAGCAACTGCGGACGCACGCCGCAGTTCACCGCCTCGGGCAGCACACGAAACCAATACTCATCGAGCGCCTGCTCAAGGGCGAGCCTCGTCAGCCATGCGCAGGCTCGCGGCCAGCGACCGCGGGTACCTGGGACGACGGTGGACAGCAGTCGGTCGGACTCGGCGAGCAATTCGTCCGCAGTCATGCCCGGAGCGCATTCGCCAGATGAACGGTGTCTTCGACAAAGTGGCGGAGGTCGCCTTGGTAGCGCTCATGCGTACCTTCGCGCGCGGCGTTAAACGCCTTGACCGCGGCCTGGCCGTAGCGCTGCCGGAGGGCCGGGACGACGTCACCGCCGCGAGCGGCATCGTCGAGCAGCGAAAGAGCCAGCAGCTGGCGGAGCTTCTGAGCGGCGGTGAGCTCCCGCTCGACATCCGAGTGCCGTACCCCGGCCTTCAGCCGCCGTGCCCGGATGGCCTCGTGGCACGCGGCCTCCAACGCGCTGCGGCAGAAGCCGGCCACCACGACGGCACGGGCGTCCTCCGGCAGCTCCGTCGTCCGCGCCAGGGCGCGTGCGTCGTCTATGTAACGACTAACTGGGTCCTCGTTCTTGGTCAGCTCGACGACAGAGCCTTCCCGGCGGGTGACCTCCCAGATGGTCGCCGGCAGCTGGAGGCGGCGGATCGCCTCCGGCAGCCGGTCGTCATGGGTGAATACCACGACCTGGCGGTCCTTGCCGATCCAGGCGAGCAGCCTCGCCAGACCCTCGACCTTCGCCGGGTCCATCGACTGCACCGGATCGTCGATCACGATGAAACGGAACGGGCTGTCCGGCGATGTGGCACGCGGCAGGAACAGCGCCAACCCAAGAGCGTGCAGCTCCCCTTGGCTCATGACGCTGAGAGCCGCGCCCGCCACGCCGTCGACGGTCACGTCCACGCTGACGTGCCGCTGCGTCGAGGCGCCCGCTAGCTTGATGGGCCCGAGTTCAACGTTGCTTTCCTGCCGCAGCATGCCCCAGACCTGCGCGGACGTCTCCGTTAGCTGAGCCATGCGGTCGTCGCGGATCTCCTGCCCCGCTTTCCGGAGCCAGTCGATTGCCTTCCGCACGTCGGCGAGGTCGGCCGCGGCGCGCTCACTAGAGCGAGCGATTTCGGCCCAGCTCGCGAGGGCTGCAGCGACGGGTTGCCAGGCCTCGCTCCGCTGCTTCAACACGGCGACGGCTTGCTTTTGCAGTTCCCCGACCGAAGCCACCAGCGCCGAGAACCTATCCTGCGCGCTCGCGATGAGCTGTCCGGCAGAGCCCGATCCGGCCAGATTCGCCCACGCCTGCCATGCCTCGCGCACCGCAGCGCCGTCCACTTTGTCGCCGAGATCCTGGCCGAGCACGGCGGGAGCGCCGCCGACTAGTTCGCGCACCGCCTGAGTAGCGGCGGCGAGTTCCTTATGCGCAGCGCCAGCTTCCCCGGCGGCCTTGTTGAGCTGCTCGATCTCGGCGTGCGCTGAATATGCCCACTGATCGTCTAGGACGCGTCCGCGACACACGGGGCACGTCTGGCCAGGATGCCCGGCTTGATGAGCCAGCGCCATGGTGAGCAGGCTCGCGATGCGCCGGGCGTCTTCAGCCGGCGTTCCCGCCATGCTCGTAACGCGTTGGTCGGCAGCGCGCAGCCGCTCAGTGGCCGCAGCTATGTCGTCGACCGACGGCAGGTCGATCGCGCCGACCTGAGTCAGGCGGTTCGCCACCGCGTCGTCCGCAATGGCACCGCCGACCGCTAGCATCTCGATGACGTCCAGGTTCCAGGGCCGACGGCGCACCGCATCCAGTGCCGTGCTGGCGCGACTGTCCGGATGTTCTTCGAGCCGGGTACGCAGGCCAGGCAGCTGCTTATCGGCCTGCTTGCTGGGCTCGTCGAGCCGCTTACGTGCATCGGTAAGCCGCTTCTCCGCACCGACGAGCTGGTCCAGCCCGAGGATCGCCTGGAGCGCGTCGTACATGTCGCTCGGCCTGCCGCTGACCAGCGCCCCGAGTTCGGAATACGACAGAAACGGGCGGAACACCTCCAGCGGTGCCGACCAGTCCATCGTGCTCAACGCCCGCCGGGGCGCAGCGGGGAGCTGCACCAAGGACTCGGCGCCATCCAGGCTGGCGCCTTCCGGCCACTCGCGCGTCACGCGCACTAGGCCTGCCCGACCGTCCGCGGTCAGTTCCAGGCCGACCCGGGATTCGCCGGTCGTGTGCAGGTTGCGCCAGCCATCGCGCCACACCTGAGTGCGACCTGACCAGCGCTTGTTGTCGTCCGTGAGGGCGAGCTCGGCAGCTTCGGCGAGACTCGACTTGCCCGACCCGTTCCGGCCCGCGACGACCGTCAGGCCCGGACCCGGTTGCAGTCGCAGCGTCGCCTTCGGGCCTATGCCGCGGAAGCCCTCGACTTCGATCGACCGTAGGTACAACCCGGCGAGCGGCACCTCCGCGGATTGTGCGCACTGGGGTGACCGGTCGCCCGACGGAGTGGTGCCGCTGAGTACGACGAAGAGATCGTCGTCGCCCAGTAGGGAAGCCAGGACCAGGTCTGTAGCTCGGCCGGCTGGGCCAGATTGATCGAGTCGCTCCACGATGAGTTCGTCGACCTTGACCTGAGCTGCTCCGTTCCCCTCCATGTCGTCACACCGTCCTGCTTACGCTGCGCCAAGCTCCGACTGCCGGCCTTACAAATGGCGAAATCCAGACGTCCTTGTCGGGAGGTTTGGCGCTAACGGAGCTAGCTTGGCCGGGGTGATCGCCGCCTCTGGCAGTAATGAGCGGCGTCGCGCAGAAGGCCGCTGGCCAGGGCCCAGCCGACTCGTCACCATGACGTTTGATGGGTTGCACGGTTTAGCTCCTTGTAAAAGCCCCGTGATGCGAGTCACGGAAGCCCTCGCCGACTGGCCAGATCACGCCGATGCCCAACCCGTCCAGCAGTTCTCTAATCTCCTGCGCTGGCGAGTATGGCAACAGCACGGCAAGCTTGCGATCGGCCATTTCGAGGAATTGGTAGTCAAACAACTGGCCTACCGCCATTCTGATGACCTCTCGGCTGTCTGATGACTTCGCCTCGATCAACGCATTCTTCTCAGGCAGGAAGACGTCGCATAGGAACGGGCGGGCGAGCCCGCTTACGCGATAAAGGCGGGAGACGGCCTTGATGCCGCGGCCGGCGAGCCAGTGAACGTAACGTTGGACCAGCTCGTGTTCTGATCTTGAGCGGCGGCCTCCTTCGGCGCCCGCCGTCTCGTATGTCGCCGTGCCAGCACTTTCCACGGGCCGGTCCTCTGCTGCGTTGCCAGCAGTCTCAGGGCCCGCGGCGGTCATTGCGGATGCTCTGATGGCCTGTGCGTCGGAGGCTAGGCCGTCGAACTGCGTGCTGAAGTACTCTTCGAAGATTGCGCGGTCTAGCGCGGCGAAGCTGGGCATTCCGGCGGGAAGCATGTTCGCGCCCGCAATGCCAAGGCCGGTCTTAACGGCCTTCTCAACGGCACGGAAGTTCGCGAGCTTCATAACAACGCTGGCAGCATTCCGGAACGTCTCGTCTCGCGGCACACCTGGGTGCGTTGGCAAGCCCCGCAGTTCGTCGCTCAACGCGATCACACGTTCGTCCTGCTCCGACGGGATGCGGCCACCATTGACTGTTCCGGCAGTTACGAACAAGTCCAGCGCGAGGACCTCTTCCTCGCGTGTCCAGGTCGGCGATCGGTGGCTGGGCTGTGTGGCCGCGCCAGGCTGATGATTCGCTGTGCCACGCGCGTCCCGGAATACCTCGGCCACGGCGGGCTTCATTGCATACAAGCTTGCCGTGCCGTCAGCCCCGCGCCACCAGTAGAACGGCAGACGGCGGCGCGACGTTAGGCGGTCTGTGCTGATAGTGGCAAGACTTCCGGCCACTCCTCTGCGGCGCGATTCGACCGTGTCAGCATCGGGGCTGCCTCCGAGTTGCGTAGCGATCTGGTCAGCACTCAACTGTTCGCCCGGCTGGTCTATCAGCATGTCAAGAATGCGCCGGGCATTCGCGCCGACCGCGTCGTACAGTTCCAGGGCCAGGCCTTCGTCGCCATCGGCCCATTCCCTGCCGCGATGGCCATCCCGTCCAGAGTGTTGCTCCCACTGCGGGTCGTCGTCACTGATCATCCTGGTCAGCCCTTTCTGTTTCATCTACGCACAAAGACGCACTGACAGCGCTTTTGGTATACCGGGGGGATCATGTGACCGAGGTCATATGGACCGGTAGCGTTCCAGACATGAGCGGGCTTATGTTCGGGGCCGCTTGGGTGGAGCCCGGCCAGTGCCAGGCCTCACCGTTTTGCGGCAGTCGGTCAGCCGGTGTTGTCGTTCTCCCACAGGTTGGTGACCGGGTCCTGGCCGATTTCGCAGTCGGCGATGTTGTAACCGCCGCTCGCGCTGGCGGTCGACAGCGGGATGCCGTCGACTTCGATGGAGCACTTGACGTCGCCGCCGCCCTGCAGCTGGGCGTTGATCGCGTAGTACTCCGGGTCGCCGAGGTGCGCGGTAACCCTCATGGGCACTGTGCCGTTGTAGTCGGATCCGGCTGGTCCGTAGGTCACCTGGGCGCCCGGAGTGCCGCGGACCACGTAGGTGATGGTCTGCTCGGGCAGTTGACTAGCGCACATGGCCTGCTCGGCGAGGCGGGTCATCGCATCCGCCAGCATCGGCGACATGTTCGACCAGGTGCTTTGGGTGTCGGAGATCGCGGCCGTCTGGTCCTGGCCAGCCTGGCGCATGTTGCACACCTCCTGGCCGTAGCTGGCGATCTGCGTGCTGGACGTCGAGCTGCCGATATTGAACAGCGTGTTGGACTGCAAGTCGCTGACGAACTGCTGGGCTGAGGCGCTCAGCGCCGGTGAGGTTGCAGCTGGCGCCGACGTGCTGCGGCCGGCTGATGACGGGTTCGCGGCGCCGCGGCTCTTGGACCCGGCGCTGGCGAGCGAGCTGATCACGGCGACCGCGATGATCACTCCGACGGCGGCCAAGATGGTGTTCCGTGCGCGATGCCGCCGGTGGGACGGTCGGCTCGGTGCGTCTTGGCCGGGCTGGCCAGGAGGCTGGGCAGTCGAGGGTGACTGCCATTCGGGTTCCTCGCTCGGACGCGGGAACTGGGGTGTTGTCACTCTTCGCTCCTAGGGTGTGGCCGTGCTGAGACGGTCGTGTCGGTCGTTGTCAGCGCGCTGGAGCGTGCCGCTAGCGTTCGGGGCTCGACGCGTTGCCTGATGCGGGCCTCGGCATAGTCGGTCGGTGCCCTTGCCCGGCACGCCACGCCGATCTCAGCGAGTGCGTCGGCGATGATCTGCCGGCCGTTGCGCCACGGCGTTGGCGTATACGTCATCGGGATGACCGCGTGCCGCGCGGTGCGCGATGGCGCTGCATGGCTGAGGGATCCGGCGTATTGGTTAGGGCTCGTTCCAGCTCGCGGGTCAGCCGGATTGCCTCGTCCCGGTCACTTGCCGCTATGGCGTTTGCGATGCGACGGGCGAGGCTGATGGCGGCATCATCACGGCTGGGACTCATGGCGCCCACATTAGCCAGCATGTTCCATGCTTGTCCACGTATTTACATGCGTTGCGCTGCTCGAGGCTCGTCCGAGGCTCGCAAAGGCGACCGCGCCGCTTGGCCGGTCCAAGCTGCGCCAGCGTGAGGGTGGCGTGGTACGCCCAGTAGTCGGCGTCAGAACTTATGACTGCGGAGCAGCGCGGCCGCATGGAATTAGCAAGATGGGCCCGGGAAGGCCGCGTTTAACTGAACTGTCATGACCGGATAGAGCGAGACGTCCTGGTTGGGGCAGTAAACCCCGTTGGGTCGATCCGCGTCACATGGCTGTGTCGTTCGTTTGCGCAAAGCAAGCAATTGACCGGGGCGTCACGGTCGCCGTCGGTTGCCACAGCCAGCAACCGCGGGCCCGAGCGGGGCAGTGCATGAGAAAGCATGGACAGGCATGGAATCGGCTGGTTAAAGTGAGCGTCATGAGCTCGAGCCAGGATGACGTGTGCATGAGCCTTGCCCGCCGGGTCGTCGATGCTCTGAAGGCGGGAGACCGGGATGAGGCGCTCCGGCTGTGTCGCGAGCTGGAGCGAGCGCTGACGGACGCTCCTGGTTCAGCGATGGACGCGGTACCGTCTTTCTCGGCGCAGCCGGCGGTTCTGCCGATGACGCGGACTCCGGCCCCGGGGCGCAGTGCCAGGCAGGTCGTCGCAGGCGCGCTTGCCGAGATCGGCGTGGCGTGCCGGGCCAGGGTGGTGACTGACTATGCCGAAGCTCGGTTCGGGCAGCGCGTCGAACCGCGCACGCTTGCTGCGCTGCGACGCGACGAACGCCGGGCGTGGGATAAGAACAGCGCGCGCCCGACCTATATAGTCCCGGCGCTGGAGGGCCGCTACTTCCAGCCGGTGCGCGGCCTGCTGACGTTGTCGGACTGGCCGCTAGAGCGTCGCCTGATCGGGCCGTGGTCCGAGCGCGCTGACCATCTGGCGGCTACTGCCCAGCTGGCCCGCCAGCTGGCCTGGCTCAGCGAGCGCGATGCCGCGGTCGCGGAGCGGCTCGCGCCGGTCGTGGCGGGCATGGCCGCGTCGATTCCCGGCGCTGTGGACGGACCTGGACTGGACACAGCCAAGGTGGAGTCGGCGGCGGCGGCCGAGCTTGTCCCGCTGGCCGCCAGGGACGAGCCCTGGCGCCGCGACTCGGCCGCTCGCGCCCGCGGCCAGCTCCCACGCGAGCAGCAGCTGTGGGGAACGACCATCGGCGCCGTCGCCGAGGGTGACGCATGAGGCGGTTAGGCCAGCGATGATGCGTCATCAGTCGGAACTGGCTGCGGCTACCGCACTCGCGCGGGTCCGCGGGCAGGCTCCGGAGATCCGGGCGAACGTCCGCCGTCTCGCCGCGTTCGCCAACGTGCACTCGTGCCCGACCGCCGCGGTCGCCTTCGCCGCGCGTGTCGACACCAACCGCGTGCTGGCCGGCACGGACATGGAGATGCCGTTCGGGCAGTCGCCGTTCGCCATCGGCCGGGGCGTCGCGTTCGAGGCGTTGCTGCGCCGGCACGGTCACGCGGAACTACGCGGCGTCCTGACCGCCGGCCTGGACACCGATTTCACGTTCGCTGCCATCGAGAACCTGCGCGAGGGCTACCAAACGAACCGTACCGGCCTGCGCATGCGGGCAACGGTCACCCAGACCCGGATGGCGGAGATCGCCGACGGGCCGGCCGAGCCGGTGATCCTGGACGGCGCGGTCCTGCACGCCGACATCGGCGGGTTGCCGGCGTTCTTCGAGGCCGATGAGATGGCGATCGGTGTCGGCGGCCAGATCATCGTCGGGGAGAACAAGTCCTGGCCGGTGGTGGACGGCAAGCCGACCGACGAGGACGCGCTCGGCGCGGCGCTCGATCAGGCCGCGACCTATGTGCTGCTAGGCCGGCAGACCCTCGGGCAGGCGGGCGTGGACCCGGCGTGCATGTCGGACAGCGTGGTGCTGGTCACCCCGCGCAACACCGGGCTGGCACCCTCGCTGCACCGGCAGGACGTCGCCAGCCGGATCCGGCGGATCCAACGGCTGCTGAGCGCGGTGCCCGACGTCCAGGAGACAGCCGCGGCAACACCTGCGTCGGTCACCTTCGACGCCGTCGCCGACCAAACGCTTCCCGAGAACGCGCGGCTGGAAGCGTTCGGGGAGGTCACCGACGTGCTCGGGCGGGTCTACGAGCCGGCGAGCTGCCTGACCTCCTGCGGGTTCGCCTGGGCATGCCGGCAGCGGCTGTTCGCCGACGCAGACCCTGGGCTGGTCGGCGGGCAGGTAGCCCGCGCCCTGCCAGGGATCGCCAGCCTCAGCCGTGTCGCCGAGCTCGGACAAGGCGCACCCGCATCGTCCGCGGAGGCGCCGGCCGCGGTGCCGCTGGCGCGCGCGGGCCGGCTCTACGACGAGGTCATCCCAGCTCCGGGCCCGTCGCAACGGAGGACCGCGTGAGCACCGCACTGGAGGCGTACTTCGCGGCCCGCATCTATCAGGAGGGAACGGCTCTGCGCCGCACCACGCTGCGGCATGT
>Ga0335072_10015212_pt1 | contig 10925 bp, 14 predicted proteins | sample Lox_Sample_21_FD_206725 | JGI IMG/M metagenome (GOLD analysis project Ga0335072, IMG submission 206725) | Soil microbial communities from Loxahatchee National Wildlife Refuge, Florida, United States - Lox_Sample_2.1 | ecosystem: Environmental > Terrestrial > Soil > Wetlands | place: USA... | reverse complement strand
GAATTGCTCAAAGCTAGAAAGTTCAATGAGAGGGCTGAGTACGTTCCTGTGCATTTGTGCTTAATTAGGTGTATCACATCTCGTCATTTTGTTACTGTATCTCTAAAATCCAGATCGCATTTCCCCCTTCAGCCAGAAAATGATCCTTCATAACCATATCACTCGGTTTCATAGTGTCTCCCAGCGCAATTCTGTATTGTTTGATGACCGTTGCAACCACCAGCTTAAGTTCAGAGTGAGATTCTTGCCAGGCAAGCTCGTGTTCCGTTCGAAAAAAGCGTTAAGAGATCATTCATCTCTTGAGTCTTCTCTGAGGGCTGAGTTTCCAGCCATCGATCGGGATCAAATCTTTCAGGTTTGGGGAAGGCCCTTGGATCCCGATGACTAGTGTAGCATTGCATAGATACAACAGTCTGGTCAGCCCGTTAGCATGGATATAAAGTACGGAGGCACAAGCGAGTGAAATCAAGTGATGACATACCCCAGCAGGAATTTGATAATTATTCAATTCCCTGGCTTGTGTCGGGCATTCATGAGGTAAATTTGATGGTGCGGCTAGGTTAAGGCGCAAACCCCGTGTGATCACCGCATCCTAGATTATCAAACTGTTAATAACTCTGTAGCTCTGCACTCTACCAGTCAGTGATGTAGAATCTAGCTCTTTTCGGAGACTCTTTTGCCATTCGATTCATTGTGTCCCAAGAAAGGTAAATTGTAGTCGTACTAGTCGTTTCTGTGCCCATAAACACCAGATTTCCGCACTCCGTGCAGATCTCGCGCTCAGCGAGGGCGATTATTCATCATTAACAGTAAGTAGCTTAGTGAGAAGATCTTTTCGCGTGGATGTCTGCCCATGTCGTTCCATATACGCGTTAAACGCGTTGTCACCATACTATCTGTTCACTTAGCCTCGTCTTGATATTTGATTTTATTATATCATGAGCCATCACTATTCCAATGCCTATTAGGCACCTTGCTGTAGGATATCACCATATAATAGTCGCTAGATCTCATTGAATTCATAAGATTATGCCCTCAATTCAAGACTATGGGCACAAAGCTAGCTAAGTAATGGAAACATGAGCGGTACCAAACAGACTTTAAACCTAGAAGTCGCTCATATTGTACAATATTAAGGATCTTAACCGCAGCGGAGCACATCGAAGAACTTGTCGAGCTCGAGGACTTTGTAGAGCTGGAGGTCCTGAGTTCTTATAGTTAACGAATGTCGTTGCCTACGTAGCTCTCATAAGATGGAGGGAGGCTGCCTCTCATATGAGAAAGAGCGTATGGCGGCATATTGTTGGGATATTAGCTGCCTACCGGTAGGCGCTGTCGAACTCATTGTAGCAGGCGGCGGCTCAAACAAATTCCTCTAAATATGCAATGAATAGCTGTCCATCCAAGGCGTACTCAGGTATTAGAGTTGAGTGTACTTCCATATCGACTTTGTGGAAGTCGAGCTGCCCTCGCAGGCTGTTATTAAAAAGAGAATGATGAGTGATTAGATCTTAGCTCATATGCCAAATTGAGGAAAAGGAAGTATCAGATTGGAGGATGAAACTTCGATCCCGTTATTCAAAATTGACCATCAATATTGGAATCACGAGGTTATAATAAGTGATTGAGTGCGCAGCATTGAATTCATTGAGTTTCTTAAAGCTTACTCCTTAATCATGCAGTAGAACGCTCACTATATAGACTAGGACTTCGTGCTAGTAAGCCTTGATTTCCGCCTCATTTGCAAGCCTTGATAGGGCTTGCCCGCCCTGTGCAAGCTGTATAGTATTATTAGAATCACTGGCTCATGGCCACGACAGCTGTAATTCCAACAATCAAATAGGCGTGGTGTAATTTAAGATCCATCTTGAGTAGGCTAGATCGCAGTATCTTAAAGCCCTAGACATGCTGGAGCAATCTCTATCTGAGATTCAAGATTAATTTCTCATGGATCTCTTAACATCAATCCAAAACCCCTTCCTCCTGGATAAATATCCGTCCTTCAATCACTCCGCTTATCTCCTCGACTCCTGATCATCGCACCACTCAGAACCCGGAGAAATCACGCTCTGACTCAGCATCTCAAGCTCGCCATCAAGCTGCCGGAGCCGCAATGATTCATGAATTCTTCAGCGGCACGCGGTGTGTATCGGCAAGCTTCACTGTGCCCCCCGGTACAGAACCATTACCGCTCACAGCTTACTATAAGAATTTGTTGTTCGAATATCCCGAATATATACTTAGTTAACTCAACTTAGCTATATTTAGGACTATTTTCGAATAAATCTACTGTACAAAGGCGTTCTTCAGTATAACTTGAATTTGCAAATTATATAGCACACTTTATGAAAACATATTTACTAAATAATTCACTTAAAAACAATAGATAGGATATCAAATGTACTTTGCATTCATCAAAACTTTTGTAAACTAGCGATAACAAAATACTTTACACAATTTAATTTATTGCTTATCTACATTTATTCACTAATAAATTGTTCAATATAAGAAACCCACCATTCTGAAACGCTTTAAGACAATTTATTGCCATGCCGTCTTGTCCTGCTGCACCCCTGCATCGAACTTTTGCAGAGGCTCTCCTCATGACATCATTCAACCTTTTTTACATCACTTTAGTACTTGAGACTTCAAGGAAAGCAAACTTTGCACAGTGTTCCGGCATGTCTAAGTTCAGGAACTGTTGATCGATTTGTTCCTTAGAGAGTTTGACGTGTACGACATCGCGTCCTAAGACCGCTGCTGAGTTTCGACATAATCTGCATTGGGGCTATTAAGGTTCGTATTCACTTATTCTTAGATATCCAACGGGCCAGTCCCCATCGCCTTAGTCTCATCAGGCGCTATATCCCATACAATCCAATCCAAATCAATATTCCTAAAATTCCTACCTGGGCGAGCTAAAGTACATAAAGTATCAAAACTGTTCTATTCGGGTTTAGCATCAATCCCATCCAAGTAGAGCCCTATTAACTTCGGACCCGGGTAGTTCTTGAAGCCGTGGATGATCCACCACACCATTGTAATGAACAGGATGCCGACTAGAATGACGCTGTTGTAGTTCATTGTCGACTCAGTGGTGGGTAAGCCGGATGCTAGAAAATTAGAGCATAATTTAGTCATGGCCTTTTATTAAAATGATAGATAGATGGGTATACTCACGGAAGCAGAACATAATGTTAAAGAAAATCATCAGCAGCACCGCGGCCGCAGTAATCGGCATACCCAAGCGCCCCAACCAGAACGGGCCGGGTGGGACATTCTTCCTACCCGTAAGGAAATGCGGCGCGATTGCCACAACGTACGAGCTCGTAGTCAGAATAACAAAAGAGCCCGCAAGGTCTAGGAACGCTGTTTGGCTCCCTAGAGGGATAGCACCGAGGCCCGTGCACAGGATAGCACAAAGCAGAGTGGCTGGAATGGGGCAGCTGCGCTTCTCGTCCACATACGAGAAGAATTGCGAGAAGGGGGTTGCGTTATCGCGAGCGAGAGTCCACCAGATGCGGCCAACGGTCAAGAAGGTGCCGATAACACAGATCAGGAGGGAAAAGCAGATAATGAGGAGAAGACCGAAGGTGGCTCCGTTGTTGGTAGTGGCTTGAGCGTAGATTTCGGCGAGGGGGAAGGAGCCGCTGCTGGTGAGAACGTCGTTGAGGTTCGTGATGCTGTAGAGGATGGTTATGGCGTAGAGGAATGACGCTGGAGTTATTAGCTTTTGAGAACAAGCGATTCAAGGAACAATGCGGACAAACTTACTGATAGTCCCCAAAATAATCTGCGCTGCAACTGCCCTCGGCAGATCCCTTTTCGGATTTGGCAGCTCCTCCGCCATATGGGTGACAGCATCCGGAGTTCCAATCGTAAAAGCACCATTCAGCACACCCGTCAAGAACGCCACCCCGCTGGGCCACCCCGTAACGTTCTCCCAATCCGTCCACACGAAGCTATTACTCGCATGCTGTTGCGGCATCGCGGCCACCACAATAATTGTAATCAGCCCGCCGCCAATAACCAAGAACAGGCCCACATCCTGCAGGTACGGTATAATGCGATTGTAAAAGATGACAATCGCGCAGCCCCCCCACGTGATAATGAGAAATGCGATATAGACGTGCCAGGGTTGGACGACAAAGTCTGGGTGGAAGACAGCGTACATTTGGACGGAAGCATTGGAGACGATCTCGACAATTGAGGCGAGGTCGAAGATCCAGCCGAAGAAATTTAGCGAGCCTGCGAAAAAGCCAAGGATCCGGCCGTATTTGGGGCCGGGAGTGACGGACGCCCAGTGGTAAATGCCACCGGCAGAGGGGATGGCGGAGGCAAGCTGTGCAGAGCAGAGTACGTTACAAATTATTGTCTTGACAAATTGTAGTTGGAAAGAGAAGAATGCAGAGGGACCGATAAATCAAAGAAATCACGGAGATATACCTCAGCGATGCAAGAAGCAATGATCCCATAGTATGCGCAAGCGAGCAGGAGTTCGTACAAGATACCGGGAGGTCCACCATTCGCTGCAGCATGGTAAGTTAAAACACTGCCAACGTAGTAATCGTAGTCATACCAATCGCGACAGTGATGGAGCCACCTAAAGCGATCCAGGCGTTGTCGATCGTCAGAGCGAGACCGCAGATGCTCCAGATGCCATATTGTCGCGTCAATTGATCTCTATGCCCAGACGCGTTCACTTCCTCCCCTTCCAGGACGTTAACGATCGTCCCCCGTCTCTGTTCAAAGATTTGCTGTGCGGTCTTCTCGCCGAGTTCGATCTTTCCCTGGTCTAGGTCCGCCATGGCTAGTTGGCGAAGCTGATAGTAAACTTGCCAGCTAGATGTCGGCGCAAAAAAACAGCTATTCGATGTACCACTTGTAAGGCTGATCGGGAGGGTCGATGCGACACGTGATTAGTCTGTACAGAACATATAAATGGATGAAAAAATCAATTTGCAATATCAATTGAGAGGATAAAAGCGTTCCATATGTAGCATTTTCAGCATGTAACGCGGACGGTCGGAAGGTGGGAATAAGTAGGATATTTGTAGAGACTCATGATCATTGATATTGATAATATATACGCGAAGCTTCAGTAACGGTTTGGTGTCATAGATGGAGATACCCGTGGGATTCGCTTCGCTCTTTACGGAAGCGATTGGTTTGGAATGGATAATAAAATCTCACGGATAAGCGATTGAACGATGAGTGGCCATAGCTCGATAGATAAGGCTTCATCACCTGTGCGTTTGTCACTTTGTGAAGTGCACGTGACAGGAGAAGAGGCAGCCACTCATATCCCCCCGATGCCCGCGGGGGATCTCTTCGTAACGCCATTTGGGAAATCTACCGAGCCTAACTACTTCTGGTTAAGCTCGTTGTATGCGCTAGAATTCGAAGAGTCCATGCGCTTTAGGACTAGCTAGTTCCTTCACCCCAATAGGAAAGTAGATAGAGTGTCTCCACGAAAAGCCTAACTAGATGGAGATGTCTGAGACAACGCTAGACTTTGTCGCTGCAATTCTCGTTTTAATTGTTGAACTTCCATTTTTAGCTAATAAACTCTCCAGTTCTAGTGCCGTCATATGAGACAATTGCGGCTTTTCCACTTAGTGCAGGACTTGGTTAAAGAGGATGTCATCGTTTGCAAAAGTTGTACATGAAAAATATAATAGATATGAGATTGATAGAATTGGATGGGTGGGGATTGGCAGCGTCGAAAATTTAGCCCATACAGCTGCCCAAGACCAGTGGGTGCGACATCAACAGGTGATACAGCTTTTCATGGCGGAACACTGAAGCCTTACCACCGGCTGACGTTGCTTTTCAGCTGTAAGATTCAAAAGGATTAGGATTTGATAGGATTCAGGATTCCCTAATAACCACGACAGCTGTTGATTCCAGCAGCTCTCCATCTTGATTTCCTCGATTGTTGGTTTGTTCGAAGATGTCGATAGATAGGGATGAACCTCGCCAAGATTTGCTCCGTAGCCCATCACAAAGGCCTCCATGTGCTCCTCTTTCAATGTAATGTAACTCGAATAACTGTCCAGGTCCAAGCTTTCCCTTTCGTGGCAGAGGAGAACAGCTTCAAGGTCAGTGAGTCTTGCCAGAAATCGCCATTGTCAAATATAGAAGTTGCCTGTTGTGCTAATATCTATGCCAATTGAGCGGACCCATTCGAGTGAAAACGGAGGGATGGTGTTTACGAAGCTCTCGATACAGCTCTCTCATTCTGACATGCGGTTTTTGTAGTTGGCACGGAAATAGAACGCATCTGGAACAAATTTAACATGAGTTGAATACGCAGAATTGCCCCTAGAATTATCACCGGAATCTTTATCAGAATCGTTAGAATCATCATCCTTCAAACCTAAATGTTCACTAGGCTTAGTCTTAAATGCAGACGAACCAAGGTTTATATTTCGTGAGTGCTATGTCACGTGGCTCTGCGCACACGTGCAAAATGGCTGGAGGATATCTTAATCGTCCTTGCGCTTGGCTTTGTATACTATTATGACACTGGGCTGCTCTGACGCCATTTCCCCAAACCTTCAGCAGCAGCTCTTGTGGGAGTTAGCAAAATATCAGAAAAGTCATGGCATTGCTCATCTTGCTGTGCTAGAGTTGCATTAATTAGTTCTATTGTATACCTAAGTTTTAGCTTTCAGATCGGCCGTCTATAGCGCGAGCGGCTTAAGGTTAGCCCTAGAAAGCGCCCAGATGCGCCCGGGTTGTGCTAAACGAGCGCATTTGGACGCCCAGAAGCAGGAAACTAGAGTCATCGGCGTTTACAGCTAAAACTAGTAGAATAACGGATATGGAGTCCCAAAAATCTGTCGCAATGCCTCCTATGCCACTAAGCGGATATCGACATCGACATGTTACTCCAAATTTACTAAATCGACCAGGTCTGGCAATTCTTGACGAATTCATGGACCCCTACAATACGGGCTTTGCACTTCCATTCGAGCATCGCAAGTCGAAATTAGATATTATTGTAGTACATATTCACAAATCCGAGGGGGTTCAACAGTCGATCAGATGTTTGAGTTTAGAAACATTCGAGCTTGCGATGCGCCCACAAAACTCGAGTACAGACACATATACATCAGCAGTGCACCTAGAGGGCTGGGTAGCAGAGGCGGACAGAAGAGGCACGATCATTTTTATCGAAGACCTGTCGGTGGACATGATTGACGTCCTAGGTACCAAATATAGTATGGAACCGGAGTTCTTCGCAGACCATTTGCGAGGTTCAGAACCATTTCGCACTGGTAAATGGCTGCCTGTTGCCGTTCGAGCCCCGAAGATCCTCCCATCTTGCATCCGAGAAGCCCCTTTCTACATAGTTGAATTCCGACGACCGTATCATCTGTCTAAGGGCTTGGAAGATGTAATAGACCTGCGCTCGCGTGTGACCAATATACCAAGAGGAGCACATATCTTTAAAGGAAGGCAGACCAATAAGGACTTACCAGATGTGTTCATCTTTGAGAAGGTCTCAGTTTACAAGAAGAAGGGCTCGAAGATTGGTACGTTTGACTGTTTGGCCATTACTCATAGCTCAGCTACTTTATACAACCGGAAAGGATAAAAGGCTAATGTTCGGGGTGCATTTAGGGATAATCCTTACCGAAAAACTCCTCACAGATGATCCGCCAGCCCCTCAACTTCCTGATCCAGTCAGCTCGATTGATGGAGATTCTCCATCTAATATTCCATCGTCTATTGACCGCAGCAAGCAAGTACCATGCCGAGTCGAGCTTTTAGGCTGGTTGCAGCAACTACAGAAGGAAGAAGCTTTAGCCCTGTTTGACAATAACAATAGCGAACCGCTGGCGTTGAGCCTTATCCTAAAGGTCATAGAAGAAACTAGCGTCATGTTCCTTGCCTATGCCCAGTACACCATGGCTCGAATTCTCACACGCCACTGTGAGGATGACTTCCCAGATAGTATCCAATTCGCCCTTCGAGTGCTACGCTTTCTACATAGATATATTCATGACCATCAACGGTTACTGCAAGAAAATCTTCGAATTGCATATCTCAAGGGAAGCAAGATTATTGAGGAGCAGGCTCAGGATATCGAGTGCCTAGCGCAGGACTTCGAGAGGACTTTAAAGGCTTTGGATGAGGATGTGCGTTTCTTCGTTGCTACGTCCTCTATCAAGGAGGGAAAGCTTGTGGCAATGGTCTCGAAGCTTGCATTTCTTTTCTTACCTATCTCTACATGGGCTGCTGTCATGAGTATAAATGGACCAGGACAGGAGGGGTATACTCGGTTTATCATTTTTGGAAGCCTTACACTGCCATCTCTTTTGATCTCAGCTTTTATCATCTTCTTGTGGAAACCATCTAATGTAGACAGCGTCGAGTTCTAATATCAGCAATAAATTCGAAATTCAAGCAAGCAAAGTGCGTAGAGTATGTTTGACGTTCATATGCAACTTAAATAGCGCGCGAACAAGCTGCTGTCACTCCTATGATGGCCTCAAGCTGCAAGTAAACTACTAGCGACTTGGTTTGCTAAGTTAAGAATCCAGTGATCGTACGACCCAACTCGCAGGCAGGAGGCTCAGAGACGGGTGGGAACGGTCCTAAGGCAATCCAACTGCCATTTATTAAGCAGTTACGCTCGTCCTGTAAGAAAATTATCAATGCAGAAGGCCTTGAACGTTGAGCAAAAGGGGGTGGCTCTATGAGAAGCATGGAAAAATTTACAGTAGAGCCCACATTAGGAAGTAGGCACTCCTCATCAGCGGCACTGCTGTTACTGCTACTTACAGCTGTGTAATTAGAAAGAAGGAGCTAGGTTGCAGGGTCGAATCTATCGCCTATAAGCCCACTGGTGAGATCACTAGGAGGTGCAGTATCAAGCTCGCCTATAGAGCCGACATCATAATAGCCCTCACCAAGTTCAGACTGGGTGCTCTCAGACTCTACGTCATCGTCATTTAGTACAATCGGTTTATCTAGGATGCCACAAGCAAGAACTCCTCGCGCGGTTCAAGAATCTCTGATGTCCTAACCTTGATTACCACCTGCTGGCCTAGTTGGAATTGTCCTCTCCGACACAGATCAGGAGCATCTCTCCAACTGGGACTCCGCTCGCTAATTTGCAGCAGAGCTGACCCTGCTTATTGCGAGGAATCGTTGCTAATGGACAAACATGTTTGCCGTTGAAGTTTGGAACGGTCACTCATTGAGATTGTAAAAGACGATGGAATCCATCAGAGCAGTGGCGAGTATATCTGATGAGTTGAGAGCTTTGAGGGGGATGAGGTGGTTCATATAAGGATGCCGTAGAGCTAGATCTCAGCCAGCCAATCTATAACCTCTGCCCGCAAATATCATGCTAAGTATCCTCTTGTGGGGCCGTTTCTCCTCTTCCGCTCCGTTTAGGAAAATGTCTCATTAATAATGCGCTATGCACAAGCAGAATCTATTCCACCCATCATCTCAGCTTAGCTGCATGGCTCAATCGACCGATTACAGCGCTAACTCTTGATCGTTGGTGGTGCCAAGGTATCATCGCTGGGAGGATGCGAGTCGCACGAACTGGCATACGAACTGGCGTATTACCTTGAATGCTGATCTATCTTTCACCCCGCAGTCTAGGCATTCAAGTAGATGGGAGAGGGCCTGTTGATATTCCCTGCCCCTTCGTATTCCTCTGACAGCCTTTAATGCTAAGCCTCTGGAATCAAGCAAATCAACTTAACAGGACCTTCCAACACAAATGCTACGTCCGCAAGTCGCAAGGTCAATTGGTTCCCCTCGCATCAGTGGCGCCGCTACTTCATGCATGCATAGAACGTCTTCATAGTCATGTCGAAGTAACAACGAGGAATCCTAGGTTTGTCGCTCCATAATTAATAAATGCAGTGCTAGGCAGAGCGGGAGACAAAGGGTGCTGGATTAAAGGAGCATTCGAAGTTTTAGAAGCGCGACGATCTCTAGAATTTGCAGGTTAGGGCAAAAAGATTAAAGGTGTTACCGAATTCGGCTTCAAGAAGTGGATTCAAGAAGTAACGCGCGGCCCTAGAACTAACTCCTCATCTGCGAGGTAGATACGTAGGAAGCAGGGCCATGCTGCATCAACATCGTCTCAACGGGCATTAGTCGTGCGACCATCACATGGAGGGTCATCTAGATGAGGTCGGAGTTGATAGCAGGCGTCTTTAGTGATTGGGCCGGGCTACGGGGAGCGGTAGAGGTATAGTCAGAGCTGCCGAAGAGGGGGGGGGAAGCTGATATCAAGGCTTAGGGGATCGAGTGACATCGAAGGATGAGAGAAAGGAAAATCGAAGAAGAAGGAGACGGATGGTACTTTTTATACGACGTCAAAAGCAGCAGGTCAGACAAGCGAGGCGCCGTACCCGAAACGGACAATACACCCACACGCGCGCATTAGTGAAAAAGGCAGCGTACCTTCAACATCGTTACATAAAGTTAATTAGTGTTCATCTTAACTACGAGGTATTCAGAGATAAGAGACTATGAATGAGAGAAAGGGAGCGTTATGTTCAACAAATGCTTTTACATCGGTTTACAATGTCTCCTTTTTCAAATACCGCCCTGCTTCCTGCAGAATTACCTAATACTGCATCCGTCAGAGGCTTACACAGCTTCTAAATAGTCGTGGGGATGCTAATATCAGCAGCTCTGACTATAAAGCCGAATTATCCATTCAGATGATGAAAGTCACTGTCCTGTTGCCTCTCTTCGAGATTCCACCCACATTATATCGCGAAATACTAAAAATCTCTATTTCAAGGTGGATGCGTTATCTTGCTTGGAACCTCATAAGCTGGCGTCTGACTCTTGAGTTATTCCAGTTGAATGTAATGAAACTTAATTCTTTATTCTGGGGGATCTTTAAAAGGTATATAGTACAAAAAATTGGGGTTGTAGTC
>Ga0335072_10015210_pt1 | contig 10925 bp, 5 predicted proteins | sample Lox_Sample_21_FD_206725 | JGI IMG/M metagenome (GOLD analysis project Ga0335072, IMG submission 206725) | Soil microbial communities from Loxahatchee National Wildlife Refuge, Florida, United States - Lox_Sample_2.1 | ecosystem: Environmental > Terrestrial > Soil > Wetlands | place: USA: Florida... | reverse complement strand
CCAGGCGCCTTCGCCGATGGCCGCGATCACTGCCATGATCTTGGGATCCATCCGCGCGGTGACCGAGAAGAACGCCCCGGCCGTCCGCACGGCCCGGGTAAAGGCCGCGGAATAGAACGCCGAGTCGGCCCGCACCACGACCGTGCCGCTGCACCCGGCAGCCCGGGCGGTGGCGACCGCCTCGGCGGCGAAACTCGCGGCACCCCGCGCCGAGCCCGCGTTGCCGCCGCGCAGCCTGGTACCGGCGATCACCGGAGCGGCCAGCGGCGTGCCGATCGTGGCGGCCAGCGCGTTCAAGCCGCGCACCAGCAGGCTCTTGCCCTGAATCTTGGTATGGCCGAACGCCGCGCCCTGCTTGCTGTGCCCGTAGACCCGTTTCTGCATCGAGTCGATATCGACGAACGCCAGGACGTCCCTGCCGGGCAGCAACGGGGCGCGGCGGGCCAGTTCCGCCAGCAGCAGCCGGTTCACCTTCCCCAGCTGCAGCACATTCCCCCAGGTGAACGAGCGCAGGAACGATCCCAGCGTGGACGGAGCGCGGATCCCGCCAGACAGCGCCGGCATCGCGCCATGGCGCAGCAGGCGCATGTCATCGATGCTGTCCGCCCCGGCGATCATCCCGGCGGCCAGGCACGGGATCTTCAGGTGCGCGTTCACCCCGCACGGGCGGCCGATCCGGACATGCTCTGCGGCCAGGTCACCCAGGCCCGCCCGCTGGGCCAGGGCCATCACCGGGACCAGGCCAGCCCGCGACACGAGATTCGGATCGTCAAACGTCGCGTGGATCTTCGCCAGCCCATGTAACAATCGCACTTGCAAGGTGTCCTCTCGGCATGGAACGTGGAAGCGTCAGCAACTCCCATCGTCCCAGCTCAGAGGGCACCTTTCGCGTCGACGCGCCCGAACACGCCCTGAATCACGCGGTGGATCGAGGCTTAGCCGGTCCGCCTCGTCGGCCCGCCCGGCCTGACGCAGGGTGACCGCGAGGTTGGCCCCGCAGGCCAGTGCGTCAGGATGGCGGGGGCCGACCTTGACCGCCAGCAGCTCGAACGTCGGCCGCTGCAGCGTGATCGCCTCGTCCGCCTGGCCGAGGTCGGCGTGGCAGTTGGCCAGGTTGACCGCGCAGCACAGGGCGGACGGGTGATCCTCGCCGAGCTTGTCAGCCATGGCGGTGCGGGTGCGCTGCGCCAGCGCCAGCGCGTCGCCGGCGTCGCCGGCGCGGCGCAGGCACGCGGCCAGGTTGCTGGCCGCCAGCAACGTGGTGGGATGATCTTCGCCCAGGTGCTGCCGATAAGCGGCCAGGATGTCGGCGGTCAGGTCCCGGGCCCGCGCGCCGTCCTCCAGCAACGCATACGAACAGGCCAGGGTGAGCCCGCAGGAACGCGCGTCCGCCGAGTCGCGGCCATATTTCCGCACGCAACGCCCGTGGATATCTTCGGCTAGTTCCATGGCCTCGCCGTGGGCGCCAACCTTTCGCAGCGAGATCGCCAGGCCCTGGCCGGTGCGCAGGCTGTCTATCTGATCGTCATCAAGCACCCTGCGATACGCCTCGTAGGTCGGACGGAAGAGCTCCACGGAATCCCGGAAGGCACCGGCCTCGCACAGGTCGCGCGCCAGGGCCGCGGCCGCGAAGAGCGTGTACGGATGGTCCGGGCCGAGGGCGAGGCGGCGACGGGCCAACGTGTCCTCGTCGATGTCCCGGGCGGTCGAGAAATCACCGACCAGCCGGTATGAAACGGCCAGGTTGTTGGCGGCCGCAAGGGTGCTGGGGTGATCCTCACCGAACTGCTGCCGGAACCGCTCGCAGGTGTCCTGATCGGAGGCGAGCGCCTGCCGGAAATCGCCGAGCGCCCGCAGATCCGTGGCCAGCCCGGCGGCGGTCGTCAGCGTATGGGGATGATCGGGCGTCAGTACGGCACGCTGCCGTTTGAGTACGTATGCATCAAGATCGCGGGCCTCCGCGGAACGTCCCTGTGACCGGAGCACCTGGGCGATGTGAAACTGCAGGTGCAGCGTCTGCGGGTCATCGGGACCGAGTTGCCGTTCCCACCTTTCGTGGAGCCGCACGGCCAGGCTGAGGGCCGAGCCGAACTCGCCCTTCTTCCATAGGTAGCGAACCCACTCCACCAGCAATTGCCGGGTTCGCGGTTCCGGGCAGCTCTCCGCGTCGCTGGGCACCAGGTGCAACCAGATCAGGTCGTAGCGCGACCAGTTGCCCGGCTCGTCGGAGTCGCCCTGCAATGGCTCGGCGCCGACCAGGATCTTGTGCACCTCGTGCCGGGCCTCTTCCTGCTCGACGTCGGCCATCTGGGACCTGATGACCGCCTGGACGAGCCGGTGGATATGGACCGAGTTGGTGCTCTGGTCGACCCTGATCAGCGCGAAGCGGCTGATCTCCCTGATAACCCGGCCGAGGAACACCCTCTCGGTCAGGCTCTGGTCGTACGGCAGGAGCGCGGCGATCATCTCGTCGCTGTACAGCAGCGTCAGAGAGATCGGGCCCGGGGCGAAGAACGCGCACAGCTGGAGCAGCCGGACCGCCGCCGGCGAGCGGTCCCGGAGCCGCTCGAAGGAGAGGTTCCAGGTCGCCACGGCGGGGAGCGGGTACGAAGCCGGCTGGCTGAGCGCCAGGACGGCGGCGGCCTGGGTTTCCAGCTGCTCCACGTACGCCGAGGCGGGCATGCCGGTCTGGCTCAGCCAGGCTCCGGCCTGCTCGATCGCGAGCGGCAGGTCGCCCAGGGCGCTGGCCACGCGGTCCGCGTCCTCGAGCGCCAGGTCCGGTACGTGCCGCAGCAGATGAGCGACGCTCTCCTCCCGGGTGAAGACGTCGACCTCGAGCGGGTCGGCGACGTGACTCCAGGCCTGGTTCCGCGAGGTGACGATGACGTGGCCCGCCCCGGTTGGCAGGTAGGGCTCCAGATCCCCGGGATCCTCGGCGTTGTCGAAGACCAGCAGCCAGCGCCGCGCCGGATCCCGGCGCAGCGCCTCGAGTGCGTCCGCGGCGGTCTCGGTGAGGTTGTCGCCCGCCCGCAGGCCGAGCCGGATGGCCAGGTCGGCCAGGGAGGACGTGATGGCATCCACCCGATCAGCGGCGATCCACCAGACCAGGTCGTAGTCGGCCATGAACCGGTGCGCGTACTCCAGCGCGATCTGCGTCTTCCCGACCCCGCCCAGCCCGTAGAGGGCCTGAGCCAGGACGACACTCAGACCCGCCCCCGTCATGGCGCCCCGGACCTGTTCCAGGACGCTCGAGCGCCCGGTGAAGTAGGCGTTCCGGGGCGGCACGTTCCAGATGGCCGGCACCGTGCCAGGGAAACGCGTCTCGTCGGCCAGATCCGGCCCACGGGCGGCGGGCCCGGGCCGGTCCAGGGCGCGCAGCAACGCCGCGCCGGCCGGTTCCGCGTGGAGCCTCGCGATGTCGACCACGTTGCCGACGGTGAACGGCGGGACCAAGCGGGTGTCGCTCACCCGGACCGGCACCAGGGCCAGCCGATTCCCGCCCGGGTCGGGCGCCGACACCTCCCGCCAGATCTCCTTGGCCTGCGTGGACGTCATGTAGGCGCCCGACAGCACGACGACCACGCGCTGGATCGCCTGCTGCCGCCCATCGCCCCGGACCCTCAGAGGTTCCTCGGTCACTGTCGAGCGCAGCGTCACCCGGAAGCCGGACCGATGCAGAACGGCCCCGATCCAGTCCGCCCACAGGCGGTCCTCTGGCGTGTAGCTGATCAGGACGTCCATGGCCGGGACCGGCGCGCGCCGAGTGAACGCGTCCTTGTACCGCAGCCGGAGCTCCTCGGGCATCGGCGGCATGGCGAAGTCTGCGCCGGCGATGGCGCCTGTGAGCCGCTCGAAGCAGGCCAGCAGCGACGCCGGGGACCCGGGACCGTCGCCAAACGTGGCCAGCATCTCCTCGAAGGCGTAGAACGGCTTGTACGGCACCTCGACCGAGGCCCAGTACAGCGCGTTGGCCTCGGCGGACAGCCCTTCGGGGAGCCCGTCGAACTTGACTCTGGCCAGAGCCCGGCCGACGTCGAGCTTCTCCTTCTCCGCGTCCTCGACGCGCATCGGGACCGGCAGAAGCCGGATGTTCCGGTCCCGGTAACGGCGGCTGATCACCTGGGCGACGCCGGACGCGCCGTCGATGCTCTGGTCGTTCAGCGTGAAGCAGACGACGAGAACGTCAGGGAACTCGACGGTGCAGATATCAGCGACATCACTGAGGCCCGTCCGGCTGTCGATGAGAACGTAGTCATAGTTCCGCTTCATGCCATCGCGCATGGCCCGGAAGAACGTGCCGCCGCCCAGCCGTTCGTAGAAGTTGTCCCAGTCCAGACCGGCCACGGCGGCTGAGTAATCACGGTTCTGACGGCCGGCCGACAGGAAGTCCAGCGTGCCGGACCCCGCGAAGGCCCACTCCAGCGAGACCGCGTGGCGCATCACGTCGGCGTATTCCAGATGCCAGCCGTCGGGCCGGGGGCCGGGGCCGACCGCCGCGCTGGCGTAGTCGTTGATGATCTCGATGACTCCGGGCGTGGCCGCGACCACCGACTCGTCAAAGAAGGGCCGGAAGAACTTATGCAGCCCCGGTGCCTCGAGGTCCCAGTCGACGGCGAGCACGCTCTTGCCGCAGCTGGCCAGGATCCAGGCCACGTTGGCCAGCGCCATCGTCCGCCCGGTCCCGCCCTTGTACGAATAGAACGTCACGACCTGGCCGGACCGGTCCTCCGCGTCGGTCACTGTGCCTCCCCGGGATCTTCGTCGTCAGTCCGCCGCAGCCGCGGGCGTTCAATGATGGGCCCGGCTGGCGGGTGCGCCTCGGCCGTCCTCATGAAGCGCCGGTGCAGGGCGGCAGCCATCGAGCCACATATATTGCCGAACTCAGGAAGCGTCCCGATTTCACCCGCTGTGCTAGGGAGCCGACCCACGGAGCTCTCGAGCCCCTGGCGGATCTCGCTTTCCGCTGTGGCGAGTTGAGCATCGTCCTGGTTCCACAGCACGAGCACGGCGGCCAGGGAACTATCTATCTCGTCAAACTGCCGCAACATCGCCCGTCCTGCCGCACTAACGGCCAGCCACGGGTCGACCAGGAAAAGGCTGGGAAATTCAGTCGCGTGCCCCTCGGTCAGGTACTCCGCAAAGCTATGGACGATGGGCTCAAACCCGAGAGACCTCTCGACCAGGTCGGCGCAGTAGCGAGCTATGGGCTGCGGGTAATCGGGAAGATACGGGCGCCAGTCACGCGGCTGGGCGCCGTAATAGTCCGGGTTGCGGCCTCCCAGCATGCCCGGGGTGTGTGGAGCCAGCACGACGATCCGCATCCGGCGCACGTCACGGCCGACGCCACCGCCGACCGCGAAGGCGTTTTCCAGGGACGTGTAGTCGGCCAGCGACCCGGGGCCGAGACGGGAGTTCTCGGCCATCTCGATGATCGAACGGCTCAGTCCGTAGACCGCCGCCCGGTAGTCTTCGCGGAACCGGGAAAGCTTCATGATCCCGTAGAAGCCCTCCTGGCGGTAGCGCGCGCCATGCCACGGCTGTTGGATCTCAATCGTCCTGGTCACCGCCGGCAGGCCCTCGGGCTGCACCGCCACCCAGAGGGCCGGCACGATAGGAACGCTGGTCCCTGATCCTTGCGCTGCGCGATGGTTCAGCGCGCGCCGGGCGAACGCGAACCATTCTTTGCCGCAGGTCTCGCTCTGGAAGTAGCGCGGGGAGTACAGCGGCACGAAGACCCGGCAGGTGGCCAGGGCAATGCTCAATTCGGGCGCCCATTCGGCGCCCAGGCGGTTTTCGCGGTCCATAAACCCCGCAGCCTCGGGCATGGCATCCGTCAGCGACAGAATGTCGGCGCACACGTCGCGGTAGAGCTTGTGCACCCAGCGGTCCGGGTCGTCGCCCGAACTCTGCGACGGCGTGCGGGCGTAGCTCAGGAAGAAATATGGTGCCTCCCGCACCGGGCGCCTGCGCACCACGGCACGGCCGGCACTAGGCCGCTTGCTCGGCTGCTCGGGCGGGGTCGCGAGCGGCACGGCCAGGTGACTGAGCAGTTGCGTGGCCAGCGGACTGACCAGCGCGAACCGGGCGGCGTCCGGTTCGGCGCTCGAACCCTGGAGCTGGTCGCGGATCTCCAGCAACGCGGGGAAGGTTTCCCCGGCCCCGCCCGCCCTGCGCTCGATCTCCGCCGAGATGCGCTTCAAGACGGTGACCGCGTGCCAGGACTCCGACCGCGGCAGCACCGCCAGCAGGGACTTCCGCACCCGTTCGTCGACGAAGTCGTAGCGCTCGCCGCCGCCCGGGCGGAGCAGTCCGCTCAGCAGCACCTCGGCCAGGTGGCCGGGGCGCGAACCGGGCAGCATCGTGCGCTGGATGAGGCGCATCACCGGCAGCGCGGGGATCGAGACGGCGATGTAGGCGGCCAGTCGGCGGGCCTGCGGCGACGCCACGGCCTGGAAGCGGCGGACCCGGTCATCGACCGCGAGCGCGGTCTCGTCGGTTACCCGGGCGTCGGCCACCCCGGGGCGGGCCGCGACATAGGTGACGGCGGTCCGGATCGAGCCTTGCTCCGGATTCGCGACCAGACGCGCCCAATCGGCCAGCCATATGGGCTCCAGCCCAAGCTCGAGCACCGGAACCGGCACCGAGCCGGCCGGGGGTGACTGGTCCGCGTCGGGGGCGAAGATCAGCCCGGGGTTGGGCGCGCCGGGAGCCACCGAGCGGGCGGTCCCCGGCACCGTCGCGGCGGCGGTGCGCGACCACAGGCGTTCCGGCAGCGGCTGCAGGATCGCCGTCGGGCCGCGCCGCGCCCAGGTATGCAGCGCCGCGGCGGCGCGCCCGTTCCACCAGTGCCGGCCGGAGCAGTCACTGAGGACCAGCACGGCGCGCCGCCCGGCCGGGTCGACCATGGTGGCCGGATCCCGGCGCGGGCCGGTCACCGATGTCGCCACCCGGCCGTCGACCAGGTAGCACACGCGAATGTCCCGGAACGCTCCGAGCTGGCTTAATGCCTCGAGCAGCTCATTGACCAGCGGGCGCCACAGCGCCATCGACGGCCCGGTGTCCACGACGAACGCCAGGTCCAGCCAGCGCTGCGGATCCGCGACCAGGACCGGGAACCAGCAGCCGGTCTCGGCGATGCGCTCGGCGGTCGCCTTCTCGTCCACGGTCCGTCGCGGGCCGACGGCGACCCGCCGCTTGACCGGGCGCAGCGCCCGCTGCAGTGGCAGCACGTCGTCCAGCATGGGCGGCGCCGGCACCTGCACATCGCGCGCCGCGGCGTCGGCCTGCGGCTGCGCGCCCGCCAGGTACAGCGCGCCCGCGGCCGGGCGCCGCGCCGAGCCCCGCGACGCCCGCGGACGCCGCCCCCGACGGGGCCGACCGCCCCCGGAACCGCGGCCGACCTTGTCCGTGCGCTCCGTGTCCAGATCACCGGGCTGTCCGGCGGGCAGGTGACAGGCCAGCCACAGGCACTCGGCCAGGCTGGTGACGGTGGTGTCCACGTCGGCGGCGGCGAGGACCTCCCGCAGCTGGTCAGCCCTCATCGTCGGGGATCTCGGTGCCCAGGAACGGCATGATCCGCTCGGCCAGCGCCATCCGGTCGTCCACGCCGTCGCGGGCCGCGTGATGCGTCAGGTACACCGCGTGCAGCAACTGGTCCGTGGCGAGCTGGCCCTGACTGCGGCGGTTCAGGAAGTACTCGATGAGGTCGCCGCTCTGGTCGGCCAGCCCGGCCAGGTGGGCCCGGATGATCTCCTGCAGCTTGTCGGCGTCCGGCTCGGGAATCTCCAGCTTCACGCAGCGGCGCAGGAACGCGGGCGGGAACTCGCGCTCGCCGTTGCTGGTCATCACCACGAGCGGGAAGGCCCGGCAGCGGACCAGGCCGCCGGTCACCACGGTCCTGATGGTGCCGTCCGCCGTGGTGACCGTGCTCTCCTCGATGCCGCTGCGGCTCAGTTCCGAGATCTCGTACTCGCCCTTCTCGAACACCGCCAGCAGGTCGTTCGGCAGGTCGATGTCGCCCTTGTCGATCTCGTCGATCAGCAGCACCCGGGGACGGGCGTACGGCAGCAGCGCGGTGCCGAGCGGGCCCAGCCGGATGTAGCGTCCGATGTCGTCCTCATCGTCACCGTCGGCGACGCCGTCGCGCTCCTGCCGGCTGGCTCGGTACAGCCGGGCCAGTGGGTCGTAGCTGTAGAGGCCGTCGCGAAGGCTCACCCGGCTGGTGATCGGCCAGTACAGCACAGGACCCAGCCCGAGTTCGTGCGCCACCGCGTAGGCCAGGGACGACTTCCCGGTGCCGGGCCGCCCGGTGACCAGTAGCGGCCGCCGCAGGTAGAGGGCGGCATTGACCTGTTCCACGGCCTCGGGATCGGGGAGGTAGCTGGTCGCCCGATGCGAATCCTGCTCCCTCGCCTGCGGCGCTTCCAGTACCGGGCCGCCGGTGAAGGTGCGCCAGAGCGGTGGATCCGGCAGGCGGCCGATGTCGCCTCGGGCTCCCGGTTCGCCGGTATAGATATGCCAGCTAGACACGTCAACCATCCATGTACGTCGGGGGGTCGGGCATGCGGTCCGGGTCATCCCACATGAGCGTGAGGCGCCGGCTGTAATAGTTCGGCGTCGCCTGGGCCTGGCGCGCCTCGAGCCTGAGGTCCCGCACCAGGCGGGGGAGTTCGTCGAACGAGCTGGCGGCCAGCCGCCCGACCAGCCTGTCCAGCAGCATCTGGCGCTCACAGTGCCGGTGATCGGCGGCCGCGCACCGGGTCCGCGGCCACAGCGCGACCGGCAGTCCCGAGATCAAGACCTTGGCCAGAGAGCGTTCGTTGGGCCGCGACGTGCAGACCAGGACGCACATCTCGGGCCGGGACATGAGCCGCTCGTAAACCTGGCCCGGGGTTCCCCACCGGCAGCCGATTGTTCCGGGCGCCGGCCGCGGGTCGGCCCGCAGCCCGCGGGAGCGCCTTATCCACTGATCCCGGATCACCGCGCTGCCGCGGCCCATCCGGTCCACGTCGCGCACGACGACCGGGTAGTACCGCAGCGGTATGCCGTTGGCGCGATCGAAATGCCACTCGTCGACCGGCTCGCCCAGCAGCGCTTGCGGCAGCACGAACTCGACGATCGGGTCCGTTCCGACCAGCCGTTCCATCATCTCCGGCAGCATGAGTTCGACCTGCGCCTGCACCTCGTCCCTGGCCACAGGCACGGCGTGGGTGGGCGGCCCGGGCACTCCGTTCGCGAGCGTGGAGAAGCTGAGGTAATAGCCGCCCTTGGTCCGGGGCTCCAGGCGGACGATGATCGACGAAAGACGGTCCCCGACCGGGGGCGCGGCCGAAAGCGTCCGCCGGACCCAGGCGACCAGCGCCGGGCGGCTCGGCTGGCTCGCCCGGTCCAGGCGCGCCGCCACCTGGAGCAGGAATCGGGCCAGCCGATCATCGTCGAGAAGTTCCTCGGCCACATAGCGAACCGCGTCCCACACCGAGAACAGGTCCCGCGGCCGCTGCGTCTCCGGGAACGTGCTCATCACCAGCGATTCCAGCGGGACGTCCGTCCGCAGGCGGGCCAGGATGGACCGGAGCCTGCGGCGATCGAGGACGTCGGGAAGCCATTTCAGGTCGATCAGGTCGTCGACGTCTTCCCAGTGCATCCGGACCGAGGAGATCGGCAGGACCCGGCCGGTGCGGCGGGCCAGCGACGAGGACGCGTCGGTGATCATCCCGATGACCTCGGCGGTGGCCGCGTCGTAGACGGCGGCCCCGCTGAAGCCGTGCCGGGGAAACTCGGCGTGGCCGGTCGCGGCCTCGATGTGCAGCCACTCGCCGATGCCGTCGGCGGAACTGATGTTGAGGGCGAGGACGGACCCGAACGGCCCCGTGTCCGGCGGGAACCCGTGCGCCACGAAGCGCGCGTCGGCGTCGAACGCCGTCACCAGCCGCGCCGGGGCCAGGTCCACCTGACGGTCTAGTTCGACCACGGCGACATCGCCGTAGTCGTCGGTCTGCCGCCACGGCCCGCTGAAGACCACCTTGGCCGGCCGGTCGACGACGTCCCGGCGTCGCGCCTGGACGAAGCTCAGCCTGAGGTCCGAGCACCCGGCCACGACGTGCTGACAGGTGAGGATCCGGCGGGGATCGACCAGGAAGCCGGCGCCCACGACCTTGCGGCGGCCGTTCCTTACCTCCTCGATCCGGGCGTGCCACTCATTGCTCATTGGCCCGCTGTGCCCGTGTGCCCGCAGCGACGTCCGGCGCCGCCCATTTAAGCCTGACCGTGAATTGCCCTTCCAGCGCCGTCTTCGCGATCATGGCACCCGCCTCGGTACCGAATTTCACCCCGAATTCGAGCTCGACCTCGTCGGGCGCGCAGTCGTCCTGACCATCCCGGAAGGTGCGCAGCGCGATCTGCGCGGCGTCGCGAACGTTGGCCAGCGCGTCCTCGAAACGCACGCGCACGTCGTGCACGATGCGATCTCCTAAAGCGGAAGCGGAGGTCCAGCCCGCGATGTCGTCGTCATCGTCGGTCTCCATGACGACCGGGGCCCCGTTGATCTCCCAGCGGAGCAGCTGGCGTTCCATGGCCTCCCCGTTTGTGCAGCCGCGATAGCCCTGCAGTGGCGCGGTTCCGCAGACTACGCGCGGTAATCGCATAGTACGCGTGGTGGCCGCGTAGTGCGCAGAGTAGGACAGGACCGGATCGGCGGCTTTCGTTGCCGTTCCGGTCGCTTCGTGTTTAAGACGCCGTGCCTCCGGCCGCGGTGCACGCCGGGCCGGGCCGCAGCGTTCGCCGGGACGGACCGTACCGCCTAGTCACCACCCCAGTCGTTACCCCAGCAATCGAATGCGCTTCTCCGGTCTGGCCTCATGGACCTTCCGGAGACGTATGATTCGGACAGCCGATGAGGGTCGCACTCCACATCAGGGGGCAATTCG
>Ga0335072_10015209_pt1 | contig 10925 bp, 10 predicted proteins | sample Lox_Sample_21_FD_206725 | JGI IMG/M metagenome (GOLD analysis project Ga0335072, IMG submission 206725) | Soil microbial communities from Loxahatchee National Wildlife Refuge, Florida, United States - Lox_Sample_2.1 | ecosystem: Environmental > Terrestrial > Soil > Wetlands | place: USA... | reverse complement strand
CCTACTCTGCGGCCAGCGCCACCTCGTCGTAGTCGGGATTGTCGCCCCAGGTGGCAGCACGGGAGTCCTGCCGGGCGGGAAGCTTGTTCTCGATCGCGAACCCGCCCAGGCCTGCGTCGCTTCCCGCGCTGAGGCTGGCCTCGTCGTGCTGAGGCTTGTCGCTGGCCGACCGGCTCCGCGAACCCGCCGGCTCGGCGGTCTCGGCGCCGGAGTTCAGCTCACTCACCGGCGGCCTGCTTCCCCGCGGCCTGGGACTGGAGCGGTGCGCGGCGTAGCAGGGCGCGGGGCCAGGGCGACCTGGTGAACGCTGTGAGGATCTCGGTGAGCAGGGCGGGCCAGCCAGGGTTATCGGCGCGGCAGCCGACGGCCTGCTCGATCGCGGTCCGGGAGCGGGTTCCCCAGATGACGGTGGCGACGGCCCGGGCGTCGCGCTGATCGCGGGCGTACCACCTGGTCACCACGCGGGCCTGCTGGCCGACAGTGGAGCCAGGGACGGGCTGGCCGTAGGAGTCTTCCCACTCGCCGCTGCGCGGGTGTCGTCGCCCGCCGCCGTCCGGGGCTGCGGACCGCAGCGCATCACGGACCAGTGCCCACCGGTACGGCGGTGCCAGGTACTGCCGCTCCTCGACCGCGCACCCGAGCGTGCCATCGCTGATCACCTGCCCCATGACGGTGACCACGTGAGCGGCGAGCACGCCGGGACTGACCTGGGTGCTGATCGCCGGGACGCGGGCGGCGACCGCCGCGTCGATCGCCTGAGATAGCGCGCACTCCAGCAGCCGGCCGCTCATCGAGCGCAGGCTGGCGGTGAAGGCCGGAGAAGGGCGGGGCATCTCCCAGCCGGTGAGGTGCGCGACGACCGTCAGATCGGCCCACAGCCTCAGGCGCGGGTCCGTGACGGTGACCCGCTGAGCCGCGCGCATCTGCCCCAGGGTGCACGGCTGCGCCGCGCAGTCGCGACCGCAGGTGGGACTGCGCGGGGTGATAACCGCCTCCGGCCCGGCGGCCTGGGCCGCCTGGATGGCCTCCCGGCCGGTGCCGTCGGGCATCCGGGCCAGCAGCGGGTTGTCCATCCCGTCGGCGTGCACCGCGGCCTCGCCGGGAGGCAGCGTGACCAGGTACTCGGACTGGGCCTCGCTCAGGTTCATGGTGGCGCCGACCGCGTCGCGGTCATCGCGGGCCGGGAGCCGGTGGACGATCTTGACGGCGGTGTTCTTGATGACGTCGGGGATGAGCTTGGCCGGGATCTGCTCGGCGATGACCAGGCCCTCGCCGTAGGCGCGGACCTCGGCCAGCAGGTCGGCGAACATCTCGGTGGCCTGGGCGGCCGGGCCGTTGCCGGTACCGGGCGGCGGCTGGCGCAGCAGCCGGTGGGCCTCCTCGATCACGGTCAGGTGGCGCAGCCCGGACGCGGCGGCGAGGCCTTCGGCGCGGTGGCGCAGCCGCAGGTACTCGGTCAGCCGGATCAGCACGGCCCCCATGAGGAACGCCTTGTCCCGGTCATCGCCGGCGTCCTCGATCTCTACCACGACGTTGGCCGCCAGCAGCGCGGTGAAGTCGATGGGGTGGCCGCCGTCGAGGAACCGGCCGGTGGTGCCCATGCGCAGGGATCCGATCCGGACGGTGACGAAGCCGCGGACGTTGTCGGCGACTTCCCGGCCGTAGCCGATCTCGCTGACCACGTCCATGGCGGCGGCCTGCAGGTCCTCCAGGCCGGGGTAGGCAGGCTGCACGCCGGGCGTGGCGGGCTGCCCGGTGACCAGGTCCCACCCGGCCTGCTCATAGCAGCGGGTCAGGGCGGCCGACAGGACTTGCGGGAATGGCTCGTCGGCCTGGAACGCGGCCAGGAACAGGGCGCGCAGCAGATCAGCATGGGCCTGCAGCGGGAACCGGGACCCGTCCGGCCCGGTGGCGGGCTCCAGCGGGTTCATGCCGGCCGCCGGCTGGTCCAGGTCACCGGGCCGGATCACGATGACCCGGGTGCCGGGCAGCCGGGCGGCCATCAGCCGGTACTCCGCCTTGGCCGGCTCCACCACCAGCCAGGGGATGCCTGCCATTGTGGCCTGCTCCAGCAGGCCTCGGACAGTCTGCGACTTGCCGGCACCCGTCGCACCGCAGACGAATGCGTGGCGGTTCAGCGAGGCCAGCGGCAGCGCGAGGTCACCGCAGGGCACCCGGTTCCAGTCCAGCACCTCCCCCGCCCGCACCGCCGAGCCGCCTGCTTCGTCTGCTGAAGCCAGTGAGCTTTCAGGGGTCAGGTCGAACTGCGGGCGCGCCACCATCCGCAAGCCTGGCACCTCCCGCGCCGGCACGCGGGCCAGCGCGGCGACCAGCGCGGTGGACCCGTAGAACGGGGCGGCTGGCTCCGGCTTCGGCCAGCGCCCGTTCGGGGACGCGGGTCCGGGGACTGGCGCCGGGGCGGCCGTGTAGGAGGTCGTCGCGGAGACGCGCTGGCGTTCCTCGGCGATCGCCCCCTGCAGGGCGGGATCATCGAGCAGCGACCGGCGGGCGGGACGGTCATGGGTGAGCTCGGCAGGCACGGCGGCCCGCGCAGGCAGCAGCGCATAGGGCAGCCCGGCCAGGTCAGTCGAGGCGCGCAGCAGCCCGGCGACCTGCGCCGCCTGCTCCGGAGTAGCACCGCCGGCCAGCAGGTGCACCCGCCACAGGCCGGTCGAGGCGGCCTGTCGCAGCTCCGCGTGCCGGGCCGAGGCGCGGCGCTCGGCCAGCCTGGCCCGGGGGCTGTCGTTGCGCTGGGCCTCCAGCTGGGCCAGCGCGACCTGACTGGTCAGCTCCTCCAGCGTGCCCGCATCGACGGGCTCGGCCAGCAGCAGCCATGCGAACGGCCCCAGCCAGGCCGACAGCAGCCCGTCCTCCAGCGATGGGCGGCCGCTCCCGTGATCCGGCGGCAGGCCCGTCGCGCCAGAGTCGGCCAGCAGCACATCGCAAACACCGGCCAGCTCCACCCAGCACGGGAGCATTGACAAGAGCCCGGCAGCCCCATCGGGCAGCGGCAGCCCGCGTGCGCCCGCCGGCAGCATGAGCACATCCTGCCCGTCATCACTGCCTGCGGCCAGGGCCGGGCTAGCAGCGACCACCCGGGCCGGGCCGCCCGATCGTTCCCGCACCCACGCGACGGCGACCGGGGCAGCGCGGCACCACGCCGACACCAGCTCGGCGGTCCGTTGAAGCGCTCCCTGGCCGGGGACTGTCTCATCAGGTCGCGCGTGGTCACGCGGCTGCGGAGCGCGGGGGACCTGGGTCAGCTGCCAGGCGGGCAGCGCGGACAAGCCCTGCCACGGCTGCTGTCCCTGAAGAACCATCCGCCCCTCGCCTCACCGGGCCAGACACGCTAAGTGCCCTCACGGTAACAATTACGGTTCCGCGGCGGAAGCGGTTCGGGGCAAACTGTAACAGAACAGATCGTCACGCAGTGGCATCATGGGTTCCCGGAGCCCACGGCCAGGCGACGATCACCGTGACAGCGAAGGGACGCCGTCATGACGATGCAGCCCGCCGACCTCCAGGGGCCGGCCACCGGGGCCGAGTACCTGCTGTTCACTGGCGGCCCCCGCCTTGGCTGGGTGTTCCGCGACCGCCGCCGCCTCGCCACCCCCTACGCCGAGCCGGAGCCCGACCCGCAGGCAGTCACCGGCCAGGTCACGGCCCGCCGGGAGCAGGCCGAGCGGGCCTGGCGGTTCGCGTTGCGCTGGGTGGCGCGGCCGCTGCTGCCGCTGGCGGTGGCCGTGTACGGGCTGGGAGAGTTCGCCCGGGAGGTGACCCACCGCGCGCATCCCGGGCAGCTGGCCTGGCTGCCCGTCGCCCTGGCCGTCATCGGGCTGACCTGGCCCGCCTGGTGCCTGGCCCGGCTGGTCCTGGCCCGCCGGGCCGATCCCGCCCAGGCGCAGCAGGCGGCGCTGCAAGAGTGGCGGCAGCGGGCGGGCGAGCACGAGCAGGCCGAGCTCTCCCGCCTCGCCGGGGTCCCTGAATGGGCGAGCGCCACCTCACCCGCCCTGCGGACCGACGTCTACGGCGGCACCCTGGCCGGCTGGCAGGCGCTGCTGGCCGTCCACGGCGCATCGGTCCTGGCCGGGCAGCCGCTGATGGTCGCCGACTTCTCTGGCCAGCTCGCCAGCAGCGGCCTGACCGCACTGGCCCAGCGGCACGGCGTCCCGGCCGCGGTTCACCTGCTCCCCGCCGCCCTGGCCGCCTCCGGGATCCTGGCCGGGCTCACCCCGGCCCAGTTCGCCAGCGCCCTGGCCGAGGCGATCCACGCCGGCTCCCCCGCAGCGGCCGGACGCGCCGAGCGGGCGATCGACGTGCGGGTCGCCGGGCAGCTCATCGCCGCCCTCGGCGGCGACGTGACCCCGGCCCGGCTGGCCGCCGCCGTGCAGGCCGCCCTCGGCCAGCCCGTCCCGCCTGGCCTGCTCACCGCCGTCGAGGCTGAGCACATCGGCGGGGACCTGCTCGGCGAGGCCTACCGTACCCAGGCCGGACCCAGCCTGGTCCGCCTGGATGCGTTCATCTCCGACCTCGCCCGCTACGCTCCCGCCGGGACCTCGCATCCGCTCAGCCCGGCGTGGTACACCTGCCTGGCGCTGGCACCGGGAGCGCGCAGCGCCAGCACCGAGCTGCTGACCGCCCTGGCCATCCAGTGGCTCACCGTCGCCGTCACCCGCAGCACCGCGACCGCCCCGGCAGTAATCATCGCCGGCGCCGACGAGGTCACCCGCGGCCACCTGGAGGCCCTATCCGGCGCGTGCGAGTGGCGGGGCGTGCCGCTGACCCTGCTGTTCCGGCACCTGCGCGACGACGCGACCGCCCTGATCGGCGGCGCGGCCGCGACCGCGTTCATGCGACTGGGAAACCACCAGGAGGCTGAGGAGGCCGCCGCGTTCCTCGGCCGCCACCACAAGTTCACTGTGTCCGGGTGGACCGTCACCCACGGCGAGGAGCACAGCCAGACCCGAACCGACGGCTACTCCCACGGCGCCAGCCAGTCCCATGGCAGCACGTCCACCCGAGGGTGGAGCGGTGACGGGCCATGGGACCAGACGGCCTCCGGCGGGCACACCAGCTCCCGCGACCACGGGCGCAGCCAGGAATGGTCGCAGTCCGACGCCACCTCCGAGGGCGCCAGCTGGAGCACCGCGCAAAGCATCCAGCGGGTGTACGAGTACGCCGTCGAGCCCGCTGTCCTGCAAGGGCTGCCCGGCAACGCGCTGCTGCTCCCGGCCCACGGCACCGCCCCCTCCGGCATGCTGGCCGTCGAGTGCGACCCGCAGATAATCGCCCTTCCCGGCGTCGCAGGCGGCCAGGCGGTGCCAGGCGATCAGGGGACCGTCCGGCCGACGGCCAGTTCCGGTGGCTGGCCCGAGATCGCCCCGCCCCGCCAGCCGCCAGGCTGGCAGCCCCGGCCCGGCCCTGCGCTGGCCGCGTCACCACGCCGCCCCCGCGGCGGCCAGCACCGCCGCGACTGACCCCGGTAGGCCCGGCGCCCCGCGCGCGGATGAGGGGCCCTGGGCCGCTGCTCACGGCCGGGCCAGCTGCCCCTCCACGCCCCGCATCCGTTCCGCCAGCTTCGCCGCGCTGTCCGCGTGGACCCACACCATCGGCTGCTCCGGGCCAGGGGCACGTCCGGACGCCGGGCGAACCGCCGTCCAGGTGCGCCCCGGGGACGGCAGCCACACCGCCCACCCAGGAAACTCGCGGTACAAGCCGATGACGTCGGCCATCACCTGGCTGGCCCCGGCGTCAAGACCGGCCAGCACCTCCAGCGCGAACGACGGGGCTTCATCCCCATCGCGCCCGCAAGGAACGCCTTCTTGCTCCATGCCGCCTCCTAGCTGCCGCTGCCCGGCTGGACCGTGTACCCGTGGCCGGGGTAGCGCCTCACAAGCCCCTCGCGCGGGGTCACCGCGCTATCGGGCAGACGGGCCTCAGGCGGCATCGCGCGCCTCGTGCCTCTTACCGTCCAGGCCAATGCCGTCGCCCGGCGTGAAGGCAGCCATCAAATGCCCTTCGAGTGCTTCCGCCGAGCTTCCGGAGAACCCGCACGCGCATGCGCGACCAGACAATTCCTCGTGCAACTTGCCGTCAATGCCGACCGAGTCATCAGCCGTGAACACCACGGCGAGATGGTCGGCGAGGGTTTCATCCCTGAGTTCCTTGAACCCGCACAAGCACTGGGCAAATGGCATGCTCATCACCTTTCTCCATTGGCGTGAGGAGATCCCTGGCGGCACGGCCGGGAGGTAAGGAGCAGCGTCCGCAGTCCCGGCCGTGCCAGCTTTCGAGGACGGCCGCCAGGGGTACCGAGAATGGCCCAGGTCACCTTGCCGCCGCGCTTTTCGCAGTAGTAGAAGCCGCAACTCGTGCTGAGCCCGGCCACGATCGCCAGGCCCCGTCCGCTCTCATCGTCCGGCGCGGCGGCACGCGGCACCGGAACCCCAAGGACCGCGTCCCAGACCTGCAGGACCAGCGCAGACGGACCGCCACGCAGCCGCAGCCCGACCGGCGGACGCCGCGCCCACTCCACCTTGCCGGTCTCGGCCACCGAGTTGGAGATCAGCTCACTGGTTATCAGCATGGCATCGTCGGCGTAGTCTTCCAGTGCCCATTCCCCGAGGATTCTTTCCAGCCATCTCCGCGCTATCCCTGGAGCGGTATCGCGCGCGTCCATCTCCAGGTAATCGCGATGCGGCAGGCTTCTCAGCCATCTGTAATCGGGTGACACCGGTTGAGCATGCATGACGGGTGATGCTGGCTGCCACGTAGTGTTGAAGGTATTCACTGGTTCCTCTCTCGGGACGGCATTAAGGCATGCCGGAATCACGCCGGCGGCGCCATCACCCCGGAGAGAAAGACCTTCCGCGACACGCGGAGCGTGATTTTCCGTGACAACCACAATGCACGCGAAGCGGCGCGTTACGCTACCCGTATTGCACGCCGCCGGAAGGCTTCGGCTATCGCCGGGCGCGTGCCGGAATGCGGCAGCAAGTGTCGGGGCCTGTCGGGTCCATACCAAGCGTGGGAGGACAGCCATGTCAGATGCCAGCGAGGAATCCGAGGACACGCCGGCCGTCCGCCTGGGACGGCAACTCAGGCGCATCCGGCTCGCCGCGGGATACGCCACCCACCTGGCTCTTGCCAGGCGCATCGGCTTCGGCGAAGACGTGGTCCAGAAAGCCGAGACCGGCAAGCGGGTCCCCAGCCGGGACGTGTTCCCCGCCATCCTCGACGCTTGCACCATGACCACCGATGGCACGCATCAGGTCATCACTGATGGCGAACGCGAGACCCTGACCGAACTGTGGGAGATCGCCCGTAAGGGCAGCGGCCCCATCCCTGAGTTCATCGAGACCTACCTGCGGCAGGAAGATCTGGCGGAGTTCATCCGCCTTTGGTCCATCATCGTGATCCCCGGCCTGCTCCAGATCCGGGATTACGCCCTCGCCATGTACGACCTGCCGGGCATCGACCAGGACGAGGCCGCCGCGACGGTCGATTTCTACATGAACCGCCAGTCCATCATCCGAGGCCCGAACGCCCCGCAGGTCCTCGTCGTCCTTGACGAATCCGTCCTGTACCGTCTTATCGGCACCCCCGAGATCATGGTCCAGCAACTCGATCGCCTGCTGGAGATGATGCAGCGGCCCAACGTGACGATCCAGATCGCCCAGGGCACTGGGGCCTACTGGGGACTCGTTGGCTCGTTCAGCATCGCAAGCCACGAGGGGGCGCCCGATACCCTCAAGATGCTGACAGTGGAGGATCAGGTCCAAGAGGATCACGCGCTAGCCCGCAAATCGCTCATAATATTCGAGAAGCTCCGCGGCTACGCCCTCAACATCGGGGACTCGCGCGCGGCATTGATGGAGGCACGAGAGCATTGGAACAGCCAGCACCAAGCGTGAGCTGGCGCAAGTCCAGCTACAGCAACAATGGGGGCGGAGACTGCGTAGAAGCAGCGCACGTCCCCGGCGCGGTCCTCGTCCGCGACACCAAGGACAACGGCGTCGGCCCGGTCCTGCGAGTGACGCCGAGCGACTGGGGTCGATTCACCGCAACCGTCCGTGCCGACAGAATGCTCGATTAATCACAGCGGGCTAGCCCACCAACGCCGACGCAGCGCCTACGACCTACCCGTGAGGGCGCGCCGAGCCTTTCAGCTGCCGAAGGGCGGCGCTACTGTCCCGGCCGGGTGTAGCTCGCGCCCTTCCGTTCACCGTGGCGTTCTAGCTTGCCCTGTGTCGCGAGACGGCGCAGCAGACGGCTGGCCTGGTCCGGGCTCAAAGAGCAGAGCTCAGCGGCCTGGTTGCGAGTGATCTGCCCGTGCGCTTCGACGAACTGCAGGACCATCTGCTCTTGCTGCAGCGGCTCGAAACCGCGCACGCGGACATAACCAGCGGGTGTGTCGAGCACTCGGTAGACGGCTGCCGACAAGTGCCAAGTTCGGCCCTTGCCGTCGCCACGCGCCTGTATCCATCCCCTCTCAACCATCTGGGTCAGCAGGCCGCGGGTCTCCGCCTCGGTTCGCTGCACTAGCGCTGCGAGCTCCGCCGTGGTAGCACGTCGCTCCCGGACCAGTTCCGCCAGAACTTGCAGTTCTGACAGCCGAAGCGGCGCGCCCTGCTGACTCTCCTGCTCCAGCACCCACTTGGTCATGGAGAGGTTGGCCGGGCCGCCGGGCAGGACGGCGACCACGTGCGCGTCGGAGGTTCTGCCGTAGTCCGGGGCCGAGCGTCCGACCCGAAGTTGCTCGGCGAACATCCGGTTGATTCCCCGCCCGGTCCGCTCGACAAGACCAGCCCGCTTGAAGGCATCCGCCAGGAGCGGACTCCGTGGGTGCGGCGGCGCCACGAGCAGGTTGTCCAGACGGATGCCGCTCGGGAACCCGCCGGGACTGGAGATCTCAAGCTGGTCCTCGCTCCACTGAACGTGAATCGCGCCCCGCCTCGTGTAGTCGCGATGCACCAGTGCGTTGGCCAATGCCTCGCGAAAGGCCGTCTCAGAGTAGGCAGATACCGCGACCCGCAACAGCCCGGAGTCCACCTCTGCCTCGCTATTGCGGGCCCGGAACCGGGCGAGCATCTCCTCAGCCAAGCGCAGCAGCGGATATGGCAGAAAGTCGTTGACCTCGACTTCGAGACCTCGCAGCACCTGAAACGCGGCCTCATGCGTCGGCAGGAAGCGGCGTAGCGCGTCGGGTCGACCGAACATCAACAGCGCGCCTGTCGTCACCTCGTCATCACGGCCGGCGAACCCGAGCGCGCTGGCGATCTCGCGATCCGACAGCGTACCGAGAACCCGGTCTGAGCCGCCTGCCGTGCTGGCCACCATCTGCCTCAGTCGCTCGAATTCAAGCGGGTCCAGGTCTGCCCACCCCGCACCCCCGGCCCGCAGAGCCGCCCAGTCAACGGCTCCTCGGTCCACCTCGTGGGCCAGCATCTCGTGCGCGTGATATGGGACACAGGTAGGACTCCCGTCCCCTGCGATCGCCCGCCGGACGTAGGTGCCGCGAGTGGTACCGACCACACGCGGACTATCCGGAACCTCAACGACAAGCACGTCCCGGTCACTCACCTGAACAGAGGAGACGACCGCAGACAGTGGCGGCTGCGTCATGTTCGCGATCAGCGCCTGGACCCGCAGCAGGTCAGTCCGTCCGGATTCATGCCTCGGCCTGGCACCGGACACGGTCCCGTCATCTTCCACTCCGACGAGCAGAACCCCGCCGCTCCCGTTCGCCAGGCATACAACCGCCTCGACTAGGTCCCGGTCGTTGAACCGCTCGCGCCCCTCCCCCTTGAACTCAACCTCATACGTTTCCCCGCCTGCGATCAGGCTCGCGACCCGATCCGCCAGGCTCTCCGGCGATCCAGACTGCTCGCTCATGACGACTCCCGCACATTTTATACGCGCGTTTACGCGCGTCGCGGAGACTCTATCAAGAGAATCGCATATATATATACGCGGTGCGCGTATATCGACGGGATCCGAGCCAGAGGCAAGCACCTCAGAGGTGGCCGCGAACACTACTCAAACATCGCCGTCCCTAGACCGAACCGTAGACCACCTCGACGACCCCGAGGGGTCAGGCGGGTGACAGTAAGCACTCGCCCCGCGCCCCCAGGGCGAACCGACTGTCGCGAGATGAATCGCAGCAGGCAGAAACGCCAATGTCACATTCGAACATTATTTCATGAGAGGTAGTCCACTACCAGCAGGCCGCGATCAGCAAGGTCCCCCAGGCCGCCTCGAAGGCAGGCATGTCCGCCTCGGTGAGCTGCCGGGCCCTGTTGAGGGTCTCCTGGCGCGCCTCAGCCAGGAGGGCGTGGAGCACCTGGAATGCCGGGTCAGTGACTAGGATCAGCTGTTACTTGCCTGAGCGCTCGACAAGCTTCCAGGCGGACGCCAGCAACTCATCAGTTGCAACGTTCAACTGGACTCGCCAGGCCGACCGATGAGGATACCGCTAGAGACCAATCTATCTCGCTCAGGATCGCCCTCTGCCGCTGGGTCCCTGCCCACATCCTGCCCCTCAAATGATCTTGAAGAGCTGTTAACAGATTCGAAAAATCTAGCCTGAACTGGCACTTGCCTGGTGAGGTCTTCACGTTTGGGGTTGGCCTGGGGGAATGGGTTCCGGCTGAGGTGGCGGCCACAGGTTAAGCGGGGTTTGGCCACGCTTTCCGGAGGGCTGGGCTCCGGTTCGGGGGCTTATAGCCCGGGGCTGCTGTCCTGGCTGATCATTTGCATGGTGAGGTCCTGGAGCTGGGCGAGGAGGGCGCGGAGCTTCCTGGCGTTGTCGAACAGGGGCTGGTAGCTGGCGAGCTCGTCGGGGGTGAGCCTTCTGGTGACGGTCTTGCCGTTGATCTTGCGGGTCCACTCGGCGTAGGGGCCGTGGAGGCGGGGCGGGTCTGCGT
>Ga0335072_10015208_pt1 | contig 10925 bp, 6 predicted proteins | sample Lox_Sample_21_FD_206725 | JGI IMG/M metagenome (GOLD analysis project Ga0335072, IMG submission 206725) | Soil microbial communities from Loxahatchee National Wildlife Refuge, Florida, United States - Lox_Sample_2.1 | ecosystem: Environmental > Terrestrial > Soil > Wetlands | place: USA: Florida... | reverse complement strand
GCCGCTGCATGTAGGGGATGGCCTCGCGGCAGCACAGGTAGACCGAGGTGAGGTTGACCTCCTGCACCCGCCGCCACGCCTCGATGCCGGTGGACAGGATCGAGTCGTCTTCGGGCGGCGAGATGCCCGCGTTGTTGAAGGCGATGTCGACGGACCCGTAGGTCTCCATGGCGACGGTGAACGCCCGCGCCACATCGTCGGGGACGGTCACGTCGGCCTGGACGAAGATGCCGTCCGCCTCGGCCGCCGCCTTGTCGCCCGCGTCGACGTCGATGTCCACCGCGACGACGTTCGCGCCGTCGGCGGCCAGCCGCCGGACCGTCGCCAGCCCGATGCCGCTGCCGGCGCCGCTCACGACAGCCGTGCGTCCCTCAAGCCTTCCATCCACCAGCGCCACTCCTAGCTTGGCCAGATCCGCTAGATCCGCTCGAAGTAACGGCGCAGTTCCCAGTCCGTCACCGCGGAGCGGTACGCCTCTAGCTCTACCCGCGCCATGGTGGCGTAATGGCGGACGACGTCGGGGCCGAATGCCTTGGCCGCCAGCGCCGACGACTCCCACAGCGCCAGCGCCTCGTCGAGCGTCCCTGGCACCCGCGGCAGTTCCGTCAGCGCGTACGCGTTGCCGGTGACCGGCGGCGGCAGCTCGGCGAGCTGCCCGGACTCACCGGACGGGACCCCGGACAGCGCCGCCGCGATCAGGCCCGACAGCGCGAGGTACGGGTTGACGTCCCCGCCCGGCACCCGGCACTCGACCCGCAGCGAGGGCCCGTGCCCGACCAGCCGCAGCGCGCAGGTCCTGTTGTCGGGCCCCCACGCCACGGTCGTCGGCGCGAAGCTGCCGCTGGCGTACCGCTTGTAGGAGTTGATGGTCGGCGCCAGCAGCAGGGTCAGCTCGCGCAGCCCGGCCAGCAGCCCGGCCACCATCGAGGCGCCGACAGGCGACAGCCCGTACGGCCCATCGCCGGCCATCACCGGCGTGCCGTCGTCCATCGTGCGGAACGACAGGTGGATGTGGCAGGAGTTGCCCTCCGCCGCGTTCGGCTTGGCCATGAACGTGAGTGCGTACCCGTGATTGGAAGCGATTTCCTTCGCCCCGGTCTTGTAGATCACGTGCTGGTCGGCCGTGGTGAGCGCGTCGGCATAGCGGAACGCGATCTCGTGCTGCCCGAGGTTGCACTCACCCTTCGCGGACTCGACCGTCAGGCCCGCGCCAGCCATCCCGTTCCTGATGTCCCGCAGCAGCGGCTCGATCCGGCCGGTGCCGAGCACCGAGTAGTCCGCGTTGTACCGGTTGGCCGGCACCATGCCCCGGTAGCCCTGGTCCCAGGCCTGTTCGTAGCTGCCCTCGAAGACGATGAACTCCAGCTCGGTGCCGGCCAGCGGGGTCCAGCCGAGCACCGCGGCGCGGTCCATCTGGGCGCGCAGCATCTGGCGCGGCGACACCCCGATCGGGGCGCCGGGGCCGTGCGAGTCCACCGCCCTGACGTCGGCGAGCACCAGCGCGGTGCCGGGGTGCCAGGGCAGCATCCGCAGCGTGTCCATGTCCGGTGCCAGCATGAAGTCCCCGTAGCCGTTGTCCCACGAGGCCAGCTCGTAGCCGTCCACGGTGTTCATCTCGGTGTCGACGGCGAGCAGGTAGGCGCACGCCTCGGTGCCGTGCTGGGTCACCTCGTCCATGAAGAACCCGGCGTGGAAGCGCTTGCCCTGGAGGCGGCCCTGCATGTCGGTGATGGCGACGACGACGGTGTCGATCTCCTGCCTGCGGACCGCCTCACGCAGCGCTTCGATATTCACTAGGCGAGGGACTCCAGTTCAGCCTCGATGGCGGCCAGTTCCTCGGCCGAGCCCTGCACCTTGGGACCGGTGAACCACTTGTGGGCCGAGACCGCCCAGTAGATCCCGGCGAAGCCGACCACCACGGCCACGGCGACCACCGTGTAGTTGAAGGTCTTCCAGGTGACCGGGGACACGCCGGGCAGCATGAACAGGATCGTGATGATCGCCACCCAGGTCACCGCGATGATGCCGATCGGCCGCGACCAGCGGCCCAGGTGCCACGGGCCGCGCCGGAACGCCGAGCCGAGGCGCAGCCGCAGGAACGTGGGCAGCACGTACGCGATGTACAGCCCGATCGTCGCGATCGACGTGACGGCGTAGTAAGCGACGCTGTTCCACAGGTAGGGCAGAGCCAGGATCATCGCGCCCGCCGCGGCCAGCCAGACCCCGTTGGTGGGGGTGCGGGTCCGCGGGTTGACCTTGTGCCAGAACGCGCTGCCGGGCAGCGCGCCGTCCCGGGAGAACGCGTAGATCATCCGGGAGTTCGCGGTCACCGACGACATCCCGCAGAACAGTTGCGCGACGATCACGACGACAAGCAGCAGCTTGCCGCCGGTGTCGCCGACCGCGTCGATGAAGATCTGCGCGGGCGGCACGGTCGCGCTGACTTCCCCTGAGTAGTTCTGGATGGCGAACGTGACGCCGATCAGCAGGACCCAGCCGGCCACCAGCGAGACGAGGATCGACATGACGATGCCGCGCGGTCCGGCGGTCGCCGCCTTCCTGGTCTCCTCGGTCATGTGCGCCGACGCGTCGTACCCGGTGAACGTGTACTGGGCGAGCAGCAGGCCGAGCAGCAGCACGTAGAAGCTAGAGCTCCAGCCGGTGTTGTTGACGAAGTGGGTGAACACGAACGACGCCGACTGGTGGTGGCCCGGCGCGAAGGCGAGCGCGCCGACGATCAGCAGCACTCCGAGGATGTGCCACCAGACGCTGACGTTGTTCAGCAGCGCGACCAGCCTGACCCCGAAGGAGTTCAGCGAGCCGTGCAGGATGAGGATCCCGGCGAGCAGCACCATCGTGTGCCACGGCCGGGTGTCGAAGCCCCACTGGATGTCGAGCAGCGCGTTGAGGAAGAGGGCCGCGCCGAAGTCGATGCCGGCGGTCACCGCGACCTGGCCGAGGAAGTTGAACCAGCCGGTGAACCAGGACCACGCGGCCGCGTTGCGCGGCGCGAGCTTGGCCGACCAGTAATACAGGCCCCCTGCCGTCGGGAACGACGAGCACACCTCGGCCATCGCCAGGCCGACGAACAGGGTCATCATGCCGACGAACGGCCAGCCCCAGACAATCAGCACCGGGCCGCCGGTGTTCATGCCGTACCCGTACAGGGTCAGGCAGCCGGACAGGATGGAGATGATCGTGAAGGAAACCGCGAAGTTCGAGAAGCCGGACATGTTCCGGCGCAGTTCCTGTGCGTAACCCAGCTCGTGCAGCCGCTGCTCATCGGCGCTGATGGGCGCTGGCGCTGTGGTCTCATCTGCAGCCACAGGAACCTCCTGGCCTATGGTCTAACCAGGAGCCCCTCGCTCCGGGTACCCAAATTGACGCACCATGCAGCGGATCGTGTCAAGATCATCCGATCGTGTACATGTAGGGCAGCGTCATCAGCTGGCTGCCGGACAGGAACTGCATCGAGTCGACGAAGTCGTCGACGTACAGCGTGCCGCGCACTACGGTCCCCGGCGGCCCGGACGGCGTGATCGCGACGGGGATCGTCCGGGTCTGGCCCGGGGCGATGATGAACACGTTGTAGGAGGCGGACGAGGCGAGCGCGGCCGCGCTGAACCGCCAGAAGTCGCCGGGCGGCGAGCTCACCGACGGGTCGAACGCCTGGGTCACCGCGCTCATCGACAGCGACGCGGTGGCGGCCGGAGCGCCGCCCGCCGGGTACGGTCCGGCCTGGGACGGCACCGCGAACCACAGCCCCGGCGTCACCGGCGTCGGCAGGGCGGGACTGGACGCGGGCGGGAAGACCGCGGACGCCGTCGGCCCTGACGAGCTCGCCTCGTCCGGGTCTCCGGGGAACGGCGCGAAGTCGAACATCAGCGGCACCGTGCCGGTCGCGGTCGCGGTCAGCTCGCGAGTCAGGGTCGGCACGATCCACTCCGGCGGGTTCACCGTGGCCGGCAGCGGCAGCGGGACGCCGCTGACCGCGGACTGCGGCTGCAGCGGGTACGTCGTCAGCGTGGGCAGCCGCGCGTCAAGGAACACGTCCTCGGGCGCCGCGCCCGTGTTGCTGATCGTCACCGGGTACGTCGTCGCGTGCCCGGCGGCCAGCACGGCAGCCAGGGAGTCCGGCAGCCCGCCCCGGCTGGCCCTGGTGATGTTGAACCGCACCCGCCCGGTGAACGGGTCGGCGAGCTCGTTGCCTGGCACCGGCGACGTGAAGTCCACGAGCAGCGTCCAGACGCCGGGGACCGGGTCGGTGCTGTACACCGACAGCTGCCGTCCCGGCAACTCGACAGGCACCCCGGCCGGGGTGAAGCCGGTGGTCAGGTAGTTCGACGCGTACCCCGTCGTCTGCCCGTCTGGCGCGACCAGGTAGCCGCTGACCTGGTTGGCCGGGTCGTTGGCGAGCACCACGTCGGCGGTCACGCTGCGCAGCAGGCTCGGCCACCGGGCGGGCACCGTGAACTCGTAGGCCTCGACCTGCCCCTCGCCGGGAGCGCGGCCGTTCCCGCCGGTCAGCACCCCGCTGAACGTCCCGCCGCCCGGCGCGGTCGCCGCCACCATGCCGCGCAGCGTCACCGGCACCGACACGGTCCCTCCCGCGCCGGCGGCCAGCAGCGCGCCGCTCGAGTCGCCGGCCCCGGCGGGCACGACCGCCGACAGGGACACGGTCCCCGACTGGCCGGGCGCCAGCGTCAGCGACGACGGCGACACGGTGCCGAAGCCCGCGTACCGCGACACCGACGCGCCGAACCGCACCGTGCCGGCCGTCCCGTGCTGCGCCGCGGTGTCGCTGAAGATCACCGCCGTCCAGGTGCCCGCGGCCGGGTGCAGCACCTGCGCGCTGCCGTAGCCGCCGACGCCCTGCGGCAGCGAGTGCCCGGCGAGCCGCCCGAGCGGGTCGACGAGGACGAGCCGCACGCGCGCGTTGAGGTTAGACGCCGCGGCCGCCGACGCCGGCCACGCGATCGACGTGTCGAGGCTGGCCTGGCCGGCCGGCACGGTGAAGCGGGTGACCGCGTAGTTGCCAGGGATACCCGCCCAGTTCACGAAGTGCGGGCTCGTCGTGTCGCTCAGCGTCACCGTGCCGGTTTTCACCACTGACGACGCCCCGGACGACCGTCCCGACAGCCGCACGGCCTGCTTCTGCGTCCCGGTGTTGGTCACCGTCTCGGTCCAGTGCGCGGTCGACCCTGGCGCGCCGGTGTAGTTCAGCTGGTTGGACGACAGCCGCAGCGTCTCGCCCACCCGGGTGGCGGCGCCCGGATACGATTCCGCCTCCTGCACCGCCGCCAGGCTGTCAAGCAGTCCCGCGCCCTGCTCGGTGGCGGGCGCGCCCAGGTCGGTCGCGGTTGACTGCAGAATCTGCCGCACGACGGCGGGCGACGGCGTCGCGCCGCCGTGGGCCTTGCGGTACGCCTGGATCACCAGCGCCGCCGCGCCCGCGACGAACGGCGCGGACTGGCTGGTGCCGCCGCTGTCCTCGACGTCCGACGCCGCGCCGGTGAAGCTGGCGCAGTCGGAGTACAGCGCCAGGTTGGCCGTGCACGAGGCGAAGCTCGAGTCGCCGGGCGCGACCATGTCGACGGTCCCGCCGGCCTGCGTGTACCCGCCGGAGCTGAGCGAGCTGATGTTGTCGTCGAGCCAGCCGGACTTGGCGAACTGGTCCGCGCCGGCGTAGTCGGTCTGCCCGTAGAACCGGAAGTCGGTGCTCGCGCCGACCGACAGCACCTCCGGGTCAGAGGCGGGGGATCCGATCGTGTTGAACGGGCCGGCGTCGCCGGTGGCGACGACCACGGTGACACCGGCCGCCACCGCCATGTCGTTGAACTGCTTGACCGCGTCGAGCGAGGTCACGTCGGGGAACGGGTTGGAGCCGAACGACTCGTTCAGCACGTTCACGTGGACCGCGTCGACCGCGTAGTCGATCGCCTGCAGGAACGCGGACGTGGTGCTGACGTTCCGCTGGCTGAACACCTTCAGCGCGACGAGCGACACCCCGGGCGCGGTGCCCTCGATGCGCAGGTTGCAGGGACCGGCGGGCCGCTGCGCGCTGAACCCCGACACGTTGTACACGTGCGTGCCCTGCCCGGCGATCGCGTTGGCGTCGAGGAACGCCTCGCCGCCCGCCGTGGGCGCGGTTGTCCCGTCGCCGCTGAAGTCCCGGTAGTCGCTGATCACCGGCGCGCCGCCGCGCTGCAGGTTCACGTTGCCCGGGTCGAGCCCGTCGGCGAGGAAGGCGACCTTGACGCCCGCGCCGGTGTAGCCGAGCGACCGGGCGGTCGGCGCGCCCGCGGCCGTCGAGTCGGTATGCGTCAGCGCGAGCCCTTCCGGTTCGAGCTGGGGAGTGGCCGAGCAGGCGCCTGGCAGCGTCGCGGCCGCGGCGGTCCTGGCCGGGCCGCCCGCCGTCTCGCTGCCGGCGGGCGCGACGGCCGCCGGATCCGGACCGGTGATCGGGCTGTCCGGTATCACCCGCGCGACCCCGGGGCTGGCCGCCAGCTGTCCCACCGCGGCGGCGGGCACGGTCGCGGCGAACGCGTCCACGATCCGGTAGCTCTTCACGTGGGTGGCATCGAGTGAGCGCAGCTGCTGCAGGTAAGGCGCCTGTGCCGCCTGGATCAAGGCACTTTTTTCCGAACGTACGCTCCCGACTCCCGATGCTTCAGGCTGGTTCTTGAGGAATACGATGACCGGCACCCGGGCGCCTGTCGCGGCGCCGGCGCTCGCCTGCGCTGTGCTTGCCTGCGCAGAGCCTGCCGCGTGCGCCCAGCTCAGTCCCACGACCGAGGCGACCCCGGCCGACAGTATCCCCGTCGCTAGCGCCCGTGCGTTACCGCGCATCCTTTTCCCCCGGTAGCCCCGTAGCCTTGTCGCGGTCCCCACCGCGCCAGGAGCCTAACCCCAAAACCCGTGCTGACCTGGGATGCCGCGCCGCCCCGGGCGGGTCGCGGGCGCGGCAGGGGAACGGTACGAGTAGATTCGACCCGATAGGGAGGAGCGACCGCGTGGCCATCGCCGCACTGCTGGTCTGGATGTGCACCGCCGCCGCCGGCGGCTACCTGCTGGCGTCGCGCGGCCGCCCGGCGGACGAAGAGCCCGCGCCAGCACAGGAGCCTGCCCCGGTGGCGGCTCCCGCGCAGTCAGGGGCCGCTCAGGAACGCAGGCGGCCCAAAGACCGCTTCGACCCGCCGTCGCTGGCCCGCGCCAAGAGCGAGCCGCTGCCCGGCATGCGCGCGCTCGCCGAGTTCGCCCACCCGGCGCTGGCGATCACGGGCTTCGCCTTCTGGGTCTGCTACGTGCTGACCAGGGACCGGGTCTTCGCCGCGATCGGCTTCGGCATCGTGCTCGGCGCGATCTGCGCGGGCCTGAGCTGGTTCACCGCCAATAAGCGCGCGGTCAGGCGCGGCCAGGCCAGCGCGCTGGTCCTGTCACCGCGCCTGCTCCTGCTGCACGGCGCCTGCGCGGCGCTGACCCTCCTGCTGACCGCGCTGATCGTCGCCCGCGCGTAACGCCGCGGACGGCGCCGGCGCCGGTCAGGCGCCGGCGAGCATGGGCGGGAGAGACGCGACCGCCCGTTCTGCGGAGAAGATCTCAGCGGCCGCCACGAGAGCCGTGAAGAGCCGCATGTCATCGCCCTGCTCGGGGTGCCACTGCACGCCGACGAGGAAGCTGCGCGCGGCGTCGGCGTCGGCCTCGACCGCCTCGATGATCCCGTCGTCGGCCCAGGCGACCGCGACCAGGCCGTCGCCGATCTTGTCCACGGCCTGGTGGTGGTGCGTCGGCACGTCGAAGTACTCGCCGCCGGGGATGATGGACTGGACCGTCGTGCCGCTGGTCACGCGGACCTTGTGCAGGCCGAAGCCGTCGACGGGGCCGCTGTGCGCCTCGTGCGCGACCAGGTCGGGAACGTGCTGGTGCAGGGTGCCGCCGCAGGCCACGTTGAGCGCCTGCATGCCGCGGCAGATGCCGAGCAGCGGCGTGTCCATCTGCAGGGCCGCTTCGGCGACCGCCAGCTCCCAGGTGTCCCTGTCGGGCACGATTCCGGCCGTGGCCGGGTGCTTCGCGGCGCCGTAGATGGCCGGGTCGATGTCGCCCCCGCCGGAGATGATCACGCCGTCGAGAATGGCCACGGTGTCCGCCGCCTCCGCGGCGTCGCCGCCGGGCGGCAGCAGGATCGGCCGGCCCCCGGCCTTCCGGACCGAATTGACGTACGTCCACGGCAACAGGGCACTGTCCTCGACCCAGCCGCGCCAGTCGGCGTGCTTGTGGTACGTGGTGATGCCTATCGTCGGCGCCATGAGTCCCCTTCAGGTAATAGAAGCGCACCGATCCGCCTTGAGCCCCCGCGCTTGCGGCCCCCGGGGGCGGCCCATAACCCCAAAAACCTTTTGAGTCAATGGGGGAGACGGGTTTGATGCTGAAATTGAGAGTACTAGCGGAGCGCCTATGAAGGCGGGTGATCGCGGATACTACTGATCGTAACTATTTCGTCAACGTGGTTTTAGGCCGCCCGGCGGCAGCGGCGGTGCGGCCAGTGCCTCCCCGGCATAGCCTCTTACCTCCCCGAATTCCCCGGCCGCCCAGTTGTCGCGGGCGGTCACGATTTCTTCAGCGGTCCTTGCCACAAAGTTCCACCACATGACGAGCCTGTCACCCAGAGGTACGCCGCCAACTATGAAGAGGCGGCCAGGACCCGATGCTGACACGGTCAGCGACGGAACTCCTACTGGAAGATGCGCGAGCATTCCCGGCTCAATGCGGGCCGGGGCGCCGGCGATTGCCGGGCAGCCGACCTCAGCCGGGCCGTCCGCGGCGAGCACCCCGTACTCGAAGCCCTCGGCGGCGGGCAACGTCACCTCGCCGCCGTCGGGTAGCGCGACCTCCAGCCCGACTAGCGGGGAAAACACCGTGGCGGGGGAGCGCTCGCCGCCGTATTCGCCGGCCACGACGGTGATCGTCGCGCCGTCGTCGCCCGCCGCCTCGATGACCGGCAGGTCCGCGTGATGCGCGAAGTCAGGCTCGGTGAACTGGTAGGCGGCCGGCAGCGCGATCCACAGCTGCACGCCGTGCAGCAGGCCTGGCCGGACGGCGGGGGATTCCTCGGAGTGCGCGATGCCGCGCCCCGACGTCATCAGGTTGAGCTCACCTGGCCTGATGAGCTGCTCGCTGCCCAGGCTGTCGCGGTGCAGCACCAGGCCGTCGAACAGCCAGCTCGCGGTCTGCAGCCCGATGTGCGGATGCGGCGGCACCCGCATGCCAGGCCCGGCAGAGGTGTCATCGGGCCCGTAGTGGTCGAGGAAGCACCATGCGCCGATCGTGCGCAGCTCCCGCTGCGGCAGCAGCCGCCGCACCTCGGTCCCGTCCCCGATCGCGGCCTTGCGCGCCTCGAGCACGTCGACCGCGTGCACGACACCAGCCTGCAGTGACACCGCGTCAGGCCTGGGGTCCAGGTTGCTCACGGTTCAAGGATCTCACCCGGCTTACGACGACTCACCGAGAGGCCGCCGAAGCCCGTTATAGCCGACTTTGCGACCTTTACGTCGCTTTCCCTCGCCAGTTCATCTCCCCGTCGCATTCCGCCCCGGCAATCTCCGAGCAGCCCAATCCATGCGCTGTCCGTTTTGCCCAGATTTCCGGCTCCGCCTGGCGACTTTCTATCAGTTACGTAGGGATGAATCCGGCAAATCGGGCGACGAAGTGGTCATAACTGATAGAGAGTCAGCGAGATCGAGTTCTGGCGGCCTTGCCTTCCAGGTAACGGCGCTCGGGGACATTCGTCGCATACCGGGCGGCGGTCCGGTAATCGCCGGCCGCCGCGGCGGTGTCGCCGGCCATCTCGTGCAGGTGGCCGCGCACGGCGTGGAACCTGTGGTGCCTGCCCAGCGGCCCGGTGAGCTCGTCCGTCGCGGCGAGCCCGGCTTCCGGCCCGTGCACCATCGCGATCGCGACCGCCTTGCCCAGCGCGACCATCGGCCCAGGGGAGACCTTGGCCAGCAGCTCGTACAGCGCCAGGATCTCGGCCCAGTCGGTATCCGCGACGCCGGCGGCCTCGTCGTGCACGGCGGCGATCGCGGCCTGGATCTGGTACGGGCCGAGGGCCCGGCTGGTGGCCAGCGTCTGCTCGGTCAGGGCCGTGCCTTCCGCGATGAGCCGCCGGTCCCAGCGGCTGCGGTCTTGTTCGGTGAGCGGGACGAGAGCGCCGTCTGGTGTGGCGCGCGCCGCGCGGCGGGCGTCGGTGAGCAGCATGAGCGCGAGCAGGCCCGCGGTCTCCGCGTCGCCAGGCAGCAGCTCGCGCAGCAGCCGGGCCAGCCTGATGCCCTCGGCGGTCAGGTCGGTGCGCTGCAGCTGCTGTCCGGCCGACGCCGTGTAGCCCTCGTTGAAGATGAGGTACAGCACCTGCTGCACCGCACGGATCCGCTCGTCTCGATCGGCCGCGTCCGGCGGCGTGAACCGCGCCCCCGCCGCGCGGATCTGCTGCTTGGCGCGGCTGATCCGCTGCGCCATCGTCGCCTCCGGCACCCCGAACGCCCGCGCGATCTCCGCCGTGGTCAGCCCGCCAACGGCGCGCAGGGTGAGCGCCACCTGCGAGGACGGGCTGAGCGAGGGATGACAGCAGAGAAACAGCAGGGTCAGCGTGTCGTCGCGATCGGGCGGGCCGTCCGGGTCGGCACCCGCCGGCGCCGCGGGCAGGGTGGCGAGGTACACGGCGTCCTCGCGCCGGCGCCGCGCCGAATCGCCGCGCAGTATGTCGGTGAGCCGCCGGGTGGCGACCGTGAGCAGCCAGCCGCGTGGGTTGTCCGGCGTGCCGGACGCGGGCCACTGCGTCGCCGCGTCGAGCAGCGCCTCCTGCACCGCGTCCTCGCAGGCGTCGAGGCCGCCGTACCGGCGCATGAGCACGCCGAGGACCTGCGGCGCCA
>Ga0335072_10015207_pt1 | contig 10926 bp, 13 predicted proteins | sample Lox_Sample_21_FD_206725 | JGI IMG/M metagenome (GOLD analysis project Ga0335072, IMG submission 206725) | Soil microbial communities from Loxahatchee National Wildlife Refuge, Florida, United States - Lox_Sample_2.1 | ecosystem: Environmental > Terrestrial > Soil > Wetlands | place: USA... | reverse complement strand
ACCCGTATCGCTCACAGTCACTACTTGGCAGTGACATTCCAGAAAGTGACAGACGCAGCCTGAATTCGGCAAGAAATGATGAAGGTTTTTGGATGGGAGGTCATCGGATGCCCGAAACTGCTTTACCGACCATACGAGAAGAAACTGAAATGAACAGTCGAGTTTTCCACGAAACAATAGAACAAGAAGCGCCCAGAGTGGAGAAAGTAAAAGGCAGAGCATCAACATCTCCACGAGTTGCAAAAGTTGAAAAGGGCAAAGGTAGAGCCCCTCTATCTCCGCCAGCACTGGTAGCTTTTGCAGATGTCGAACTTAAAAACACAACAAAAGAGTTCGCAGATGAGATGGAGGCCAATGTCCATACCATCCTGACTAGCTTACGCAATTACAATGGAGAAATTAGTCTGAAGTGTCACTTCGGACGCGTACTTATAAAGCCATTTGGCCCATCCATAATGCATTTGCTCGAGAAGGCATACTCACATCCAGCTGAGGATGTGCAAGACCTCCTCTTGAGATATCCTAGAAAGGTAAATTTCACTAAAGCCATTACAACTCTTCCCGCGGATGTACAATTCTTCCTGAATATGAAGATCGAAGAAACAAATCAGCGGATCTGGGGTGACGCTGTGGAATGGACAGTGACATACGAGTACATATGCTGTGACCACGAGAATTATACCGGAAAATGTGCTCCTGGATTCATTATCGAGATGGATGCGGACAGTTTCGAAACCAAAGTGAAATCCGCGCCATTTAACTTTGGGAATCTTAATGTTCATTGTACCCTTAGATACTGGGATTATCTGATCAGTGCTACTGGATCGAGAAACATGGAAGAGTATTATGGAGACCTTGTCCAGGCAATCAAGGAGAGCACCTACATCACGTAAGTACTTTCTTTGGCGACAATCCGTGTCGATCTGACTTTTTGACAGTCCCGGTTCAAAGAAAGTCTCGATGAGCTTCGAACTTAATCAGACATATCAAATCCATTTCCAGAGCATTAGAATTCGTCATCACTCTCAATACAAGAGCTATGATAGCAAAACGCTCCTCAATGTCATGGAAGTCCATGAGCTTGACTTGAATTGGAAAGAAAGCGAGAACGCTACCATCTTCTTCGTCACTAGCTCTGAAAAGCTAAACTCGATGTGGTACGAAATAAATATGGAGTCCGTCGAAGCTAGAGCTGCATTCAAGGACAATCTCAACCTTGAATTAGCGGAGGAGGCCGAGTGGACCGCGGAATTACTCCTCCAAAACGGTGTCGTTGTGAGGGATATTTGCGTCCCGGCCAATTATATTATCACGAAGATGGATGGAGTCGGCTTCTACAACAATAATGGAACCAAACCTCTTCTGGTCGATGTGGAAAGCATTGCTTCGACGAGCCTTCCACCAGAAAAGAGACCAGGATACCATTTCTGGTGAGTGCTGGAGCAAGAGTTTGTTTGAGTCAACTGTTCGAGTAATCTAGTCTCGCTCACCATCCAATCTGGAAGTGGGATCTGAGACGCTTGAATTTTTTCCATCTCCTTCCTTCCGACAACAGATATTGCACCGATCAACTCAATGGAATCATAAAATACTTGGCTATGGCTGTGGCTGTGTCTGCAACATGTGGGTCACAATCTCTTGAAGCAGGCATGTCCTAGAAATTTTTTCATAATGCGGAAATTACTAGATGTGGAGTAGACTGCTTTAGAAACTTGTCACACCCTACATGCCTCCCTAGTGATTGAATCTATAACTTCGGGATACGATGCGATTTGGTTGATGGATGTGATTGAGACGGGACGAGACATGATCTCAATGACTCACGTTCCACATGCCCCTCCTCTACCCCGTCCCAGCCGAGAAAGAAATCGCGCACACAAATTATTGTCATCTGTCAATTGACAGACTAGAGAAGGCAATCCCTATGGTGACTATGATTCCGAATCGCGATTGACGCGTGTACAGGGCTGATGATGAAGTAGGAAGAGAAATTGGGAAGTAGTTGCTCAGCGGTCTAGATGAATTGGAAAACAGGAAGCCGCGAAATCAAAAGCTGATTAATTTTCTTCCACCGCCGAAAGTCAGGGATTGCATGGAGGGGTTGGTGGGGTCGAGGACGCGAGGCAGGCAACGGGGCAATGCTGTAGAGCCGGCTCACGAATCGCGACGTTCGGATTTAACAGCAGCACTGAGAGCGGCAGGCAAACACGCGCTTTCGTAGGGTGTTCAGGTGTAGCAACGTGTTCGCTTGGCGCCTTGGATGGGGCTCTAGCGAGGGCTAATCTGGAGTCGATCACAGTAACGTGTAGCTGTTGATGTCATCGTCACAAACCGGCACTAATTGAGAGGCAACATTGGTACGCGTCTTGCGATTGGAGATCAGCATCATTAGAGAGCGATACTTAGAAGATCGTAAGCTATCGTCGACTGGACCTCAGAGGAAGTGGGATTTGGGAGATAGGATTAAGGCTACAACTACATTACTTCTTTGTACCGCTTCGAGGTTTGAGCAAGCCTGAGGGAAGCCAGTCGTTCCTAATTCGTATTCATCAACACCAAATAGGAAGGTCGTTGCTTGGGGAGGCCCCAATTATTTAGGCTTCCTCGTTCTGGCTGTCATCCATCCCCACCAATAATAACGAGTACCTGGCGACATGCACTTCGTAGCGACCAAATAAACTCTGTCTTATAAGCGATAACCTATATGAACTTCACATAAACCTTTTATCCTCCTCATTGAATACCTACCTCTTCGGTCAATTGGGATATGCCTCCAGTGATGCAAGCATTTCTTGGCACAATTACGACGATAGTATTGAACATACGCAGCAGAGGTGAAAGGATTATCACGATAAAACTGCTGATGTGTAACGATGTAACGCGATACATTAGCGACTGACTCACCATGCACGTCAAGAACGCGGCTGGCAGGGATGGGCTTTGACCACGCAACGCCAGCTGACCCCAATGCTTATAGTGTCTAACCTTCGAGGCATACAAGCTTACCTTACCACTACATCATCACTTGCAAGGCTGTGAAGAAAGGTCTACGTCCCTGCTGTTTATGCCGGCTCGTATCGTAAGGCACTTGACTCTTCAAGGCTGTGACGGGGCGGAGTGTCAAGGGAACGGATTGAATCGTGCCGGCTCGCGCCTTTTCTTACGCATGGTGGTATATTCTTATTTGTTTTTTTTATCAATTCCTCTATATAAGATACCAAATGGTCCGCCCCAATCCCTTTCTTTCTTCTCATCATCATCAAACATCACCAGATCAAGACTCAGGTCAGATCCACTCCACAATCTCCTCTCCATTCAAAACAAGATTACATTATTCAACCCACTCTTAATCCAAGACCACGACTTGGATTCTCACATCAGCACTTCCCCGAACCCAAACCATATAATACGTTGCACAACCACCATACTCTCCTCGTCTCCATCCACAATCCCAACCCTAACGAGCAAAATGCCTTCCTCAAGCACCACCAAAACGAGCAAGACCTACGCCCCCTCCGTAGCCTCCACCTCAAGCAGTGCCTCCTATACTAAGCCCTCCAAGTCCACAGAGACCAGCTCCAAGCGCAGCAACTCCATCATCAGCAGCGCCAAGAGACTCCTCTCAGACATCGGTAGCCCACCCACTGCTGCTTACGACCGCCAGCAAGCCGCGAACGGCGAGAAGACCGATTCGCAAAAGGCGTTCTATATGCCGAATCAAACGCCACGGCGTACCTAGTTCCGCACTTCTCATGACGAAGAAGGGAAAGAATGGAAGCGATTGCTCTGCATTCGCATGCGCCGCGGAATTTTAAGCATTTCGGAGTCCGGAGTCTGGAGTTTGGCGGCTTGTCTATTCCTCCTTCGGTTCACGGGGTTTTTTTTTTTTTTTTTTCAATTCGGTTTCTAGGGCGGAGGGAAGGATGCCGACGACTGCGACATGAGAGACAGCCACAGCCACAGCCGTAGGTAAATGGGCAATGCTGAATGAGGAAGCAGGGCAGCAAATGAAAGTCATACTCAGCTGCTAGACTCTGGGCTTTGAGAGTTTCGGGGAATTCCCTCTGAGTTCCCCCCATCGGGCTTGCTCTCAAAAAGTGAGCTTTGATGGCCTGGGGTACCCTTGGGCGTTCCAGGAACTCTCAACGCCCAGGGATTGGGTTGCATAATAGTGATTCTTTTTGCTGGGCTGCTTTTGTGATGTTGCCTGTTTGTTGGTCTGGGGCCTTGGGTTGCGGATTTCTTTCCTGATATGGGATTTTACATAAACGAGTTTTTTGGTGGGGCGGAATATATAGATGATGATACATAATTAATTTTTATTGCATTATTGTTGCAACTTCATGGTTCCAAAATGGAGATAATGCAGGCGTGATTTGACTTGGCTTTGATTTCACCTGACGTAATGTAGCTTGATAAGTCCTTCAGTGATGGTCAATTGCTGGCCCCAGTCGATTTCAGAGCTGTTGATATTCATTGGCAAATTGCTAGGACCATTCCAGTAGTCTAATCCTGGGGGCAATCCTTTGGGGGAAAATGTTGTTAGTAAGATTCGACATGCTTTGTTGAAATAGAGGATTGGCTGGAGCTGTGGCTGCCTGGATAATATGTCGGTGCCTAGCTTAGCTAATATTGGTACATACTTCCAAGCACCTTCCGTCGAGATTGTGCGGCACATGAGTTTTTATTTGATTTTGGGAATGAGATGCCGAGAATGCCGTGTTTTCGGGTGTGGCTTGCAAGGAGAAGGACAGGCACGCGAGCACAAGCATAGTTCGGGGAACGAGAGGGGAAAGGTGATGGACAAGGTGATTAGTCTGGGCTTAGTGTTAGAGGGTTATATAAACTGCTGCCTGCCCTGACTAGGTTATTGTAATATCGGCGGCGCGTTGTGAACAGTGAGAATTTGATTTGATGCCATTGCCCAAGAGAGAACTGGAAGCGTTGCTCCGATTGTTGTCCCATCTGCTTAGCCTGATCCACTTGAGAATGCTCGAAGTTCAGAATGCGTGATATCGGAGGAAGGTTGAGATTTTACTCTGCTGGCAGAAATTGGCTTCATCCTAATTTGGTCGTTATCTCGGTCTCGTCTGTCCGCTGACGGAGGGTCCACTTCAGTAGGCAGCATAGGAAATAGTAGGGCAGAAAGTCCGCGACGGGATGCCGCTGCGCAGCTGGTCTCTATTATGAGCTAATGAGTGCCTCTGTACCAGCTGACGCTGCTTTAGACTGATTTTGAACCAGCCGGAGCAGATTTCGTAACAGAACTGCAATAGTGACCTTTCCAATTGCCGGGACGTAAATGCTCGCTTTCTCCTTTACCTGGTCGCCAATGAAATTCTTCTCACTGCTAAAGTTGATACAGACAGCCCCATCGCGGATCAGGTCACTAGGCACCTTGAATTTCTCGCCGGGTACGCCACTGATCACGACGTCGCTCAAAGGTAGGCAGTCAGTGAGGCCCCAACCAGGCTTCTCGTGCACGTCATGATGCCGCTTCTTGAGGCCCTGGCCACGGGTAAATTGTTGCACGCCATCAAGGTCTACTGAGTAGACGCAGGCGCCATCATTTGCTAGAAGGGCGGCTAGTGGGCGGCCAACGACTTCTGATCGGTTGATCACGGTAATCGTGCGTCCGAAAAGGCGGTTGCCATATGGGAGGATGCTGTTGTAGATGCGGAGATATTCTAGTACTTTGACTACCGCGAGCGGGGTACATGGGAGAATGGACTTCTGAGTGTTCGTGGGCGGGTCAAGGAAGCGGATGTTCTGGTACATATTGAATACATAGCGATGAGATAGTCCCTCGACGTCCTTGTTTAAGGAGACAAGTTGCTGGATGTATTGATCTTGCCGCGAAAAGAAGATGGGATAGTACACGATTATGCCGTTGATATTTTCATCGGCATTGGCACTGATGATTGCGTCCTCAAGTTCCTCTTTGTCTACCTTTCGGAGGTCGAAGTCGAAACCGCTGAAGTTCAAGTTAGTAACACAAAAAAATAGCTTGATTTTAGCAGATGTTGACCACAATGTTGAGAAAAGAGTTTTTATCTCATTGCTCAAAGTTTGCACAGATATAAAAAGAGCGCTGAGAAGATAACTGTCAAGCGTTCGGTGATTTCTTAAAGAGCCAGAGACTTTAATAATGGGCTTTTTAAAGCTGTATCAAGTTGACCGAGGATGAAAAGCTTGGCAAATTTTGAGAGCAATACTAACTTACTTTTCAATACAAGTCTTTGCAGACCAATCAGCGTACATTTGTGCTGCGGGATCTTCATTAGCTAAAAAGCCTATAAGAGCAGGCCTCTTATTAAGGCCAGATAGTCCTTCTTTGACTTCTGCAAGAAGGCCTTTTGCAATCGTTGCTGCTAGGACGACCTTGCAGGTAGGCGGAATTGCGATACCGGTACAGTCCATAGCCCAAGCAGAAATAAGATCAGTAACCGGACAAGCAGTTCCTATAGTCCCTATAGAACGGTCGGGTTTGTTTTAGCCGATATTGCTGTGTTACTCATTAACGTCAGCCGTGCAGCACTTTGTTTCAGCCTCGTCACCTCACCAGTTAATTCATGAGAAACCGTTAAGCTCGTTTGGGTGCTAATGATGGGGGATCTGCTCTCGTAGAAGTCGCCCGATATGATGGGGGATCTGCTCTCGTAGAAGTCGCCCGATATGATGGGGAAAGTGTTGGATACAAGTCTGCAGTGGTAAATTGCAGGTTGAGAAAATTTTGCAAACTCTTGAAGAAATTCTATAGTATCAGTGCTCTAAGAAATCTTTTTGGAGCGTTTACACGGCCTCTTGATATCAGTATCACCACGTGACATACCGCCCCCGCCCCGCTCCGTAAACGGTATGATGCGGGGTATATTAGGGGCAGAAAATAGTTCTCAAGCCAAATCAACATACCCAACTTTACGGCGTCACTTTTCCAATCTTCCATGCTGTCCGCATGAACACGAACCACAACAACGAGCAACATGGAAGCGACGGACTACATCCTAGCTGGCACGTCAGAGCGTGAGAGTGCAGTTGCACAAGATGCTGCTACTCGTGAGAATTTTGCCTCAACCAATGATTGGCTAAAGTGCTGACATTGCAACAGAGCTTGAGCTCAAGAAGATTAAGATCTCGCACATTGTCTTATCGATGAAGGACTACGTCATCGGTAATGACTTAATCCAGCAAGCAAAAGGTAAGATCGGCAGCGTTTTACCCTTCCATAGTTATACTGACTCCGAAAGCTATCGAGTACCTCTCCGCCGTTCTTGAGAAGCTTGATACATCCTTTTTATCTCGACAGGATGGTATGTCCCCCTGATTTGCTTCCAAATCTGTGGTCAAGGCTGAATCTTCAAGTTTCCCTAATGGTCACATACCTTAACGTACGCATCGAGACTGCTCATGTAGCAGGGGTAAAGGAAACTGCCCTTGGCCTACGAGCCCTAGCGGCCATGAGCCACTTTGATGCTATTGATGCTATTGAAATATGCCGCAAGATATTCTCTAGCGCTCCTCATTTCAACGAGAACTCTGCGTCGGCTCGGTTCGAAGTGTACAAACTATTTGACTTCTTCCTGAACGGACATAGAGATACTATAAAGAGAATGGAAGGGGAATTCATAAACGGACTTCTCTCGATAGCTGAGCTGGAGAAAGACCCACGATGTCTGATGGTATACTTCTCGATTCTGTCGGTCATTCTTGTGGAATGGGACATCCAAGAAGAAGTTAAGGAGCTGTGGGAGTCAGTCAGCAGGTATTATCCAATTACATTTAGAGCGAAATCTGATGATCCAATTGGTATCACACCTAATGAGCTTAAGCTACGCCTTCGGATGTGCATCGCTGCTACAAGCGAATTCGCACCCATGGCATTTCCATTCCTCATTGAGAAGCTTGACTACCAGGTAACTGCAAACGTCAAGGTTAGTGGATTTTGGACCTATGCAGCTGTTTTATGAGCTTACACTAAGCAGAAAGACGTAATGGAAACATTGAGCGCTTGTATTGAGCACTATGATTTGCAGCCAGTTGCAACCTGGAGCTCTCAAGTGTGGGACGCATTGAAATTCGAAGTGCTTAACGCAACTGAAGACGACCTTGCAGACGAGGCATTAAAAACTTTGCAGGCCACGGCAGAGCGACTTTCTTATGATGGTCTGACTTTGCAGACTCTCGAGCGCACCCCGCTGTTCCGATTTGTTGAGGTTATTGCCAAAGAGTGCGTTAAGCATCTTCATGAGCCCCAGCAGAGATATGCACGTCAATCTGGCCAGATCATCGGAAAAGTCGCCTGTGGTTCGCCGTTTGCTTTTCATCTGATAATCAAGGGTGTCTTCCCGGAGTTAATGACAATCATCCAAGACACTAACGCTATCACGAAGAAGAAGGAGCTTCTTGAGGTGATCAACAAGATTCTTGACGCTCGGTTCGAGCTTGTCCAAGCTCAAGAATATTCAGACTTCCCTTCTTTAGGGATTCTTGATGCAGTCAGCGAGAGTTGTGCTGTAGGTACTGTCGCGTATGGAGGACTCACTTTCTTCCGTGATATTCTTTTTGAGACGTTCGCCCTTAGTCTCACCAACTCGCCTCCTCAAGAAACGTCAATTCGCATCACTGCTGTTAGAGGACTATTGAAGCTCGTGAAGTTGCCCGGTTTCCTTGCCCCGATTGAGATTGGCATGATAATCCAGCATTTCGACAAGCTGGTCTTAGACAAAGACGACGTGGGAGATGACTTGCGAGACGAGGCTATCCTTGCGCTTCAAGAGGTTGCCAGATTGCATCAACAATCAGTCATAGAGATATCATTCTCAGCCTTCCTAGGTGCACTTCCTGATGCACTAAAGGATGACAGAGATGTAAAGGCCTGCTTACCAGTCTTGGAAGCATTGGCGAGAATTGGCTCAGAAGGCTTTCCTTTTACAATTCTCTCTGTACGTCTGAGGAACAAGCTTGATGATGCCCTGCGTAGGAGTGTTTCACAGGTTTACGCCCATGCTATTCTTGCTGGCCTATTATACGCAATTCGCCAGCGCGAGACTGCCAAATCACGTGGCGCGACCAACACTATCAACAAACGTGCTCATGCCGAAGGCCCCGATCCTGAGTACATTGTCCTCGTCAAACATCTCTATGGACAAATAACGTGTCCGAGCCTTTCGATTGAAGGTCGGAGTCGAAACAGGGAACAGCCATATGATGGTCTGCAACGTCTTCAGATGGCTGACGGCCTCAGGTATCCGGATGACACCTTCCTGGATTTAGTTGGCAAGATAGGCATGACGGCGGTTCGCTCCATGAAAGTTGAAGACCAAAGATGGGCTGCTGAACATGTTTTCACTCTTTTTAAAGAGTTTCCTGCGGACCAGGTTGATATACCGATTGCGACTCAACTTCAAAATCGCACACTGACACTGACAATGCATCTGATAGCCGGACTACATAGAGAGGTATTGTATTCTAGCCGCGTATTGATGTGCCTATCTAATTATCTGCAGATTGATCCTCTTGACCTTAAATTTGATCCATACCAGGTCTGTTGCACCCTGATTCGCAATGTCTCTGATTTCGCAGAACTCATGCAAGGAGCACAAGAAGCCGTGCTGGGACTTATAGCTCTTCTCTTTAACAAGTGGTCAGTCCTTCCAGCCCGTGATCTTGATGCAAAGACTGGACCACTGCCCCAAGAGCTTGTATTGGATATTCTGAAGGCTCTGGACACCAAGACCGATGTTCAAGCTGCAAATATACTGCGCATGAGTGTCGTCTTCACAATGGCTGCCAACTTGAAGGGTGCACGTGAAACGCCAGAGCTATTGCGTATGCTCGTCAATCTGCTAAGCAACAAAAAGCATGGTTCCAAGCTTGCAAAGGAGTTCAAGTACATACTTGCCCCATCAGAAATTCTTAGCAAGGAGAACTTTGCAGTGATGCGGGGTCCTTATAAACAGCGTCCTTATGCGATTTGCGTGCCGCAAATTGTTGACCTTTTCAAGTCATGCGATAATCCAGAGATCAAGAGCAACTATCTGGTTGCTTTATCAGGAATTCTAAAATATACTCCAACAGAGGTTGTCCTACCAGAAATCGAGTCTTTGATCCCAATACTTTTACAGAGCATGGAAACGTTCGGATCCAATGTCAAGGCGGCCAGTATTGAGGTCTTGCGTACTGCGATTGTCGAGAGTCCAAGCAGCGTAGAGGGTCACATACGGAGCATCATCAACAGACTATATGACAGGATCCACAACACACTAGATGATCCATCAGATGCGCCCTCGACTGTTCGCGTGATGGCTCTGAAATGTCTTGGTACAATTCCTGGCCATCTCAATAGTGCTATAGTCCTACGCTATAAGACGGAGGTTTTGAGGGAGCTCGAATACGCACTTAATGACGTGAAGCGGAATGTTCGCGACGAAGCAGTGAGATGTCGATTCGCCTGGTTTAACCTCGCGGAGAAGGCTGACGACTCCGACTAAACGCCCTTGACCTCATCAATTCAGTTTACACTGACAGTTTAACTTTATGATTTCATTTCCAGCATAATCATTAGGCGGGAAGATATCAGCAGCATAGCGTGGAGTTTGAGAGAGGACACATTCGTGCATGAACCATTTCAGTCTTGTGAGTAGGATAAGCATCAACGACAGTACGAGACCAAGATAGCTTAGATCAGAGGATCGGCGCGTTTCTATAGAAAGCTAGTATATAGATCAATGATGCTTGCTCATTAACCTAAGCCCCGTTTTGTAACATTGTTTGACTTTTTGAACCCTTACTTTGTTTATCCTTTTTGGAGTACCGCCCTTACGCCTTCTTCCTGCTCTTACCACTCTTTCTAGGTGTCGCAGAACTATCAATTTCATTCACGCTTACTCCTGTTCCACGGCCGGCCGTGATCCCATCTAATGTCGG
>Ga0335072_10015206_pt1 | contig 10926 bp, 7 predicted proteins | sample Lox_Sample_21_FD_206725 | JGI IMG/M metagenome (GOLD analysis project Ga0335072, IMG submission 206725) | Soil microbial communities from Loxahatchee National Wildlife Refuge, Florida, United States - Lox_Sample_2.1 | ecosystem: Environmental > Terrestrial > Soil > Wetlands | place: USA: Florida... | reverse complement strand
TCGGGCTTGGGCTCGGGTCGGGCGTCGGCGTCGGAGTCCGGCTCGGGTCCGGGCTCGGCACGGGCGTCGAGGTGCGGCTCGGGCTTGGCCTCGGGGTCGGACTCGGACTGGGCGAGGGGTAAGGCGTCGGCGGATGTCCGTGGACCGGCAGCGTCGGCGCGGGATGCGCGCTCGGGCCCGGCGAAGACGCGGCGGGCGATCCCGGCCGGGCGCGTCCGCGGCGATGGTGACGCGGACGCGACGTCGGGCCGGCCGTCAGCTCGGGCAGCGACAGGCGTTCCGGCCACGCGACGTCGTTCCCGCCTGAACCGCCAGGGAGACTGCCGCCGGTGATGCGGGCCTCAATGACCGCCACCGCGCCCGCCAGCACGGACAGCGTGACCGCGACGGCGAGCCCCCAGTACACGGCCCGCACCGGGAATGCCTGGGACCACGCTCGCCACGTCACCGTCCGCGTTCGGCGGCGGGCCTTGACTACGGCGTACAGCGCGATGGCGGCCGCGCAGGCCACGCCGCCGGCCGCGGCTAGCTCGATCGCTGTCATGCGGTCAGACTGCCGCGCCGAGATTGCAGTCGACTTGACGCCTGCCTTGCGCCCCAGTTGACCGGCGCGCCGCACCGTTCGTTCGGACAGGCTTCGCAGGTCGCGCAGGGCCTGGGCCAGCCGTCAGACCCGTCGTAACGCCGCGCCAGGCCCGTCCCGAGCATGCGGGACGGGCCTGGACAGCGGCCGCGTCATTCGCGCGCAGCGCGCGCTCGTCCGGCTAGAAGACCGTCACCGACGAGGGCGATGAGGCGATCCCGTTGGCCACCACGACGAGCGTGCTCCTGCCCGCCGGTGTTCGGGGCGGGAGTGTGAACTGGGTCGAGGACCTGGTGCCGGGCGCGACCGATACCGAGGTCCAGTCGTGCGTCCGGGCGTAGGTCACCACGCCCGTGGCGTCGTTGGTGATGCGTACCAGGGGGAAGTTGGTGTTGTCCTGGACGTCGTCACCGTAGGCTGCTCCCTGGTCCAGCCCGGCGAGCTGGCTGCCGGACACGCTGTAGGTGCCGCCCGGGGCCAGCCCCCTGGAACTCAGGGACGTGATCGAAGGCGCCCACGACGGGTTCGGCGTGCCGCCGGCCGTGTAGACCTCCATGTCACTGCTGCCGTCGTTGAACAGCACCTGCCCGTTCGGAAGCGCCAGCATCCGCGTGTAGTACGAGGAGTCGTTCGGGGCGTTGGGCACGTCCGGGATCTGGGTGATGGTGTTCGAGCTCGCGTTGTAGACGAAGAAGTGCGTCGGCGCGTTGTACACGCACGCGCTGGCGTCGAACAGCACGTTGCCGTCCGGCAGGACCGAGCCGGGTCCGTCGGTGCTGTCGAACTCTTCGCCGCCGATGGCCGGGATCTCGGGAGCCGCCGACCACGTCCCGCTCTTGTAGTTGTACAGCGCGTCCTGCGTTGGCTCGTCCGTGGTGCACGCCGTGGGCGGCTCCTGGGTGCTCGAGCCGGCCCCGACCACGAACACGTTGCCGCCCGGCATCTCGACCTGCGGTCCGATCTCGACGACCGGGAACGGGTCGACCGGATTGCCGGCCGGGTCCGTGTTTCCCGCGAACGCCCAGGTGTCGCTGGCCGGGTGGAAGAGCTGCGTCGCGGCGGGGATCCAGGCGTCGACCGTCAGTACCTGACCGTTCGGCTCCAGGGTCCAGCCCTCTTCGTCGTTGGGGTCGTTCTTGCCCGTTCCCGGGATCACCGTCCACGTCATCGTCTTGGCGTTGAGCAACGCCTGATCGACGACGAGATCGGGATTCGTGAGGCAGGTCTGGCACGACTGCTGGAGCATGAACGTCCCGTTGGCCAGGACCTCGCTCGCGGCGTCGCCGATGTTGGCCCAGCCCGGCGGCGGAGCCACGGATTTCCAGCTATTGGCCACCGGGTTGTAGATCGCGCCCTGGTTCGTCCATGCGTCGTTTTCCCCGATGTATTCGCCGCCCTCGACGATCATGCGCCCGTCGGGCAAGACCGCCGACGCGAAGTAGAGCGGGGTGTACGACGCCGGCATCGACGCGATCTGGCTCCAGGTCCCGTCGATGTAGCTGCCACGCGCATCCGGCGTCAGCTTCCACCACTGGTTCGTGCCGCCCGTGGTGTTGTTGTCCGGCTCGTTGTGGACCAGGACCGTGCCGTCGCTCTCCAGCAGCATCGTGCCGGGCGTTCCGAACGGCGGGGCGTTCGTCAGCGGCGTCCACGGCGACGCGGAGTCGTTGGTGCCCGCGGTGCGCACGTCCGCCTTCAGCCCCGACGGCTTCGCGCGCCCGATCGGCGGACGTGCGGCAATAGGCGCCGCGGCCTGGGCGGCCGCGTTGCTGGTCGAGGCCGCGCCGCCGTGCTGCGCGGACGCGCCCGGTGTCGTGGCAATCACCAGTCCTGCGAGCGCGGCTGCGCAAGCCCCCCCGGTGAGTAGGGCAGACCGATGGCGTCGTAATGACATCCAGACCCTCCTATGGTTTGCCGACCCGTCGACGGCGCACGCTATCAGGGCATTGCCTGTTTTGTCTGCACACGATTGCCGGCCGGCTGAAAGCGTGCCGGGGCACGCCGTTTCTACCGCCGTTCGCCGCCAAAAGCCGTTGCCAGAACGCTCTGGCTCGGGGTGAATCCGCGCTTGCCAGATCGGGCTGCGGGCCCGGCCGGAGGGGAGCCGGGGCGTAATGACTGCTGTTAGACCTTCGGCACGGCTGTTGCACCTTCGGAACGGCGCCGGCAGCGATTGCCGGCCGCTGTTAGACCTTCGGCAAGGTGCCGGCAGTGATTGCCGGGCGCATCTGCTTCACAGCACCGCGCGAGCCGACGGATCGCGGCCGGGACTAACGGGCCGGTGCGGGCTGCGGCGCGATCGCGGCGGAGAAGTCGTTCACGCCGCTGGACTCGCGGATCCGCACGGCCTGGTTGGTGGCGGGGTCGATGCGGGAGAAGCCGTCGGCTCCGTTCCAGTCGAGGACCCACACCGTTGACTCCCCGGCTAGTGGCGTGAAGCACTCGCCAACGGTGACCGGGATGCGGGCCAGGATGCGCCCAGTGCCCGTGTCGACCCGGATGACCGTCTCCCAGTCCTCGTCGGCGATCCACAGCGATCCCAGGCCGGCATCGGCGCCGCCGGGGGTTGCCTCTTCGCCGAGTTCTACCGTTGCGGCGACAGGGGTTTTCGGGCCGCCGAGCCGGATCGCGGCCCCTTCGGTGCCGACCGCCCACACGCCGTCCCCCGTCGGGTAAACAAAGACGACCATGCTGGCGTCGGGGATCTGGGTGGACCACCGGATGTTCCCGGTGTCGGGGTCGAGCACGTATACATCGGGCCGGTTCACCGCGGTCACGACGAGCCCCGGTGGCCCGGCGCCCAGGTCGTGGATGGCGATGCCCGGCAGCCGCGCGCTCAGCGTGACCTGCCCGGTGGCCGGATCCACGCGCAGCAGTTTGGTGCCCTCGTCGTCCGCGGTGCCCAGCCACAGCCAGTCGCTGGTGACAGCGACGGCCGTGGGAAGGCACGCACCGCATCCGAATCCGTCGGGCAGCTCGGTCACCGTGCGTTTCCCCCGGGCGGTCACCCGCCATAGCTGCCCGGGCCGGCCGAACCACAGCGCGCCGAAGGCGTAACGGCTCACCCCCATGCCAGGCGGACTTGCATGCGGCACGGTCAGCCGGGTCACCACGCTGCACGCGGCAGGATCGACGATGGCCAGATGGCCGTCGAGCGCGTGCACCCACAACAGCCCGCCGCCCGAGCACAGCGATGGCGCGAACGGGCCGGTCGGCAAGCCCGCATCGACCTGCGCGGCAGGCGTGCTCGTCCAGCCGTCGTAGGCCATGAGCGTCCCGCCGCTGCCGATCGTCCAAAGTGCCTCAGCCGACGCAGGGCCACGACTGACTAAACCAGTCTCTATCGCCATGAGCAGGAACATTAACTCACTCACCGACATCCCGCCGCCCGACCAAGCCGTTGTTGCCGAAGTCGGCGGCTAACAGAAGAAGCCGCCTGCGCCATGCCTCCAGGTGCTCCCTCACGATTCGTCCCAGACCCCGAGGCGGCCTCACCGTGGAGGTCACCTTTCCCAGCCCGCCGGGCTGGCCGGCCGACCCCCGCGCCATTCTGGCCGCGCAGGGAAATTGGCGGCCTTGACCGGGTTTAGCCCGGCCGCCTCGGAGCACAAATGTTTGGTCTGCCCCGACCATGCCGAGGTGCCCATGCGTCGATTGCTCGCCGTTTCTCTCACGTCCGCACTCGCCGTTTCGTTAGCGGTCCTTCCCCTGGCGGCCAGCGCCGCGCCCAGCCAGCGCCCGGCCGCCGCCCGCGCCACCGCCGCTGGCGGGACCGGGTCGCTGGCCGTCGGTACCGGGGGAGCGGTTGCGTCCATGGACCCCGGTGCCAGCCAGGCCGGGATCGACGTGCTCGAGCACGGCGGCAACGCGATCGATGCGGCCGTCGCGACGGCCAGCGCGCTGGGTGTCACCATTCCGTTCGTCGCGGGGCCCGGCGGCGGCGGCTTCATGGTGATCTACCTGGCCAAGACCCACCAGGTCGTGACGATCGACGGCCGCGAGACGTGTCCCGCCGCCTGCACGACGAGCATGTTCATCGACCCGGGTACCGGCCAGCCGTACGGCTACGACTACGCGTCGGATCAGCCGCTGGCAACAGGAGTCCCGTCGATGGTCGCCACCTGGGCGAAGGCCGTCAGCCTGTACGGCCGCCAGAGCCTGGGCGCGGACCTGCAGCCGGCGATCAACGTCGCGGACCGCGGGTTCCGGGTGAACGCGGATTTCCAGCAGCTCACCGCGTCGGACCTGCCGGAGCTGCAGGCATATCCGGCCAGCCGCTGGCTGCTCACACCGGCGGGCAACCCGCTGCCAGTGGGCTACCTGCTGCGCAATCCCGACCTGGCCCGGACCTACCGGCTGCTGGCGCGTTACGGCCCGTCGTTCCTCTATAACGGGCCGCTCGGCCAGGCCATCGTTCAGGCGGATGATCATCCGGTCGTGACGCCGGGGAACAACATCGTCGCCCTGCCGGGGATCATGACCATGAACGACCTGCGCGCGTACACCGCCCGGGTACAAGCGCCGACCCACGTCCGGTACCGGTCGCTGGACATTTACAGCATGGGACCGCCGTCGAGCAGCGGGTCCACCGTCGGTGAGGCCCTCAACATCCTGAACGGCTACAACCTCTCGGCCGAGCCGCGGGCTACGGCCCTGTTCCACTATCTGGAGGCGTCGCGGCTGTCGTACGCCGACCGCAACGCCTACGTCGGTGATCCCCGTTACGTCAGCGTGCCGCTGTCCGGGCTGCTGAGCCCGGAGTTCGCCGCGACCCGGCGCTGCCTGATCGGCGACCAGGCACTCACGTCCCCGGTGGCCCCCGGCGACCCGAACCCGCCGTACGGCTCGTGCCCCGGGCAGTCAGGCTCGGCTGCGGCGTCGGCCTCGCCCGAGGGCAGCCACACCAACAACATCGTCACCGCCGACAAGTGGGGGAACATTGTCGCGTACACGAACACCATCAACTTCTTCGGCGGCAGCGGCGAGACGGTGCCCGGCTACGGGTTCTTGCTCAACAACGAGATGACCGACTTCGACTTCGCGCCACCCGCACAGGGCGCCTACGACCCCAATCTCCCCGCCGGAGGGAAGCAGCCGCGGTCCAGCATGGGACCGGTCATCGCGTTCCGGAACGGGAAGCCGGTCTTCAGCGTCGGGGCGGCCGGCGGATCGACCATCATCACGACGATCCTGCAGATCATCCTGAACCACGTGGACTTCGGGATGTCCCTGCCCGCTGCGCTCGCCGCGCCGCGGGTGAGCCAGACCAACTCGGCTACCTCGCTGGCGGAGCCCGATTTCTACAACAGCGCCCTTGCCAAGCAGCTCACCAGCGAGTTCGGTGAGCAGTTCAGCGAGGCGACTGGCCCGATCGTTCCGCTGGACTACTACCCCGGCGATGCCACGGCGCTTCAGGTGCTCAGCGGTGGACGGCTTGAATCGATCGCCGAACCTGTGCGCCTGGGCGGAGGCAGTGCGCTCGTCGTAAACCCGTCGCCTTAGCGGCGGGACCTAGGCCGACGGGATGATGACTTCTTCGGCGAGCCACCGCGCGACATCGGGCGGGTACGGCGTCCGCAGTCCGAGCACGATGTGCCGGAAGCCGGCGCCGACCGCCTCGCGTATCGCACCCCTGGTGTCGCCGGGGTTTTCGTACGAGACGGGCAGGTGCATCGAGCGGGTGATCGAGGCGGGGTCGCGGCCGATCTCGGCGCAGTAGCGGTCCAGGAGAGCGCTGCGACTGATGCAGTCCTGGATGTCTCCGCCCGGGATGTTCCAGAGGTCGGCGTGCTCGGCGACCACGCGCAAGGTGGCGGACGAGCGTCCGCCGATGAGGATCGGCGGGTGCGGTTTCTGGACCGGCTTGGGGTTGCCGAACGCGCCGGTGAGGTCGAGGTAGGCACCGTGAAAATCGAACGGCTCTTGCTCGGTCCACAGGCGCCGGATCACCGTGCAGGCTTCGGCGAGGCGCCCTGTCGCGTGCTCGGCGTCGTGGAAGGGGAGGCCGTTTGCCTCGTACTCGCGCCGGGCCAGGGGATGACCGGGTCGCGAGCCGACGCCGATGCCGAAGTCGAGTCTTCCGCCGGACACAACGTCGACGGTCGTGGCAATCTTGGCCAGCATCGCTGGCGGCCGGAACCTGTTGCTGGTGACCATCACGCCGAGCCGCAGCCGTTGGGTCTGGGCTGCAAGGGCCGAGAGCAGTGTCCAGCCTTCGTAGATAGGCCCGGCCGGATCGCCGGCGATCGGAATCAGGTGATCGAACAGCCACGCGTGCTCGATCGCCGGGATCGTGTCCGCCTCGCGCCAGACCCTTAGGACGTCGTGGTAGTCGACCTGCTGTGGCGCGGTCGCGATCCCGAAACGAGGCGTATGTGCGTGCTGCATGGGTCCGTTGCTCCTTTCGGGATGCTCTGGCATCATGGTCAAGCGGAACCATGTTCCGGTAACACTACCGGAACGGTGCTCCGGTTAGCAAGCTCGGCGACGGAGGGGGTGCGACCCGGATGACCGACGACGACGTGGGCGTGAAGCAGGCGGGCCGCTCCAAGCGGGCCGACGCCCGCCGCAACGAGAAGGCGCTGCTCGACGCGGCCGCTGCGGTCTTCGTCACGTCGGGCGTGGAGGCGCCGGTACGCGCGATCGCGGCCAAGGCCGGCGTCGGGATGGGCACGATCTACCGCCATTTCCCGACGCGGGCAGACCTGATCATCGCCGTCTACCGGCACCAGGTCGAGGCGTGCGCCGAGGCCGGTCCCGTTCTGCTCGAAACCAGTGCGAGTCCGCACGCTGCGCTGGCGCAATGGATCAATCTGTTCGTTGATTTCCTGGTCACCAAGCACGGGCTCGCCTCCGTGCTGCAGTCGGACAAGGCCAGCTTCGACGCGCTGCACGCCTACTTCCTCGACCGCCTGGTGCCCGTGTGCACGCAGATCTTCGGCGCCGCCGCGGAGGCCGGCGAGATCCGGTCCGACGTCAACGCCTATGAGTTCATGCGCGGCGTCGGGAGCCTCTGCGCTGCGGCGGGCAGCGATCCTCGCTACGACGCACGCAGGCTGGTAGGGCTCCTCGTCGAAGGGCTGCGCCGGCCGCAGTAGCGATCGGCGCAGCCCTCTTCGGATGCTCAGACGGCGGAGCGGTCGTCGGGCAGGCGACGGCGCAGGCGGGGCAACTCGATCGCGGGCGGGTTATAGGCCATGTCCAGCGTCCCGATGTCGGTGCCGGGAGGGACGATCTCGTCGATGCTTGCCAGGATCTCGTCGGTCAGCGTGATCTTGGCGCCGTCGAGCGTGTCGTCGAGGTGCTCCATGGTGCGCGGGCCGATGATCGCCGAGGTGACGCCGGGATGGGCGATGGCGAAGGCCATGGCCATGTGCGTCAGTGACATCCCGTTGTCCCGCGCGAGCGGGATGAGCTGTTCGACGGCGTCGAGCCGCCGTTCGTCGCTCAGGTGGCGGAAGCCGTACCTCGACCGGTACGTGTCGGCCTGCTGGCCCTTGCGGTACCGGCCGGTGAGCAGGCCGCCGGCGAGCGGGCTCCAGACCAGCGTGCCCATGCCGTAGCGCTCGCAGACCGGCAGCACCTCGCGCTCGATGCCGCGGTTGAGGATCGAGTACGGGGGCTGCTCGGTTCGGAACCGCTGCAGGCCGCGCCGCTCTGCGACCCACTGCGCCCCGACGATGTCCGATGCCGGCAGGGAGGAGGTGCCGATGGCCCGGACCTTGCCCGCGTGCACCAGGTCGGTAAGGACCGAGAGGGTTTCCTCGATGTCGGTGTCCGGGTCGGGCCGGTGGATCTGGAACAGGTCGACGTGATCGGTCTGCAGCCGTCGCAGCGAATCGTCGAGCGCGCGCACCAGCCAGCGCCGTGAGGCGCCCTGCCGGTTGGGGTCGGCGTCGGTGGCGCCGCCGGTGTCGTGCCCCATCGCCATCCGCGCCTTCGTGGCGAGCACGACGCTGTCGCGCCGGCCCTTGAGCGCCTTGCCGACGATCTCCTCGGACTCGCCGCGCGAGTACATGTCGGCGGTGTCGATGAAGTTGATGCCCGCGTCCAGGGCTTTGTGGATGATCCGGATCGAGTCGTCGTGGTCCGGGTTGCCCGCGGCGCCGAACATCATCGCGCCCAGGCAGTACGGGCTGACCTTGATGCCGGTTCGGCCGAGCGTGCGGTACTTCATCGTTCTCCTCCTGGTGGCCGGACGGAGCTGAGCGCTAGGCTTGACTAAGCGGAGCGAGGTTCCGTTCTCACTATACGGAGCATGGCTCCGGTTAGCAAACAGCCAGGCGGGCAGGCAGGCGCTGGTTGTGGATAAAGGCCCTGAAAGTGGGCCCCAAGTGGTTGTTTTTCGACCAGTTAAGCCCGACTTTCGGCGGGCGGCAGCGGCGCCGGCGGCGGCGGTGGTGGCGGGGGTGGGTCTCGGTTAGGTTCTTGTCGCGGGGCCGATCAGGTCCCACTTGTTGCCGGAGATGTCGAGGAACACCGCGACGCGGCCGTACGGTTCGTCCCGGGGAGCGGACACGAACTCGACACCCTTCGACGACATGTCGGCGTGCGCCGCATCGAAATCGTCCACCTGGAGGAAAAAGCCCACCCGGCCCGCGACCTGATTCCCGACGGCCCGGGCCTGGTCCTCTCCGTCGGCCCGTGCCAGCAGCAGGCCGGTCTGCCCGCCCGGCGGCCGGACCACGACCCATCGCTTGGGCTGCCCGTCGTTCGTCAGCGCGGGGGAGTCCTCGACGAGTTCGAAGCCCATCAGGTCCACGAAGAAGCTGATCGCCGGGTCATACTCGCTGACAACGACCGCCGCAAGACCGAGATGCACGGGGTGAGCATAGGGCGGGTTTGCGTTTTCCGCGAATGCCACCCGGCGCGACGCACGCATGCGCCTCGGCCGCATGTGAGGCGACCGAGAGCAATCGGGCATTGACCGCGATGAGGCACATGAATTGAGATGCCGGGCTACTCTCTTGGCTTGAGTGGCTGGTCGCGGACGGTGGGGGAAGCGTACACGACAATGACAATTGAGCCTGACGGCGGTTTGCCGGTCAGGCGCGTCAGCCGCGGGGCAACATCCCGCCGTTGCCCGGGCACCACACGCCCTGGGCAGAATTGTTCGCGAAAGCCAAGGTCGCGTTGCTGACATCGCTCGCCATCGACTTGGCGAGGGACGCATCGCGCAAAGGCCGTCGGGGCTGGCTCGCGCAAACGCTGTCGGGGCTGGCTCGCGGGCCTGGCTCGCGGGCCTTGACGTTCGTGCCGGTGCAGGGTGCTACAGGTCACCGAGCGCGGTGACCGGCCTCTCCACACAGTCGGCGAGGTAGCGCAGGAACCCGCCGGCCGTGCCGCCGTCGCACACCCGGTGGTCGAAGGACAGCGTGATCTCGGTGATCTTGCGCACGACGACCTGGCCGTCCACGACCCAGGGCCGGTCGATGATCCGGCCGAAGCCGACGATGGCGACCTCGGGATGGTTGATGATCGCGGCCGACCCGTCGACCCCGAACACGCCGTAGTTGTTGACCGTGATCGTGCCGCCGGTGAGCTCGGCCGGGGTCAGCCGCCCGGCGCGCGCGGCCCCGGTTCGCTCGGCCAGGGCGGCGGAGAGGTCGCGAGTGGACAGCCGGTGCGCGTCACGGACGACGGGTACCACCAGGCCGCGCTCGGTCTGGGCAGCGAAGCCCAGGTGCACGTGGTCCGGGATGACGATCTCGTCGCCCTCGAGGCGGGCGTTCAGTTCGGGATAAGCGCGCAGGGCGAGGACCGTGAACCGGGCGAGCAACGCCAGCAGCCCGACCGGCCGCTGCGGATCGCGCGCGTTGAGCGCCGCGCGCGCCGCGACCAGGTCGGTGGCGTCGACATCAACCCAGACCGTGGCCTCCGGGATCTCCCGGCGCGAGCGGGTGAGCTTGTCGGCCATGGCCTTGCGTGCGCCGCGCAGCCGGACACGCGACCCGATCGCGGGCGGCCTGGTCGGCTCAGCGCGCCGCAAAGCCGGAGGGGCCTCGGCGGTCGGCGCCTGCCGTGCGCCGCGGACCTGCAACGCCCGGTCGACATCCCCGCGCAGCACGATCCCGGCCGGGCCGCTGCCCGTGACCGTCGACAGATCCAGGCCGGCCTGGCGTGCCATCCTGCGGACCAGCGGCGAGACGACCGGCACCGGGCCGGAACCACCGCGCTGGCTATCGCGCTCACCGTGGCGCCCGGCCCGCCGCCGGCGTGATCCGGCCGGCGACGACAGCGCCGCGGTGCCGTAGCCGACGAGCACGTTCCCGCTGCCATCGCCGGGCTGGTCCACGCCGGGCGGGTCCACGCCGGGCTGGTCCACGCGGGGCTGGTCCACGCGG
>Ga0335072_10015205_pt1 | contig 10927 bp, 10 predicted proteins | sample Lox_Sample_21_FD_206725 | JGI IMG/M metagenome (GOLD analysis project Ga0335072, IMG submission 206725) | Soil microbial communities from Loxahatchee National Wildlife Refuge, Florida, United States - Lox_Sample_2.1 | ecosystem: Environmental > Terrestrial > Soil > Wetlands | place: USA... | reverse complement strand
GCCGCCGGAAAGCTGATGCGGGTAGTCGCGCGCGCGACCACCGGCGTCCGGGATTGCGACGTCATTCATGGCCTCGATGGCGCGGTCCCACGCCGCCTGCTTCGTGACCCTCTGATGCACGCGCACGGCTTCGGCAATCTGTTCTCCGACCCGCATTACCGGGTTCAGCGCGGTCATCGGCTCCTGGAAGATCATGGCGATTTGCGAGCCGCGCAGGGTCCGCATAGCCCCATCCGGGAGTTGCAGCAGCTTCCAGGAGCAATCGCCGGTGAACACGATTTCTCCAGTTACCCGGGCGACCGGAGGAAGTAATTGCATGAGCGCGAGAGCGGTGAGTGATTTTCCGGAGCCGGATTCGCCGACCAGCCCGAGAACTTCGCCTGGATTGAGGGTGAAACTAAGATCGCGGACCGCAGTCAGGGAGGGGGAAAAAGTAATACTGAGATTGCGAACCTCAAGCAGGGGCTGCACGGGAGTATGGTATCAGTGCCGCCGATCGATAGGCTCGCTACAAGCGGGGTGCAGAGTCACGAGATAATAACGGGCCGCAAAATGAAGTCTAATGTTGGTTGCGGAATGAAAAAAACTGCACATTGACTTCGACCGCCGGGCATTATATGGTTCGCTGCGCAAGCTACTACTGGTGATCGTTGCTAAACGCCCTCCCCATTCCCGGCAACGATCCGGCAGTAGCTTTAACTTCCAGGTTAAGGACATACAAATGCAGCGAGGTTTCCCGCGCCTGTTCCGCCCTTATGTGAATTTTCTGCTTCTGCTTGCAGTTTTCTTGACCATCGCGATCGCCGCCGATGCTCAAATTAAGCTGAAGAAAATCAGCCTCGATGAGTTCACCGACTTTGACGCCCAGCACGCGACCGAAGTTGAGCCCGACACCTTTTCCTACGGCTCGACCATTGTGAGTGCTTACCAGGTTGCGCGCATCGCCGATGGAGGCGGTGCCGATGTGGGGTTTTCTACATCGACCGATGGCGGCAAGACCTGGACCGCCGGGTATCTTCCGGGCCTTACGGTCAATTACAAGGGCGGCACTTTTTCCGCGGCCAGCGATGCGGCAGTGGCCTACGATGCCGCGCATGGGGTGTGGCTCATTTGCACCCTCCCGATCGGCAATAACGACCTGGTCGCAGTGAGCCGCTCGACGGACGGCATTCATTGGGGAAGCCCAATACTGGTGACTAGCACTATCGATTCGGATAAGAATTGGATCGTCTGCGATAACACCAGCACCAGCCAATTCTATGGCCATTGCTACGCGGAATGGGATAGCCCGGCCGAAGGCGATCTGGTGTTCATGAGCACATCGACCGATGGCGGCCAGACCTGGGGTTCGCCAAAGACCACCGCTGACAGCCTCTCCGGCATCGGCGGCCAACCGTTAGTGCAGCCAAACGGCAACGTGGTGGTTCCAATTGTCAGTTTGTTCACCGGTGGCATGGCGGCTTTTGCTTCAACGAATGGTGGCACAAGTTGGGGAAGGTCGGCAAACATCGCTGATATCGACGAACATGAGGATCCCGGCGGCATTCGCAGCCCCGGTTTGCCCACCGCCGACATTGATGCGGCCGGCAATATTTATCTGATCTGGTCGGATTGCCGTTTCCGCTCCAACTGTAACGCCAACGATCTGGTGATGAGCACTTCAAGCAACGGAACCATCTGGACATCTCCAGTACGCTTGCCCATCGTCCCAACCACCAGCGCGATCGATCTCTTCATCCCTGGCATGGGAATCGACCACAGTACGTCCGGCAAGACCGCCCACATCACGGTCACCACCTACGCCTATTCCAACACCAACTGCTCAGAATCGACATGCGAGCTTTACGTCGGCTTTACGACTTCTCAGGATGGCGGGAACACCTGGACCGCCGGAAAAGTACTCGCCGGGCCGATGAAGCTGAACTGGCTGCCCAACTCGCAGAACGGGCTGATGGTGGCAGACTACTTGAGTGTCTCCTACGCAAACGGCCAGCCTTACGGCGTGTTTGCCGTGGCCAAAGCCCCAGCCAATGGCAAGTTTGATCAAGCCATGTACACCACCACCGCGCCATTACTACCGGAGCCAAACGAACAGACCTACAGCTCCCACGCGGATAAGCCCATACCCGGCGTGAAAGGAGACAAGGGGCCACGCAAGTTCTACGATGACGACGGCGAATATCCGATTCCTCCCAAGAAAATGTCGAGAAAAGCCAGCCGAAAATAGAGCTTCGGCGGGTGGGTTTTGGGCAGACTTTGGGCTGAGCTTGCGGGCCGCTCAGGCATTATTCCGAATCTTGCCGGTTCGCGCCGCCAGAGCCGTTAACACAGCGTTAACAAGTCCCGTTTTTTCCTCAATTTGGGGTTTGACACCCTTTGGAAGCGGTTGCTATAGTCGAGGAGTTCCCTAAGGACGCGGGTTAGCTTTTTAAAACGTCCGACCGCTGGGATTGTCAACAGTCTGTTCGCCAGGACAGGCTCAACACAACCTGAGACTCACGCCAGCAGTCTGCCAAGCAAGCCCCGTATCCTTCGCACCCGTAAGTGCGATTTGACCAGAGAGGCCATGACCTTGTTCGAAGATAATACCCCTCACAATTCGGATTCCGCCACTTCAACTTTGACCGAGCCAATTGCAGGTTCGGCCGATCACACCACCGATGCAGCATTGGAAGCCTCATCTCAGCCAGAGGACCGGGCTTCAGCCAGTGATGATTTCGCATCCGCCCTCGAAAGCTTCACCACCGAAACGGAAGAGGCGGCTGGTGACGACAAGATCATCCGGGGCACGGTCATCAAGCTCACTGACAAGCACGTGGTGGTGGATATCGGCGCCAAGTCTGAAGGCATGTTGCCTCTCTCCGAGGTGCTTGACCACGATGGCAAAGCAAAGTTCCAGCCGGGTGACGAAATCGCGGTAATGCGCGACAAGGGTGAGACTGAAGAAGGCTATATCAACCTTTCCCACCAGAAGGCGCAGAAGATTCGGTCATGGGATGAGATCGAAAAGGCCTACAACGAAAAGACCCCGATCCAGGCGACGGTCATCGAACGCATCAAAGGCGGACTCACCGTCGATATCATGGGCGCTCGCGCTTTTCTGCCCGGCTCTCAGGCGGACTTGCGGCGAACGCGTAATCTTGATGCCGTCAAGGGACAGATCATTGAAGTCGCCATCATCAAGCTGAACAAAAAGCGCGGCAACATTGTAGTTTCGCGCAAGCAGATTCTTGAGGAGGAACAGGGCGAAAAGCGCTCCAAGACCCTGGAACAGCTCGAAGAGGGCGCAACCATGACCGGAGTCGTGAAGAACCTTACCGACTACGGCGCCTTCGTCGATCTGGGCGGCATCGATGGCCTGCTGCACATCACGGATATGTCCTGGGGCAGGTTGACCCATCCCCGCGACTTAGTGAATGTGGGGGATTCCATCCATGTCAAAGTCTTGAAGTACGACAAAGACAAGCAGCGCGTCTCGCTGGGATTTAAACAGCTCACGCCTGATCCGTGGCTTGATGCCGAGCACCGGTATCCAGTCGACGCACATGTCAGCGGCCGCGTCATTAGCGTCACCGACTACGGGGCGTTTATCGAACTGGAGCAGGGCATCGAAGGTCTGGTCCACGTCAGCGAAATGACGTGGTCAAAGCGCATGAAGCATCCTTCGAAGCTGGTCAATGTTGGCGATCAGGTTGAATGCGTTGTTCTCAATGTCAGCCCGCAGGATCGCCGAATTTCTCTCGGAATGCGGCAGCTTGCCTCGAACCCCTGGGATAGTCTGCATGAAAAATACCCGGTAGGGACGCAGGTGGAAGGCCGGGTCCGGAACCTGACTGATTTCGGAGCATTCATCGAAATTGAAGACGGCATTGATGGGCTCGTGCACGTCAGCAATTTGAGCTGGACGAAGCGGGTAAAGCATCCTTCCGAGATGCTCAAGAAGGGCGATCGCGTGAAGGCGGTGGTGCTGGCCATCGAACCAGACAAGCGCCGCCTGTCATTGGGTGTGAAACAGTTGCAGCCCGACGTCTGGGAAAGCTTCTTTGAAACCCATCGAGTCGGCGACGTGATGCATGGCAAAGTGCTGCGGGTCGCCAGTTTTGGGGCCTTCGTTGAAATCTGCGAGGGTGTCGAGGGGTTATGCCACAATTCGGAGGCGGTTGACGGCAACAATCAGCCTTTAACGCTTGAGCCGGGCCAGGAATACGAGTTCAAGATCATTAAGATGAACTCGGAAGAGAAGAAAGTCGGGCTCAGCATCAAGGCCGTGGGCGAGGAAGCGACCCACAAGGAAGTAGAGGCCTACAAGCACCCGGCTTCGAGCACCGGCGGCTCTACCATTGGCGAACTGATGTCGTGGAAGCGCGCCGGTAACGACAACAACTGATAATACCTTCCGTTCAAAAGTAACAGGCCGCCAAATTGGCGGCCTTTCATCTTGCCGTCGAGCAAGCTCTACTTCAGTAATCCGAAGACTCCCACGCCGTTGATGGTTCCTACGTAGACCTTGCCGTTGACTACCGTCGGAACGATGAACTTGTTGCCTTCGGTCAACTCGTCTCTGGCGTCTGGAGCTTGGGCGCTGTTGTATAGCTCCTTCGCCAGGTTCGTGGCGTCGTATGCGTGCAACACAGCGGGATCGTCGTTTTCCATCACCCAAAGAATCGCGTTGTTGTTCCCGTTGGCTGAGATGCTCGGCGTCGCGCCCGGGTAGGGAAAGCGCATGCCGGTGTGGGAGCTCGCCGTACCTGCCAACCTGGCTTGGCTGAACGGAAATGCCCTTACTTGATCGCCGACCGCGCCATAGTAGAGGGTGTTGTTGAAATAAGCAGGAGTTGAGAACACACCGCCCGAGAGCGCTCCGGGCACCTGCTGATAAATGTTATTGGAATTCGGATTGAACCCTCCCATGGCATCGCGGTCGACCAAATAGATATTTCCATCTTTCCCGGCGCCGACTGCCAGATGCCGGACCTTGCCACCGCTGTCAGTCATATCCGGGAGCACCAGAGCGCCTCCCGAACCCAGATCCTGGTCGGCGTTGTTTTCACTCAATTGATTGAACATCTCGAAATAATCAGCCACCGCCAGTCGCTGACTGGTGGTCGAAATCTTGAGGAATGCGTTTCCGAAATCTCCCTGGCTTGGAAATCCGTGAGAATCAAGCGACGAATCAAATGCACCGTTGGCATCAAGCACATAGATATTTCCTGAGGGATCTGCCGCCGGGCCATCCCCAGCCATCCAGATGGCGCCTTCGCTGGCGTTCGGCGTTACATTCAAAGCACTGAGCTGGGTCAGCGCTTTTTCATCGTAAGCCATGATCCAGCCGGTGTAGGGGCGGTGATCACAATGCGAAGTCCAGGCAAGATAAACGACCCCATTCATCGCCAGCAGGCCGGCGCGCTCCTCGTATTGCCCGGGAGCAAAAATCACGTTGCCACCAGAGCTGTTATCGCCCTTGCCAGGGAAAGACGCCTGGATTTCCTTTGGCCCGCCAAACTGTTCCGCGCCGGTCGTGACATCCAATGCGTGCAGCCGCTGGTGATAGTTCCCTGAACGGTCCTTCGACATGCCGATGAGATAAATCGCGCCGTGCGGACCCGCGGAGAGATCGATGGCTGGAGTCGATGTGACTCCTATTTCCGGTGTGACTTGCGAACAGCCACGGTCGTCGCTCGGTTCCTCTCCCGAAGCTAACGTTGAAATCTGCCACACAATGCTGCCGGTGTCCGCGTCCGCTCCGTAGACCGTTCCGTGTTCAGTGGCCACAAAGAGCAGATTGTGTGTGCCATGGCTGGCAGTGCTCACATTCGGCAAGTAAAGCGGCTGGGCGTCGACTTTACCGTCGGCCGGAATCACGAACAACTTTCCAAAGCTATTGAAATTTACGTTGGCTGGAGTCAAAGTAGTTTCGTTTAGATTTTGCCCGGTGCGCGCATTGTCATTGTGAAAGGTAATCACTGTGTTCGGCGGAGTAGTTCCTGGGGCGGGCTGCATGGGCTGCGGTTGGGTCCCAGCGGCGCCTTTTCCGCCACAACTGACAAGATGAAATCCGGCAAAGAGTGCAACGGCAATCAAAGCTGTCAAACCATATTGCAGCCAGTACGTTTTACGCCTGGGTAACGAAGGCAGTTTGGGGGATGAGTGCAAGGACGTTCTCCTCGATGGGGCTGAACCTATTTGGTGTCGATCCGGAGAACGATGTTGATCAGCTTGTGATCGTCAAATTGACTGACCGCTCTGGTCTCGCTCTTCTGGCCTTTGTATTGAGCGTAAACTTCGTAATCGACGTTGGTGGCAAGCTCGGGAAAGCGGTATGTACCATCCGGACCAACGATGTAGGTTTTTACGGTGCGGGTTCTGACGTTCGAAAGATATACCACGGCGTCAACCAGCGGGTTGTCTCGTTTATCGAGGACCTTGCCGGTGAGCATCCGGCCGACGCTACGATCTTTCGGGCTGGACGCGTTCGCGATGGGTATCACAAGCGAAGTCAGGCACACCATCGCGGCGAACAAGATGACGGATCGCCTTTGCATACGCGAAAACCTCCCCAGGTATTTACACTAACGGGTTAGATGCAACCCTGTATCCTGCCGCTCGTCGAAATCAATGTGCACGGTCGCGTTTTCCCCCGGCTGTAAACGGCTGCCATCGGCGGCCTTAAAGCCTTTCAGATCGGCCTGAATTACATAGTCGGCTTTGCCTGCCGGAACTCTTTGCGCGAACTCACCATGACGATCAGAATAAACCTCCCAGCGGGCTTTTTTCTCGTCCGCACGGCGAATCTTTACCTTTACACCATAGACCGGTCTGTCATCAGGGCCCCATACCGGTCCAAAGATGACCGCGTAGGGCTTTTGTGGTTTTTTTTGTGGTGGTGAAGCCGCAGCGAACGTTGCCAGAACCTGAGGGATGCCGGCCAGCAAAATGAGCCATACGACCAGCATGTAGCGGCCCCGCGAAGCGGCCAGGGGCGCGTGACTAGGAGTAATCACCGTCTTCAGTTTCCTCGTCCTCATCGTCCTCCTCGTAGCGAGCTTCGTCCATCGGCTTCAGTTCGATCGGGCTGACCGTGACTACCTCAAAGTCGGTGCCACACTCCGGGCAGGAGATAACTTCGCCTTCATCGATTTCGTCCTCGTCGAGATCCAGATTGTTCTCGCACTCGGGACACAAGAGCATAATTCCCTCCGTTCTATTAGGGCACACTGATAATATTTAGTGGCGTTTGCAATGGTGTCAAGTGGCGGTTTGTCAAAAACTGTCTTGACCCGCGCCGCGGAATATGATGCGGAATTTGGCATCGGCGGGGTGACGAGTGCCGAATAGGGACACCCTTCCTCGTGCCTTAGCCGGGCTGCAAATTTGAACCGATAGCGGTCACCGCCGGGCACGAATGGGCGATAATGGCTTGAATCGGAGCAGAGATTTCAGGCAAACTCGCATCGTTGCGCATCAAACGAACCCTATGCCTTCTGGACGTACCCTGACGCTTAGTTTCCCTCCCTTCACTCCCTGGGTGAAGAGAATCATCATCGCCTGCGTGGGGATTTATCTGGTACAGGTGGTGCTGAAAGCTACCGCCCCAGGCGTTGAGAACACTCTAATCACCCTGGGCGGACTGATTCCCGACGCCGTGCTGCACGGCTGGATATGGCAAGTCCTCACTTATTCCTTTCTGCACGCCAGCGTTGGCCATGTGCTGATTAATATGCTGATGCTTTGGATGTTCGGCGCACAGATTGAGCAGGATTGGGGACAAAAGAAATTTCTCGAGTTCTATTTGTTTTGCGTGGCGGGCGCTGCGCTCACAACCATCATCGTGGCTTTCTCCCCGATCCCCGGTGTGGATCCGCTGGTTCCAACCATTGGCGCTTCCGGCGGCGTTTACGCCGTGCTGCTAGCCTTCGGCATGTTGTATGGCGACAACGAAGTCTTCATGTTCCCCTTGCCCTTCATGATGAAGGCCAAGTATATGGTCGCGATCATGATTCTCCTGGTCGTGATCGCAACCTTTCAGCCTTCCCAGGGAGGCGTGGCAAACTTTGCCCATTTGGGGGGAGCGCTATTCGCGTTTCTTTACATCAAGTTCGTTCCCCGCCGTGGGCTGAGCTATGGAGCTTCGGAGCGGTACTTCAATCTGCGGAATTCGTACTATCGTTGGAAACGGCGCCGTGCAGCACGAAAGTTTGAAGTCTACATGAGCAAACACAACCGCAAGGTCACCTTTGACGAGCACGGCAATTACATACCGCCAGACGAGATTGACAAGAAAAACGGCGGCTCCAAGTCAGGATGGATCAATTAGCAACCGTATGGCTCAGCTTCTGCCGATCAATCTCTGAAAGGCAGCGCAGACCCGTGCCGGAAGTTCGTCGTTCCTGGTCTTGCCTTTAAACCCCAAGTCGTGCCCCGCGTCTTCAGCTATAAGCAGCGCTGTTTTCCCGGGAATTAGCTTTCGTGCGGCATCAATTTCTTCGATAGTGCCGAACGGATCTTTCGTTCCACTCACAAAAAGCACGGGCACCCGCAAATCTGGCAGATGTTCAGTACGCTTGCGATCGGCCTTGCCTGGCGGGTGCAACGGATAGGAAGTTAGAAGCAAGCCTTTAACCAGCCCCGGTTGCTCTGCGCACAACATGCTGGCCTGGCGGCCGCCATAGGATTGCCCTCCAAGAAAAACCCGCCCGGGCACAATCTTTTTGAGGACCAAAGCAGCATTTTCCAGACCCTGCCGGTCACGAACCGCCTCCGCCGGCCGGGGAGGGCCGAAGGGCCTTGCCTGACGATAGGGCAAATCGCAGCGCAAGACGGCGTAACCCGCAGCGGCGAAGGCATCGGCAATCGCAACCAGCAGCGGGGCGCGAGCGTTCCCACCCGCGCCATGAGTAAAGACCAAGCCATCCTGCGGCGAATCAGGCTCATGCAGAAAGCCGCGCACCGGCGGGTCGAATGTGTTGTCGACGAATACTCGCGGCGAGGACATCTAGGCTCCCTGATCTTCCAGCGTTTCGATCACGGAGATAATCCGTACCTGCTCCGCCAATTTTGCCCAACAGCGCAACACCGCGGGGTCTTCCAACGCCGCCCGCCGAGCCTCCTCCGAGCGCCAATACCGCAAGACGACGTATTGTCCCAATTTCGCATCGCGATAAAACGAATCGCGGCTGTAGCCGCCTTTCGTCAAGGCCTGACTCAGCTCGCGGACCGTTCCCAGCGCCGCCTCCCCGATTTCAGGCAGGGGTTCAAAGATCGCGATAGAGAGTATTTCACTCATGTTCAGTCTGAGCGACGGCGCCGCTTCCTTGCCAGCGGCATCGCCCCAGCTTCTTCTTCCGTTACCGTGTGCAACCGCAAGAAATTGGTCGATCCCGACGACATTTGTGTGCCGGCCACAACGGCCAGTACATCGCCGGCGTCAAGTTTCCCAAGCATCAGCAATGCCTGTTCGGCTGCGCTCAACATCTCATCACCACTGGGCGCAGGCGGCTGCACGATTGGATAGACGCCCCATAGCAGGTTCATCCGGTTACAAACCGTAGGCAGATAGCTGAATGCATAGATCCTGGCCCTGGGGCGATACTTCGAGATCATACGCGCAGTGTTGCCGGTCTCGGTGAAAACAGCAATTGCCCTCATGGGCAGGTCCTCAGCGGCGTGAGCGACGGCTTCGCAAATCGTCTCTGCCACGCCCAGAGCGTGACGCTCGCGCCTTCGGCGTGGCGCGTCGCGGGCATTGCGTTCCGCTTCAATCACAATTCGCGACATCATGGTGACCGCTTCCCGCGGATACTTTCCGCTGGCGGTTTCGGCCGAGAGCATGACAGCATCGCTGCCATCGAAAATTGCGTTTGCCACGTCGCTGGCTTCCGCCCGCGTTGGGCGCGGGTTTTCGATCATCGACTCCAGCATTTGGGTGGCCGTGATCACCGGCTTCCGCCACTCCGCCGCGCGGCGGATGATGTGCTTCTGAATTATCGGCACTTTTTCAGGCGGCATTTCGACACCCAGGTCACCGCGCGCCACCATCACTCCGTCTGTCACTTCCAGAATGTCTTCCAGGCGTTCGAGGGCCTGCGGCTTCTCCAGTTTGGCAATTACAGGCACGTCGCTGCCGTGCGCCGCAATCAGCTGTTTTGCAGTCCCTACGTCCGCCGCCGAGCGAACGAACGACACGGCAACCATATCGACGCCATGTTTCAGGCCAAAATCCAGGTCAGCACGGTCTTTTTGTGTAAGTGCGGGAATTGAGAGCGCAACGCCCGGCAGATTGATGCCTTTGTGCTCGCCCAGCATGCCACCGTTTATGACTTCACACTCCACGTCGTTGTCGCGCACACGTTTTACGCGAAGCTCAATCAACCCATCCGAGAGCAGAATGCGTGCACCCGTCTCAACCTCCCGCGCCAAGCCGCGAAACGTGGTTGAAATCAGCGACGCCGTCCCCTCAATATCGCGCGGCGTTATGGTGACTTTTGAGCCTGCCTTGAGCGCAACCGGGTTGTGGCCTTTCAAATTTCCGGTCCGGATCTTGGGTCCTTGCAGGTCCTGCAAAATGCAAATGGTGCGAGTTTCTTTTTTTGCTGCCCGGCGCAAGCGCTCGATGACACGGCCGTGTTCTTCGTGCGTACCGTGGGAAAAGTTGAGCCGGGCGACATCCATGCCGAGGCGCATCAGATCGCGCAGGACCAGCTCAGAGCTGCACGAGGGGCCGACGGTGCAGATGATTTTGGCGCGGCGAACGCTGCCCGGGTCTGTCCTTGTTCCGACACTTTGCGAACGCTTGCCGTTTGCCACAGTTCTCCTTGACGGAATTTCGGGGATTTTGAACATTGTATATGGCGAAAGGAGAAATGACTGAGGGCGGGCAAAGAGCGTGAACAAACTTCAGAAGGCAAGAATCAAGAGGCTCGAAGATCCC
>Ga0335072_10015204_pt1 | contig 10927 bp, 12 predicted proteins | sample Lox_Sample_21_FD_206725 | JGI IMG/M metagenome (GOLD analysis project Ga0335072, IMG submission 206725) | Soil microbial communities from Loxahatchee National Wildlife Refuge, Florida, United States - Lox_Sample_2.1 | ecosystem: Environmental > Terrestrial > Soil > Wetlands | place: USA... | reverse complement strand
GTTCATCACCGGCGCGGAGATCGCGATCGACGGCGGCGACGGATCGGTGGCGGCCTGAGATGAAGTTCGCGCGCTACGAAGACCAGGGTGCCGTCCGCGACGCCGCGGTTGGCGACGGCGACCGGCTGCACGACCTCGGCGCCGGCCAGGACATCGACGAGCTGATTAAGCGAGGCGGCCGCGCCGCCCTCCTCGAGGCGGGAGCCGCCGCGCTCGCCGCCGGGCCGGGGCCCGCGGTCGCCGAGGTCCGGCTGCTGCCGCCGCTGCATCCGGCCTCGATCAGGGACTCGGTCTCCTTCGAGGCGCACGTCGAGGGCGCCCGCAAGTCCCAGGAGGGCGCCACGGATCCGGTGCCCGCCCGCTGGTATGAGGCGCCGTGCTTCTACTTCACCAACCCGCACGCCTGCGTCGGCGCGTTCGACGACGTGGAGCGGTTCCCCGGCTCTGAGCTGTTCGACCTCGAGCTGGAGGTCGGCGTCGTCTACGGCGCGCACGGCAGGAACCTGACGCCGCAGGACGCCGCGCCGGGCATAGTCGGCTACACGATCTTCAACGACTGGTCCGCGCGGGACATCCAGCGGCTGGAGGGGCAGCTGCCGTTTGGCTTCTTCAAGGGCAAGGACGGCGCGCACACGCTCGGCCCGTATCTGGTGACCGCCGACGAGCTCGAGCCGTACCGGACCGCGGACGGCTTCCTCGACCTGACCATGCGCGCCTGGATCAACGGCGAGCTGCTTGGCGAGGACTCCCTGGCGAACATGGCGTTTACCTTCGAGGAGCTGGTCAGCTTCGCCTCCCGCGGCGCGGCCGTCGCCCCTGGCGACCTGCTCGCCTCCGGTACCTGCCAGCGGGGCTGCCTCACCGAGATCTGGGGCCGGGCCGGCAAGCGGGTGCCGCCGCCGCTAGTGCCCGGCGACGTGGTCACGCTGGACGTCGAGGGTCTCGGGACGGTCAGTAACCGCATCACCGACCCAGCCCCGTGCCCGCCGATCCCGCGGGCCCGCAAAGGCCAGCCCCGCGGCCCCCGCCACTAAGCGGCGGGGGGCCCGCACACGCCCTTGACGCCAGCCCAGGACGCGCCACCACGGGTCACGTCAGTCACGTCCGTTGGCTTTGTATACGCCGTGACCATTTTTCGTGACCCGTGGGGCCCGTGAGATCCGAAAGTGGTCATTTCGGCTACAAAGACAAGCTAGGTATCCCAGCCTTACGCGGTGCCGTGGGCGCGGGCTAGGGCGTCGGAGATGGCCTTCGCGCCACCGTGCGAGGTGTGCCCGCCATCGACCGGGATCTCCGCGCCGTTGAGGTAGGACGCGCGGTCCGACAGCAGGAACACGACCACGTCGGCGACCTCCTCGGCGCGCCCCTCCCGGCCCGCCAGGGTCTGCTCGATGCTGGACTGCACGAAGACCGGATCCGCGCCGTCCAGGATCGGGGTGTCGATCGGGCCCGGGTGCACGATGTTGACCCGGATGCCGCGTGGCGCGAGCTCGAGCGCGGCGGCCTTCGTCAGGCCGCGCAGCCCCCACTTCGAGACCGTGTAGGCGAGCGCGAAGTGCGCGGTGAGGCCGGCGATGGAGCCGATGTTGACGATCGACGCGCCGTCGTTGTCCGGCATCAGCGGGATGATCGCCTGCATGCCGAGCATGGAACCGGTGAGGTTGATCCCGATCACCCGGTCCCAGCCGGCCAGGTCCATGGTCAGCAGCCGCGCCCGGTAGGGGATGCCGGCGTTGTTGACGAGGCCGTGCACGGGGCCGCCGTCCAGGTGCGCCGCGAGGTCCGCCCACTGCGGCTCGCTGGACACGTCGAGGTGCCAGTACTCCATCGTGCCGGGGCCGGCCGCGGTGAGCCGTTCCGCCAGCGCCTTGCCCTCGTCGTCGAGGATGTCCGCGCCGACGACGCGCGCGCCTTCGCGGACGAGGATCTCCGCCTCGGCCGCGCCCTGGCCGCGCGCCGCGCCGGTGACGACGATCGTCCGGCCCGCCAGTCCGTAATCCATCAGGTTTTTCCCTTCATCGGGTCGTGCAGCAAGCCACCGAGGACGTCGCCGCCCAGCGTGTCAAGCAGTTCGACGGTAAAGCACCCGTCCACCAGGATGAACGCCATCCGCGCCTGCTGCGCGGACCGGTTCTCCCAGCGGTGGTTCGTGCCGCGCTGCACCACGACGTCGCCGGGTCTCAGCGTGGTCTCGCTGTCGTCGAGCGCCAGCACCATCTCGCCGTCCAGCACGATCCCGTAATCGACGGACTGGGTGCGGTGGACGGGGGAGACCGCGCCGGGCGGGAACACGTTGATCCGGATCTTCGTCCCGTTCGGGCCCGGCGGCACGGTCACCGTGGTCAGGGTGGGGTCAGGCTCGGCCGCCGCGATCGGGGCCGGCATCGCGTCGGTGGACCAGATCTCGCAGAACAGCGCGCCGTCCGGCGCGGTGCGCACCATCGGGACCGGCCCGTCGGAGGCGAAGACGGAGACGCCGCGCTCGTCATGTCCGGTCACGACCCGGCGGGGGATATCAGGCATACCGTCCATCTCAGCATCCCAGTGCCGCTCAGGTCATCCCTCAGGCGATCGCCTCTCCGAATGGCTGGTATCCAGCGAGCAGCCGGGCGGCAGAGCCGCCGCGACGCATTCATAGACCGGCAGGACGCCGGTCAGGCCGAGCAGGCCCATCATGCGCGCCACGCTGGTGCCTGGCCTGATGGCCACGCGGAACACTGATCCGCTGGCCTGGGCGCGCTCGTGCACGGCGAGCAGCATTCGCATCCCAGCGCTGTCGCAGTAGCCCGTCCTCGTCATGTCAGCGATGACCAGCCCCGCAGCACTCACGGCGGCCACGGCAGCTCCGCGATGAGGAGAGAGCGGACGGCGTCTCCTCCCATGCGCGTCCCCCCATTCCCCATGGTGAATGTGGTGCGCGGACGCCGCCCGTTACTCCTCCTGTACCGGGCGGGCCCGCGCTTTTCCAGATTCCCAGCCCGGCCGGGCACCCGAAACCCGCGAGGCGAAGCCTGACGCGTCTCACTGCACGGAAAACGAAGCATCGGGATACGAGGAGACTGCATGATAGTCAGGCGGACGGGAAGGGTTATAGCTGTCATGAAGCTTGTGGCCGTGGCCGACGACCTCGACACGGCTGAGGACATCCTCAGCACCACGTACGGACCCGTGCGGATCGACCCGCGCGGCCCGCGGCGCGGCCTGCGTCTTGAGCGGGCGGAGCTCGGATCTGTCCAGTTTCACCACGTCAGCACCGCTATGGACTTCGACGCGGTGGGCCGCCCGCTGGAGAGGCTGATCTTCGGGCAGCTGACATCCGGCCGGGTCCGCCAGGACTCGGGCGGCAGCGAGCGCCACTACGTGCCCGGCGGCGTCTTTCTCGCCGCGCAGCCCGGCGATTCCTACCGGTCCTCCGTCGACGAGGCAGACGCGCAGCTGACCGTCATCGATCCCGCACTGCCCAGCCAGATCGCCGATACCGCGCCGGGCCGGGCCCAGGTTCCCGTCAGGTTCACCGGCTACGAACCAGTCTCCACGCAAGCCAGGAACCGGTGGACCGAGACCTGCGCTTACTTGCGAGAGACGCTGCTGGCCGACCCCATGGCCGCCGCCGCGCCGCTGGTCGCCGCCAGCGCGGCCCGCCTCCTGGTCGCCACCGCGCTGGCCGCGTTCCCGAACAACGCGCTCACTGAGCCGACCAGCGAGGACGAGCGCGACAGCTCTCCGGCTACGCTGCGCCGCGCGGTCGCGTTCATCGACGAGCACGCCCACCAGGACATCACCGTCGCCGATGTCGCCACCGCGGCCCACCTCACCATCCGCGCGGTGCAACTGGCGTTCCGCCGCCACCTCGACACCACGCCCACCCGCTACCTGCGCCGCGTCAGGCTCGACCACGCCCACCGCCAGCTGCTGAGCGCCGACCCGGAACGCGATTCGGTCACCGCCGTCGCGTACGAGTGGGGATTCACCAGCTCTTCCCGGTTCGCGGCCTACTACCGCACCGCCTACGGCGTCTCACCCAGCACGACGTTGCACGTCAGGTAACGACTCTGCGTGCTGCTCCGACGGCGTAGTCATCGTGCCGGGTATGGCTGGGGGGCGCCGTAAGCCTGGCGATAGGCGGCGGCGAAGGTGGTACGTCAGGCGGTCTCGCGGTCCTCTGGGTCGAGGAGCACGTCCCGCAGCCGGGCCAGCGCCCTGGCCTGGAGCCGGCAGACGTGCATCTGGGAGATGCCCAGCTGGGCAGCGACCTCAGCCTGGGTCTGGTTGCCGTAAAACCGCATGATGAGGATCCGCTGCTCACGGCGGGGCAGCTCGTGCCAGTGGCGCTCAACCGCCTCCATGTTCACCGCCCGCCCGAACGCCGCGTCCTCCGCGCCGAGCAGGTCGCCGAGCTCGCTCAGCTCTTCATCGCCGTCCGTCGACGCGTTCAGCGACAGGACGCTGAACCCGTCAGCGGCCTGCATGGCTTCGCGGACCTCCTCGGGCGTGACGCCGAGCCGCCAGGCGAGCTCGCTGTCGCCAGGCACGCGCCCCAGCTCATGGGTAAGGTCCTCGACGGCGCCGCGCATCTCGAGCAGCAGCTCCTGCACCGGGCGGGTCACCTTGACCTGCCACCGCTTGTCCCGGAAATGACGCTTGAGCTCGCCGGTGATGCACGGCATCGCGTACGCCCGCAGTCCGTTCCCGAACGCCGGGTCGTAGTTGCGGATAGCCTTCAGCAACCCGAGGTACCCCACCTGTATCAGGTCCTCGGTCTGCTCCGGGCTGCCGCGGTACTGTCGCACACACGCCCGCACGAGTGGCGTGTACCGCCGCACGAGCACGTCGCACGCCTCGGCCCATTCAGGACTCGTCCGCTCATGCGTCCGGCAGCGCGCCAGCAGGTCAGCGTCAGGAAGCTTCTCGAGTGCGGCGTCCAGCGGCATCGGATCCCTCCATCGCAGCCAACACGGGCAGGTTCGGCCAAGCCTTCATTCCAGCGTCACGGGCAGCGGCGGGCGGGGCTAGATCACAGAGCGAAACGCCCCGGACGCTAAACGAACTCCAACCCGGACATAGCCGACAAAATCATCCTCGCTTCGCTTTTGGTGCACTGGCGTTGCGTATACGGGGTAGCAGCCGAGCCCGCGCCCGTGCTGTGGTGGAACGTGTGACCGGGCCAGGGCAACCGGAGGAATCGCTGATCGCGATGGCCGGGATTCTGGTGACCGAGCAGAGCCTGGAGAAAACCCTGCGCCAGATCCTCGAGCTGGCGTGCGCGGCGCTGCCAGGCGGCGACGAAGGCGGGATCACCCTGCTGGAGGCCGAGGGGCCGGGCACCGCTATGGCCACCAGCGATGCCGCACGGCGCGTGGACAACTCCCAGTACTCCGCCAAAACGGGCGGCCCGTGCCTGGAGGCCTACCGGCGGCAGCAGCTGCTGAGGATCGATTCCACGGCCACCGACCAGCGCTGGCCGGAGTTCGCTAGCACCGCCGCCGCCGAGGGAGTCGGCTCCACCTTGTCCATACCCCTGGTCGTCGGCGGCGATGGACTTGGCGCGCTCAACGTCTACTGCCGCCGCGAACACGGGTTCCCGGCCGCGGATGACCGGCTGGCCACCATGCTCGGCTCCTGCGCGTCCGTGGCCCTGGCCAACGCGCGCACCTACTGGCGCGCGGCGCGGCTCGCCGATCAGCTGCAGCAAGCCCTGGCCAGCCGCGGGATCACCGAGCAGGCGACCGGCATCCTCATCGCCCAGCACCGCTGCTCCCCTGAGCATGCCTTGCACCTGCTGGCGGCGGCGGCCCAGCGCTACCGCCTCAGCCTCACCGAGGTAGCCGCCGATCTCGTCGCGCGGACCAGCAGCCCGGAACCCCCTCCGGCGTGAACTGCCCCACCGTTCTCCCGGCGTCAGTAGACCGCGCGGCCGCCGGACAGGTCGAACGCCGCGCCGGTGCTGAAAGAGCAGCGCTCGGACGCCAGCCAGGACACGAGCTCCGCCAGTTCGGATGGCTGGCCCATGCGGCCCATCGGGATCCGCGACAGGAACAGCCGCCGCTCCTCCTCGGGCGCCTTGTCGGTCAGCCCCGCGTCGAGCACGCCGGGCACGACGCAGTTGACCAGCACGCCGGTGCGTGCCACTTCCTTGGCGACGGACTTCGTGAACGCGATGACGCCCGCCTTCGAGGCGGAGTAAGCGGACATCTCCGGGTTGCCGTCCTTCCCGGCGATGGACGCCACGTTCACGATCCGCCCGTACCCCGCGGCGGTCATGGGCGGCAGGCAGGCCCGGGTGCAGTGGAACACGCCAGAGAGGTTGACCGCGATCACCCGGTGCCAGGCCTCCGGCGGGTAGGACGCGACGGGAGCGGTCGGCCCGGCGATGCCGGCGTTGTTGACCAGCACGTCGATCCGCCCCCAGCGGTCCAGGACCCGCGCGCACATCGCCGCGGCCGAGTCCGGGTCGGTGACGTCCACCGGCACGGCGAAGTCGCCGCCGTCCGGGACGTCGATGTCGGCGCTGGCGACGCGGAACCCGTCGGCGCGCAGCCGCGCCGCGATCGCGCCGCCGAGGCCGCCGCTGCCGCCGGTGACGATCGCGACCGGCGAGCCGGGACCGGTCATCGCAGGATCAGCCCCCCGTCCACGCACAGCGTCTGGCCGGTCAGCGCCGCGGCCCCGTCGGAGGCCAGGAACGCCACGGTGGCCGCCACGTCGCCGGGCAGCAGTGTGCGGGGCAGCGCCTGCCGCGCCCGTACGTCCTCGAACAGCGCCGCCGGCTGGCCGCGGCGGGCGGCGGGGGTGTCGGTCAGCCCGGGCGCGACGCAGGTGACGGCGACCCCGTCGGCGCCGTGCCCGACCGCGAGGTTCCTGGCCAGCGCGATGAGCGCGCCCTTGCTCGTCACGTACGGCAGCATGTCCGCGGCGGGCGGAGACCACACCGTGTCGGACACCACGAAGACGATCCGGCCGAACCGGCGGGCCGCCATGCCAGGGACGAAAGCCTGGGCGAGCAGCAGCGCCGCCTCCACGTTGACCGCCTGCACCCGCCGCCACAGGGTCAGGTCGAGCGATGCCAGGTCGGCCCGGTCGAACGCGGCCGCGGCGTGCACCAGGACGTCGCAGCGACCATGGGAGTCCAGCACCCGCGCGGCGGCTGCGCGAACCTGGTCCTCGCACGCCAGGTCTACCGGCGGATCGCCGGCCTGATCGAGGATGACGACCGTGTGCCCGCCGTCGGCGAGCGAGGCCGCGATCGCACCGCCGATGGCGCCCGCGCCGCCGGTGACCACGGCTACGCGGCCAGCGTCTTCTCCCATGAGAAGGGAAGGTAACACGACCCCGGCTCAGCGCTGTCGCGGTACCGGGCTCAGCGCGGCCGCCGTGTCCCGCAGCACCCCGCGCAGCCAGGACAGCGCCGGGTCGGCGGACCGGGTCGGGTGCCACCAGGCCGCCTCGATCAGCTCCACGGTGCCGAACGGCGGCTCCACCACCAGCACGCCTGCCGGGTCGGCCACCCGGTGAGCGAGTCGCTCGGGGACGATCGCGACCAGGTCCGTCCCGGCGACCACGAACGGCAGCGGCAGCCACCCGGTGACCCGGACCTGCACCCGCCGCCGCACGCCCAGCTCGTCGAGCACCCGCTCGGGCGGGTTCAGCCCGCCGTGGCCGAATGACGCGGCCGCGTGCGGCAGCGCGCCGATGTCCTCCAGCGACAGCCAGCCGTCCCGCAGCCGGGGGTTGGCCGGGTCGACGACGCACACGAACCTGTCGCGGAACAGCACCTCAGACTCGCCGGGGAAGGCGAACCCCACCGGGCCGATGAGCAGGTCGTGCTCGCGCAGCCGCCGGTCACTCTCCTGCATGTCCGGCGGGATCGGCGCCAGCCGGAGCCCCACTTGCGGGGCCTCGTCGTGCACCCGGCGCAGCAGCGGCTCGATGAGCACCGTCACCGCGTAGTCCGACAGCGTGATGCCGAAGATCTGCTCGCACTTGCCGGGCAGGAACGTCTCGGTCCGGCCGAAAGCGGCGTCCACCAGCCGCAGCGACTCCGTGACCGCCGGCAGCAGCGACTTCGCCAGCGGCGTCAGGCAGTAGTCCCGCCCGTTGCGGACCAGCAGCTCGTCCTTGTAGTGCCGCCGCAGCCGGCCGAGGGCGATCGACATCGAGGGCTGGCTCAGTCCAAGGCGCGCGCCGGCGTGCGTCACGTTCTCCTCCTCGAGGAGAGCCCGCAACGTGACCAGCAGGTTGAGATCGACGCCTCCGAGCGGCATGCCCATATGTTGGCATTTACCTGCAGAAATGTCACGAGCCGTTTACCGGACTGTAATTGCGGGGCAGCTAGCTTTCCCTAATGGCCAGCCTCTCTTCGATCGACCTCAATCTGCTCATCGCGCTCGGCGCGCTGCTTGAGGAGCGGAACCTGACGCGGGCCGGGGAGAAGACCAACATGAGCCAGCCCGCGATGAGCGGCGCGCTGGCCAGGCTGCGCAGGCACTTCGACGACGAGCTGCTGGTGCGGGACGGCCGCCAGTACCAGCTGACCCCGCTCGCGCGGCGGCTGCTGCCCGACGTCCGCGACGCGCTGCGCCAGGTGGAGCGGACGCTTGAGGCGCGGCCCGAGTTCGACGCGGCGACGAGCACTAGGACGTTCTCCATGGTGATGTCCGATTACGCGGTCACCGTCCTGGTCGACCCGCTGCTGCGCCGGGTGCACGAGGAAGCCCCGCAGGTGGGCTTGACGGTGCACCCGCTGCCCCCCGACCTGGCGGAGTCCGACCGGGGCATGCTGCAGCACGACCTGGTGATCGGCCCGCTCGGCTTCTCCTTCCCCGGGGAGTCGCAGGAGATCTTCCGCGACCGGTTCGTGTGCCTCGTCGACCCGGGCAACACGCGGCTGGCTGGCGGCGCCCTCAGCCTGGCCGACTTCGGCGAACTGCCGCACGCCGTCGCCACGTTCGGGCAGCGGGAGATCCTCAACCACGCGGAGATGGCGCTCGTGGCGCTCGGCGTGCCGCGGCACATCCAGGTGACTGTGGAGGGCTGGCTCCCGCTGCCGTTCGTCGTGGCCGGGACGGACCTGGTCGCGGTCGTCCCCGAGCGGCTCGCCCGCCGGGTGGCCAGCACCGCCGGGGTAGCGGTGTGCGAGCCGCCGTTCGGCACCATCGAGCTCCTCGAGGCGGTGTGGTGGCACCCCACGCGCAGCGGCGACCAGGCCGTGCGCTGGCTGCGGTCGATCACCGCGGAAGTCGCCGCCCGGCTGTGATCCTGCCGCGCGACCTGGCAGCTCATGCCAGGTATTACGGATCGATATTTTGCAGGTCACAGGCCCGCTCTTACGATTCCGGCAACTGAACGGATAGCTGGGAGGGGCTCACCGCGCATGCCTGAGCGGCTCATCACCCACTTGCGCCATGTCGACATCGCCGTGCCCGACTACGCGAAGCAACTGGACTTCTACACCAGCGTCTGGGGACTGACCCAGGTTGGCGGGGACTCCGGCGTGGCGTTCCTGGCCGCCGAGGGGTCGCCTGAGCAGTACGTGCTGCGGCTGCGCGAGGGCGACAAGCGGCTGGACCTCGTCGCGTTCGGCGCGGAGAACCCCGCGCACGTGGACGCGCTCGCCGCCCAGCTGACGACAGCCGGCGTAACACTCGTCAGCGAGCCGGGCCAGCTGGACACGCTGGGCGGCGGCTACGGGTTCCGGTTCTTCGACGTCGACGGCCGCACGATCGAGGTGTCCAGCGATGTCACGGTCCGCCGGCACCGGCCGGTCGAGGAGAGGGAGTCGATCCCGGTCCGGCTGTCGCACATCGTGCTGAACTCGCCCGACATCGACAAGACCCGCGACTGGTACGCCCAGCACCTGGACTTCCGGCTGTCGGACACCCTCGGCGGCGTCATGCACTTCATGCGCTGCAACCCGCGGCACCACAGCTTCGCGATCGCCCGCGGACCGCACGTGTCCGTGCACCACATCTCGTTCGAGCTGCGCGGCCTCGACGAGTACATGTACGGCACCGGCCGGGTGATCAGGTCCGGCGCCCGCTTCGTGTGGGGTCCCGGCCGGCACCTGGCCGGCGACAACACCTTCAGCTACTTCCTCGACCCGCACGGCAACACGATCGAGTACACCACGCAGCTCGCGGAGCTCGACGAGGACAGCTGGCACCCGCACATCTACGACATGCACGACCCGAAGGTTCAGGACCAGTGGGGCACGGCGAACCCGATGAACGAGCTGGTCGCGAAGGAAAGCTTCAACGACGTTGATCCCGGGCTGTTCGTGGCCCCGCCCCTGTAACCGGGCCCTGTAAAAGGAGATTCTGCATGAGACATAGAACCGCACGGACGGCCCTCGGCCTCAGCGGCGCGCTGCTGCTCGCCGCGGCCACGGCGTGCTCCTCGAGCTCCTCGAGCTCATCTTCCTCGGCCACCAGCTCGTCGAGCGCTGCCAGCACGGCCTCGAGCTCGTCCAGCGCGCTGAGCGGCAGCTGCGGGACGATCCCGACCATCGCCGTCAACGACCAGAGCGGGCTCGTGTCCTCGCTGGGCAGCTTCGCCGCGAACTACGACGGCTTCGACGGCACGGTCTACAAGTCGCCCTGGTCCACGTGGAAGGGCACGACCGGCAACGTCAAGGTCGGCATCCTCATCGACGGCCTGGACAACCCGTACCAGACGGAGCTGGAGGCCAGCCTGGAGTCGGGCCTGAAGTCGTTCGGCTACTCCTACGTCGCGCTCGCCCCGTCGGCGGCCTCGGTGACGGACCAGCTGCAGGGCTACCAGACGCTGCTGGGCGACGGCGTCACGATGATCATCGCCCAGGTGCAGTCCCCGACCGCGTACAACTCGCTGATCGACAAGGCGGCCAAGCAGGGCATCCCGACGATCGGCGTGCTGAACGACATCGCCGACGCGAACGCGGTCAACGTGGTGC
>Ga0335072_10015202_pt1 | contig 10928 bp, 12 predicted proteins | sample Lox_Sample_21_FD_206725 | JGI IMG/M metagenome (GOLD analysis project Ga0335072, IMG submission 206725) | Soil microbial communities from Loxahatchee National Wildlife Refuge, Florida, United States - Lox_Sample_2.1 | ecosystem: Environmental > Terrestrial > Soil > Wetlands | place: USA... | reverse complement strand
CTGACGAGCGAGTATGACCTGAGGCTGACCAACACACAGACGTTCAATGCAAATCTTCTGCATGAGACTCGAATCGGGTATACGTGGAAGCGCACAGAACAGACGCCATTGTCGGCGGCTCCCTCGCTTGAAGTCGCCGGCTACTTCACGGGCGGCGGCTCGACCAGCCAGAACCTGGACGATCGAGAGCGAGACCTCGAAATCGACGATGACGTGATGTTCACCCACGGGAAGCACTCTATTCGTATTGGCGCACAGTCATTAGGGTTTTTCGTCCATAATTACGATCCGATCACCTTTAACGGAGCGTATGTCTTCGGCGGGGGTAGCGCTCCGGTGCTCGACGCGAACAATAATCCCACCGGACAAATAACCACCATCACCCCGCTCCAGCAATATCAACGGGCTCTCCAGGGTCTCGCCGGAGGAACGCCGACTACCTATCAGGTGACAACGGGCACGCCTCTTGTACCACTGACACAATGGAGACTGGCCCTCTATGGTGAGGACACGATCAAGCTCGTGCCACGTCTAACCATGTCCACCGGCCTGCGATATTCCTTCCAGACTTCGCCCAGCACTTTCGCTAACTTTGCGCCGCGCGTAGCATTTTCCTGGGCGCTGGACAAACGGTCGACTTGGGTAATCAGCCTGCGCGGCGGCATCTTCAATGCCCCTGCGCCGGTCAGCTATGCCACGGAGGTATACCGGCTCAATGGCACTCGCCAGCAATCACTGATGGTGTACTCGCCCAGCTATGGAAGTCCGTTGACACCTGTCGCCGGGGCGATTCAAGTCACCACGAGAAATCAATTTCCTCGCTCGGTATTTGAGTTTCCCGCAGCAGCGACCCAGATAAGTGTCGAGCACGATCTCCCACACCATTGGCATCCATCCGCGAGCTTCACGTATGCCGAAGACTGGGGAATCTTCCGGACCAGGAACATTAATGCTCCGATGGTTGCGAGCAGCATCGGGATTCCCCCCGATCCGACTTCGGCGCTTCTGGCGCCGAGGCCGATTACCCCGAATGAAAATATTTTTCAGTATGACAACTCCGGTCATCTCAGGGGCGACTTGCTTGACTTGGCTCTTTCACAAACAGGCTACAAGCGATTCACACTCAACCTGAGTTCGTACATCTTACATTTCAGATCAGACGCCGCTCTTCAAATCGCGCCGCCCCAATCCAGCTATACCAATGCTGGCGAATCCTCGCGCCCTGATTGGCAATCCAGTGGCGGCTCCATTGAAGCAACTCTGAATCTGCCATCGAACTTTCAGTTCTCCAGTCAACTAGCCGCGGACAGCGGTAACCCGTTCGACATTACAACCGGCACGGATGCGAACGGAGATGGCACATTCAACGACAGACCTTCGTATGCTTCCGACCCAGGGCCTGGCGTCTACAACACTCCGTACGGATTGCTTACTGCAAACACGGTCAATGGCGATGTACCACGCAACCGTGGGACGATGCCGAGTGTCTGGCATCTCTACGGCAATCTGAGCCGCGCATTTCTACTGAATCCGAGAGGCAAAGACCACCCGATGACTCTTACATTCAATGCGCGCGCGGCCAATCTGCTGAATCACACGAATACAACCGCCGTAGGCACCGTCCTCTCGCCCACGCTCGGCGAGCCGATCTCCGCAGAGGCCGCTCGGCGGGTAGAACTCGGAGTGCGGTTCAGTTTTTAACGCGCGCGATCTGCCTGCCTGCCATACCACCTATGACAGTCTCACAAAACGGAATACCTTCGCGCTCTACCTTCCGATCGACTCCAACTGCAAGCTACAGATAATCTGCGGCTTGTATAGCGATCTGCCGGCCTTCCGATGAGGCAGGACTCCACAGCCTGAACTGTGGCGTCCACCTGGAGGAGCGGTGCATAGGCGGGCGGTTCCAAAGCTCTTCAAGCCGCCTCGTCGCCTTCGTCGACCGCCCCCTCGTCGTACGCTTCCCGGAGGATCTCTTCGTCTTCGTCGGTCTCCGATGCCTCGAGAGTTAGCTGCGCGGTGTCGGCCGGTGGTCTATCGGACCCACAAGATCTCCCTGGCTCCGGCGCGGTGTCGAACAGACTGGCCGCCTTAGAAGGTTCGGCCTTCGCCGGAACAGGTACTTCCGACGCCACTGCCGGCTTGCCGGGATTCCCGGCTGGATCTTTCTTGGTGATCTGGCTGCCGGACTTCTTTCTCGCTTCAGCCCTCGCCGCTTTGGCAGCCTCCTCCATCTCTTCCTTGGCTCGTTCGAGTGAGTTCTTCAGTTCGAGGTGGCTGGAGACGAAATGGAGCAGGGTCTCGGGAAGCTCTTTGTCGAGATCTTCAACCGTACCGGTGACACTGACCGGGGTAGTGAGAGCGTCGTTCTCGCCATCGGTGATCTTCTTGGGGATGACGTTCACGCGAAACTGGTCATCTTCGACGTGGCTCACGGTGAACAGGACAGTACGATGCCGCAGGAGCGGCGCAAGTTCTTTGAACATGGGCGATTTCTCCGAAATGAATTGTGGATTGTGCTGAAAGCTCGGGCTACCGAGAGCAAAGATTCGCTCTCAAAGCGTCCGCCCATTTGGGCAATGGCTCAAACCACTGAACGGCAGAGCCCGACAGGATGCCCACGAGCTGATAGCCGTGGTCGGACGAGTTATCGAAGAGCAGTGTGGAGTCCGCTCGCTTTGCCGCCAGCGGCAGATTGTCGAAGCTGCGCCGGAAACGTCGACGCACATCCGCTTCCGGCACATCGTGCCCTCCGGCCGCGACTCGCTGCCGGATCCGCTGCAGATTGATTTCGACGTTTTCGGTTCCGATGTAAACCAGCACGACCTCGAAGCCCAGCGTTCGTGCTCGCAGCATCATCTCGAGATAGTTCCTGCCGGTGTGGTCTCGACGGTGAGGCTCTCACGGCGCTTCAGGCAATCCTCAGCCAGATGCAGAACTTCTCTGCCTGCTGCGATGACCGAAGTCGCCGCAGGACTCAATGGGCTGCTGATTTTGTCCGGATCTAATAATAGGAAGGGGGAGAAGGTTTCGGGATTGCCACTGGTCAGAGTGCTCTTTCCCGCTCCCTTTGCTCCGGCGATAAGCGCAAAAACAGGGGGAGTCACCGCGCAGCAGCGGGCGCACTCGAATGCGATTTGTCGGTACCCGCACTCGCCTGCTTCAACGCAAGGCGACGACGATCCTCGGCCAGCTTCGCCCTTGCTCCCGCCGCCAGCCTTCGCGCGATTTTCAGCCAGTCCCGCTTCATACTCATATTCTAACTCCGCTAGTTCTCATGCGTGCGCGTTTGCCGCTGTGTTAAACGCGTGGACTTTCCGTCGCAGGTCGTGCCCCCTTGAGGAGCGGCCCCATAAGGCGGCGCCTTACTCAGCTTCTGTTCGCTCCGGCACGGCGGCTCTCGCGCGTAATCGCCATGATCTCGTCTGCCGAAATGTGCTTATCGGCCGAGCCGCGGAGCGCCCTGAGCGCCTTCTGTCCCCTCACGCCCGGGCTTTCTCTGAGTCGGGCTTTTCGGATCTGGGCGTGGTCGCCGCTCACTTCGAACTCCACCTCGGTGTGGGGCAACAGGCCCAATCGGTTTCGCACTTCCTGAGGAATCTTCACCTGTCCCTTGCTCGTGATCCGCATAGGCGTTCCCCGGCTGACAAGCATAAGCAAAAGCGGCGATAAGCCAAAGTAGTGAAGCGCAAGGTCCTGGTCTCGCTCAACCAGCGCCGCCAGACGCCCACGTTCCTCTCTCGTTACTGAGTTATCTGTTGCGCATCGGCCTCCTTCTTGATTTACGTAGTATCCGCCGCCAAAGTTGAGGGTCCACGGCAAGCCCCGTCACGTGTCCCGATGCGGCGTTAAAAAATCCGCCGTGGTAGCAGAGTCTGCCGTAGCGAAAGAGTCGCGCGAGCATGGCCAGGGCGCTCGCCGCGAGCGTCTGATTGATGAATGGTTCCTGCCGTTCGAGTGCCTCGACGGCGGAGCAACTCGGCAGCGGGTCTTCCCCGGCTGCCGCATTGGAAATCTCCGGAAAGAGTTCACTGACTGTCCGCAGCCGTTCGGCCTTACGACGGTTCCTGCCGTTGAGTGGCTGGCCCAGAACAAATTGCCCGCTCGACGCATTGTTTCCGAGATCGAGCCAGTACGTAACGTAGCTCGATTTCCTGGATACGCTTCGCTCGATGACAGCCCGCGCCGCCCGCGTGTCCACGCACCCGATCAGAAGATCCGGATTTCGGTCATGATTCGACCGAAGGGTTCCCTCATCGAAGCACGTCGGCTGGGCACTCCACTTCGTTCCCCAGAACAGGTTGATGCGATTCATGAGAACCGTCGCCTTGTTCTGGCCTACATCAGACCAGGAGAACGGCTGCCGGACGCAGTTGGTTTCCGAAACCGCGTCGCCATCCATCAGCGTGAGTTCGAGGCCATATGGATGCCCCCACGCTCTCATCGCCTGGTGGAGGTAGGGCAAGCCCATTACAATGGCGCTGCCCGTGCCGCCGGCGCCGACCACGAGGATCCGTAAGGCCCGATGACCGAGAAGACCAGATGGGAGAAGGTGCTCGATGCGCATCAGCCGCTACCTCCCCTGAATGAATTCGGCGAGTGTCTGCGGCAGACGAATCAGTGCGTCGGTAGGAAACGGCCGCCGTCCGCCTGCTCGTTCGGCCCACAGAACATCGTGGCCGCCTTCGTGCCGCGTCAGTCGGCCGACATTGGCGTGCGTGAACGCGCTATCGTAGAATCCCTGCTCCCAGGCTCCGATCGAAGCAACAGCGACACTTTCCGGACAGCGCATCGATCCCAGGCATACACGGCCGTCATCCGAAAGGTTCCAGAATGGGGCGACGGCGAGCGTGGTCTTTGCGTATGGTCGCTCGTTGGAGCAAAGAGCCCTGATCTTTAGGTCGCCCTGCGCCACCCTCCACACCAGAGCGGGTTGCGGAAAAATCTTTCCATTGAGTTGCTGCGCCTTGCCCTCGGCGTTCTCAAAGAACATGCGCCGCACACATCGCGGCGTCCACCAGGCGATCATGCGGTCCGTCTTGGCAAGAATATTCTCGGAAAGAACTTCGGCTCTGGCTCCTCCAGACAGCGACTCTGCCAAGGCGTCGACAAATGCGGTGGTCAACGGTTGTGCTGGCCCCAGTAGCGGCGGGCCTTGCTTCTGAGGTGTCACCGCATGCCAGGTGATAAAGCTTCGCCGACTCTCCCGGTAAATGAGCAGCGCATCACTCAGCTCGAAGCGATGCATCTCGCCGATCGCAATCTCTACCTTCATCGCCGTTCTCCCCATGAATCGCCTCGATCAATTCGCAGAGTTCCCGATTGACACGGATGAACCTTTCGACCGCGCGCATTGCCCGAGAGCACTCATCTGCGTCATCCGGTGCAAAGACAGCAAGGAATGTTGGTTCGCATGAGCCTTCCAGCATGTGCTGACTCTCCTCGTCGAAGCAGGCGGCGACCGCATCGTGCTCCTCGAAAACAATCAACAGCGCCGGCACGGGAGGCCCATCGTAATAACCGTCGAAATCTTCCGGCCGTAGCGATCGCGCTCGCACACGCGACATCTTCGCAATCGCCTCGACATGCCGGATCCAGTTCCGATATCGGCCTGTGCTGTGGCGGGAGAGCATGCGTCGGTAGCCAAGAGAACTGCGTCGTGACTCAGGCTTGAGGCTCTCGCGAATGCACTCGGGCAGGGCCTTCTCCACTTCGGGAAATTCATACTCGTCGCGGTTGGCCGGATCGTCTTCCTGAGCGTACTCGATCAGATTCTCTTCGTAGGCTTCGGCATCGCTGTGATCGTAGATGCGCATGACACGATAGAGTGACCGAATCAGCGTCCAGTAAAAAGCCGCACCAAGACCTTCTGCCTCGGATTCGAGAGCCCGTAGGGCCGACCCGATTTTCAGGTACCCACATCCACTGCAGTGGATCGTTATCGCCAACTGTCCCGTGCTCAGACCCGCGCTGTCCTCGCCCACAACGTCCGTCACTTCCAGGTGATATTCAATGTTGCGTTCGAGCAGATCGGCCGTCTCTGTGCCAATCCGGTTCACGATCGATCGTTGGGCAAACAGAAGCGGATCTTGGCCACAGTCGGCCCAAAGCTCTGGAGTGCCCAGATTCCCGCGTACGAGAGAGCCGCACAACTCATAGAGCATCTCTCCGTTCACTTCGTGACCGTAGGTGTGAGGCTGCCCATCGAGCGATGGAAGCGCCTGGGCAAACGCTGGAGCCAGAGTTTCTACTGGAGAGGCGGCAGAACTTCTGTCGGTGCCGACAGCACGTGTGCGTCGTGCGCGTGATAGCGGGCAAGCGCGCTTGTCACTGCGTCGGCGAGCGATAGGGATTCTTTGCATCGGAGATGCCTCACCAGAAGCTGATTCTGCCGATCCGGAGGAGTAGCGGCTCTGGCCTTGAAGAGAGCGATTAGTTCCTCCGCACTTTTCAGCCGGCTGCGCACAGCTATCCCTTCGACCCGATGGCACGGCTGAACGTGTAGCGAAGGGCTCCGCCGATTTCTTCCGGCCCCGCCAGTGTTGCAGTAGCGAGTTCCGGGAACGCTGGTGTGAGCAATTCTCTTACTTCTTCGACAGAGAGGTTTGGCGCGGGATCGTCTAGGCGAGTTCCGTTATAGAAAAACTCACGCTGCAGGGCTTCAACTTTGAGACCGCTCATGAATGACTTCTCCTTGTGGTTGGAATGGGTGCGAGATAGGTTTTTGCGCCTGAAATCTGGTTCAATGGACAGGAACCACTGAATTCGAAAGGACCTGGTATGGGAATCACCGAAATAGTTGCGGCTCTTGATGACGAGATCAGCCGACTGCAGCAGGTGCGCAGTCTGCTGGCAGACACTAAAGGTGGTGTCACGCACGCGGCGACTTCATTCGCATTCGGTGCGAATCAGGGCAAGCCACGCAAACGTCGTCACCTCAGCGCAGAGGCCAGAGAGCGCATCGCCGCTGCGCAGAGGAAACGCTGGGCGGCTCAGAAGAAGGTAGCGAAGTAAACGGCATTATTCATCACACGAGGTCGCTCTGAAGCGGCTCCAGTGCCGTTTCCTGCCTGTCGATCGCTCCATCAATCGCAATTTCCTGATATCGGATACCCGGTATCAGCAGAATCCGCCACGCGTAGGTCCCTCCTCTACTGCCGTCCCCCATCTTGACACCTTGATAGTCGACGGTCTACCATCGCTCCCGTAATGATGGTCGACGGTCTTCTATGACAAAACAGATACAGCAGCGATCGAACCTATTACTAGGCACCCTGGACATGCTCATCCTGCGAACGCTCCTCTACGGTCCTGCCCATGGACACCACATCGGCAAGCATATCCAGCGGACAACAAATGATTTCCTGCAAATGCAGCACGGGTCGCTCTATCCGGCTTTGCACCGTTTGGAACGGAAGGGATTGATCGTTTCGAAGTGGGAGACGGCCCCGGATCGCAACCGCGAGTTCAAATACTACCGGCTGACGGAGAAGGGCCGTAAGCAGCTTGTCGCGGAAGAATCGCAATGGAAGCGAATGACTGAGGCAGTTGCGCGAGTAATGTGGCCCACTGCTGAGGAGAGCTGATATGCGGTGGTGGCAGGTCAGAGGGCGCGATGCGGACCTGGAAAGAGAACTGCGCTCCGATCTGGAATTGGAAGAAGAGGAGCAGCGAGAACGCGGATTAACCCCGGAGGAAACCCGATATGCGGCCCGGCGTGCATTGGGCAACGCTGTGCTGATCAGAGAGCAAACGCACGAAGCTTGGGGATGGGCACCTCTGGAACGGTTCTGGCAGGATTTCCGATATGCGCTCCGCCAGATACGGAAAACGCCTGGGTTTTCTGCGGTAGTGATCTGTGTGCTGGCGCTGGCGATTGGCGCGAATGCGTCCGTATTCAGTGTGCTGAACGCGATCCTGCTGCGCCCACTGGAATTCCCAAATGCAGATCGTCTCGTGCAGATTACGTCGATGAAGGATGGAAAGCCAGTGGGCGTGTCGGGGCCGGACTGGCGGGATTTTGCAGCTCAGAACCAGACCTTCGACAAGATGGCGATCTACGACCAGTGGCGGAAAAACGTGAGTACCTTGCCGCGCGGGGACGATGCGGCCGAGGTGCTCGTGGGACTGGCGCGGCCGGAATTCTTCGAGGCCCTGGGTGTCCAACCGCTGCTGGGACGGCTTTTCACGGCTGAAGAAGGTCTTGAAGGCCATAACCACGTGGCGCTCATCACGGAGACTTTCTGGAAGACGCACTATCAGCGCGATCTGAAAATCCTGGGCAGGACTATAACCATCAACGACCAACCGTACACCATCATCGGTGTTTTGCCCGCTACGATCCCCGGATGGCTGCATGGTGCGCAGGCCCAACTGCCTGTCTTCGAGCCGTTTGTCCCAGGGCCGGGACTATGGAGCGAACAGTCGCGCGGCGGGCGCGGGAATGGGGCCCTCGGGTTGCTGAAACCCGGCGTAACCATTGGGAAAGCGCAGGCCGATCTGGCGAGGATAGCGGATAGTCTTGCGGCGACGCATCCGGTGGATCGCGGAGTTACAGTATCCGTCGCGCCGCTGGCGACAATGCGGACCGGCGACCTGCGGCCGATCCTCATGCTTTTGATGGGGGCGGTGGGCTTGATTTTGCTGATCGCATGTTCAAACCTGGCGGCGCTGTTGCTGGCGCGAAACTCAGCGCGTCAAAGGGAATTCGCCATGCGCAAGGCGCTAGGCGCGGGATCTGCGGCGCTGATGCGGCAAGTATTAACGGAGACTCTGGTGCTCTCTCTGATGGGCAGCGCGTGCGGCCTTGGGTTGGGTTGGGGAGCGGCGCGCATGTTGCGGACAACTGATCCGGGTAAGATTCCGCAGTTGCTCGCCCTGACCCTTGACTGGCGGGTGGTGCTGTTCACTCTGACTGCGGGGCTGGGGACGTGCCTACTTTTCGGAATCGTACCAGCCCTATTGAGCGCGCGACTGGATGTTTCGGACGCGTTGAAGGAAGGAGGGCGAACGAGCAGTGGAGCGTCGCGCCAGGGATTCCGTAAGCTTCTGGTGATTGCGCAGATCGCCCTTTCCATGATGCTTCTGGTTGGAGCGGGATTGTTGATCCAGACACTGCAGCGGCTTGAGAACCAGGATCTGGGATTCCGGGTGGACCACCTGGTACGCGGACACTTCTACCTTCCGCCGGCGCAATATCCGGCAGCGGACACAATCACGCGATTCTGCGACCGGTTGACCGAACGAATTCGGGCGCTGCCGGGCGTTCGAGATGTGTCGGTGACGACAATCTATCCGCCGAGAGACGGCTGGAGAATGATGTTTTCTATCGAGGGGCGGCCAGTTTCTCGACTGCGGGACATCCCCTCGACGATTTTCGGAGTCGTGGACGCGAACTATCTCCGAACGGCTGGGATACCGGTAATCGATGGGCGTGGTTTTTCTGCTTCGGATCGAGAGACTACCCTGCCGGTGGCTATCGTGAACCAGGCTTTTGTGAAGCAGTATTTCCCGGGCGTGGATCCGATTGGGCAACGGATCGAATTAGGTGCGCCGGCGAGTTTGGTTGCGCAGGATGTGTGGATGGGAACTGAGCGCGAGACCGTAACGATTGCCGGAGTGATGCGCGACAACAACGATCAGGGACTGGCTTTGCCGGTCGCGCCACAATTGATCACACTCTTCCGTCAAACGCCGAAAGTCAATTTTGGCTTCAAGGACGTGCTGGTGAGGTCGGAGGTCGCACCGGAGGCGTTGGAGAACGCTGTTGCGCAACAGCTTCATTCGCTCGATTCGCGGCTCACTTTGTCGGAAGTTGAGACGATGAGTGAATACCTCGACGACATGACCGCAGTGAAGCGATTCACGAGTGTGATTCTGGCGAGCTTTGCAGGAATCGGTCTGCTGCTGGCCGTCATTGGGATCTATGGAGTGATCGCGTATTTGGTGGCGCAACGAACGCAGGAGATTGGAATCCGGCTGGCGCTCGGGGCGCCACGCAACGCCATTCTATGGCTGGTGTCGTCGCAGGGACTCCGCATGGCTCTCGCTGGCGTTTCGATTGGACTCGGCGGCACGCTTTTAGCAGCTCGAAGCATGACGAGCCTGCTCTATGGGATCTCGGTGCTCGACCCAGTGACGATTGGGGCGGCTGCGCTTGCCATGATCGCGATTGCTCTTGTGGCATCTGCGCTTCCCGCACGCAGGGCGGCGATGATCGATCCGATGTTGGCATTGAGAAACGAGTAACGCGCTTGCGACGCCGTCGATGGCGCCGAACCGAGGAGCACCCAGATGCGATGGTGGCAGATCAGGAAGAGAGACACAGACCTCGAGCGCGAACTGCGCTCTGATCTCGATCTCGAAGAAGAAGAGCAGCGCGAGCGCGGCGTGCCTGCAGATGATGCACGCTATGCCGCCCTGCGCGCCTTCGGCAATCCCACGCTGATACGCGAGCACACGCGTACTGTCTGGAGTTGGAACCGGGTGGAAAATCTTCTTCGCGATCTCAGAATCAGCGTTCGCACTCTGCTGCGATCGCCCGGCTTTTCTTTGATTGCCGTCCTCGTGATGGCGTTGTGTATCGGCGCTGCAACGTCGCTGTTCACCGTGGTGCGTTCAGTTCTGCTGAAGCCGTTTCCCTTTCGCGATCCTGAGCAGCTAGTCATGCTCTACGAACATTTCAGTGCTCCCAGCATGAATACGCAGGGATTTAACTACAACGCGGTTGCCCCTGCGGACTACTACGACTGGCGTGCACAGACCCATGGGTTTGAGGATATGGCTGCATTGCGCTGGTGGCAATTCAGCCTAACCGGAGACCGGGAGAAGTTACCAGAAATCGTGCAGGCTCGCGGAGCGAGCTGGAACCTATTCCCGCTCCTGGGAGTACAAGCCGTGGTCGGGCGGACGTTTACCGAGAGCGAGGA
>Ga0335072_10015200_pt1 | contig 10929 bp, 6 predicted proteins | sample Lox_Sample_21_FD_206725 | JGI IMG/M metagenome (GOLD analysis project Ga0335072, IMG submission 206725) | Soil microbial communities from Loxahatchee National Wildlife Refuge, Florida, United States - Lox_Sample_2.1 | ecosystem: Environmental > Terrestrial > Soil > Wetlands | place: USA: Florida... | reverse complement strand
GACCGGTTGATGGGTGGGGATCGCCGCGGACGCCGGCTGTACGCCGAGCTGTGCGCCGGCGACGAGCGTGGGTCCGGCGATCAGGTAGCCCAGAAATCGTCGACGGGACATCCCGCGAGTGGCCGGCCGAACACCAAGCATCTATGAACCTCCCCTGCCGAGGCCTTTGGATCCCGGCACCATGCTGGATGACATGGCGCGCGCGGCGGAAGTCTACGCGGGTACTCTCGGCGCTGTGCCGGTCACCCTCTACTCGATGACGATCTCGCATCCTTCGCAGGCGGCACGCCGGATGGTCGAGCTCAAGGGGGTCGACTACAAGCTGGTCACCGTCACGCCGATGGCCCAGAAGGCCCATCTGCGGGTGGTCGGCTTTCGCCGGGGCACGGTGCCCGCGATGAAGGTCGACGGCAAGCGCGTGCAGGGGTCACGGCAGATCGCGCGCGCGCTCGACCAGCGGTGGCCCGAGCCCGCGCTGTTTCCGAGCGACCCGGAGCTGCGCGCCCGGGTCGAGGAGGCCGAGCACTGGGGCGAGCACGAGTTGCAGCCGATCCCGCGGCGAATTTTCCGCTGGGCGGTTGCGAACGATCCCGAGTTTCGCCGCGGCGTGCTCGAGATGCAGTCGATCCCGGCCGTGGGCCTGATGTCGCGCGTGAGCGCCCCGATCGTCAGGTACTACGCCAACGCGCCCGAGCTCGACGGGCGCAACGGCGACGCCGACGGCGTGCGCGACAGTCTCGCGGCGTTGCCGGCGCTGCTCGACCACGCCGACGCGCTGATCGCCGACGGGACGCTGACCACCGATCCGCCGAACGCGGCCAGCCTCCAGATCCTCGCGACGATCCGGACGCTGGGGGTGTTCTCAGACCTTCATGAGCTGTTGGACGGGCGACCGAGCCTGATCGCGTCGCGTTCGATCGGGCTGTCGCCGAAGCAGCTGCGGACGGCGCCGCCGTTTCTGCCGCCGGAATGGCTGCCGGCGCGTAGTGCACACGCCTGACCGCCGTCGCCGACGAAAAGGACCCACGCGAGCACGGCGCGGCACGGGCTGGGTCTTAACCCTCGCTCAGCAGCGCAAAAGACCCGCTCGGCGGGGCAGACCGACCGAATGGGTCGTTTTCGCTCGCGCGCCAACGCCGCCCCACCCCCCAGTCGGGTGGTGACACACGCGCGCGACCCCCCAGCCGGGGGGAAACCCACCGGGAACCCGTGCATCGCCAGGCCATCGCGGTCAACTCCATAAGCAGCGATGCCATTCCCGCTCACACAGACCCGCGACCACCGCGGACGCGCCGCACCGGCGCGGACGGCCTCGATTACGGGGCTCGGGCACTACCTGCCGGAGGAGGTCGTGCCCAATGACCCGATCGCGGAGAGGATCGGTGTCGATGACGAGTGGATCGTGCGGCGCACGGGCATCCGATCCCGGCGCCGGGCGGCCCCGGACGAGCGGCTGATCGATCTCGCTGCCAACGCAGGTGCGCAAGCGCTGCAAGACGCGCAGACCGACCCCGACGAGATCGACCTCGTGCTGGTCGCAAGCCTCAGTCAGGACCAGCTCACCCCCAATGCCGCTCCCCTGGTCGCCCACGAGCTGGGCGCAGACCGAGCGGGGGCGCTGGATCTCGGCGCAGCTTGCAGCGGCTGGCTCAGTGGCCTGTCACTCGCCGCCGCGCAGGTCGAGATCGGCCGCGCCGACCGCGTGCTGCTGATCGGCGCCGAGATCCTCACGCGCCTCACCGACTACGAGGACCGCAAGACCGCCGCCCTGTGGGGCGACGGTGCCGGCGCCGTCGTGATCGGCGCCGACGGCGACGGTGCGATCGGTCCGGTCGTGCTCAGCGCCGACGGCGGCCTCGCCGACGTGATCACCGCATCTCACGAGGACCGGCTGCTGCGAGTAGAGGGACATGAGACCTTCCAGACGGCCGTCAAGCGACTCAGCGAGGCGACGCTCGAAGCGCTCGCACGCGCCGAGCTGACCCTCGACGACATCGACGTCTTTGTCTACCACCAGGCCAACGCGCGGATCCTGCGCGCGGTCGGCGAGCGGCTCGACCTTGCCCCCGAGAAGGTCGCCGACTACATCGCCGAGGTCGGCAACACCTCCGCCGCGTCGATCCCGCTGACGCTCGCGCTGCTGCGCGACGACGGCCGGCTACACGCCGGACAGCGCGTCCTGGTGTCCGCGATCGGCGCCGGCTTCACGTGGGGTGCCGGAACGATCGACTGGGAAATCGCCTGAAGCTTCACCCGACACGAGCAAGCGAAACGAAGGAGCGAAATCAATGCCCGCGACAGTCACCGCAGACGCTGTTGAGAAGACGATCCTCGAGGCGCTGCCGCAGTTCGGCGTCGAAGAGTCCGACATCTCGCGCGACTCGACGTTCGAGGACCTCGACATCGACTCGCTCGACCTCACCGAGCTCTCGCAGATCATCGAAGAGGAGTACGGCGTAACGATCAAGGGCGACGACGCCCGCAAGATCAAGACCGTCGGCGACGCGATCGACCTGGTGGTGAGCAAAGCCGGATGAAGCGCGAAGTCGTAGTCACCGGAATCGGTGCCGTCAGCCCCCTGGGCGTCGGCGCCAACACGCTGTACGAGCGGTGGCGCGACGGCTCCTCCGGTATCGAGAACGGGGAAGGCGCGGCCACCGAGTTCGACCCCACCGACCACCTGTCGGTCAAGGAGGCGCGGCGTTCGGACCGCTTCGCCCAGTTCGCGATGGTGGCCGGCGACGAGGCGCTCGCGCAAGCCGGCTGGGATCGCGACGAGCTGCCGTACGACAGCACCAACATCGGGTGCGTGTACGGGACCGGCATCGGTGGTATCGGCACGCTCGAGCGCGGCAAGGAACTGCTGATCGAGCACGGCGAGAAGAAGGTCCCGCCGCTGTCGGTGCCGTTGATGATGAGCAATGCCGCCGCGGGCATGCTGGCCATGCGCTACGGAGTGCACGGCGATTCGTTCGGGACCGTCTCGGCGTGCGCCGCGAGCCTGCACGCGATCGCGCAAGCGACGCGGATGATCCAGTACGGCGACGCCGACGCGGTGATCACGGGCGGCGCAGAAGCGGCGCTGACGCCGCTGTCCAAGGCCGCGTTCGCGCGCCTTGAGGCGGTGTCGCCGCGAGGGATCTCGCAGCCGTTCGACGCCCGGCGCGATGGCTTCGTGATGGGCGAGGGCGGCGCGGTGCTCGTGCTCGAGGACGCCGAGAAGGCCGCTGAGCGCGGGGCGACCCCGCTCGCCAGAATCCTCGGATTCGGCGCGACGTCGGACGCCCACCACCTGACCGCGCCGCACCCCGAGGGCAGGGGCGCGGCCGCGGCGATCCGCCGGGCGCTGCGCGACTCCGGCATCGAGCCGGGCCAGGTCGCCTACGTCAACGCCCACGGCACCTCGACGCCGCTCAACGACCGCGCCGAGACCAAGGCGATCAAGGACGCGCTCGGCGACCGGGCTATGCAGATCCCCGTGTCGTCGACGAAGTCGGCGATCGGGCACCTGCTGGGCGCCGCGGGCGCCGTCGAGACGACCGCCACGATCCTCGCCCTGCGCGAGCGGATCGCGCCGCCGACCCTGAACTGGGAGGAGCGCGAGGAGGGAATGGACCTCGACTACGTGCCCGGCAGATCCAAGCCGCTGGACATCAACGGCGGACCGGCGATCGCGCTCACCAACGCGTTCGGATTCGGCGGCCACAACGTCGTCGTATGTCTGGAGGCCCTGTGATGCTCGACAACAAGAAGCTGCTGATCACCGGCGTGATCACCAAGGACTCGATCGCGTGGGAGGCCGCTCGCCGCGCCCAGGAAGCCGGCGCGGAGATCGTGCTGACGAGCTTCGGCCGGGCGCGGCGTCTGACCGAGCGTGCGGCCAAGAGCCTGCCAGAGCCGGCCGACGTGCTCGAGCTCGACGTCAACGACACCGAGCACCTCGCCGCGGTCGCGGCAGAGCTCGAAACCCGCTGGGGCCGCGTCGACGGGATCCTGCACGCGATCGCGTTCGCGCCCGAGGACGCGCTCGGCGGTCGCTTCATGGACACGCCCGCCGACAGCGCGATCACGGCGTTCCAGACGAGCGCGTTCTCGCTCAAGGCGCTGGGCGCTGCGCTCGCCGACCTGTACCCGGAGGAGGGAGCGAGCATCGTCGGCATGGACTTCGACGCGTCGGTCGCATGGCCCGTGTATGACTGGATGGGCGTCGCCAAGGCGGCGCTCGAGGCGACCTCCCGCTACCTGGCGCGCGACCTCGGTCCGCGCGGGGTCCGCGTCAACTTGGTTGCGGCCGGCCCGCTCGGCACCGTCGCCGCCCGCGGGATCCCGGGCTTCGAGGAGCTTGCGGAGATGTGGAGCAGACAGGCGCCGATCGGCTGGGACGGCGAGGACGCCGGGCCCGTTGCCGACGCGGTCCTGTTCCTGCTGTCTGACCTCGCCCGAGGTATCACCGGCGAGATCATGCACGTCGACGGCGGCTTTCACGCGATGGGTGCGCCCATGACCGAAGCACGTGCGGAGCTTGCCGGCGCGGGAGCGCGATGACCCAGGGTCCCTTCCGGCGACTTGCGATCGTCAATCGCGGCGAGGCCGCGATGCGGGCGATCCGCGCGGTACGCGAGCTCAACTGGGAGCGCGATGACCCGATCCGGATCATCGCGCTTCACATCGAGGCCGAGCGCCACGCGCTGTTCGTGCGCCAGGCCGACGAGCGCCATTGCCTGGGCGAGGGCGGCTACCTCGACTACGACGAGCTCGAGCGGGCGCTGACCGAGACGCACGCCGACGCGGCGTGGGTCGGCTGGGGCTTCGTCGCCGAGCACCCCGAGTTCGCCGAGCTCTGCGAGCGCCTCGGGATCGTGTTCGTTGGGCCCGACGCCGACGTGATGCGCGCGCTCGGCGACAAGGTCGAGGGCAAGCGGCTGGCCGAGAACGCCGACGTGCCCGTCGCCGCCTGGAGCGGAGGCGCGGTCGAGAGCATCGAGGAGGCCAAGCGACACGCCGACACGATCGGCTTCCCGCTGATGATCAAGGCGGCGGCCGGCGGCGGCGGTCGCGGGATGCGCCGCGTCGACAACGCCGACGAGCTTGAGAACGCCTTCGACCGCGCCCGCGAGGAGGCCAAGCAGGCGTTCGGCGACTCGCGCGTGCTGATGGAGAAGGTCGTGGGCTCTGCGCGCCACGTCGAGGTGCAGCTGATGGCAGACGGCCAGGGCGCCGTGTGGGCGCTCGGTGTGCGCGACTGCACGTACCAGCGTCGCCACCAGAAGGTCGTCGAGGAATCGGCAAGCCCCGCCTTGACACCCGAGCAGGAGCGCGAGGTCGCGGACTCGGCGATCGAGCTCGCGAGGCTCGCCGGGTACCGCGGCGCAGGGACGGTCGAGTTCCTCTACGAGCCCAACGAGCGCCGGTTCTCGTTCATGGAGGTCAACACCCGTCTGCAGGTCGAGCACCCGGTGACCGAGATGGTCACCGGTGTCGACCTGGTCAAGCTGCAGCTCCACGTCGCGGCCGGCGGCCGGCTCGAGGGCGATCCGCCCCCGCCGAGCGGCCACGCGATCGAAGCGCGCCTGAACGCCGAGGACCCGGGACTCGGGTTCGCCCCGACGCCCGGGCGGATCTCGCTGTTGCGCCTGCCGGGCGGCCCCGGCGTGCGCGTCGACAGCGGCGTCGCCGAGGGCGACGTGGTGCCGCCGCAGTTCGACTCGATGATCGCCAAGATCATCGCCCACGGCAGCACGCGCGAGGAAGCGATCGCGCGCTTGCGCCGGGCGATCGCCGACACGATGGTCGTGATCGATGAGGGCGCCACCAACCAGGGCTTCCTGCTCGAGCTGCTGAGCCGCGACGAGCTGCGCTCCGGCGAGGTCGACACGGGCTGGCTGGATCGCCTGCACGGGCAGGGCGAGGTTCAGACGATGCGCCACGCCGACGTGGCGCTGGTCCGCGCCGCGATCGAGCTGTGCGACGACGCAACCGCCAAGGAGCGCAGCCGCTTCTACGCTTTCGCCCGACGTGGGCGCCCCGAGGCAAGCGCCGAGGTCCGTCGCAACGTAGACCTGCGCTACCGCGGGACCGGCTACCGCTTCGCGGTCTCCCAGGTAGGGCCGCATCGCTACCTGCTCGAGGTCGACGGCACCCGAATCGAGGCCGAGCTCGAGCAGGTCTCCGAGCACGAGCAGCTGATCCGCTACGGCGGCGGCTCGTATCGAACGCTGACGGCGCTGCAGGACGCCGACCTGCTGGTCGAGGTCGACGGCGTACCGCATCGCATCTCCCGTGACGAGGGCGGCCTGATCCGCTGCCCGAGCCCCGGCGTCGTGGTCGCGATCCCGGTCTCACCTGGCGACGAGGTCAACGCCGGCGACGTGTTGGCCGTGACCGAGAGCATGAAGATGGAGTCCTCGCTGACCGCGCCCGTGCGTGGCCGCGTGCGCGAGATCCTCGTTTCGACGAACACGCATGTGCCGGCGGGCAGGCCGCTACTGCAGATCGAGCCGATGGAGAACGAGCGGGACGCCGCCGAGGGAGATCGCCTGCGGTTTGCCGACGTCGTCGATGGCGCCGACTCCGGTGGCAAACCGCCGCTGCTGGACCGGCTGCAGTGGCTCGTGCTCGGATACGACGTGCCGCCCGGCGAAGCGCAACAAATCCTTGACGGGGTGCTGGCCGCCCCAGGCGACGACGATGGCGAGTTGCGTCTGCTGCACGTATACGCCGACCTTCGGGCGGTCAGCCGGCCCCACGGCGCCGATGGCGATGCGGGCGCCGACGCCCCCAGCCCACAGCACTACCTGCAAGCGTTCCTGAGGTCGCTTGACCCGAGCTCCGAGGGCCTGCCTGACCGGTTCGTGGCGAGCCTGGAGCGCGCGCTTCGCCACTACGGCATCGATGGTCTGGAGCGCACCGCGGCGCTCGAGGCCGCCAGCTACAGGCTGTTTCTGGCGCGCCAGCGCGCGGCCACCGCGAGCGCGTCCGTGCGCGGGATCCTCGAGCGTCGCCTGGCTGACGCCGATGACCAGGTCGTGTGCGACGACGGGTTCCGCGAGGTGTTGGACCGGCTCGAAGCGGCGCTCGTCACTACGGAGCCGGGGCTGGCAGAGCTGGCCCGCGAGGTGCGCTGGCGGCTGTGCGACCGCCCGCTGATCGAGCAGGCGCGCGAGCAGGAGTACGCGGTCGTCGACGAGCACCTCAACGCGCTGGCAGAGGATCCGTCCGGCCCCGATCGCGAGGCGCATGCACGAGCTCTCGTCGAGTGCGCGCAGCCGCTCGCGACCTTGGTGTTCCGCCGAGTCGGCGACGCTGGGCCCGACCTGCGCCGGGAGTTGCTGGAGGCGATGACCAAGCGCTACTACCGCGTCCGTGAGCTGGAGCGGATCGACCACCGCGAGCTGGGCGGCATGCCGTTCGTGCTGACGTCGTTCGAGCACGCCGGCGTTCGCCACCGGGCCGCGTCCGTGTTCGCCGAGCCCGGTGAGCTCTCCGACGCGTTGCACGCGCTGCGCGCCTCCGGGCCGGAGCTGTCCGAGGGCGAGGTGCTGCTGGCCGACGTGTACGCGTGGCGCTCGGACGATCGAGAAGCGACCACCGGCGATGAGCTGTCCACGCGCCTGAAGGAGCACCTTGCTGCGGCCGATCTGCCGGCCGCCGTGGACCGGGTGACGTTCGTCGTAGCGGTGGCTGACGGCGAGGAAACGGACATCGTCACGTTCCGCCGCGATGATCAGGGCGAGCTGGTCGAGGACCGCGGCGTTCGCGGTCTACATCCCCTGATCGCCGAGCGGCTCGACCTGTGGCGCCTGGGCAACTTCGAGCTCGAGCGGCTGCCGGCTGACCAGGACGTTCACCTGTTCCGCGCGACCGCGCGTGAGAACGAGCGCGACCAACGCCTGGTCGCGGTCGCCGAGGTGCGGGACATGACGCCGGTACGCGACGAGCGCGGCCGGATCGTCGCCTTGCCCGCGCTGGAGCGCACGGCGCGCCAGGCATTTGAGGCGATGCGCACGTTCCAGTCGCGGCGGCGTTCGCGGGAGCGCCTGCAGTGGAATCGCGTGATGCTCTACGCGTGGCCGGCGGCGGACTTCGAGGCCGACGAGGCTCGAGCGGTGATCAGCAGGATGGGCCGGATGTCGGCGGGCCTGGGACTGGAGATGGTGATGCTCCGGGTCAGGCTTGGCACCGGCGACGGCGCCGGCAACGAGGTTGTCCTGAGGTTCTTCAACCCGGCCGGCCGCGGCGTCGTGACACAGGTCGATCCGCTGCCGACGGAGCCGCTGCAGCCGCTTGACGACGGCGCGCAGCGAATCGTTACTGCCCGCCGTCGCGGACAGGTGCACCCCGCCGAGATCTTGAGGCTGCTCGCGCCGCCGCGTGCGACGCCGGGCTCGGCGATTCCGGCGGGCGAGTTCATCGAGTACGACTACGACGAAGAGGGCCGGTTCGCGCCCGTGCAGCGCGCGCCCGCCACCAACACCGCGGGAGTCGTCGTCGGGCTGATCCGTAACCGCACCGAGCGTTACCCGGAAGGAATGGAGCGCGTGGTTCTGCTCGGCGATCCGACCCGGTCGCTCGGGTCGCTGGCGGAGCCCGAATGCATCCGGATCATCGATGCGCTCGAGCTTGCGGAGCACCTGCAGATCCCGTGCGAGTGGTTTGCGCTGTCGGCCGGAGCGAAGATCGCGATGGACTCGGGCACCGAAAACATGGACTGGGTCGCCGCGGTACTCCGGCGCATCGTCCGCTTCACCCAGGACGGCGGCGAGATCAACGTCGTCGTCAGCGGCATCAACGTCGGCGCTCAGCCGTACTGGAACGCCGAGGCGACGATGCTGATGCACACCAAGGGAATCCTCGTGATGACGCCCGAGAGCGCGATGGTGCTGACCGGCAAGCAGGCGCTGGACTACTCAGGCGGCGTGTCGGCCGAGGACAACTTCGGGATCGGCGGCCAGGAGCGGATCATGGGCCCCAACGGGCAGGCGCAGTACCGGGCGTCTGACATCGCCGGCGCCTGCGAGGTGCTGTTGCGCTACTACGAGCACGCCTACGTGGCGCCAGGTGAGCGCTTCCCGCGCCGCGCCGAGACCACCGACCCGGCCGATCGCGACGTCAGGCCCTCGCCGCACGAGGCACCGGGCTCCGACCTCGAGACCGTCGGGCAGATCTTTGCCCAGGAGACCAACCCAGGGCGTAAGAAGCCGTTTGACATCCGCTCGGTGATGCGTGCGGTGATCGACTCCGACCTGCCTCCGCTCGAGCGCTGGAAGGGGATGCACGAGGCCGAGGTGGCGGTGACGTGGGACGCGCATCTCGGCGGCTGGCCGGTCTCGCTGCTGGGGATCGAGTCGCGGCCCGTACAGCGCCACGGTCCGGTGCCGGCCGACGGCCCAGACCAGTGGACGTCGGGGACGCTGTTCCCGCTTGCTTCCAAGAAGATCGCGCGTGCGATCAATGCGGCATCGGGCTCCAGGCCGCTGGTGATGCTGGCCAACCTCGCCGGGTTCGACGGGTCGCCGGAGTCGATGCGCAGGCTGCAGCTCGAGTACGGCGCCGAGATCGCGCGCGCCGTCGTCAACTTCGACGGGCCGATCGTGTTCTGCGTGATCTCGCGCTTCCACGGCGGCGCGTTTGTGGTGTTCTCCCGCGCGCTGAGCGAGAACCTCGAATCGAGCGCGATCGAGGGCTCATACGCCTCGGTGATCGGGGGCGCGCCGGCGGCCGCCGTCGTGTTCACCCGGGAGGTCGATCACCGGACGCGCACCGACCCGCAGATCGCCGCGCTCGACGAGCGCATCGAGCAGGCCGAAACCGCTGAACGTCAACGGCTGCGCGCCGAGCGCGACACCGTCTACACAGAGGTGCGCTCGCGCAAGCTTGGAGAGTTCGCAGCCGAGTTCGATGCTCTGCACAGCATCGAGCGAGCGGTGGAGGTCGGGTCGGTCGAGCGGATCGTCAACCCCCGCGAGCTGCGCCCGTACCTGATCGACGCGGTCCAGCGCGGCATGCGCCGGACGCTAGACCGGCTGTCCGCCGGCAACGGGCGCGCGGCCGACTCGCGAGTGCTGCTCGGCGAGCGCGTTTAGCTCGGCGTCGAGCAGCGCGGGCAGTTCGGTCACCTCTGGCAGCGCGATCGGGTCCGCGTAGCAGCCGATGAACAGCTCGCGCCGATAGCGGACCATCCCGATCGCCAGCGAGTGCTGCTCGGAGATCGGGACGACCGAATAGACCTCGTCCATCTCGCACCCGAGCACGCGGAGGTCGCCGCGAGGGCCGGGAGACTGGGAGATCGTCAGATTGAAGACTCGCGGCGATGCCAGGGCCTTGACCATCGGCGAGCGCAACGGTGCGGGAACGAGGCTGCTGACCGCATACAGCGTCTCGGTGCCCTCGGCGCGGCCGCTGTCCTTGAGTGCCTGCATCTCCTTGCGCACTGCGTCCAGGCGCTCGATCGGGGTGGGAAGCTGAACCGGGAGCTGGATGTAGACCATCGAAATCTTGTTGCCCGGGCCTGCCTCGGCCGCGGTGCGCATGCTGACCGGGACCATCGCTTTCAGCGGCTCCAACGGGGCCTCTCCGCGCCGCGCCGCAAGCTCGCGCAGCGCGCCGGCGACGATCGTCAGGCCGATGTCGTTGAGCGTGCCGCCGCGTGCCGCGCGGGCCGCTCGCAACAGCTCGCGCCGCGCCCGATAGCCGACCAGCGTGCGGTGCGAGCCGATCGGCGCATTCAGCGGCGATCCGGGCGCGCGAGTGAGCAGGTCGGCTCGGGCTGCAGCGATCAGACGCCCGGAGTCACGGAGCACGCTGCGGAAGGCCACGTGCGGCCGTGTCGCGGCCGCGGCGGTCGCGTGGACTGCGTCGATGCCCGTGCGCGCCGCATGCTTGAGCTCGTCGAAAGCCCAGCCGACGGCGTCCTGCCGGCCGGTCGTGGAG
>Ga0335072_10015198_pt1 | contig 10929 bp, 8 predicted proteins | sample Lox_Sample_21_FD_206725 | JGI IMG/M metagenome (GOLD analysis project Ga0335072, IMG submission 206725) | Soil microbial communities from Loxahatchee National Wildlife Refuge, Florida, United States - Lox_Sample_2.1 | ecosystem: Environmental > Terrestrial > Soil > Wetlands | place: USA: Florida... | reverse complement strand
TTTATCTGTTGCTGGTGTCCGCTAAATCAACCGTGTCACGCGGACGTGTTGCTGGAAATTGCCAATGCAGGAGGCAAGGAGTGAACAATCGAGAGAAAGAGCGTGAGCTTTCTTTTACTCAAACCGAACAACAGAACCGCGACTTGTTTATCGAGCGACTGGTAAAGGCGGGCTGGCCGCGATGGGAAGCCGAAGAAGAGTGGGACAACATCCAGAATGACGAAGAGGGCGAATTGTAAAACTGGCCGATCCTAGATTCCAGATCGGCCCTTTAAGTTCCGCGTCGGTTTCCCTGATTCTAACAAAGATCAGCGGTTGTTTATAACCACTTGTGGCCGGAGTGGACGATCTTGAGATCGGTATCTGCGGCGTCAAGTATTTGCAGCGGCATCCAGAAGAAGCCTGACAAGCCCCATCCTGTTCCCCAACTGTTCTGAATCAAGGCCGCTGGAGGGCAGTTCTCAGGACGCATCGTAGGCGTATCCCCAACGTCGTAGCCCACGCAGTTATGTACGAACGCTCCGCACGATAATGCAAAGTTGTGATGAATCGGGACTTCCATATCGTAAACATCGACAGGGCGACTAAGGATTTCGACTGCTTCAACTTTGTGGTTCCAGCGCTTCAGATTTAGCAATCTCGCATTATTTCGCCGTGCCTCCAGTTGCTTTTCGCTGACAATGATGCGGCCTGCTGCCAAGTCTCGATTGTAAGTCTGGATATTTGCTCGTGCTGTCTGACGTTTCATCGCCATGAACTCCGCACTGGAGTGACGCGTATGCATTTCTTGTTTCCTTTCAGCTTCACGGATAACTGCCTCTCGCCCGCGTCGTAGGGAATGGGAATGCAGAAGTTGCAATTGCTTAGCTTTCCACTCGGGGTTCGCCCAGTTCCGTTCCATCAATTCGCGTGATTTCTGACGACCGTCCTCGCTTTGGGCGTATTGCTTCAAAAGAGTCGCATAGACAGAGTGCAACTTGGTGTGTTCCTCCCAAGTCATCTTAACGAGGTTCGGAGGCTCGTTGTTGCGCTTGTTGAAGTCATCGTGATGAATGACGAATCCGGCAAAATACGGCCCATACATCCAGCGAGCGATTTTGCGATGAGTCTTGATGTATCGAGAACAGGCTGGATCATAGACTTCCTCGTAACCAGCTTCATCGTCACGGCGGTACAGCGGCATCAATGATTGTCCGACCGCCAGTTGGTCCGCTCTCAAATAAGTCCCATCTCTGAGCATGATCCGTTCGTCGGGCGTGCAGCCAAACCATTCGCCGTTATCAAGGATTACGCGCAAAACAGAGCGCGTTCCAGTTCTTCGAATATTGATCGCACTGCCGGGGACTATCTCCCCGTTTTCGGCAAGACTATAGACCCATGCCGTTTTCCCCTCCAGTTGGCCGATTTCAACTTCCGCCCCCGAGAGCAGCGGTATACGAGTGTCACCAGAAAGACAGAGAACCTCATGGCCTCCAAGAATCTGCTCATCTGGTGAAGGAATGGGCATTACTCCCGTCTGCGCCAATTGATCACTCTCAAACGAAGAGTACACGGTGAAGCCGATTTCCACAGGCCAAGGAACGGGATCTCCAAGAACGCTCAGCGCGACCTTCGATCCCGTAAGCCCGTGATACGCTCCCATCCTGTGCAGGGCGGCGTTCTGGTCTTGTGCCGGAGTGGGCATGACAATGTTCCCTGCCACATAGGGATCAAGCGACAATTCGCAACATCCATTGGCAATCAAGGTGTTGCAGAGCGTCACGCCATCCGAGCCGTCATCGTCCGGGAAATTGCCTTGCGCCAGAAGCTCTTTCTCGTAGGTGTACTGAGGCGAGAAAACGGGAGTGCCGTCAAGATACATGCGGTAAATCCACTCCACGGCTGAGGTTCCGGCATGGGCTGTGCAGGAGCCTTCCGAGCCTTGATCCTTGATAGGCCCGCAGGCTTGGCGGGTATCCACTCCCGGAGGAATGGCGGCAGATACCCGCGTCAACATGCGGTGAGCAGGCAGGGGAGCGGGAACTTTGCGTCCGTATTTTCTCTTCATATTTGATAACTCTCGCCAAAGACGCCAGCGGCCTTGTTGTAAGCCTCCTTAAACTGCTTGGGAGACTTCAGCGCGCCCATGAGTGCCTTCAATTCTTCGGTGCTGGTCACCTGTCCCTGAATGGCCGGAACCAGGTTGAGCAACGCCGAAATCTCGCTGGAAATGGCTTCAATAACCGCGAGAATCTTGGCTTGTGTACTCGGATCGGTAACCTGAATTGTGGGCAGGATGGCAGCCAGATTGGAAGAGATCACGCCCAAAAGCGTCTGAATCTCTGTCAGGATGCCGGGTTGGGCTGTAGCTTCAGCCGCGTTGTACTGCTCGATGAGACTCTTGACCTGTGCCAGCCCTGACTCCGCATCCGTTGCCCATTTGTTGACCGCTGTGAGCACCGACGGGGATATGCCAAGCCCGAAGGCAGCCAGAATAGCCAGCGCTGACTGGATGGCAGGAACCAGCAGGGCGATTATGTTTGAGGCTTCCTGAGTCCACGCCGTGCTGCAGCCGCACATCAAGGCGAGCAGGTCGAGAACGGCGAAAATGCCCATGATCTTCCAGAACCGCTGTGCATTGAATTTCATGATTCTCTCCTCGAAATTTAAGGGCAGAGCCTACTCCGGACTCTGCCCCATTTCCCCCTCACGCACTTCGTTTTGCCCTGAGGCGGATGTTAGCACGATTGCTCTCATGCAACAACCAGCGTTTCGTCACCGCTGTACGCCACAGCTTCTCTCACATTTCGCGGCATGACAATGCAGCCGTGGGATGCCAGATCCTCTCCCGGAGCGTCGATCTCATCTCCATGCATAAAGAATCCCGAGCGTCCGAATGTCTCCGTGCCCTCCGCTGGCAGCAAAGGCAGCACGATCTCGCCTAGCGTGGGATGTTGTTCGATGACCGCGCCTATCGTCCATTCGCCTTGAGGGATTGGGCCGACGTTGGGAACGTTCTGCATGGCAGGATTGTTTACGCCGTTTCCATGCCCACTGTAGCCCTGGCCCACCAGCATACCGCGATGGGAAAGGTAGCCGTTCGACTGGTTATAATTCCAGCTCATGTGCGTCTCCCCGGACCGTCTTCAAGCATTCTGAGACGCCGCTCCTGTCCTTCGGCCAACTGAGTGAGTTTCACGGTCTGCTGCTGAAGCTGGGCAATCTGCTCATCGCGCCGCAGGTTTACCCGCATCTGTTCTTCGTGAAAATCCGCCAAGTGCCTGAGTTGCTGCTGGTTTTCAACATGCATGGAAGTTTGCTTCTCCAGTATACCCTCGCGCTCCTTGCGCTCTTTCTCTATGCGTTCATCTCTCTCGCGGTTAGACCTCTTCTTGTCGATACGGTAGCCCAGCCATGCCATGGCTACGATCCCAAGATCGATCAGATGTCCGACATTGAAATTCCAGAAATTATCCCCGGCGGCGGCTATCACTTGTATCATCCCGTGTCCTGCTCTCTTTCGGGGGAAGGATTTTCCTGAATAAATACGAACAGCCTGATCAGCCCCACGAGCACAAAGCACACGAGCATGGAAACGCCGGTGTGCGAGAGTCCGCTAAGGCTAAGCATGTTGAAGTGTTCTGCGTCCGTGGCCATTGGCCCTAAGGCCCCTGACACTGCTCCGGCTCCGGCGCTTACGAACGAGCGGTAAGCTCCCATGCGCCATGTAGCCCAATCGTATTGCGGCGCCCGCGTCATGGCTCATGGCTTTGCAGCGGGAGGATTCGCCGGCGGAGTGTTGAATGCTTTGGCTACTACGCCCAGGCCGATCAAGCCGAGTGCGCCGACAATAAGCAAGCTATGCGTCCAGCCTGCCGAGAGCGTTACTCCCATGGCAGCGCAAGACTGCTGGACGAGCACAGGACCGCCGGCAAGAATGCCGAAGATCGTAGTCAGATAGTTCTCAAGCACTGCTGTTTTCATGGTTCCTCCCTCACATTGTTCTCCGCGACTTGGATTACCGGCCCTTTGCCTTGGATTTCACTTTTCCTTCCGAAACACTGTCAAACCATTCGGCCGCTTTTCTGAGAACGCCAGCACAATCGCCAGCGCTCATATTGTGGTCAATCGGCACGACAGTCGAGACGTACCGCCCGACCTCGTCCCAGTGAAAGCAGTCCAACTTCTTGTCGATCGTAACGACATATCTCATTCGAGCACAATGGCCTTTCGGTGACGAACCGCCCTAGCAAACAGTCTTCCTCAGTTTGCTCTGCCGAAACCCAGCCTGTCCGGAGCATCGCAAACATAGCCGCTCCCTTTGATTTTCCCGCGGTCTGCCCTGCACTCAACAGGTTCATCACAAACACATCCCCGCGAGGACACGCCGAATGCACATAGTTCGCTAAGCACGCTCCCCAGTTGACGACGCCCGTCGAATCGCTCGCGTTGTAGTTCGCATGAGCGGAGAAGTACGCGGAATCGCAGACCGAGTTCGTCGTCACATGGCAGAGCACAATCGAACTGCTCGTGGCCGACTCGATGAAAAGCCCGCTGATGTTGAGCCACGTAGCCGTCACTAGGCCAGAGACGTTCGTGTACATTCCGGCCGAGAGTGTGTTCGTAGCGGTCACTGTGACGTTTGTCCCGGCTGCATCCACCGCCACGTTCGAGATTGCGCTGGAGGTTCCCGAATTATTCGCGCTTACCGGATCAAGGCAGGGCTGGCCGCCGGTTCCCGTCCAGAGATTCGTGCAGCCGAGCGTTCGTCCCCAGTCCGACGCGAACAGGGCGTAGCTGCCCGACTGGTCACCGCTGGCGATGGCGTTTTGCACCCCAAAGTATGGCGAGGTTCCGGTGTTGTAGTTCACGCCGAAGCGGTAGACGTTCGAGCTTCCTCCCTGGGTGGCAACGTTGGTGATGCCGATCACCTCATTCCAGAATGCGGCGGAGTTGTAGGTCTGGCACGCTCCATTCGGCGGGCTGCCGGTCGGCGATCCCCCAGGAGTTCCATTCTGGTCGCATACCTTGGTCGTGCCGCTAAACATCGGGGGTAGGTCAGATGCGCCGTCGTTGTTGTAGCTCCCATGATCATCGACCGGCAACCCGCTGGCCAGTAACTTTGTGCCTGGATAGTAGAGATCGTGAAAGCTGTAGGCGGCATAGAGACCGCCGATGTAGATATAGAGGCTTCCCTTGGCTGAGTGCCCAGAGTAGGCGATGTTGGTGTTGATGCGGACGTTTGTGGTCTGAATCTCCCAGGCGTAAGGGCCGTCGCTGCAGGGCTGTCCGCTGCACTGCCCAGGGCCCGTGTTGGAACCGGCGACCGAAACCAGCCCATAGGTATCCGTCGCTGTCGATCCCTGGTGAAGAAACATGCGGTCGGGAATCGGATTTCCGCCGCTTACTCCGAGAGGCTGCTGAGGATGCGAGGGATCGGTGTTGTCGCACGTTCCCGAGGAGCAGGTCCCATCGGTCGGAGCGCCTGAATCTCCCCAATTACCTGTGATGTAGGCCTGGCCTGTACCGAATCCCGCGAAGCCGCACGTGCTGTAGGTCCGCCAGCCTGCCGTACCGCCCGGCCCTTTGCCAGGCGAGTACGCAACTTCAAAGCTCGGCCCATAGGCTCCCCCGCCAGGACTTGTGACAGGATCGCCTGGGAGCGGACAGGAATAGTAAGGCGCACCTGAATACTTGGGAGTGTTCTGGCCGTTGTCGCTCAGCAGAAGGACCACAGTCCCGTCGCTGTTTGATCCGATGAGCGAACCGTTGTAGTTCGGCGTGAAGTCGGAGGGCAATCCGCACGGTCCAGAGCAGTCGGTCAGGAAGTTAAACGCCTTGGTCCGCGAGAACACCCATGCGGACGGAGCGGAAGCCGGATTCGTGATGGTGATCTTGTTGATGAGCGCGTTGTTGACCTCCCACAGGCTGTTAGGATCGGTCGCGGTGAAGATCACGCTTGCTCCGGCAATGAACTGCGTGCAGCTTGTGGTGCAGGTTCCCGACCCGCCTGAGGTGATGTCGCTCAAGGTCGCCACCATCGTGCCGCCGGTCGTAGTGAACTGATAAAGGCACAGAACTCCCGACACCAGGCCGATTATGAACTTGCTATGGTCTGAAGCAAAGAGATTGGAATTTCCGCTGTCGCCGATGTTGAAGACAGCCCCGTTTCCGCAGGCCGTTGCGCTGTCGGTGACCCGGAGCACCAGCGAGCCGAAATCCGGTTCCCGAATCACGTTGCCTGCCCCGGTCAGCCCTCCGACACTGGGCGGAATTCCGCAACCTGCAACTGGCGTGTTGGTGGGCGTCCATGTGCTTCCCGCCGCGTAGGCTCCGGTGTTGCAGTTGAGGAATGAAAGCGGTCGTCCCGAGGGGCAAAGCGTCGAGCCTTCCGTGCCGAGTTCGCATTGATCACTGCGAGCGTTATACGACATAGGAGCCTGGGAAAAGGCTGGCAGGGTGAACAAAACGAAGATAAGCGCAAGACGCATTTCAGGGACTGACTCCTACGATGTTGCTTTTGGGACTTTGCTCTTCTTTCTTGCCTACTTTGTCATAAGCGCTCACCGCGTAATAGCACTTCTTTTTGGTGCAGCCGCTATCTATCCAGCAATTGCATCCTGTCGCTGGAAGCCTCCCGAGATGCGTGGGATGCGGCATCGTAGGCAGCACGCCTCGCCAGATGTCATAAGCAAGGACTTTTATGCCCTGCTGAACTGGCGGGGGTTCCCAACTGAGAGCTATCATCTTAGGCGTAAATACTGACGCAATCAGTCCCAAGGGAGCCGCTACGGGCGTAGACGTGGTAATCGTGTAAACATAGCTCACAGCGCTGCTGTTGTTGTATCCACTCAGGCAGCCGATGATTTCCACAGTCTCGGAAGTAGTAACCGAGATTGCTCCTGTATAGAGCGTTGACGCGCATGTGGCCGTCGTGTTGATGGCGTAGTACATCGACGCGCTGGTCGTAGAATCGGTGCAGGTTACCGACTGGGTTCCTGAATACGTTCCGCTTCCCGGAGTGCAGCTTGGATTGGCCACGGTGAGCGTGTAGGAGTAGCTGGACACCGTGCTGTCGGCCTCCGTGCTTGTGCCTGCAACCGCTTCGAGCGTCTCCGAGGTGTTGATTGTGATGGCGCTTGAATACTGCGTTCCAGTCGTGCATCCTGTGCCTAAGCCGTTGGTTACCGGAGTGGTTCCGGTCAACGTGTAGCAGACTACCGTAGTCCCCGAGTTCGGATTCGTGCAGGAAACGCTCTGATTGTTGTTGTACGTCCCGCCTCCCGGCGAACACGAAGGCGGAGAAGCTTGCGGCGTAGAACTGTAACAAGAGCTTGCGTCAAACGCTACCGCGCTTCCCGTGCCGTCTGGAGGCATACTGAGAGTCTGGAGAGCGCAAGCCATAGCCGGAATCGCGTTTACGTGTCCCGCCCATCCTGTCCCGCCCGTAGGACATTGGGAAGAGGTCGCCAGAGCAGGAACGCCGTTGTAGTGACCCGAAGTGTTAAGCGTTCCTCCGCATTGCAGCACATTTCCGCTGGAAACATCCGGGCCGATGGCAGGAAAAGGAATGGAGGCTGCCCACCATGAAGGGCGCGAGGTGTAGACAAGCGACGTAGGCAATGCCGCCTGCCCTGCTCCGGTATCCCCTTCCGTAGGCACCAGGCTTGGATAAGTCGAGGCTCCTGTGGGAATCTCGGAGGTCGAACTGCAGGTGCTTGACCATCCGGTATCAGAAGAATTGCCGCACCAGCGAATCGCGGCTGTGTAGCTGTCGTAGTTTCCCCAGAATATCGAGGTTGATTTGGTCAGTGAATCGTTGGGAATTGTGCCGTTCCCGTTTGAGCCTCCTCCGCCTACCCAGTACACATAATTGTTCGTCTTCTGGGCTGAGTAGCCAGCATGGTAACCGGGAGTTCCGAGCACATTTGCCGCAATGTTCGTATAGCGGGCGTAGGCCCAGTTCTCAACGGCATTGGTGTAGGTGGTCACCGGAGCCGAAGGAATCGAGTCCCAGCCCATAAAGAAGTTGCGGAACAGCGTTTCCATGTCGCAGGTGCCATGAATATCGTCACAGGAAAACTGATTGGCTACGTTGCCCTCACTAAGATTGTCGTAGTCTCCCGCATGGTCAGTAAGACACGGAGAAAGAGTATTGCCCGGATCGGTTGTTCCAATGCAGTAGTTGTAAGCCACGACCTCCTGCGTATTGGCGCCATCGAAGAAAATCGGGGAGAGCACCTGCTGGAGAATGTTATTGACCACCAAGTTCCCGCTCGAAGCGCTCAGCCGGATTCCATACTGGCTTGGCGGTGTCCCTGTGGTGTCGTAGACGTAGCTGTTTTGCACGATGCCGAAGGCGCATTGCAGGCAGTTGATGGCCCGGTTGTTGGCTTGGATGCAAGCTACGCCTGAAATCCACCAGTGGTAGATATTGAAGCCGTCAAAGCACGCTTCGCTTACCCCGGAGAGATTCACTGTTAGGTTCTCGAGACCGTCAAGCTGGGCAGACTGCGTGATCCAGACTTGAGGATTCGGCACAGAAGCCCAATTCGCCCCTGCGATCGGCGGAGTGATATTGACTACTCCTGTGCCTGTGTTTACTGCTGTAGCAATGTGGGCTTCGAGTTGATCTCGTTGCGTCCGGCTGCCGCCTCCGTCCGGACCATCCTGGGAACAGCCACTCGAGCTGCTCCAAGTCGCGCCGCACACAAACCATTGGCTGTTGTCGGTTGCCGTCCCCGAGCATGGACTTCCGCTGTAACCTGTGTCGCAACTGTCAAACCAGAGCAGCGTAGGAGTCGTCGTGCTGATTCCCGAGAGACACGTGCCGGCGAGATTAGAAAGAGTAACAATGCTGTTCCCCTGAGCCAGCCCAGCAGTCCATGTGCAGGTATTGGGCGGGGGCTGAGTGGTATAAGTTCCGTCAGAACTCTTCATGCAAATGGCGGCCGCTACCTGATTGCAGGTTGAGGTGCTGCCGGAAATTGTGAGCGTGGTGCTTCCTGCTCCTGAGCCTCGCAGAACTACCTTGCCGCTGGTGGGAAATGAAATCTGCCCTGTAATGGTGAATGTTCCCGCGCCCATGAGCAGGTAGGTGTCTGCGGAACACGCGGCCAAATCGGATGAGATGGTTGAGCCGGAATAGCTTCCTGCGGTCAGGGTTGAGCCGCACTGCGTCCAGGTCGAACTGGGAAGCGTGCCTGAGTTGTATCCCACAATCCCGGACTGCGTAAAATCCGTGGTGCGCGCTGGATCAATAAAAAACGCAGAAGAGGTCGCAGGCGTAGTCGGCATCTGAGGGAAGGGGCACGCCGTGCTGGTAGTTGTGCTGTAGCAGGAAACGATATGGTCCCAGTTCCACGAATATCCCGAAGTTGCGGCAATAGCTTGAGCATCCCCAAAGTAGATGTAAGTAGGCACCGCTCCGCCAGTCCCGTTCGCCGTCCAGCTTCCAAGAAAGCGCCCAATCGACCCATGATGGTTGGGATCCTCCAGCCAGACCATCCCTGTATAGTTCCCCCCAACAATGTAGTTGCGGGTGATCCACACTCGCTGAGGCTGAGTCACGTCTGTCGTAGACGGCATCAGGATTGTTCCCGTTGATCCATTGGGGCCATACTCAGTGCAGGCAACTGGTGTAGTTTCGCACAAAAGCTCGAGTTGTGAGCCGGTTCCGTAGAGAATGAGATTGTTGTAACCGGAGCCGGATTGCAGCGTCGGCCCCCAATCGGCGTTGACCGAGGCTGTCTGCGGCAGGCTTGTCCATCCCCAGTTTGAGGCAGTTGCTTGCACAATCGTCCCAACGTTGGTTGGAAGATTCAGCGTGTAATAGCCCTCATCAATCGTGTTGGTGCTATAGCTGCCGCCAACGCTCGAGGAATCCGCGTAGCTTGCCGCTGTCGCGCAGACGCTTGAACCTCCCGGGCCGCCGGTGGTTTGCCCTGTCCAGTTTAAAGGCCCATGAGCGTTGCTCTGGTAGGTCATTGGCGTCGTTGTTCCGCCCGATCCCCACGACCAGTTTCCCGCCCAGCCGTAAGTGCTGCTGTTCAACTGTGACGTGGTGATGGCACTCCCTGAAGTGCCTGCCGCAAAGTCGGTGATGGCAATGCACTGCCCGAAGCAAGCGCCGGAGAGAAGCAGCAAAATGAGCCAGCGTTTCATCAGTAGTAGCACCCCATGCCGGTCGCCATCCATCCCGTGGTGCTGTAGGAAAACGTGGCCTGAATCGAGCCTGCCGAAGATTGCGTAAAGTATTCGTTGGCCGAGGGATATGATCCTGCCGTCGAGCCAGTGGTCCACGCGATGTTGGTTCCTGTGGTGATTGTGCCGCCGCCCACGTTTTCGTTGATTGTTCCTGCCACGCAGAGGTCGGTATGCGTCGTGGTGACTGCGGTACCGCTGGTAACGTTATTCGTCCCTGAAGACAATCCAGCCTGGTAGTTCAGCGCAGTTGGCGGGGAGAGTTTATCCACTCCCGTCGTCACTCCCCGCAGAACCGCGGCAACGATGGTTCCCGAGCCTGCCGAGAGCGTGATGGTGATGGTGCAGTTCGTTCTTCCAAGTCCAACAACAAAATGGCCTAATGCACCTTGCGTGAGATCGGTTTCTGGGCCAATGTCGTAGACGTTGGTATCGCTGGTTCCCCCCGTGTTGCAGTCGTCTGCGGGGGTAAATGTGGTTGTGCTGGCGTTGGTTGCCGTCAAATAGACAATCCAGTCTCCAGTGTTCACTGTTCCCATATTCAGCGTATAGCTACTGGCAAAGCCCGTAGCGCCATCGGTCGTTATCAGAGTAGGCGGGCTTGGTGGCGAGCCATTGATCCCGCCAATGGCTGACGCCGTTCCGACCATCGAGGCATTGCCCACCATGCCTTGGCCGAAGGCGAGTGAGCAGAGCAACAGGAGCAGGGTTAGCGGCAACAGTTTTTTCATGGCCCTATCTCGAAGC
>Ga0335072_10015197_pt1 | contig 10930 bp, 10 predicted proteins | sample Lox_Sample_21_FD_206725 | JGI IMG/M metagenome (GOLD analysis project Ga0335072, IMG submission 206725) | Soil microbial communities from Loxahatchee National Wildlife Refuge, Florida, United States - Lox_Sample_2.1 | ecosystem: Environmental > Terrestrial > Soil > Wetlands | place: USA... | reverse complement strand
AAGCGGGATAAGAGCCTGGCCTGTAGCCTTACTGCCGCTCCAAAGGAGGCGCCTAACTAGCGCAAACTATCGTAATCTCCCTAAGCAGATTATCCACTCTGTTAGCCCTTTAGCCTTACTGCCTAATAAGTTGTTGGCTACTAGAGTAGCTAAAGATTATACTAATGTCACAGCACATTACAGAGTTCCAATCAACTACTAAACTTTTTAAGTGAACAAGTTCTTATCTAATTACATAACTCAGCTAATAAGAGTTGGACGAGGAGGAGTAGAGTCAAAATAAACAGTTCGCTAAATATCTCCGTGACCCGAAAGGCGGATTTTATAGCTAACTTTAACGTATAAAGCATCTAAAAGTTATGCTCTTGTATATAACATTGTTTCGCAGTAGTAAAGAAACACAGCGCTTAAAATAGTAAACAAAAGCCTAAAAATTTAGCGAATTTATTGCCTAAAAAATTAGCGATACACGCGACAACTACTGTCTCAGACTAGTACTGAAACCGCTAAGGGCAGTTAGCCAAGGACAGCTTGTGTATATAAAGAGCTACTCTGACCCTCAAAGACAGACTCACTCCCATATCCGACCTCAGCTTCACCAGACTCAGACCAGAATTCTATCCTACCATCGATCTTTCGCCTTGCTGCTCACCCAGATCACGCCCTGCAGTGGCTGCTCACAACAATGCTTATTCTCTGCCAAGCCAGCCACTCCCATTGAGCCCGATATCAATGGTAGATGTCTTCTTCCCTGGGCTTACCAACATCCCTGCTGCCCTCCAGCAACTTCTGGCTGGCAGCCCAAACAGCTACGGTCGTATGCTTTGTATCTGCAGATTGGCCGTGTTTTTTGGCAGATATGCCAAAGATTTCTTCGAAGCATTGGTATTTCAGTTCGTGACTCTTCAGATCGCCAGTAACACATTCTGACAAGCAACAGCTTCAAGAGTCCACGTCTCCCATTCCAACGAAGCATACGACATGCTTGTCGCCTGGGTATCCTCTCAGCCATTTTCCCATAAGGCATGTTCCCTCCTTGCTAGCGTGGGTGCGAGGAGAAGAGGGTTCGCCGACGATCATTCCGATGGGAACCAGAAGAAACCTCTTCAGTATTCGCCTTAGAATAAGAGCTTTTCTTTCTGTTACAAGACTCGTCTGCTCACGTTTCGGAGCGTCTAGAAAGAAGGCCGAATTTTCAGCGAGGAAGAGATCTCAGTCTCCAGCATAGGCAGGTCTTTGGTGTTCTGAGGGAGTTCTTCAGCGAGTGTTGAGCTGAGTACCTGAAGCTAGTCAAGAATAAGACCTCTGTCTTTGAGCATCGGGATGGTGACTGGAAAAAAAAAAAAAAAAAAGAGCAATAGACATCAGACCTCTCGACACCGTCATCCTTGACAAGGAGAAGAAGACGGCGCTGTTAGAGGGCATCGAGGCTTTCTTTGACCCTCTAACACGAGCGTGGTATTCTCAGCGCAGCATCCCCTACTGGAAAGAATACCTGTTGTATGGGCCACTTGGGGCCGGAAAGTTGTCTCTTTAACGCCCGTCACAGTAGATGTCGGTTGTGTTTATCAATTACCGGGGCCTGTGACCTGGATATCTATATCCTCAATATCTCCAGTGTGAATGACAGCTCGCTGGGTGAGCTATTCACTGAACTTCCCGCGTATTGTGTCATCCTTCTCGAAGATATTAATGCCGTGGACGCAACACAGTCTCGACGGCGCGGAACTGTGAAGACTGGTCAAGATGAGATAAGCTCTTCAACAAAGGGAAAGTCGCAAGGAAGGGTGTCTCTATCGGCCCTCCTGAACGTTCTCGATGGTGTTGGTTCGCAGGAAGGAAGGGTACTGATCATGACGACGAACCACGCGGAGCGTCTCGACGCTGCGCTGATTCGGCCAGGTCGAGTGGATATGAAGCTAGAGCTTGGGTATACTAACCAGGACATCAACGCTCGACTCTTCTGCGCCCTATTTATGCGCGACGACACCTTACCAGGCGGGAGCCGGCGAGGAGATGAAGTCACGCTCAGGAAGCTGATGACAGAGTTTGCAAACAAGATGCCGGAGCAGGAGTTTAGCCCGGCTGAGATCCAGTCGTTTTTGCTGGAATATAGGCGGTCGCCTCACATAACAGTGGAATGTGCAGGGATGGGTAGTCAGAACCAGGGAGGTGAAAAGGCAAATGAAGAGAGCAGATTCTTGGGTGCTTCAAGAAGGCGGTGACATCCTTGATTGATTTGACGTTGCGCATTTGCATTTCTGGTTGGTTTAACAAGTGCGTTGAAGAGTCCGGTCATTGATGCGGGTAGGGGAGTTTGAGGCCGACTTTAGAGGCCCGGCCAATCCGATAACATGCGATCTTATTTCTAGCTCTCAGGTTTGAATTGATATACTGATACGTATATTAGCTTCTGCAGTCGTATACTACGTGCCAACGGAAGAAACTTGGCGTGGTCGACGGTTAAGTCCCTTCGTGGATGTGATAAGGCGCCATGGTCTAGCATCGTGTCTCGCGATCAAAGCCAAAATCCACCTATGCAGGGACGTATTTGAGGCCAATTCATCGTGTTCCAGGTAAGTGTAGAGCCACCTGGATCATGTGGGCACCCAGGTTCCGGGGGTTATTGATCTCACCTCCATAAATATGATCCTTCGTCCCGTTTCATCTTCACGTCTCCTATTAGACAACCTCCCTGTCAGGACCCAATGTCACAACCTCACCCACACAACTATGCAGGTTGAGACCGCGGCATGATAATCCAAAGTCTCCAGTTCCAGATCAGAAGAATCGATCAACTGTTCGTGAGCATAGTGTGTGAGCAAGGTTCTATTGGATCTGTGCACTGCACTGTCCTTTCACATCGATCTAGCATAGGGTCCAGAGCACCAATAATGCAAGATATTTTTTGCTCATCCCAGCATGGGACTAACGATATCAGGATCTCCCTCGTGAAGTCCTTCGCCCAGCCAATAGTCCGCGTCTAGAGAACGGCGGTTTGTCGGCCGAGTTAGTGCCCGTAAGATGTCCCGTCGGGCACCACGAAAGGTCGATTGCTACTTTGTCCGCTCTAGCTACAAGGTCGTGGAAGTGAACGATTGCTCCCCTAATGCCTTGCTCCTGACTCTTGGTTGGTTCTGCTTGCGCTGATACTCTTCCCGCAGCATCACCGCTTTACATGAGCATATGCCTCAGGGGTCAAACTACACGGTTCGGCTGATAGGTCGGCAATCGATGAGCTTGTTATACCGGGCAGCTTCTTCCGCATCGTACCTCTTCGGCGCACTTCGAACCATCGGCTACCCGCCCTCGTAGGGAAGAACCGTTGGCAGTGAACGTCTGCTCTCCATGGCAGCTCAACTCTTGAGTCTACTCCACTGGCTGGTCTCCTTTTGCCTCTGGGATCACACCAATTGTGCATTTTGCAACTATGGTCCTGTATTTTCTGGACGTGACGGGAGATGTAGTAGCACTTTCGACATTGAAGTCCGTCTGACTTAGGCGCGGCGAGGAAAGGAATTGGCTCGGTAGTCGGGTGAGACCTTGGCGGTTTGCTAAAATCATCCACATTTTGTAGCAGGTTTGGAATGTTTCTTATAAGCTGTGTTATCCTGTCACAGTCCTCTCGAGACAAGTTGGCGTGCCCGTTGTTGTAGATGTCGGGGAATCTCGTCAACCAGAAACCCGTATTCGCAAATTTTGCATACAACGATGAAATATTGAGGCAAATAAACAAATGACTGTATATCGCTATCAGACATTATGTACTATCGCCTTACATGTGTACAGCTAACGGCCGCTATTACTATCATAGTTCAAGGGGCGAATAGTGGTAATTGGCACTTTACACGTCCGTCGCGTTTCTTACCTAATACGAGTTGCCCATACAAATCAAACGCTGATTGTTTGAAATAAATCAACTCTACCCTGGCTACCTTTATTCAACTCTGCCCCTAGAAAAGTGGGGTGGGAATATCAACTCTACGTAAAGTTGAATGTCAAATTGTGTACTAGACTCGATATTTGATTGAGTTGAATTGACGTTGATCATCATCTATTCAATATATTGACATACGTCGAGTGATTTGCATTCTTGATCTCAATCTCGCCAAAAAGCGCGCATATCTTATACAAGATGCCAAATTCGTCGCTCTGCCATCGCGAAGATGGCGGGTTCAAGTCCGGAAGCCATACCAACCCGTTCCCAGCACCCATTTTCCCGCTGTGAGCCTCCTAGGATCAAGACATGACACCTCAATTTCTGCATCCCAACCAAGAGACAAGTACATTTCGCGCTCCAAGATTTCGTGGGGGGAGTTTCGTTACGGGGTACTCTCACGGGAGTTGTGATTGATGTTCCGTCGTCGAAGTTCTTAGTCCATGGTTTCAGGGCGACATCTGGATAAATTGGAAACGGTTCCCCGCTGGTGTGGGCATTCAGCAGCATGTATTCATAACGGAGATCCTTTTCACTTGGGTTCCGCTTTTTCCCAAAGTTAAATATGCGGCAGATGAGCGTCACAGTGCGAACGCGCGCAGCAGCCTTGATCAAACCCCTGGCAGGATCAAGCTCTAAAACCTGTAGATCGTATATCATCGGGTCAGCGTTCCCTTTGCTTAGAGTATCCAAGGCCCTAACAGAAACATAGGAAATCGGACCATCCACACTGGCCCAGCTCCAAGACGGAGCATAATGCCCTGGATTCGTACGGCTCCAGTGTTCTCCTGTGAAACTTGAGGGCTCTTTGGATTTCCAGCTCAGGCTTTCCGCGAGTGCGTGTTTCCACAATCCCCAAAGAGGAGACCAACCACGGATCTTTTCAATGCGCTTCATGACTGATTGCATAGCGGGGAGCCTATCCGAAGGACGAGTGATATTCCTGCTCATGAATTCCTCTACCAGGCATGTCCACGAAAGGTGCGATATGTTGTCGAGCTGGGCTGACCACGATGGACCCGTGACACCTTGACCGAAGCCTTCCCAGATGGAATAGCAATGACATTCAAACTTTAGTGCTGAAGGAGTGTAGAAGATGGTTCTCCTAGAGAGGAGGCGTTCTTGCCAAATCCAAGCCCTTGTAGAGAGCTTTCCATAGTCACCACCCTTTCCCACCATATCCAATGGATGTGTTCGCCTCCGAAATCGAGGCCTAATTTTACCAACCCCATTCACGGTCGTGTCTGCTCCCCCAGAAATCCACTTATCATCTCTTGCACCCAAAATGCGGTCGTTTTCAGACGTCGCAGATGCCGCAGCTATAGTGAAAGTCGCATTTCCATATACGTCCCCCATCTTTGGCGCTTGTTGCTTGAAATCATTATCGTCGCCTTGGATAATGCACAGGCGGTCTATCCATATGTAGTCGATACCGAGGACACGAGCGCAGGTGACAACGTCTTGGAAGAGAGGCGGCAAGTCCTCATACTGGATACCGGCTTTCCTGTCATTAAAGGTGGATGCATTCGTGAGATACGTATCCGTGCTCACGGGCCCCCAACAGTAACTGAGTGCGATATACTGTGCGCAAATGTCTTTTGGTTCCAGGAGTTGAATCCGACTTGCGTTGCCGGCTTGGATCCAGATGATGCGATCAGGAAGCAAGGGTCGCGGCCCATCTCCTTCACATTTATGTTTCTCCCTACAGTCAACTATACTGTCTCTGATGAATTCGTAACATTTTGTCTCTGCGGAATGCCGGCGTATTTCCTCCGCAACACCTATATGCTCTACCAATGGTAGTAACACGAGATCTAGTCATGACAGTTAGCAGCTACGATATGTGCTAATCTTACTATAAATCGCATGAAACTTACCACCGCGGGACATCTGATCAAGTGTAAGTCGCGGTCTATAGATTTCAACCTCCAGAACTCCTTTGTCGGGAAAAGTCATCTCCATGCTAAAGGCCATTGTCTCACCTTCTGGCAATACCATACCCAACTTGTTCATATCCTCGCGTTCAAGAGTACTCGTAGCCAGTTGACCAAACTGTAACCTCACAACCACTGGAAGCCCCAGTGCCACAAAGATAGAAATGAATGACTCTTCCTTCTCCCATCCGGGGTGAAATTTCCCGAGAACCGCTTGAACAACGCCGCAGTAAAAGCATCCCAGCTTCGCAGATTCAAGTAAATGTTCCGACTTTTGGATCGTAATCTTGCCAGGTGGGGCTTCGGGAGGGATATTAAACTCCTTGGTCGCCCATGATGTCGTGGGATCGGGTGGAGTCTGACGGGGATCTAAATTACAACATACACCGCAAAGAGCGGGCTTGTGTACTCCTAGAACAGCTTTTGGGTCATCTAGAGTGGGAGCCGAGGAGAGGATGTTAAGTTGCCCCGCAGAAACAGGAGAAAAGGCCATATTCGGGGTCTGTGATGGCCTGGATCCTGATGGCGTGGCTGCTTCAGTGGGATTCCGATTAGGTCCCGGCGTTTCCGGCTTCGGGTTGGTGCCAACATTGTCCCCTTTCGACGAATATACAGGCGCTGTGGATGGGTTTCCTGGTACTATAGCTTGTGGGGGGGTTGATGGTGTAGGAGCAGGTGGTTGAGTGGAATTTTGAGCAGGTTCTGACATTTCAGGCTCTGAATCGGTGTCAATATTTTCCCAATTTGACCACTTGTCGATGGGTATCGTGGGTGAGTTGCTTCGTACTTTGACCTGAGGGGTATCGACTCTGAGGGCGCAGCTGCTTGATTAGTATTTTTCTTAGGACCTGAAGCTTCAGGCTCGGAATCAGTGTCGATGTTGTCCCATTTGGAGTAATCGATGCTCGCCTGCGATGGCGTTGATATGAATGGCGCAGGCGCAGGACTGATACTTCGACTAGGTACCGCAGCTTCTGGCTCAGAGTCGGTGTCAAGATTGTCCCATTTGGAGTAGTCGATAGGTCTCGTGGATGAGTTACTTCGTACTATGACCTGAGGGGATATTGACTCTGAGGGCGCAGATGCTTGATTAACATTTTTCTCAGGCCCCGAAACTTCAGGCTCGGAGTCAGTGTCGATATTATCCCATTTGGAGTAGTTAAGGGGCCATGAGAGTTTGCCCGCGAACTATATTTGAGGCGGAGTTGGATTGATACTGAGAGGTCCAGATAAGAGAAGAGGTAGGACTACTAAGCAGCAAAGCAGAAAATAGACCCTAGCAACTGCAGCAAATAGCCAATTACTTAAAGAATACAGGCAACTAGTGTTAGAATCGTAAGAGTTATGTTGTCGCCGCAGTTTGAGGATGTAACTCAACAAGGCAGACATCAGATGGCGCGGCGCCCCAAACATAACGCTTCCGTGCGGGGTTTAGCTTCATTTATGCAGCCATGCGGGCCGAACCACTTTGCTACGGGGTCCGTGTGGCTGAGTCGTTGTCAGCCACAATGAAGGTATTTGCATGGTGCGATTAATCGACACACAGAAGTTGAAGCCTGTCCTACTGTATAATAGCACATGGAAAACAAGCTTCGATTTATAAACTTATTGTGCTCTTATGGGCCGCTTTGCGAACCAACTACTTCACGGAACCCCACGTAAGACGGCCCTCGTAGCAATCGATCTTCTATATCTTTGCATTGTCCTAGGCACCGAGAAAAACACCCTACATGATTTTACAGTACGGAACCTTCACGAGGAGCTGCACGCAGCTGGCTTAGGATTGCCATACGTAAAGTGATCGGTTTAATGGGGATATATATTGAATTCTGGCTATCGTTCCGTAATCGGGTAGGCTAGTATCATGCAAAGGAAGTATATTGTTGTTGCTGTAGCTATCTACCCTGGGGAGCTTTTGTTCAATTTGGTTTTCAGGGCAAATAAAGCGTCACATAAGGGGCATTGAATACAGGGAGACTCTAGCGATTCTATATCGATAGCTAATAGATAGAGCTAGGAGCTAGCTTTCAAATTAAAAGGATGACGGATGACGCCAAAAGAGCTCTGCAGAGTTGTAGTACAAACTACCATCAAGATTCACGAAAAGAGTGCACTTCCCGCTCTTGCATGGAGTCAGGACTAGGCTTGATTGGGAGATTTCTATACGAACGTTGGACATCAAACGAATGGAACAGGTTGGCCGTGATACGCTAGATAATTAAGCAAAATCAAACTTAAAGCTGATAAGCCACAAAGTATGGGCTACTTACACCCCTTCAAATTAGATCGGTTCTTAATCATGCCCAATCAACTCCGGCTCTACCGATGTATCGGCTTGGCAACACTTAACTTCTCAAGACCGCCGACGTATCCTTGCCATCAACGGCCTATCCGGGAACAAGCCACCCTGCTTCATTAAATTCGGCTGCGGAACGCCATTCCTCTTCAACTCCTCTTCCACAACCTCAACCTCCAATTTCAGCAACAGCGCCGCTAATCCGCCCAAAACCTCATTCGTAGCAAAATGCCTCCCAGGACACAATGTCGTTCCGCCACCAAAAGGCCTTAGTGCTAGCATCCTCTGCTGCGTCTCCTTTGACTTTGGGCCAGAGATTGGTTCCGCATTCGTCTTCTTACTCTGTCTATTCTCACCGCTCATTGGATCCGTAACATAATTCTCCTCCGCCTCAGCAGCCTCATCTGCTCCCTCTTCCTCACTCTCCTTATCCCCGTCCAAGAAGCGCTCCGGCCAGAACAAACTCGGGTCCGACTCGGGATGTCCGGGAATTGCCCACGTCGCGTTGTCCATCTGCATGCTGCGCGACGACACTATGAGCATACTAGCCGCTTTCAACTTGTATCCGCCTAGCTCACAATCTTCGCGTACGATGCGTGGAGATGGAGATGCCGTGGCCCAGCGCAAAGCTTCGAGGTAGATGGATTTGAGCTTCGGCTGGTTCGTGAGGTGCCCCATATCGAATGAGGTGGGGCCTCTTTGGGATTTGATGATCTCGCTGCGGAGCTCCGGGAGTAGATGAGGGTTCAGTAGACATTGGTTCACGACCTGCATGGCGATTGGGACGGCGTTGGCTGTCAGCTGTATATGTTTTAGTAAGATCTACAGGTGAAGTTTTGTTCATCGAGTCTCGTGCGGACTACTCACTCCCCACATGAACGCCATCAAATCTCCTGTTCGGCCACCAGTACTGATTCCGGACTCAGTGAGGTACTTAGTTCGTGCGCGAGTGAATCTCAGACCCCAATATGGGTCCCAGTCAGGGTCATTTTCGATCTTGCCTTCCGCCTCTGCCCTCAGCGCCTCCTGTTCCCACAATGCGAACATCTTTTTCGCTTCGTCTCGAAGAGCATAAGCTTTCGGAGCCATGAGACGTGGTATCTTGGTCATGATCTTCTGGAAATGCTGATCAAAGCCCCACAACCACGTCTCAACATCTGGCCAGATCGAATAAATATGTGAGCCATAGAGTCCTATGATCGATGCATGGGTCCAAGTGTCTTTGACAAAGTTGCATAGGTCCAGAGTTTGCCATTCATAGCTACTGTCCTTGTCAGGTGGGAATCTCTTGTCTATATCCTCGCACAGTATCTGAATGAAGAGGTTGGTCAACGTCTCTAGCGAGTCGCCCGTGAGGTGAAGAGTGGACAGGGAATGAAGGTCATTGAGAACACGCCGTCCGTCATCTTTGATTTTGGGGTTCTCCTTGACGGTTTGAGCACCTATTCCTATAATCTCCAGATCTTTCTCTGAACCCCCGACGGCGCCAAACACCATCAAGTTGAAAGGGTGGAAGATAAAGACCTTGGACCTGCGGTAGATTTGGCTTGTTAATTTGGCATCAAAGATTAGATATAGATGTCGCCCCGCGATCTGTACGGTGACTGCTGCACTTGTGGGGAACAATGATCTTGTCAGAGGTTAACGCCCATGCCTTCAACTCGTTCCTTTGCGAACTACCGTGGGGCTAAGCTCACCTGGCCCATGCTGTAAAGCCGTTGATATCATTCATGAAAGCAAGTCCATGACCCAGCCATGGAATGCGATATGGTACCAAGGGGGGCTCGCCGCTAGCTAGTTTGGTTGAGGATGCTATCCACCACCATACCGCCAACACAGGAAGCGCCAACAACAGCCAGGTAGTTGCTAAAGGTAAGAATTGCGGCAGCGGCACAATTGTATGTGAGTCAGTAGAGTTCATGTTTACAATCAAAAGTTCAAGATTGCCTTAGAGAGCCTGAGCTTGCGTATCAACGATAAACTATCACAATGAGGTGAAGCGAACAAAATGTGGGCATTAAATGCCTATTACCTATCGGGAACCCTATTGGCTGGGGGCGGTGAGGGGGAAATTTTTTGGCGCTGTTACAGTACGACTCAGGTAAGTGCGGGCTTAGAGGCCCATCCTTATCTCTATCTGTATCCCTTATCCCCCTTACGCGTGCATAACCTCACTCACTCAAAGGGGCACGGTTTTCCAATGTGTTTCCAAGCCGTGATTTGTGCACCAAGGCCTTTTACACTTTGATCACTGCTCACCTGTTTGCGAATCAAATTACGTGTTGCACATTTGTCAAGACCTGTCTACCCTATGCCTCTCCATTGGCTCGCTTCCTTAACAAGTCGCAATCGCGCATTAACAAATTCGAGATCTCGAGTAACCAAATTTAAGCCGAGTTAGGGCTATCACATGCAATTTTACTCCAAGCGAAAGAATTAGCTATATTCTCTACTCCATAATCCCCTTGCCCGCTCGCCGGGTCTAGTTGCCGTCGCACTTGGATCTTTGGTTAGATCTTTTCTATCACGTGCAGAGCAATACAGCTAGTGGCACTGCGACACGAGTCTATACTCAATCGGTATTTAGGACAGAAACGGGCCTCACGAGATACTGACGTATACAAATATTGGAAGTCGACACGGTATGACTTTCCAATTATCGCCAAAATGGCACAAACTCACCTTGTTACTCCTGCAGCTTTTACATCGTCTCGATGCATATTTAGTAGTGGCGGTGGTATCATTACGAAGAAATAGAACGGT
>Ga0335072_10015196_pt1 | contig 10930 bp, 9 predicted proteins | sample Lox_Sample_21_FD_206725 | JGI IMG/M metagenome (GOLD analysis project Ga0335072, IMG submission 206725) | Soil microbial communities from Loxahatchee National Wildlife Refuge, Florida, United States - Lox_Sample_2.1 | ecosystem: Environmental > Terrestrial > Soil > Wetlands | place: USA: Florida... | reverse complement strand
CCTGGAGGCCGCTCTCGCCGGTCGGCAAGGTCGGCGCGGGGGTCTGGGGCCTTGACGTCGAGCGCGTCGGGGCGGCGGGGGCGGCGCTGGCGGACGACCATCGCGGTGCTGCTCACGGCGGGCGCGCTTGGCGCATGCGCGGCCTCGGCGCCCGCCGCGTCGGCTGAAGAAGCCTGCTACCCCTACGGCGGCCAGTCCTGTGGCCTCAGCGGCCAGTACAGCGGTCACTGGGAAGTGGAACGCGTTAGCAAAGAGTCTTCGGAGACGATCACCCGCAAGCTGTCGTTGAGCTGGAGCGAGTACTTCGACGGTCAGTACTGGGAGCTGTCGAGCGATGGTGGAACGCTCTCGTGCTCAGCTGTGGCCGAATACCCCGAAGGGGCCTGCGCGGGTGTCGGAGGCACGGCTTCCAGTTGCGAAGGTACGCTGAGCCTCGCCTCGGGGGCGACCGCTGCATTTCGCCAGAGCCAGGTCGAAGGGTACGGCTGGGCCGGGGTCGGCGGGTTTGGCTGGATTCCCTACATCAGTCACATTCCGATCCTCGAAGGTGAAAGCCCCGAACGGTGGTACGTGTCGGTGGCGCCGCCGCTGGCCTCCACGCTGCTGCTATTGGCGCCGGACAAATACGAAGAATTCCTTACCAGCTCGGTAGCCGAAGCAGGCTCTCCGTGCGCCTCCAACGTCAACGAACGCCAACTCGACTCCAGTTGGGATGTCGTGGATGGGCCCTGGGTCAACCAGCTCTCTGGAGGTGAATGCCACTACGACGACAGTCCCGAAGTGGAGATCGACTGGGTTTCCTTTCCGCCCAACTCGAGCTACTCGGTGCCCGACGACTGCAGCGCGGAAGCGGTGTCCACGCACGAAAACTGGAGGGCGACGCTAACCCAGAATGTGAGCCTCTCCTCGGCGGGCTTGGTCTCCTCCACCTCATCCGGGCCCTCTCCGCCCCAGAGCAACCCGCCGCCGCCGGCGCAATACGGACCGGAGTTTCCGAAAGCCAAGGAAGAAGCGCTGGAAAGCCTGCGCGACCACGACATCCCCGCGTTGGAGCGCTACTGCGGTCCGGAGGCCGCGGGCCTGCTGAGTCTCACCAGCGGCGTTCTCACCGGCAACGCCGCGCTGTCGGTCGCCGGCGGACTGACGGCGAGCGCCCTCAGTCCGTTCTGCGGGCAGACAATCGTGCGGACCGTCAAGGACTACAAGACCCACGCTGACCCGCCGCTTGAAAGCGTCGATGTCATCGCCAGGCCTGCGGCCGCTGGCACGGTGAAGCTGCCGCCGTGCTCGCGCTACCACAGGACGGTGCGTCCGTTCTGCGAGCGGTTGCGGGCGGCCTACGAAAAGCTTGTCTCAGCCGCCACGCGGACGGCGTCGATCGCGACGGCTCTCGAAGAAACGATAAGCCGCGAGCACGCCGCCTACCTCACCGACGACGCTACAGCCATCGCCGCCCAGGACGCCGACCTGCGGACGCTGGCGGGAGAACTGGCGGGCGCACAGGAGGCCGACACGAGCGCCGGCGAGGAGGTGGCGAAGGCGCTGCGGGGAGGGCACCTGAGGTTTGAGATGTCAAAGAAGCAGTCTCAGAAGGCGATCGCCAAGATGGAACACGCGCTCGCGAAGAACGGCATCGGCGCGAGCGAGCTGAAAGCACTCGACGCTCCCGCGCTGAAACCGGCGAAGACGAACCTGCTCGCCGATCTCGAACGTCTATAGGGACGAGGCGCCGATCACTCGCTCATTCTCCATCTCGATTGCCGGTCTGGCGCTCGCCGCGCTTGTGGCGATGACCCTTGCCGCCCGACCCGCCGTTGGCGCGGTCGTCGAAGCGAGCACGAGGGCCGCGCACGGGCCCGCGAGCGTCAAATGTCGCACCAGGGCGGGGGCTCACGTCAAGCATCCGAAGAAGTGCCCCGCCGGGCGCAGGCCCGGCGTCCACCGCCCCGCGGCACCGGCCAAACCGAAGCAGCCAGCCGCCACGCGCCCGACGACGAGCCCCTCGCCGGTGAACCTCACACCACCGGAGCGGGAAGACTTCGAAGGGATCAACCGGCTGCGCGCAAGGGTGGGCGTGGCGGCGGTCTCGACATCGGCGGTGCTGCAGGCGATCGCCGAAAAACGTGCGCGGGAGATGGCCGAAAAACAGGAAGCGTGGGCCGGTCACGACGTCTATCTAGACCTCAAGGCGGCCGGTATCTGCACTCGCTCCCAGCGCGAGGTCTCGGGCTCGGGAAACCTCTACGAGATGGGGTCGGGGCCCGGCGAAGGCAACGGCGAGGCGCTGGAAACGGAGATCTACGAAATCCAGACTGGGCCCAAGTTCACTGTGCTCGGTGACGCGGTGGTGACGAACGCGACAGGGACCTACGCCGTGGAGGACTTCGCGCAGCCCTGCTGAGAGTCCGCTCCGGGCTGCTTGGAGGTCTGCTCGGAGCTCGCTCCGCGCTACAGGTCCGATCGGACGGCGCTTGGCAAAGCGCCACCAACGGGCGCTATCATCGGGCGACATGGCAGTCGATACCGCGACGATAAGGGTCGCTCGCACCACCCGCGACCTGTTGGCCGAGCAGGCGCACGAGCGAGGCGTGTCGCTGGCTGCGCTGCTGGCGGAGATCGCGCGCGAACGGGAGCTGGAGGCGATCTTCGAGTCCGAGCGGCAGGCTCGCCTCGCCGACGCGCAGAACCCGGCTGTGCTGGAGGAGATGCGCCTGTGGGAGTCCACGCTGGAAGACGGCATCGACTTCGACGATGGCCTCAGCGTCTGAGCCCCGCCGTGGCGAGGTGTGGCTGACCGCTTTCGGCGCCGCGAGGCCGGGGGAGCTGGGCAAGCATCGCCCGGCGATTGTCGTCTCGGTCGATCGCGTGCTCGCCGGCTCGCCGGTCGAGCCGATCGTCGTGGTGCCGCTGTCAAGCTCAGTGCCCCCGTCCCAGCTGCGTCCCGAGATCCACTTCGCGGCAGGTCTCGATCGACCCAGCAGCGCGATTTGTGGAGCACTCCGTGGCGTCGCGCGCTCGCGCCTGCTGGAGCGCCTTGGCACGCTCGCGCCCGAGACTCTTGCGGAGGTCGAGCGAGCGCTCATATTGATCCTCGGTCTGAGGGGCGCATGAGGCTGGGTGAGCTGATCGGGGGCACCGGCGCGGCGCGGGGCGGTGGAGGTGGGGCGGGCGAGGACGTGGAGATCGCCGCCCTCGCCTACGACAGCCGTACGGTAACGCCGGGGAGCCTGTTCTTCTGCGTGCCGGGGTTCGAGGCGGACGGGCACGAGTTCGCCGCCCGGGCGGTGGAGCGGGGGGCCGTGGCGGTGGTGTGCGAGCGGGAGCTCGGCCTGGGGGTGGCGGAGATCGCGGTGGCCTCGGTGCGCGCGGCGGTGGGGCCGCTGGCGGCGCGCTTCTACGGCGATCCGAGCGCGGGGTTGCGGGTGGTGGGGGTGACGGGGACCAACGGCAAGACCACCACGGCCTTTCTCGTGCGGGCGCTGCTGGAGGCCACGGGCGAGCAGACGGGCCTGCTGGGCACTGTGAAGTCGGTGATCGGCGGGCGCGAGCGGGAGGTGCAACACACCACCGCCGAGGCGATCGACCTGCAGGCGGACCTGCGGGCGATGCTCGACGGCGGCGATCGGGCGTGCGCGATGGAGGTCTCCTCGCACGCGCTCGAGCTCGGCCGGGTGGCGGGAGTGCGGTTCGCGGCGGCGATCTTCACCAACCTCACTCAGGACCACCTCGACTTCCACCCCACGATGGAGCACTACTTCGCCGCCAAGCGGCTGTTGTTCGCTCCCGCGGGGGAGGGCCCGGCGCCGGCTGTGAGCGTGATCAACGTCGACGATCCCTACGGCCGGCGGCTGGCGGGCGAGATCGAGGGGGCGCTCACGTTCTCGCTGGAGGAGACCGACGCGGACTACCGCGCCAGCCGGCTGCGCTGCGGCGCGCGGGAGTGCGCCTTCGAGCTGCACACGCCGGTGGCAGCCGGGGAGGCGCGGCTGGGGCTGCCGGGGCGCTTCAACGTGGCCAACGCGCTGGGGGCGCTCGCGGCGGCGCACGCGCTCGGCGGCGACCTGGACGTGCTCGTGAGCGCGCTGGAGCGGGGGGTGCGGGTGCCCGGCCGCTTCGAGCCGGTGGACGCCGGCCAGGACTTCGCGGTGCTGGTGGACTACGCCCACACGCCCGACTCGCTGCAGAACGTGCTCGAAGCCGCGCGGGACATCGCGGCGGGCCGGCTCATCTGCGTGTTCGGCGCCGGCGGCGACCGCGATCGCGGCAAGCGGCCGCTGATGGGGGAGATCGCGGGCAGGCTCGCGGACCTGACGATCGTGACGAGCGACAACCCCCGCTCGGAGGAGCCGGCGGCGATCGTGGCGGAGATCGTGGCGGGGGTGGCGGGCGGCGATGGCGGCTCGGTGGAGGTCGAGGTCGACAGGCGCGCGGCGATCGCGGCGGCGATCGAGCTCGCGCGGCCGGGCGACGTGGTGCTGATCGCGGGCAAGGGCCACGAGCAGGGCCAGGAGCTGGCGGGCGGGCACAGGATCGCCTTCGACGACGCTGCCGTGGCGCGAGAGGAGCTGGCGCGGCGCGGCGGATCGCCAGCGGCGGGAGAGCGGCCCACGACGCCGGCGCGGGCGGGCGGCGGCAGTCGCGGATGAGGGATTGGGAGGCGCAGAGGATCGCGCGGGGGGCGGGCGCGGAGGCCATCGCAATAGCCGCGCCTGGGGACCTCGCGGGACCGGCGAGCGTGAGCGTGGACTCGCGGGCGATCGTGCCGGGGGCGCTGTTCGTGGGTCTGCGGGGCGAGCGGGTGGACGGCGGGGAGTTCGCCTCCAGTGCGCTCGCGCAGGGTGCCTGGGGGGTGCTGGTGGCGCCCGAGCACGCGGGTGCGGCGGCGGCGCTGGAGACGGGCGTGGTGCTCGCCCACCCCGACCCGCTGGTGGGCCTGCAGTCGCTGGCGCGGGCATGGCTCGCGCGGCTGCGGGCGGACGGGGCGCGGGTGGTGGCGATCACGGGCTCCACCGGCAAGACCTCGACCAAGGACATCCTCACGGCGCTGCTGAGCAAGCAGGTGGCGACGGCGTCCAGCCCCGCCAACCACAACACCGAGATCGGCCTGCCGCTGGCGATCCTCGGAGCGCCGGCGGGGACGCGGGCGCTGGTGCTCGAGATGGCGATGCGCGGCGCGGGTCAGATCGCGGAGCTGACGGCGATCGCCGAGCCCGAGGTGGGGGTGATCGTCAACGTGGGCCCCGTGCACCTGGAGCTGCTCGGCACGGTGGAGGCGGTGGCGGCGGCCAAGGCTGAGCTGCTGGCGGGCCTCGCACCCGGGGCGAGCGCGGTTGTGCCGGCCGGCGAGCCGCTGCTGGCGCCCTACCTGCGGGCGGACCTGCGCACGCTCAGCTTCGGTGCCGGCGGGGACTTCGAGCTCGTGCAGGGAGGCGAGGCGGGAGAGGCGAGGGCCGCCGCGGCGCAGGTGACGATCGCCGACCGCACGAGCGGCGAGCGGATCGCGCTGAAGCCGTCGTTCGAGCAGGCGCACAACCTCAACAACCTGCTCGCGGCGGTGGCGGCGGCGCGGGCGCTCGGGATTACGCCCGACGGCGAGGTTAACGTGCGCTTCTCGGCGCTGCGCGGCGAGCGCTTGCGGCTGCCGGAAGGAATCGTGTTGATCGACGACTGTTACAACGCCAACCCGATGTCGATGCGCGCGGCGCTCGACGAGCTCGCGCGGAGCGCCACGGGCCGGCGGGTGGCGGTGCTCGGGGACATGCTCGAGCTCGGCCCCCGCGAGCGGGAGCTGCATGAGGAGATCGGCGCCTACGCGGCGCGGAGAGGGGTGCAGCGGCTCGTGACGGTGGGGCCACTGGCGGCGGCGATGGCCGCGGCGTTCACGGCGGCGAGCAACGGTGCGGCGGGTCGGCAGACGCGCGCGACGGCGGACGCGAGGGAGGCGGCGGCGGTGCTGAAGGAGCTGCTGGCGCCGGGGGACACCGTGCTCGTGAAGGGCTCGCGGGGCGTGGGCCTGGAGCGGGTGGGCGCGGCGCTCGCGGGCAGGAGCTGAATGGGCCGGATACTCATCGGGGGCACGGCGGCGCTGCTGATCTGCATCTTCCTCAGCCCCAAGTTCATCGAGTTCCTGCGCCGGCGGGAGTTCGGGCAGCAGATCCGGGAGGACGGGCCGGAGGGGCACCACGTCAAGGCGGGCACGCCCACGATGGGGGGGATCATCGTGTTCATCGCGGTGTCGGTGCCGTTCCTGATCCTGACGAACTTCGAATGGCGCTCGCTGGGGGTGTTCGGGGCGATGATCGCGTGCGCGCTGCTGGGGTTCGCGGACGACTACACGAAGCTCGTCAAGCGTCGCTCGCTGGGGCTGCGGGCGCGGACGAAGCTCGCGGTGACGATCGCGATCTCGCTGGGGCTGTGGTTCGTGGCCAGCCACGAGGCCCATCTCGCGAGCGAGCTGCGGCTGCGGGTGGTGGACTACACGATCGACCTGGGGCCCTTCTATCCCGTGCTCATCTACCTGGTGCTGGCGGGCACCACGAGCGCGGTGAACCTCACCGACGGGCTCGACGGCCTCGCGGCGGGGTGCGCGGCGATCGTGCTGCTGTCCTACATCGCGATCGCGTTCGTGACCGAAGACTTCGACCTGGCGATGCTGGCCGGCTGTTTGGTGGGGGCGTGCATCGGCTTTCTGTGGTTCAACGCCTTCCCGGCGACGATCTTCATGGGCGACACCGGCTCGCTGGGGCTCGGGGGGGCGATCGCGGGGCTCGCGGTGATGACCCACACGGAGGTGCTGCTGATCCTGCTCGGTGGGATCTTCGTGATGGAGGCGCTGTCGGTGGCGATCCAGGTGTTCTCCTTCCAGACGATGCGACGAAGGGTGTTCCTGATGGCGCCCATCCACCACCACTTCGAGCTCAAGGGCTGGTCGGAGACGAAGATCATCCTGCGCTTCTGGATCATCGCGGCGATCTTCTGCGCGATCGGCTTCACGATCTATCACCAGAGCATTCGCTAGGGAAGCCGCGCGCGGGAGGCATCGTGGGGCGCACGTCGAAGCAGACACGGATGCCATCCGCGCGCGAGCGCCAGACACGGACGCCGGCCAAGCGCGCGGCCCGCGGGGGCGCGGCGGCGACGGCGCGGGGAGGGCAGACGCTCGAGCACCGGATCCTGATCACGGCGACGATGTGTTTGCTGGCGTTCGGGGCGGTGATGGTCTACAGCGCCACCTCGGCCACGGCGCTGCTGCAGGGAAGCGGCAACGGCACGGGATACCTGGTGAAGTTCGTCATCTACGGGGCGCTGGGGCTGGTGCTGATGCGGGTGTTGGCGCGGGACGGGATCGCGCGGATCCAGGGCCTCGTGGGGCCGTTGCTTGCGGTGTCGTTCGTGCTGGTGGCGGCGGTGCACGTGCCGCACCTGGGGGTGTCGGTCAACGGCGCGCGGCGGTGGCTGGGGCCGGGATCGCTGCAGTTCCAGCCCTCGGAGCTGCTGAAGCTGGCGCTGGTGCTGTACGGGGCGACGCTGCTGGCGGTGCGACCGTCGCGGGTGCGGGACCTGCGGGAGCTCGCGCGGCCGCTGCTGGCGGTGGTGGGAGGAGCGTGCCTGCTGGTGGTCACGGAGCCAGACCTGGGGACGGCGATGACGATCGCGTTCACCACGGCGGCGCTGCTGGTGGCGGCGGGGATCCCGCTGCGGAACCTGGCGATCGTGGCGGGCACGGCGCTCGGGCTGGTGCTGCTTTACGCGCTCGCGCGGCCCTACGCGCGGGCGCGGCTGACGTCGTTCGTGGACCCCTGGGCGCACGCCTCCGGCAGCGGCTTTCAGGCGGTGCAGGGTCAGATAGCGATCGGCTCGGGGGGACTGTTCGGGGTGGGGCCGGGGCAGTCGGTGCAGAAGATCTTCTACCTGCCGGAGGCCTCCACGGACTTCATCCTCGCGGTGATCGCGGAGGAGCTGGGAGTGGTGGGGGTGTGTGCGCTGCTGTTCCTGTACGGGCTGATCGCCTACGCGGGCCTGCGGGTGGCGAAGGCGGCGCGGAGCCTGCACAGCGCGCTGATCGCGGTGGGGCTCACCTCGCTGATCGTCTCGCAGGCGCTGCTGAACGTGTTCGCGGTGCTGGGCCTGGCGCCGCTCACGGGTGTGCCGCTGCCGCTCGTGTCCTACGGGTCGAGCAGCATGGTGATGACGCTGGCGGCGATGGGCCTGCTGCTGAACGTGGCGGCTGGAGGCACGGCGCACGTGCGGGCGGTGCCCGGGCGGGGCCGGGCGACGGCGAGCGCGCGAAAAGCGCCAGGATGGGGCCGTGAGCGAGACGAGGATCGTGATCGCGGCGGGCGGCACGGCGGGGCACGTCGCGCCGGCGCTGGCGGTGGCCGGCGCGCTGCGGGCTGAGGGAGCGGAGGTCTCCTTCGTCGGCGGCACGCGGGCGGAGGCCCAGCTGGTGCCGGCGGCGGGATATCCGCTGCGAACGCTCTCCGTGGAAGGGCTCAGCCGCAGCAACCCGCTGCGGGCGGCGCGGGCGCTCGCCCGAGCGGCGGTGGCGCTGCCCAGAGCGCGAGACATCCTGCGGGAGCTGGCGCCGGCGGCGGTGTTGGGCGGCGGGGGCTATGTGTCGGGACCGGTTGGCCTGGCGGCGGTGAGCCTGGGGATCCCGCTGGTGGTCACGGAGGCGGACAGCCATCTGGGCCTCGCCAACCGGCTGCTCGCGAGACGGGCGCGACGGGTGTGCCTGGCGTTCCCGATCGCCGGCCGGGAGGGTCCGCGCTATCGGGTGACGGGCCGGCCGATCCCGTTCGCGGACGCCGAGCGGGAGAGCGCGCGGGAGCATCTCGGGCTGGAGCCGGAGGAGCGGTGCGTGCTCGTGTTCGGAGGCTCGCTGGGTGCGCGTTCGATCAACCTGGCGGCGGTGGAAGGGCTCGAGGGCCTCGTCGAGGAGTCCCGGGAGGGATCCAAGGGCGAATCGCCGGTGCGGGTGCTGCACGTGGCGGGACGGCGGGACTATGGGGAGCTAGCGGCACGGGAGCTGCCGGCGGGATATGACCTGCGGGAGTACCTCGAGCTGGAGGAGTTCGCGCGGGCGCTGGCGGCTGCGGACCTGGCGGTGGCGCGGGCGGGTGGCTCGGTGTTCGAGCTGGCCGCCTATGGGGTGCCGGCGATCCTGGTTCCCTACCCGCATGCGTCGGCGGACCATCAGAGCGTGAACGCCCGCTGGATGGCGGATGGCGGGGCGGCGGTGGTGGTGCAGGACAGGGATCTCTCTGGGCGGCGCCTGCGCGAGGAGGTGCTGGCACTGCTCGATGACCGGCGGCGCATGGCGGACATGGAAAGCGCGGCGCGGGCGCTGGCGCGCCCTGAGGCGGCGAGGGACGTGGCGGGCGAGGTGCTGCGGGCGGCGCGGGCGGCGGGGCGATGAGCGGCGGCGCGGGTCCGTGGAGCGGGCGCCAGATGCACTTCGTGGGTGTGGCGGGTGCGGGCATGAGCGCCTACGCGCGGGCGGCTCACGCGCTGGGGGCGCAGGTGAGCGGCTCGGACCGGGCGAGCTCCCCGTACTCGGAGCGGCTGGCGGCGGACGGTGTGCTCACGGCGGCGATCGGGGAGCACGAGGCGAGCAACGTGCCGGTGGGGGAGGAGGTCGAGGTGGTGCACTCGAGCGCGGTGGCCGCCGATAACCCCGAGCGGGTGGCGGCGCGGGAGCGTGGCCTCGTGGAGCGCTCGCGGGGGGAGCTGCTGGGAGAGCTGAGCGGTCTGCGGCGGACGATCGCGATTGGGGGAACGCACGGCAAGACGACCACCTCGGCGATGGCGGTGCACGCGCTGCGGGAGGCGGGCCTGCGGCCGGACTGGCTGATCGGCGGCTCGATTGGGCCGGGGGAGGCGAACGGGAGCTGGCGGGAAGAGGGGGAGTGGCTGGTGGTGGAGGCGGACGAGTCGGATCGGTCGATGCTTCAGCTGAGCTTCGAGATCGGGGTGGTCACGAACGTGGAGCTCGACCACCACGCCACCTTCGCCACCCTCGGGGAGCTGTGGGAGGCGTTTCGCGAGTTCCTGGCGCGGGCGAAGCGGGGGATCGTGATCTGGGACCGTCCCGAGCTGCTCGCGCTGGCGCCCGCGGGGGGGGAGGTGGAGGTGGTGGCATTCGACGTCTGCGAGCCGGTGCTGGCCGGCGGAGGCGTGCGCTTCGGCTGGCGGGGGCACGATGTGGCGCTGCGGGTGCCCGGAGAGCACAACGCGCGCGACGGGTTGGCGGCGCTGGAGGGGGCACGGCTGGCGGGCGCGGATGAGGCGCTGGCGGTGGCGGGCCTCGCGGGCTTTCGGGGCGCTGGGCGGCGCTTTCAGCTGCTGGGAGAGAGCGGGGGAGGTGCGCGGGTGTACGACGACTACGCCCACCATCCCACGGAGGTGGCGGCCACGCTGGCGGCGGCGCGGACGCTGGCGCACGAGCGGCTGGTGGCGGTGTTCCAGCCCCACCTCTACTCGCGCACGGCGATGTTCGCGCGTGACTTCGGGCGGGCGCTCGGGGAGGGAGCGGACGTTGTGGCCGTGCTCGACGTGTATGGGGCGCGGGAGCGGGCCGCGGACCATCCGGGGGTGAGCGGCCTGCTGGTGGCGCAGGCGGCGGCGGACGCGGGCGGGGGCCGGCCGGTGTACTGGCTGCGCACGCTCGCCGACGCCGAGCCGGTGCTCGGCGGGCTGCTTCGGGAGGGGGACCTGTGCGTTGTGATGGGCGCTGGGGACGTGGATCGGCTGGCGCACGGTCTGGTGGAGCGGTGAGCGGCCCGCGGCCCTCACCACGGGCGGCAGGGGCGCCGCGGTCCGTCCCGCCGGTGGCGGTCGAGGAGGGCTTCCCGCTTGCGCGGCTGACCACCGTGCGGACGGGGGGGCCGGCGGAGCTCTTCGCACGGGTGGGCAGCGTGGGGGAGCTCAC
>Ga0335072_10015195_pt1 | contig 10930 bp, 8 predicted proteins | sample Lox_Sample_21_FD_206725 | JGI IMG/M metagenome (GOLD analysis project Ga0335072, IMG submission 206725) | Soil microbial communities from Loxahatchee National Wildlife Refuge, Florida, United States - Lox_Sample_2.1 | ecosystem: Environmental > Terrestrial > Soil > Wetlands | place: USA: Florida... | reverse complement strand
CGTCATCCAGTCGGTGCTCGGCAAGCCGCTGACCATCTACGGCAACGGCACCCAGACCCGCGGCATCATCGAGATCCGGGACACGGTCCGGTGCATCCAGCTGGCCTGTGAAAACCCGGCCGACAAGGGCGAGTTCCGGGTGTTCAACCAGATCACCGAGTTCATGTCGCTGCGCCAGATCGCGGACACGATCGTGGCCGCGAGCCCGGACACGGTCCACGTCGAGCACGTCGACAACCCCCGCGTGGAGCTGGAGAACCACCACTACAACGTGGTGCACACCGGGCTGGTTGGGCTCGGGCTCGAGCCGCACCTGCTGTCAGACACGCTGATCGAGTCGCTGTTCGAGATCACCAAACGGTACGCGCACCGGGTCCGCACCGAGGCCATGCTGCCGACGATCGAGTGGCGTAAGCCCTCCAGCGTCATCGGCAACTGACGCGACCTGCCCCGGTTTGCCCGGCGAGAGCCTGGCAAACCGGGGCATTTGCATTTGTCACCTGTGCGCCGATCCCGGCCGGTAGCTGAAGTACCCGAGCCGGTCGCCGGTCCGCGGGCGGAAGACCGCGTCATCTACGTACGAAGGCGGGTCGGACCCGGACAGTTTCACGTTGAGGTAGTCCTGGTCGATGTTCATCGGGTCCCCGCCGTAGGATTGCCCGACGTTTCCGGCGAACTGATGCACGCGGTGGTGGTTAGCCCAATCCTTGGCCTTGAGTACCGGGTCCGCGGTGTTTTCCGCTCCGTTCCACAAGGCGTCGAAAATGACATTGGGCTGCGCGTACCGGCGGGTCGAGTAGGCTCGCGCGAGCGAGGCGACCGCCGCGGATGAACTGCTGTAAACCCCCGAAGAATACCCAAGGGCGCGAATTCTCGACGTCCATGACGACAGGAAGCGCATGGCTTTCCCGTTCTCCCCGGGCGAGTAGGCCTCCATGTCGTAGTAGAGCGGAGTACCTGCTCCGAAGCCGAGCCGCTCGGCCCGCGTGACCGCGTCGTTGGCCGCGGCGCGGCCCTGGTGGCCGGGATGGACGCCAAGCTCGCCGAACTCGGCCTGCGGGCCAACGTACATGGGCATGAAGTGCCAGCCCGCCGCGGCCTCGGTCGTGAGCCACTTGCGGGTCAGGTTGGGCTGGGCGCAGGCCTCGTCCGAGCCCCCGATATAGACGCCGACCGCCCGGTACGGTGACGCCCGGCGCCAGGCCTTCATGTACGCGGCACTCGGTGCGGTGCAGGCGTCGAAGCCGAGACCTTTGTAGTTCGCGACCTTCTCCGGCAGCGACGTCGCCGCGGCCGTCTTGGCCTGCAGCGTCAGCGAGGTGAGCACCATGGAGAAGGGCGCCGACGGGACGGGCGCGGGCCCGCCCGGCTTGGCCGCGGCCATCGTGGCAGCGGCAGCCGGGTTGGGCGCAGAGACCACCGGAGCGGGCAGCGAAGCGCTGGCCAGGATCCGGTCGACCTGGCCCGGGTCGGTATCGAACGTGGCGGTGACCTCGATCCCCGGCGCAGTCACGGTGATCTGCCTGGCCACCGGGTCCTCAACCGAGGCCCGGGTCGGTGATGCCGGCCCGGGCTGGATGAGAATTGCCTCAGTCGTTCCCACCAGCAAGCTCGGGCACGACTGGTTGCTGGCCGGGTCCCCCAGGTAGACCGCGTGCATGTTGAAGCGCACGCAGGTCTGCGCGGAGCCCCCCAGGTCGATCACGGGCCAGGAGCGGGGTACCTCGAACGAGTATCCCCGGTACGACACCAGCTTGACGGTGGCCTGAGCGCTGGACAAGGCGTGGCCCGCCGCTAACGGTGCGGCCAGGGCGGCAACGGCCGCGGCCGCGGCCAGCGAGCGCCATGGCCGGGTCAGGCCAGGCAGTTGGTGTTTGAGCATGCTGCGATGTTCCCCCCCGGTCGGTCGCCCCTGTCCCCCCGGACAGGACATCCGGCACGGCCATAGCCGACTGCGGCAATCGCCACTTCAGCCGTTACCGAAAGGAAGCGCCGCAAGCCACGGAAAGATGCCCGAACGCGTATCCACGCTCCTGGCTGCTATTCCGGAATGGCTTAGCCCCCTAGCGCTCCGGAAGGCACGCTACTGGCTGCCCGGGCCATTACCATCGCGACCCGCCGGCCAGCCGCGAATTCTTCCCGGCCGGTGAATCGGGGGGCTACAGGACGGCGGCGGCTCAGGACGGCGGCGCAAAGCCGGGCATCGGGAATCCGGCCAGCAGCTCGCGGACTTCACCGGCGATCCGCTCGATGACCGGGTCGTCGTCCTTGGCCGCGGCCGTGATCGCCTCGTCCATCCACGCGGCGATCTGTGTCATGTGAGACTCGCCCAGTCCCCTGGTGGTGATGGCCGGCGTGCCGATCCGGATCCCCGACGGGTCGAACGGCCGGCGCGGGTCGAACGGCACGGTGTTGTAGTTCACCTCGATGCCCGCCCGGTCCAGGGCCTTGGCCGCGGGCTTCCCGGCGATGCCCTGCGGCGTCAGGTCGATCAGGATCAGGTGGTTGTCGGTGCCGCCGGACACCAGGGCGTAGCCCCGGTCGAGCAGCGCCGCCGCCAGAGCCTGGCCGTTGGCCACCACCTGATGGGCGTAGCTGGAGAACGCAGGCTGCGCGGCCTCCCGCAAGGCCACGGCAATGGCCGCGGTGGTGTGGTTGTGCGGGCCACCCTGCAGGCCCGGGAAGACCGCCTTGTCCACCGCGGACGCGTGCTCGGCGGTCGTCATGATCATCGCGCCCCGGGGTCCGCGCAGGGTCTTGTGCGTCGTGGTGGTGATCACCCCGGCGTGGCCGACCGGGCTGGGGTGCGCGCCGCCTGCCACCAGGCCCGCGATGTGCGCGATGTCGGCCACCAGCACCGCCCCCACCTCGGCCGCGATCTCGGCGAAGGCCGGGAAGTCGATCGTGCGCGGGATCGCCGTACCACCGCAGAAGATCAGCTTGGGCCGCTCGGCCAGCGCTAGCTCGCGTACCTGATCCAGGTCGACCCGGCCGGTGTCGGCGCGGACACCGTACTGGACCGACCGGAACCATTTGCCGGTCGCCGACACCGGCCAGCCGTGGGTGAGATGCCCGCCCATTGGCAGCGCCATTCCCATCACGGTCTCGCCGGGCGCCAGGAACGCGAGATAGACGGCGAGGTTAGCGGGTGACCCCGAGTACGGCTGGACGTTGGCGTGGTCGATCCCGAACAGTGCCTCCGCCCGCCGCGCCGCCAGGGTCTCGATCGGGTCGATGAATTGCTGGCCCTCGTAGTAGCGGCGGCCCGGGTAGCCCTCCGAGTACTTGTTGGTCAGCACGGTGCCCGCCGCCTCGAGCACCGCAACGGAGACGTAGTTTTCCGACGGGATCAGCCGGATCTTCTCGAACTGGCGTCGCGCCTCGGAGTTGATTAGCGCCGCTATCTCCGGGTCTTCGTCGGCGACATGCGGTACAGGCGGCTGATGCATGAGTGTCCTCCTCGGGCACGTCTGCGTACCGGCGCCGGCCCGGCGTGCCTCGCGCCGCTGCCTTCATCATGCCGAACGTGACTGCGCGCGTACATCCCGCGGGCCTCGGGGCGCGATCCTGTTCTCCCAGCTCATCCGGTGCCGCCGATCGCGATGAGAGTCACCGCGGCGGCCGCCAGGGTCAGCCCGGCCAGCCGGACGGCGGTGAGCCGTTCGCCGAGGAGCACGCGGGCGAGCATGATGGTGACGGCCGGATAGAGCGAGCTGATCACGGCGGCTATCGCGAGCAGGCCCCGATGCGTGGCCACGAAGTAGAGGATCGTGGCTGGCGCGCCGATCAGCCCGGCTGCTGCGGCCAGCCAGCCGCCGCGGGTGCCGGGTGGCCGCAGATCGCCGGTGAAGGCGGCGGCACAGGCGACCGTCGCCAGCGCCGTGGCCTGGCCGCAGAACACTGGCCAGAGTCCGCTGCCGGAACCGGCCCGGTTCAGGCCGATGAACAGCAGCGCGAAACAGGCTCCAGCGATGAGCCCGTAACTCACGCCGGCCGGCAGCCGCCCCCGCAGCCGCCCCCCGGCCGGACCGGCCGGACGACCGCGTGGCCCGGCCGGCGCGCCTTCCTGCTGATGCTCGCCCGAGCGCCCGCTCGCGGACACGCCCACGATGGCCGGCAGCGCGAGCACGATCCCGATCAGGGCGAAAGCCGTCGGCCGCTCTCCCAGCAGCAGTCCGGCCAGTACCGAGAACCCCGCCGCCCCGACGGCGCTGAGCGGCCCGGAGACGCTGAACGCCGCGTGCCGGAAACCGACGTAGAGGGCCAGCGCGCCGGACACGCCGGCCAGCCCGGCAACGCAGCCCCAGGCCACGGCCTGCAGGCTGGGCGGATCGCCGCCGATCACGGCCAGCGCAACTCCCACGACCGCCACGCTGACCGCCTCCGACATCAGCGTTACCCGGATCACGCTCGCGCGGCGTGTCGCCAGGCCGGCCGCGAAATCCGAGCCGCCGTAGCCAATCGCCGAGGCCAGCGCCAGCACGACGGCTAGCACGGCTGGCCACGCTGCCAGGCGCGGTCGACCGGGCACGGTGCCGTCGCTATGCACGCCTGCTCGTCGCAGAGCCTGCAGGTCCGGTTGGCCGACGCGCCCGCGTCGGTAAGCCGCTCGAGCATCAGCGACAGCGCCGCGTCCAGGTCCCGGCGTGCCCGTTCATCCAGCGGCGCGATCAGGGCCGCGAGCGCGCGATCGCGCTCGGCCAGGAACAGCCGCGCCTTCTCGGCCCCGGCCCCGGTCAGCTGGAGCGCCACCGCCCGCCCGCCGGGCTCCTGGCGGCTGAGCACCAGCCCCCGGCCCACCAGCGAGTCGATCAGCCGGGTCGCGCCCGGCTGGGACAGCCCGAGGCGCCGGCCGAGCTCGGTCACGCCGATCCCCGGGTCGCTGGCCAGGGTGACCAGGGCGGCGGCGGCGCTCAGCCCGGCGTCGGTGACCGACGCCGCCGCGGCCGTTATCGCCTCGGTCGCGGCTAGCGCGGCCGCGCCGAGCAGGTTGGCGAGCCGTTCATTTTCATGCATAACTCATGCATGATAGTAGACCGCGCTCCGATCGTGCCGGGGGCCGGGGATGCCGGTATCCGGCGGGCGAGGACCAGGCGTTCGGCCGCGGCCCACGTCGTCGTGGTCAGCAGGTAGAGGCCGGCCGCCAGCGGCACCACGGCGGCGATGACCACCGTGGTCAACGGGAGCACCCGCATCAGCCAGCCCATGGTCGCGCCAGACGGGCTGGACGGCGGCCACGCGGCCTTCCCGGCCTTCCCGGGCTTCCCGGGCCGCCCCGGCTGGCCCGGAACCGATGCCGCGGCCGGCAGCAGCCCGGCGGATTTCCGGCTGAGCCGCGCGGACAGCCATCCCACCACGGCCAGCAGCGCGAACAACCCGAGGAACACCGCGCCCTGGGCGCTGAACGGCCCGGGACCGCTCAGCCAGTGGCTGCCCAGCGGTGCGGTCAGCAGGTCGTGGCTGAGCAGGGCGTTCGGGTGGCCGCCGATGGTGCCCGACCGGAAGAGCCGGTACATCACGCTGAAGAACGGCAGCTGCAGCAGCGCCGGCAGGCATCCGGCGAACACCCCGGTGCCCTCACGCTGGTACAGCGCGGTGAGCTCGCGCTGCAGCCGGTCCGGCTGCCCGGCGTGGCGCTGGCGCAGAGCCTGAATCTGCGGGGCCAGCCGGGCCTGGCTGGCCTGGCCGCGGATGGCGTAGTAGCTGAGCGGCGCCAGCAGCAGCCGCACCGAGATGGTGAACAGGACAATGGCCGCGGCGGTGGCCAGGCCCAGGGGCATCGGGCCCAGCAGGTGGGCCAGGGCGAACACGAACTGATAGGCGGCGCCCACGGCGTCGTCGAAAAGGCTGAACATGACAGGACCCTCCAGCGGTTCAGGAAACGGATGACAGCTGGAGACGGCAGCACGAGCGAACCGCGCCCGGCATACGGGCAGACGGGCACCAAGCACCGGCGGCGGCGCGGAAGGCGGCTGGAGCAGGGCAAACCGGTGGAAGTAACCCTGGTGCAGTCAGGTGTGGCCCTTTCCCGCTTTCACACCGCGGCCGGCCCCGGAAACGAGGCGGAACGTCAGGCGGCCGCCGGGAACGCCGACGGCGCCCTGGGCCGGGTGCGGCCCGCTGCGTCGGGATTAAGCTGCCGCTGGAACGCCGCTGACCAGGACTTCTCGCGTAGCGTGGCGGCGCGGACCAGCGGGCGCGCGGTGACCGCCGCCGCGATCCTGGCGCCGTGCGCGAGGAAGGCGGCGAGCATGCCGGTCAGCGCGATCACGGCCACGGCCATCAGGCCGGACGCGGATGGGGTGGCGGCGACGTGGCCCACGGGCAGCCAGTAACCGATCAGCTGCGTCAGCGCGCTGACAAGCCAGGCAACCATCATGGCCTCCGTGGAGTCCCCCCGGTACACGGGGTTGGCGGCTCAAGTGTAAGCCGGCCACACCGGCCCGGCCACCCCGGTCCGGCGGCAGCGCATCGCCACCACATGTGACAGGCTGAAGGTGTGAAACTGGGCTTCCTGCGACCGCTGTACGACCAGATCGGCGACTACGTGTCCGTGTACCTGAACACGGACCGGTTCCAGGAAAAGGCGCTGGAGGCCATCGACGCCCGGTGGCGAGCGGCCCGGCAGGAACTGGTCGCGGCGGGGGCCAGCCCGGCGTCACTCGACGCGGTCGCGGCGGCGATCGGCACGGCCGGCCAGGCCGCCCGGGGCCAGGCGGTGTTCGCCCGGGACGGTGCCGTCACCTTCACCGGCGCCCTGGACGGGCCGCCGCGGCGGGAGATCGCCCGGCTGGCACCGCTGCCGCACGTCATGCCGCTGCTGGCCCAGCACCGTCCGCCGATTCCGCACCTGCGGGTGTCCGCCACCCGGGCCGGCGGCGAGATCGTCGCCATCGGCGGCAGCGGCGGCGAGTGGCGGGACTGGGTTGCCGGGCAGCAGTGGCCGATACACAAGACCTCGGTCGGGGGCTGGTCACAGGACCGGTACCAGCGCAGCGTCGAGGAGACCTGGAACGCGAACGCCAAGCAGCTGGCCACGGAGATGGTCGCGGTGGCCGGCCGGATCGGCGCCCAGCACGTCATCGTGGCCGGTGATGTCCGGGCCCGGTCGCTGGTGCTCGAGCACCTGCCCAAGCTGCTGCGCGAATCGGCGGCCGTGGTCGATGAGGAAGTGGACGCGGACAGCCCGGCCCTGGCCGAGGCGGCGGACCGGGCCGTCCACCAGCGCTTCGACGACTGGCGGACCCAGTCGGCTCACGGCCTGGGCGTGGCGGGACTGGCCGCCACCATGGCCGCGCTCCGCGATGGCCAGGTCTCCGACCTGTTCCTGGCCGACGATCCCACCTCCACGGCGACCGCGTGGATCGGCCCGGCCGGTCATGACCTCGCCGTCACTGAGCAAGATCTTCTTGAACGGGACGTCACGGCGCCGGTCACCGACCGCGCCGACGCCGCCATCGTGCGGGCCATCGCGAGTACCGACGCTGAGCTGCACTTCCTGCCCGAGGACCTGGTGGAAACCGGCGACCCGGCGGCGTGCGGCGGCATCGCCCGCCCGCGCGACGGGGTATGCGCCACGCTGCGGTTCTCGGAACGCGGCTGACCCGCCACGGGGCTAACCGTTCAAGATCAGGCATCTGGTGGCGGAAAGCGGCGAGTTGCCCTCCGTGGTTGTAGCTGCTGATCAGATAGCCGGTAATGTGCCCGGCGTCGTGCTCACGCGGACCCCACGGATCGGAGCGGCATGCGCATCGGGCAAATCGTCATCGATGTCGCGCCGTTGCGGGAAAGCCGTGATTTCCGCTGGCTGTACACCGGCCGTTTCGTCGCGTCGGCCGGGGACGTGGTGGCCACGACCGCGGCCAACTGGCAGGTCTACACGCTGACGCACTCGCCGCTGGCGGTCGGCCTGCTCAGCCTGACCTCCAGCGTCGGCATGCTGGTCAGCCTGCTGGCCGGAGGGGTGCTCGCGGATCGCCACGACCGGCGCACGCTGCTGCTGGTGACCGGCCTGCCCCAGGCCCTGCTGGCAGGCGCGCTCCTGGCCAACAGCCTGGCGCGCCATCCGGCGGTGTGGGCGATCTACGTGATCACGCTGGGCATCGGGCTGCTGGCCGGCATCGGGGCGCCCGCCTCGACGGCCGCCACGCCGGCGCTGGTCGGGCCGACCCGGCTGCCGGCCGCCGCCGCCTTGAACGGGATGGGCGGTCAGCTCGGCAACCTGGCCGGCCCGGCGCTGGCCGGCCTGCTGATCGCCGGGCCCGGCCTGGCCACGTGCTACGGCGTGGACGCGGCGTGCTTCGTGGTGTTCGCGGGCGCGCTGCTGTTCGTCCGGCCGCTGCCGCCCACGGTGCGCATTCAGCGGCCGGGCTTCCGGTCGCTGGCCGAGGGCTTCCGCTACGTGCGGCACGATCGCGTGCTCGGCGGGATGCTGCTGATCGACACCAGCGCGATGATCTTCGGGATGCCGGCCGGGCTGTTCCCGGCCCTGGCCAGCAGGCACTTTCACGGCGGCTCGGCCACGTTCGGCCTGCTGTCGGCCGCTCCTGGTGTCGGTGCGATGGCCGGCGCGGCCAGCAGCGGCTGGACCGGCCGGGTCAGGCGGCCCGGGCTGGTGGTCATCATGGCCGGGATGGTGTGGGGCGGCGCCATCCTGGGTTTCGGGCTGACCCACAGCCTGGCGGTCGCGCTGGTGTTCCTGGCGGTGGCGGGCGGGGGCGACATGATCTCCGAGATCCTGCGCAACGCGCTGCTCCAGATCTACGCCCCGGACCGGCTGCGGGGCCGGCTGAGCAGCCTCTACCTGGCCCAGGTCAACACCGCACCGGCCCTGGGCAACACCGAGGCCGGGATCGTGGCCCAGCTGTTCTCGCTGACCGCCTCGGTGGTCAGCGGCGGGCTGGCCTGCGTCGTCGGTGGCCTGGTGCTCGGCGCGCTGTTCCCGGCGCTGCGCCACGCCACCCTGGCCGGGCCCGGGGACGAGAACGTGACGGCACCCGTTGTGGAAGCGGCCGACTGACCCGGCTTTCAGTCGCCGGCTTCCACCAGACTGGCCCCGATCGAGCCAAGGTCGGTGGTGACCCCGACGGCCACACAGCTGCCGGCCGCCCCGCAGGACACCCCGTTGAGCACGTTGTTGCTCGCACCGGTTCTGTTCGGGGTGGACTGCAGGCCCCAGGACTTGCCGTTCCAGACCTCGGCCAGCGTCTCGTTGGTGATGTTCGGCTCGGTGAACCCTACCGACGTGCACGAACTCGCCGAGGTGCACCGCACGCCGAGCAGGCCGTTGTCCGTGGAACTCGCGGGATTGGGCGTGGTCTGCACCGCCCAGGCCGTCCCGTTCCACTTTTCGGCCACGGTCAGCTGCGCAAACGTGCTCGAGAAGTACCAGCCAACGGTCTCGCAGGAGTCCGCTGTGACGCAGGACACGCCTTTCAGGTCGAGGGAGCTTCCGCCCGCCGGGGTGGGCGTGGGCTGTGCCGTCCAGGTGCTCCCGTTCCAGGTCTCGGCGTTATCGCCGGATGAGTTGTAGCCGACCGCCGCGCAGAAGTCGGCCGACGTGCACGACACCGAGTAGAGGAAGCTGAAACCGGAGGCCGTGGCGGACTGAGCCGACCAGGAGGTGCCGTCCCACACGTTCGCGTCGCCGTTGCCGCTCACCGCCACGCAGAAGTCCGCGGACGGGCACGACACCGACGCGAGGTAGGAGGAGCCCGCGATGGTCTGCGCCGTCCACGAGGTGCCGTTCCACACCCAGGCGGCCGCGCCCGGGTTCGCGGAACTGTAGCCCACCGCCTCACAGAATTTCGCGGAGACGCACGAGACCCCGTCCATGTACGCGCGGGCCCCGGACGCTGCCTCGGCCGGGTCGGGCGTAGCCTGGATCTTCCAGGCGCTGCCGTTCCATCGTTCGGCCAGGCTGATGGCGTTGCCCGAGCTGTCCGTCGCGGTGCCCACCGCCTCACAGAATTTCGCCGAAGTACAGGACACCGCGTTAAGGGAATTGGCCACGGCCTCAGCGGGCCTGACCGGATGCTGGATCGTCCAGGAACTGCCGTTCCACCCCTCGGCCAGCGCCGCCGGCTGGGACTGGGCGGTCTGCACGTAGTTGCCCACGGCCGCGCACACGCCGGCGGCGCAGGACACCCCGTTGAGGCTGGTCTGGTACGCGCCGGCCGGGCTCGGGGCGGACTGCAGGGTCCACGCGGTCCCGTCCCACACCGCGGCCAGGGCGTAGTACGGGCCCGAGCCATTGCTGTAAGAGCCCACCGCCTCGCAGAACATCGCCGAGATGCAGGACACGGCGCTGAGGCCGGTGACGTACCCGGTGAGAGCCGGGACGGTCTGCGCGGTCCAGGTGGTGCCGTTCCAGACCGCGGCGGCGCTGCCGCTGACCGACTCGCAGAAATCCGCCGACGGGCACGACAGCGGGCCGAGGGTGACGCCCGCTGGAAGGGACTGCAGCTGCCACGACGTCCCATCCCAGGCGTCAGCGAACGGCGTGCTGCCGCCGCCCTCGGCCTCGCAGAACGTCGCCGAGGCGCACGACACCGAGCCCAGTATGGCGATCGTCGCACCGGCCGGGCTTGGGGCGGACTGGGGTGTCCACGCGGTTCCGTTCCATATCTCGGCGAACGGCGCCGCCGCGGCCGATGCGGTGGCTTCTGAGCCCACGGCCTCGCAGAACGTCGCCGATGTGCACGACACCTGGTGCAGCGTGGCCGACGTGGAGCCGGCTGGGGCCGGCACGGACTGCAGCGCCCACGAGGTCCCGTCCCACGTCTCGGCGAGAATGATCCCCGTTGTGCCGCTCTGGTAGCCGCCGACCGCCTCGCAGAAGTCCGCCGACGGGCACGACACCCCGGTCAGGTCCGGCTCAACCGCGGGGACGGTGTCACCCGGCGGGATGGGTATCGCATCCTTGTGCCAG
>Ga0335072_10015193_pt1 | contig 10932 bp, 9 predicted proteins | sample Lox_Sample_21_FD_206725 | JGI IMG/M metagenome (GOLD analysis project Ga0335072, IMG submission 206725) | Soil microbial communities from Loxahatchee National Wildlife Refuge, Florida, United States - Lox_Sample_2.1 | ecosystem: Environmental > Terrestrial > Soil > Wetlands | place: USA: Florida... | reverse complement strand
CCGCTTGTGCGCTGCGCACGCCGCCGGCCGTCCTCTTGTGCGCTGCGCACGCCGCCGGCCGTCCTCTTGTGCGCTGCGCACGCCGCCGGCCGTCCTCTTGTGCGCTGCGCACGCCGTTTTGTGGCGTTTGCCGCTATTCGCTGTCAGTGAATGTGCGTCTTCTGCTGCTATAGCAACAGAAGACGCACATCCATGAAGATCATCGGGCTGCAGCGGCGGCTAGCTGGCGACGGCACGCAGCAAGTCCAGCGCGTTCGTGCCGAGGATCTTGGCGGCCTCGTCGGCGCTCAGGCCGCGGTCGGCGAGCAATTGCGGAAGCGCCGCGAAATCGGCGTAGTTGCGCATAACCGGCCGGAAGTTCCCGTCCATGTCGGTTCCGATGGCGACGTGGTCGATGCCGACGAGATCGATCAGGCGCAAGACCTCGTCGGCGAAATCGCTGAGACTGCCGCTCGTGACGCCGGACGGCCAGGCTCCGATCAGCCCGCCACAGGCCGCGACGGCACGGGCATGCGCGGCGCTGAGCAGACGCGGGTGATGCCGGTCGGCGTGGTCGAGGTGACTGTGCGACACCATGATCGGATCATTTGACTGCGCGAGCACGTCGGCGGTCGTCTCGAATGTCGCGTGCGCGCAGTCGATGACGATGCCGAGCGCGTTGCATTCGGCCACGACGTCGCGCCCGAATCGGCTCAGCCCGCAGTGCGCCGGCTGCTCCGTCTGCACATCACCGATGCTATTTATCCGGTAATGGACAAGCGTGAGCGATGAGACCCCGGCCGCTCGTGCCTCGGCCAGCCGGCCGAGCCTGCCCTCGAGAAAGTCGCCGCCTTCGCAGCTGACGAGGACTGCGGTCCGTCCGTTTTGATGGGCATTATCGATATCGGCGGCGCTCACCGCGATTTCCCTGCCTGCTTCCGCGAGGAGCCGGGCGATCCCGTCAAGCTGGCGCTTGTGATCGTCGTACGCCTCGCCGGGGAGGAACGAGCGAGTGGCGCGAAGGCCCCGGTCAGGATCGGGCGATAGCACTCGTAGATCGGCCACCGTTGAGACCGTGACCGCGGTCATCCCGGCCTCCTGCGCCGCCGACAGCGCCGCGAGCAGATCGTGACTGCCAAGCTGGCTAGCCAGCGGATCGGCACTGTTCTGGTCAGTACTGGCCAGGTCAGCCAGGAAGCACCGGCCCGGATGAGCATGCAGGTCAAGCCACGGAGCCTGGGTCGCCATGGCTCCGACTATAGGCGGCGCCCTGGCGTCAGGACTTGCCCCGGGCCCTGGCTGCCAGGATGATCTGCGTCGCCAGATGCCTGCTGACGCCGAGCTTCGCTGCTATCTCGTCAGGCCTGAGACCTTGCTCGTTGTACAGCTTCGCTAGCCTCTCCTGCGACGGGGTCCAGGGCAGGCGTTGCGGCCGGACCTGGCGCGTCGCAGGAGTCCGCGGCTTGACGGGACGGCCTGGCTGAGGTTTGACCGCAGGCGGTGTGACCCTAGGCCCGGGCGCCGGAGCTAGCGGCCCGAAAAGGCCTCGCCGCTGATCGCGGTATTTGCCGCTGGCCAGGTCCTCGCGAGTCTGCTCGTCGAGGATGAGGTATTCGTCCGCCGCCTTGTTCATTCCTATCGCCACCATGGTCAGGCCCTTGGCGTTTTTCTCCTGACACTCCGGCGACATGCAGTAGTTGTACTTCTGTGCTCTTTCGGGATGTAGTTCAGTTCCGCACGTAACACACCGTGCCATAAATCATCTTTCGCCTCGAAAAAAAACTGACAGCCTTAAGAACGCGGTAACTGGATCCGCTGTTCCAGTTCCACGGCGGGAACGCCTGGCTAGCCGGGACTCCGTTCACGCACGTACGCGGCCAGGTGGTCGAGCTCGTCCGCGTAGACGTCGCGCATGGCCTTCGGCGCGAAGATGCGCTCCAGCAGTCCGCCAATCCCGCTCGCGCTGTCCCAGGTGGTACAGATCCTGACTGTGCATGACGCAGCGCCGTGCGGGATAACGGTGGTCGTGGTGACAAGGCTCGACGTGTCGTCGGACTCGGTCAGGACCCTGCCTGGTTCCGGCTCGGCGACAGTCATGTGGTACTGCCGGGTGTGACCACCAGCCGCGACCTTGAACTTGGTGACCGTACCCTCGCCGACGCCGCCCGATTCGACCTGATAGTCCAGGAACGCCAGCGGCAAGAAATGCGGGTGGTGACCCCGCATGTCCGCTATGTACTGGTACACCTCGTCCGCCGGTGCGGCTACGGTGCGCTCGGCGGTGACACTGATCGGCGCCATGACAGTTTCTGTACCACGGCAGCACCCGGACAAAGCCTGTGCCCGGGTGCGGAAACAGGGCGGCCGCCGCTGTCACCCGTATCGATAACGTGTTTGAATTCTCTCGTGTCCCAGAGTAAATCAGCGATCTGGTCGAGCATTCCTGCGGAGTGCCGGCTGCACCACCCGTGGCGGCCCGGCGCCGTCATCATCAGCTGGGAAGCGTGCGAGTGCGAGCCCGCCCAGCAGGCCCGCGGCGGCCACATCAAGGTTGCCTGCGCCGCTGTCGGCTGCACGGAAGTCTGGCTATCGCCGCGGCACCGGCCGATCGGCATTATCGGCCATCACCGGCCCGGCTACCGCTGAAGCCTCGGGTGCTTCGGGAGGCGCGCAGAGGGCGGCCTTCCCGGTCCGTGCAACGGGAAGGCCGCCATAATCGGGCCCGCGGGACCCGGGGGGTTGGTGCGTGCTCAGCGAGCAGCCGCGAACTGCTCGCTCTCGGTCGACCCGGCCAGTGCCGTGGTTGACGCATCCGGGCTGATCGCCGACGTCACCTGGTCGAAGTAGCCGGTGCCGACTTCGCGCTGATGCCGGGTCGCAGTGTAGCCCTCCGCCTCGGCGGCGAATTCGGCGTCCTGCAGTTCTACGTAGGCTGACATGCCCCGCTCGGCGTAACCGCGCGCCAGCGTGAACATGGACTCGTTCAGTGCGTGGAATCCGGCCAGCGTGATGAACTGGAACTTGTACCCCATTGCACCGAGTTCCCGCTGGAACCGGGCGATGGTGTCAGCGTCCAGGTGCGCGCGCCAGTTGAACGACGGCGAGCAGTTGTAGGCCAGCATCTGGTCCGGGTAGGTGCCCTTGATTGCCTCGGCAAACTTGCGGGCAATCGTCAGGTCCGGGGTCGAGGTTTCCATCCAGAGCAGTTCGGCGTGCGGCGCGTACGCAAGGCCCCGTGCGATGCAGGCCTCAAGGCCGTTGCGGACCCGGTAAAAGCCCTCAGCGGTGCGCTCGCCGGTGACGAAGCGCTTGTCCCGCTCATCGACGTCGCTCGTGATGAGCGTCGCCGCCTGCGCGTCCGTGCGGGCCACGATCAGCGACGGCACTCCGCAGACGTCGGCGGCCAGCCGCGCCGCGTTCAGCGTCTTGATGTGCTGGCCAGTCGGGATCAGCACCTTCCCGCCAAGGTGGCCGCACTTCTTCTCCGAGGCGAGTTGGTCCTCCCAGTGCACCCCGGCGGCTCCGGCCGCGATCATCGACTTCATCAGCTCAAAAGCATTCAGCACGCCGCCGAACCCGGCCTCTGCGTCAGCCACGATCGGCGCCAGCCAGTACGGAGCGCCGGCGTTCCGCGACTCGGCCCAGGTGATCTGGTCGGCGCGCAGCAGCGCGTTGTTAATCCGGCGCACCACGGCGGGAACGGAGTTAGCCGGGTAAAGGCTCTGGTCCGGATATGTCTGCCCGGCCAGGTTCGCGTCCGCGGCCACCTGCCAGCCGGATAGGTAGATCGCGCGCAGGCCGGCCTTCACCTGCTGTACGGCCTGGTTACCGGTGAGCGCGCCGAGAGCATTGACGTAGCCGTCCTCCTGGAGAAGCGACCACAACCGCTCGGCGCCGAGCCGCGCCAGCGTGTGCTCCTCCTGCACGGAGCCACGAAGCTTGATTACGTCCGTGGCGCTGTAGCTGCGCTCGATGCCAGACCAGCGAGAATCTGTCGCCCACTGACGGTGCAACGCTGCTGCCTGGCTGTCAATCTGGGTAGCTCCCGAGTGGCCGTTAGTTTGGTTCGGAACTGAGCCATCGATGGGGCCCTCGAGGCGACGATCGGTCACGGGCTTCCTCCTGGTGTGTCGTCCCCGGGTGAAGTAACGATGTTGTTAACAGCCTGCCTATCCAGGACACGCGATGGCTAGGACCAGACCGGCTGAAACTCGCGATGTTTTCAGCTAGAGTGAAGAAGTGAGAAACTTCACAGACGAAGAATCACCATCTTTGCCGGTAAGCGGCCTAGATCTTGATCTGTTCGGCCAGCGGCTACGGCACTTCAGGCGCTCGCGCGGCATGACGCTGGCCGAGCTGGGGGAGCGCGTCGGACGCGCACCGTCCGCGCTGTCGCTGCTGGAGAACGGCCGCCGCGAGCCGAAGCTGTCACTTATCGAGGCGCTCGCCGCCGCGCTGTCGGTGCCAGCCGACGAGCTGATGCGCAAGCAGCCGCCGAACCACCGGGCCCAGCTGGAGATCGCGCTGGCCGAGGCGCAGCGGGATCCGGTCCTCGCCGATCTCGGGCTGCCTCCGCTCCGGGTCGGCGCGAAGGTGCCGAACGACGTGCTTGAGCACGTGCTCGCGCTGCACGCCGAGCTGCGCAGGCAGCGCGCAAAGCCGACCGCGACGCCGGAGGAAGCCAGGGCCGCCAACGCCGACCTGCGGCTCATGATGGCCGAGCGGGGCAACTACTTCGCCGACATCGAAGCGGCGGCCGAAAAGGCACTGGCTCCCGTCGGCTACTCCGGCGGCGCGCTGTCGCAGGGCATGCTGCTGTCGGTAGTCAGCCATCACGGGTTCAGCGTCCGGTACGTGCAGGACCTGCCGCGCTCCGCCCGCTCGGTGACCGATCTGCGAAACCGGCGGATCTACCTGAAGCAGGAGCCGCTCGGGGTTCATACGCCACGGGCCGTGCTGCTGCAGACCCTCGGCCACTTCGTGCTCGGCCATTCCGCGCCGACAGACTTCGGTGAGTTCCTGCGGCAGCGGGTCGAGGCGAACTATTTCGCAGCGGCCGTGCTGGTACCCGAGGAAGCCGCGGCCAAGTTCCTGCAGGAGGCCAAGGACGCCAGGGACCTGTCGGTCGAGGACCTGCGGGACGTGTTCTCGGTGTCGTACGAGATGGCCGCGCACCGATTCACCAATCTCGCCACGCACCACCTCGGCATCCCGTGCCACTTCGTCAAGAACGACGAAGGCGGCATTATCTATAAGGCATACGAGAACGACGGCGTGGTCTTTCCCGCCGACGAAGCCGGCGCGATCGAGGGCCAGCGGATGTGCCGGCAGTGGTCCGGCCGCCAGGTGTTCATGGCTGCGGACAGGTTCAGCCCCTATTACCAGTACTCCGACACCTCGTCGGGCACCTACTGGTGTCAGGCACTCGTCGATTCAGGCCGGGAACGAGGCTTCGCCATCACCCTCGGCGCCCCGTACGAGCACAGCCGCTGGTTCCGCGGCCGGGACACCACGGTCCGGATGCGGTCGCGCTGCCCGGACCCGGATTGCTGCCAGCGCCCGCCCGCTGCACTCTCGGCGCGGTGGGACGGAATGGCGTGGCCGTCGGCACGGGCGCACTCGCACATCCTGCTCGCGCTGCCCTCCGGCAGCTTCCCCGGCGTAGACGAGACCGACGTATTCGAGTTCCTGGACCGGCACGCCACGGGGTAACGAGCAGTTCACCGGTGGCTGCAACCGTGCGTTCCCGCCCTGGTAGCGGTCAGCCGAACTGGGCAGGACGCTTCTCCCGCAGCGATGCCAGCCCTTCTTTGATGTCCTCGCCCATGAAGGTGAGCATCTCGTAGGCAGCTGACTGATCGAAGATCGGTCCGGCGTCGCGCACCCAGCCGTTCAGCGCCCGCTTCGTGAGCCGGATGGCAAGCTGCGGCCCGGCCGCGAGCTGGTTCGCTATCCGCATGGCCTCGGGCAGGACTTCGCCCGCGGGCAGCGCTTTGGACACCAGGCCGATCCGCTCCGCCTCGTCGCCGGACACCATCTCCCCGGTCAGCAGGTAGTACTTGGCCTTAGCCAGCCCGCACAGTAGCGGCCAGATGATGGCCGCATGATCACCAGCGGCCACGCCGAGCCGCACATGGCCGTCTCCGAGGCGCGCGTCGCTGGCGCAGATGCTGATGTCTGCCATGAGCGCCACGACCAATCCGGCGCCGACAGCCACGCCGTTGATCGCCGAGACGATGGGCTTGTCGCAGTTGGCCATGTTGTACACCAGGTCGCTCATTTCCTTGAGCATCCTGGTGACCAGGTCGTAATTGCCGATCTGGCGCTCGACCATGCCGAGGTCGCCGCCAGCCGAGAAGGCGCGGCCCGCGCCGGTGACCACGGCGACTCGCGTTTCCTCGTCACGGCTGAGGTCCGCCCAGATGGTCGCTAGCTCGGAGTGCATTGCCTCGTGTGCGGCGTTCAGGACCTCTGGCCGGTTGAGCGTGATGAGCATGATGTTGCCGGGCTTGCGCTCGAGCTTGAGGTGCTGGTAACTGGCAAGGTCCATGCGGGTCGGCTTCCTCTCGGGACCGGGCTGGGGTCAGCTCATCATCGCAGGCATCCGGGGGAGCAGCAGGGCGGTGGCGCGTCGGCGGCACGCAGCATAGAGTTCGTATTACTAGGGAGTAACTTAGGGAGCCAGGAGCGATATGAGCAGCCCCGACCAGACCGCGACCGGGTTCTCGCTCGCGTTGTCTGACGACGTCAAGCAGACCAAGGACTGGTTGCACGAGTTCGCGCGGGACGTGATGAGGCCGGCTGCCGCTGAGTGGGATGAGCGGGAGGAGACACCCTGGCCGATCATCGAAGAGGCAGCCAAGATCGGACTGTACTCCCTTGACTTCTTCGGGACCCAGTGGATGGATCCCTCTGGCCTCGGGATGGTCGTTTCGTTCGAGGAACTGTTCTGGGGCGACGCCGGGATCGGGCTGTCGCTGGCGGGGTCGGGCCTGGCCGCCGTCGCTGTCGCAAGCAACGGCACTAACGAGCAGATCGGTGAGTGGCTCCCGCAGATGTTCGGCAGCCCTGGCGACGTGAAGCTGGGCGCATTTTGCTCATCGGAGCCAGACGCGGGCAGTGATGTCGGTGCTATCCGCACCCGGGCGGTCTACCACCAGGCCACGGACGAGTGGGTGCTGAACGGGACCAAGACCTGGGCGACGAACGGCGGGATCGCCGATGTTCATGTGGTGGTGGCTTCGGTCGACCCGGCCTTCGGCAGCCGCGGCCAGGCCAGCTTCATCGTGCCGCCGGGGACGCCAGGGCTCTCGCAGGGGCAGAAGTTCCGCAAGCACGGCATCCGTGCTTCGCACACCGCGGAGGTCGTCCTCGATGACGTCCGGGTTCCCGGTCGATGCCTGGTGGGCGGCAAGGAGCGACTCGACGCCCGGCTGGCCAGGATTGCCAGCGGCGGCAGTGGCGGCGAGCAGGCCGCGATGAAGACGTTCGAGCGGTCCCGGCCTAGCGTGGCCGCGATGGCAGTTGGTGTCGCCAGGGCAGCGCTGGAGTACGCGGCTGAGTACTCGACTCAGCGGGTCCAGTTCGGCCGGCCGATCGGTCAGAACCAGGGTGTGGCCTTCATGCTCGCCGACATGCAGGCCTCGGTGGACGCGGCGCGGTTGCTGACCTGGCGCGCCGCCTGGATGGCACGCAACGGGCTGCCATTCGAGAACGCCGAGGGCTCGATCTCCAAGCTGGTGGCGGCGGAGACCGCGGTGCGGGTGACGGAACAGGCAATCCAGATCCTGGGCGGCAATGGCTACACCCGAGAGTTCCCGGTCGAGCGCTGGCACCGGGACGCGAAGATCTTCACGATTTTCGAGGGCACGTCGGAGATCCAGCGCATGATCATCGGTAGGGCCGTCACCGGGCTTGACGTGCGGTAATAACCGCTGGTCATGGCGCTGATGCGGGGTTGGCTTGGCGGGCTGAGCGGTGGAGCCGGGCGCCTGGTTGTTTGCCTGTTATTTCCCGTTGGTTCTGGCGGTTCCCAACGTGGTGCTGGATCCGTGCTGACCCCTGGCGCCTGCCCGGCCGTCGGCAGCTGACCGATTGTGGTTACAGAGGGTAATCGGCGCGAGGGCGGGCCGGGATCGGGAAGGGCAGCGACGGCATCTGGATGGTCATGACCGCGACGGTTGTGTTTCCATTGCCGCACTCGCTGCGGAACGGACCGCCGGGTGCAGGTCGCCGCGCATGGGCTCAAGCCACTCGTTGGCGTCGCTGACGCGGAGTCGTCCGATGGCCGTCGCAGCGCTGGCGCGCACGCGTGGCGATATGTCGCCGAGTGCCGCGCGGAGCGCGGGTGCTGTCTCGGGGTCAGCGATTTTCCCGAGGGCCGCTGCCGCGCGGGCGCGAACCAGTTCATCGCGGTGCGCGAGCATGCGGCACAAGGCAGGGGCGGAGGTCTCGTCTCCGATCTCGCCGAGTACCCATGCGACAGCTCGCGCCTGGGGCGGGCTCAGCCACCAACCCAGGTACAGCCCGCCGGCGCGGCGTGCGGACCTGGCGAGCGCCTGGCCGGCCAGGTGGCGGATTCGCCGGTCGTTGCTGTTCAGGAAGACCTGGCGCAGGGCGGGGACGGCCCGCTCGTCGGCGATGCGGATCAGGCCCCTGAGTGCCGCGATGGCGAGAGGACCGTCGCAGAACAGCAGCAGCCTGGCGGTGGCGCGCTGGTCGCCGCGGGCGGCCAGCACGCGGACAGCCTTCTCGCGCACGTCAGGATCGAAGTCCTCGCTCGCTTCCAGGGCCACCTGCGTCACATCAACGTCGTTCAGCTTTGACAGGGCGGTCAGGGCGGAGCCGCGAACCCATGCCAGGCGATGCCGGGCTGCGGTGACCAGGGCGGGAGCGGCAGAGGCGTCGCCGATCTTGGCCAGGGCCTCGGTGCAGGCCACCGCGAGCAGCGGGTCCTGGTTTTCCGCGCTGAGCGCGGAGGCCAGGGCCGCGACCGCGTCGGTGGCCCGCACCTCTCCGAGAACGAATGCTGCCGCGGCGCGTCCCTTTGCTCGGTCGCGGACCTGGCCGATCAGCTCCGGGATAACCGACTGCCCGGACTGGCGGGCGAAGGCGCTGAGTGCCTGACGGCCCAGGGCCATCCCGTCGGCCGCCACGGCAGCCAGCATGACGTCGCAACTGGGCGGGCATCCAGCGGCTTGCAGGCGCTGTATCGCCTGCCGGCGGAGCCGGGCCCACTCCCGTCCCGGGCGGGCAGCGATGGCGGTGACAGCGTCGGCGTGATCTCTGATCTGGCGGGCATCCAGCGCGGTCACCGCGGCGGCCGCCACCTGAGGGCTGTCGTCAGAAAGCGCACCAAGCACGAGGGGTTCGTGTTCGGCGAGCCCGGTCAGCCCGCGGACTGCCGATGCTCGCAGAAACGGGTCACTGTGGGCGGACAGGCCGGCCAGGGTGTGCACCCAGTCCGGGTCGTCCAGGTGACCGCGATGGGCGGCGATCTTCGAGATGGCCCCGGCTAGCTCGGCCTTGCCGCCGGCCCAGGCGGGGTCGCCCCGCTGGGCGCCAAGATACGCATCGATCAGCGGACGGGCGGCCCGCAGTTCGCCGACCGATCCCAGCCTGCGAACGGCCGCCCACCGGTCCGGGTTGGTGGCCGCGAGCTGCGCCAGCATGTCCTCGACATCAACAGACCCAGCTTTTGCGGCGCGCGAGGGCTCGGCAGGCATTGGTGTTCCCAGCCTGGCCAGCAGGTCACGGTATCGATCGGTGCGGCGCTGGCGCACCGCTGGCGTGAGCGCCGCCAGCTCCTCCGGGCTGCACAGGTCTGCGGCATCTGCCCGGAGCACCAGGGCAGCTCCGGGGCAGGACCGGATCCTGGCTGCCTGGCTGTCAGCCGGCTCCCACGGCGAGTTTTGGCCGAGAGCCTGAACGATCCGGATAGCGCGGCGCGGCAGCCGCCGGGCCGTCATCTCCTGCGGTGTCATTCCCGGTCGGCCGTGGTGGTGGAGCCACGCCGCCGCCTGCTCGCACTCGTCACCACCGTCGGAGGCGACCAGCGCGGCGACCCGCGCCAGATGCTCGACGTAGGGGCGGCCCCCTTCATCGATGTCGCCGCGGTACAGGCGGCGTGCCAGCTTCTCGGCCCCGGCCAGCTGCATGCCTGAATTCAACAGGACGCTGCCCGTCGGCGACAGCCGGCAGCTGGCACCGCGAAACGCTTCCAACAGGTGACGCTGCGCCGTGCACGTGCACAATGCCAGCGTGACCGGCCAGGTGGCTGACCGCGTCGAACTCGACGGCCAGGCGTACGGCATCGCCGGCGTGCGGGGCGGCTCGCTGTTTGATCCGGGCAAGCATCGCATCTAGCCGGGCATGATCAGTACGGCCTGCTGAATCGGTGCTGGTCGTGGCGCTGGTGCGGACTTGAAATGCCCGTGAACTCGGGCTTGTGGCGGTCGGCCGTTTGCCCGTTATTCCTGGTTGGTTCCCGCCAGTTCCCGATAGCGTGCTGAGTTGGTGCTGACCCCCTAACCGTTAGGGTAATCCACTGATCGGCCGAGAGGCGCCGATCCTTGAGCGGAATGGCAGGTTGTGGTGCAAGGGCGTCTTCGATTCAGGAGGAGACGCGCATGCGCCACAACTCGCATCACTTTGTCGGTGATCCTGAGATCGTCCGGCGGCTAGAAGGCCGGCAGGCCAAGGATCTTCACCAGGAACACCGGCAGCGCGGTCGGGATGGCGAGCGCGAGAAAGGTAACGCCGACATTGACTGCTACGAATCCCAGGAACGCGCGATCCCGCAGCAGCGGCTGCCAGCTCCCCCCGGACCCCGCCTCCGGTCCGGCGTCCTGGCCCGGCGTTGCTACCCCTGACCGCAGCCGAGCTGAGAGGAAGGCCGCGAGGGCGAACGAGGCGTCGTTCGCCGCGGCGACGGCGATGTATCCCTCCCGTCCT
>Ga0335072_10015192_pt1 | contig 10933 bp, 11 predicted proteins | sample Lox_Sample_21_FD_206725 | JGI IMG/M metagenome (GOLD analysis project Ga0335072, IMG submission 206725) | Soil microbial communities from Loxahatchee National Wildlife Refuge, Florida, United States - Lox_Sample_2.1 | ecosystem: Environmental > Terrestrial > Soil > Wetlands | place: USA... | reverse complement strand
GGCGCCTCGGAGTACTTCAAGGGCGGCGTGGTGGCCTACTCCAACGAGCTCAAGGTCGCCCAGGTGGGCGTCGAGCGGGAGCTGATCGAAGCGCACGGCGCCGTCTCGGAGCAGGTCGCCCGGGCGCTCGCGGCGGGCGTGCGGCGAGCGCTCGCGGCAGAGGTGGGGGTGGGGGTCACCGGCATCGCGGGCCCGGGCGGGGGCACGGAGGAGAAGCCGGTGGGGCTCGTCTGGTTTGGCATCGCCGGCCCCGAGGGCGTCTCACTGACACGCTCCCTCACCCTTCCCGGCGCTCGGGCGGACGTGCGCGACCGCGCCACCACGGTGGCCCTCCATCTGGTCCGCCGCCTGCTCCTGGGCGAGCACGACGCCTGAGCGACGCGGTGACGGCGCACACGGCAACCGCACGGCTGTTCGTCGCCCTGGACTTGCCGCGGGCGGCGCGGGAGAGGCTCATCGCCTGGGCTCGGGGGGCGCTGCGCGAGCTCGGCATGCGGGCCGGAGGCCAGGAGTCGGTGCGGGTGCTGCACCCGGAGCTGCTGCACCTGACGCTCTGCTTCCTGGGCGAGCGTCCGCTGGCGGAGCTGCAGGCGCTGCGGGAGGCGCTGCGCGGTTGCGATGCGACGGTGGGGGAGCTCGCAGTGGGCGGGCCGCTATGGCTGCCGCCGCGTCGCCCGCGCGCGCTGGCGGTGGAGATCCACGACGATCCGCACGGAGGACTGCAGGCCCTGCAGCGGCAGCTGCTCGGAGCGCTGGCCCGCACATGCGGCTTTCGCGAGCGCCACCAACGACGCTTTCGCGCGCACGTCACGCTCGCGCGCCTGCGCGGGGGCCACGCGCGGGGCGCAGCCGGCGGCCGGCAGATGATGGCCACGCCGGCGCTCGCCTTCACGCCTCAGACGATGGTCCTCTACCGCTCCCGGCTCTCTCCCGAGGGGGCCCGCTACGAGGCGCTGCTCGAGCAGCCCCTGTGAGGGGCTAGTCGCTGCTGTCATATTCAGGTTCGCCCGCGCCGGCGCCTTCGCCGGCTTCTTCGCCTTCGGTTTCGCCTTCTTCGCCCGGTTCGGCTTCGCACAGCAGCGTGGAGCCGTCCTCGGAGACGGTGGCCACGAGCTCCTGCGGACAGGTCGGTTCCGAGCCGTCCTTGCAGGCGAAGGCGCCTTCTTCGCCGGCGATCGGCCGAGCGCCGTTCTGGCAGGCGGCGGGCACCACCGCACCGTGTTCAGCGCCGCGGCCGGTGCCCGCGGCGCTGGAGCCGCCCGCGGCCTTGCCGTGCTTCTTCAGATGGGGATGGGACCGCTTGTGCTTGGACGAGCGATGGACGTGAGACTTGCGGCCTTGGCCGTGCTCGAGACGCTTGGAGGTCCTGTGGGCGGCGTGAGCGCTTCGGATGGGCTGAGCGCGGTGGGCGGCGCTCGCCTGCGAGACGCCGAGCAGGGAGGCGAACAGCGCGATCAGGGGGCAGAGGAGGGTGAGCACAAGGCGCGAGCGCATGCAGTCCTCTCATCGGCGGGGACGCCGTTTTCCTGAGCTCTGGGCGCCACCCGTGGACGAGCGCCCGGGCGGACGGCTCCCACGAAACTCTCACGAACCTGTGTGGCGTTCCCGACGCGGCCCTATGGGCGGGCTTAGGGTCGGGGGCCACGATGGTCCGAGCATTTCCGACCCCCAAACAGGAGGACCACAGACATGAACGTATCGAAGATGCTCGGAGCCACGATGGTGGCGGGAGCGCCTCAGACGCTCACGCGAGCGAGCAGCCCTTCAGCACCGGCGAGCGTCTGGCTGGTGGCGCCGGAGATCTGCACCCGGGTGAGCTCTCCCGGTGCGGCGAGGCCGTCGAAGTTGACGACCTTGTTGTGCCGGGTGCGCCCGCGCAGGCGCTCGGGGTCGGTGCGTGAGGGGCCTTCCACGAGCACCTCCACGGTGCGCCCCACGAAGCGCTCGGCGCGCACGCGGGCGTGGCGCCGGACGGCCTCCATGAGGAGCTCCATGCGCTGCACCTTCACCGGGTGGGGCACGAGCCCCTCGCGCATCAGCGCCGCCTCGGTGCCGCGGCGGGGAGAGAACAGGAACGTGAAGGCGCCGTCGTAGGAGACCTGCTCGACGACCTCGAGAGTCTGGGCGAAGTCCTCCTCGCTCTCACCGGGGAAGCCGACGATGATGTCGGTGGTGAGCGACACGTCCGGCACGTGCTCGCGGATCAGCGCCACCCGGTCGAGGTAGCGCCGGCGATCGTAGGTGCGGCGCATCGCCTTGAGGATCCTGCTGGAGCCCGATTGCAGCGGCAGGTGGATGTGCTCGCAGACGCTCTCGAGCTCCGCGTGCGCGCGGATCACGTCCTCGCGCATGTCCTTGGGATGGGGGCTGGTGTAGCGGATGCGCCTGATCCCCTCGATGGCGTCGATCTCCGTCAGCAGCTGCGCGAAGGTGACCGGCCGGCCGGCCGCCCGCAGGTCGCGTCCGTAGGAGTTCACGTTCTGGCCGAGCAGCGTGAGCTCCCGCACGCCGCCGTCAGCCATCGCCTGGGCCTCCCGCAGGAGCTCCTCCAGCGGCCGGGAGACCTCACGGCCGCGGGTGGAGGGCACGATGCAATAGGAGCACCTGCAGTTGCAGCCCACGCTGATCTGCAGCCAGCCCTGGTGGGGGCGCTCGCGGTGGGCGGGCAGGTGGCCGGTGAAGCCTTCGAACTCGAAGTAACCCTGGGCGCTGAGGGAGTCGCTGGTGAGGAACTCCGCCAGCTTGTGCACCTGCCCGGGCCCGAAGGCCACGTCCACGAAGGGGAAGCGCTCGAACACCTCCTCCTTGACCGACTGCGCCCAGCACCCGCCCACGCCGATCACCCGCTCGGGCCGTTCGCGCTTGAGCCGCTTGGCCTGGCCGAGGTGGGCGATGAAGCGGCTGTCCGCCGACTCGCGGATCGAGCAGGTGTTGAACAGGATCAGATCCGCCTGCTCGCGCTGCGGCGCCTCGGCATAGCCGAGCGCCTGCAGCATCCCCTTCATCCGCTCGGAGTCGTGCTCGTTCATCTGGCAGCCGAACGTGGTCAGGTGATAGCTCTTCATCGTCCCGACAGGGTAACTCTCCCAGCGCCGCTCATCTGGTTCACCGAGCCACAGCTCGGCTCACCGGTCAGGTATAGCCGGTGAGCCCTGCACGCCGCTCAGGCGGCGGCCACGGCGGGCTCGCGCGGCGCGGGAGTGGCCACCGGCTCGCCTGCCGCCGGCGCCTTGTCGCGGTCGATCGGCGTGACGTGCTCGCTGCCGATGCCGAGCGCCGCGTTGATCTTGCGCGATATCGCCTGCGCCACCGCCGGATTGGCATCCAGATAGGCCTTCGCCGCGGCGCGCCCCTGGCCGAGACGTTCCTCGCCGTAGGAGAAGAACGCCCCGGACTTCGTGAGCACGTTGTGCTCGAGTCCCAGATCCAGCAGGCAGCCGGCTGTGGAGATGCCCTTGCCGAACTCGATGTCGAACTCGGCCTGGCGGAACGGTGCCGCGACCTTGTTCTTGACGACCTTCACCCGCACCCGGTTGCCGACCGCCTCGGTTCCCTCCTTGAGTGTCTCTATCCGCCTGATGTCCAGGCGCTGTGAGGCATAGAACTTCAGCGCCCGCCCGCCCGGCTGCGTCTCCGGCGAGCCGAACATCACGCCCACCTTTTCGCGGATCTGGTTGGTGAGGATGCAGAGCGTCTGCGTGCGATTGAGGTTGCCCGCCAGCTTGCGCATCGCCTTGGACATCATCCGCGCCTGCTCGCCCACGCTCGTGTCGTCCATCTGGCCCTCGAGCTCCTTGCGCGGCGTGAGCGCCGCCACCGAGTCGATCGCCACCACGTCCACCGCGCCCGAGCGCACGAGCATGTCCGCGATCTCGAGCCCTTGCTCGCCGTAGTCGGGCTGGGAGACGAGCAGCTCGTCGATGTCCACCCCGATCTCCTGCGCGTACAGCGGGTCCATCGCGTGCTCGGCGTCGATGAACGCGCACACGCCGCCCAGCCGCTGGGCTTCGGCGAGCACGTGATAGATGAGCGTCGTCTTGCCCGAGGACTCGGGGCCGAACACCTCCACGATCCGCCCCCGCGGCACCCCGCCGATGCCGAGCGCCAGGTCGAGCGACAGCGCGCCCGTGGGGATTGCGTCCACGCGCACCTGCGCGCCCTCGTCGCCCATGCGCATGACCGTGCCCTTGCCGTACTCGCGCTCGATCTGCGTGAGCGCCCCCTTCAGGGCGGCGTCGCGTGCCTTTGCGGCCTTCTCCTCATCGTTCACAGGCATGGTCGGGCTCCTCCGGTCGAGATGGACGAGAAAAGCTAGCCGGTGCTCCGGACGGAACACCTGTTCGTGTGGTGGGGCGAGAGTGCGGAGCCGGCGGACATCTTTCCGATTTCGGAGGGCCCGCGCGCGCGTGCGCGCGCCCGCGCGGTGCGTCGATTTTTGGAAGGCCACGCGCCACAGCCGCCACCCTCGCGCACGCGAAACCTGGCGCGAACGCGCCAGCGATCAGCGTTTGGCGACGCTGCCGGCGGCGAGATCCCCGGCGACCTTCTCGGCGCCCATGCGGCGACTGACGGAGGTGGCCAGGTCGGGAGCCAGGCCGGCGAAGGCGGCGCCGAGACGCAACGGCAGGGGCGCCACGTCGACCTCGCCGCGGTTGCGCTCGATCGCGCCCACGAGCGCATCGGCGACATCCTGGGGAGAGCGAGTGCCCACGCCGGGAGGAAGCCTGGCGCCGCTGTCGGCGAAGATGCCCGCGTCGCGGATGAAGCCGGGGAAGATGCAGGAGACGCCGACGCCGCTCTGGCGCAGGTCCGCCCGCAGGGCGGCGGCGAAGCCGCGCAGGCCGAACTTGGTGGCGTTGTAGACGCAGGTGCGGGGAGTGGCGGCCTTGCTGTTGAGCGAGCCCATGAACGCCAGGTGGCCGTGTGCGCGCTCGATCATCGCCGGTGAGAGGGCGTGGGCGAGGGCGATGGGAGCGCGCAGGTTGACGTTCAGCGCGCGATCGATCTCCGCCATCGTGTAGGAGTCGAGCCTGCCGGTGCCAGGCAGGCCGGCGTTGGCGACGAGGATGTCGACGCGGCCGGCGGCCGCGGCGAGACGCTCGGGCTCGGCGGGCTCGGCGAGATCGGCGACGATCACGCTGGCGCCGGCTAGCTCGGCGGCGAGCAGGTCGAGAACCTCCCGGCGGCGGCCCGTGAGGATCAGCTCGGCGCCGCGGGCGTGCAGTGCGCGGGCGAGCGCGTTGCCGATGCCGCCGGTGGCGCCGGTGAGCAGAACCCTGGAACCTGAGATGTGCACGGAGATGCGAGCCTACGGCAGATGAGGCTCATCGCGCTGTTCGGTCCCACGGGGGTGGGCAAGACCGCGATCGCGATCGCGATCGCGCGGCGGCTGCGCGCGCGGGGGGAGGATCCGGTGGCGGTGTCGGCGGACGCGCTGCAGGTGTACGCGGGCCTGGAGACGCTCACGGGCGTGGCGAGCGCCGCCGAGCGGGCGCAGCTCGAGCACCGGCTCGTGTCGTTCCTGGCGTTGGACGCGACGTTCAGCGCGGGGCAGTACGCGCGGCTCGCGCACGCGGAGATCGACGGTCTGCTGGAGGCTGGACGGCGGCCGATCGTGGTGGGGGGGACGGGTCTCTATCTGCGGGCGGCGCTGACCGAGCTCGACCTCAAGCCGCCGCCGGGGGAGGGCGTGCGGGAGCGCTGGCGGGGCGAGCTCGAACGGCACGGGGCGCCGGCGCTGCACGCCCAGCTGGCGGCGCGGGCGCCGTGGGCGGCGGCGAAGCTGGACGCCAACGACCAGCAGCGGATCATGCGGGCGCTGGAGCTGCATGAGGCGGGGGAACTCGAGCCGCCGGAGGAGGACGGTGGGGAGCACGAGTACGGTGGGTCGCGGACGGGGGAGGGCGCCGGCGAGAAGTCGCAGTCGCAGCTGTGGAGCGAGGAGATGCGCCGGCCGACGCTGCTGGTCGGACTGACGATGGAGCGGGAGGCGCTGTACGCCCTGATCGACGCGCGTGTGGATCAGATGATCGCGGCGGGGGCGGCGCGGGAGGTGCGACGAGCTCAGGAGACGGGGGCCTCGGAGACGGCGCGCAAGGCGCTTGGCTTTCAGGAGCTGCTCACGGGAGACGTGGAGGCGATGAAGCGGCGCACGCGCAACTACGCCAAGCGCCAGCTCAGCTGGATGCGCAAGCTGGGGGGAGTGCGGGTGCTGGACGTGACCGGGCGGGCGCCCGGGGCGGTGGCGGGCGAGATAGCGGAGCTCGCCGTGCGCGAGCCATAGACTGCGGCGCCGGATGAGATTCGAGAAGTGGCAGGCGCTGGGCAACGACTACCTGATCCTCGAGCGTGAGCGGCTGCCGTTTACGCTCACGGCGGCGCGGGTGCGGCGACTGTGCGAGGGCCACTTCGGCGTGGGCGCGGACGGCGTGCTGGTGCTCTCGCCGCCGGAGGATCCGATGCACGTGGCGGAGCTGCGGATCTTCAACCCCGACGGCTCGGAGGCGGAGCTCTCGGGCAACGGAGCGCGGGAGGCGATCCTCTACCTGCGCAGGCGCGGCTGGACGGATAGCGACAGCTTCACGATCGGCACGGCCGCCGGGGAGATCCGGCCGCGGATCACCGGGCGGGACACCTGCAGGATGGACATGGGCCGGGCGAGCACGACCTCCAGGGACTTCCCGGGCGGGCCGGCGGACGGGCGGGGGGAGGTCGTCTCGGGCGGTCGCAGCTGGGCCTTTCAGCACGTCTCGATCGGCAACCCGCAGTGCGCGATCCGGGTGGAGTCGGTGGCGGAGCTGCAAGCGCTCGACCTGCCGGCTCTGGGTCCGGCGATCGAGGCGGACGCGCAGTTCCCCAATCGCACGAACGTGTCGTGGTACGCGTCGATCGAGGCGGGCGTCCCGGGAAGGGTCCGGGCGCGGATCTTCGAGCGGGGGGTGGGGGAGACGCTCTCGTCGGGCACGGGCGCGACGGGCGCGGCGGTGGCGCACCTGCTCGAAGGCGACCCGGCGGCGTGGCCGGCGTCGGTCACGGTGGTGCTCGACGGGGGGGAGCTGACGGTGGAGGTGGGGGAGGATCTGGGCGTGAACCTGACAGGCTGGGCGCGGCCCGTGTACGCGGGGGAGCTCAGCGAGGACTTCCTAAAGGAGCTGCATGAGACCGAGTAAGCGCTTGGAGCGCATTCCGCCGTACGCGTTCGCCGAGCTGGAGCGCAAGATCGCCGCCAAGCGAAAGGCGGGGGTGGACGTGATCAGCCTGGGAATCGGCGATCCCGACCGGCCCACGCCGGCGCTGGTCGTGGAGGCGATGCAGGAGGCGGTGAGCGAGGCGGAGACCCACAAATACCCCACCAACCGCGGCCGGGAGGACTTCCGGGGCGCGGTGCGGGACTTCTACGAGCGGCGCTTCGACGTGCGCCTGGATCCGGAGAGCGAGATCCTCCCGGCGCTCGGCGCCAAGGAGGCGATCTTCAACCTCAACCTGGCCTTCCTGGACCCGGGGGACTACGCGCTGGCCGCCGACCCCGGCTACCCCGTCTACACGGGCGGCCCGTGGCTGGCGGGCGGGGAGCCGGTGCTGATGGCGCTGCGGCCCGAGCTCGGCTTCGCGCCCGACCTGGGGGCGATCGAGGAGGAGATCGCGCGCAAGGCCAAGCTCATGTACCTGTGCTACCCGAACAACCCCACCGGGGCGGTGGTGCCGGAGGGGTTCTTCGAGCGGGTGGTGGAGTTCGCGCGGGCCTACGAGATCCTCGTGGTGCACGACAACGCCTACTCGGAGATCTCCTACGAGGGCTACAGGGCGCCGTCGTTCCTGGCGACCCCCGGCGCCAAGGAGGTGGGGGTGGAGGTGTTCTCGCTCTCCAAGGGCTACAACATGACCGGCTGGCGCTGTGCTGTGGTGGTGGGAAACGAGCAGGCGCTGCAGACCTACTGGCGGCTGAAGTCCAACGTGGACTCGGGCATGTTCGAGGCGGTGCAGCTGGCGGGGATCGCGGCGCTCTCTCCCGACGCGGACGCGGAGGTCGCGGCGATGAGCGAGCTGTACGTGCGGCGGCGGGATCTCGTGTGCGAGGCGCTCGGCAAGATCGGCGTGGACGTCAAGCCGCCGCGCAGCACGATCTACGTGTGGGCGCCGGTGCCAGACGGCTTCGCGAGCTCGGCGGCCTACTGCGAGCACGTGCTCGAGCAGGCCGGCGTGGTGCTCTCGCCGGGCGCCATCTATGGGCCGGCGGGAGAGGGCTGGTTTCGGATCTCGCTCACCACCCCAGACGAGCGGCTGCTGGAGGCGGTGGAGCGGCTCGGCAAGCTCTAGAATCGACTGGGAATGGAAAGTAGCCGCAATGGGGCTCAGCGGGCACGCCAGCGGGCGCTGTGCGTCGCGGCGGCGCCGAGCGAGGGCCAGTCGGCGGAGCTCGCGGAGCTGGGCGAGCTGCTGCGGACGGCGGGGGTGGCGGTCGCCGGGGAGCTCATCCAGCGGCGGGAGGCGCCGCACGCCAACACCTATCTCGGGCCGGGGAAGGTGCGGGAGGCGAAGGAGCTCGCGCGGGCTCGCGACGCGAACCTGATCGCCTGCGACGACGAGCTGAGCGCGCGTCAGGAGCGAAACCTCGAAGAGGCGGTCGGCCTGCCGGTGGTGGACCGGACGGCGATCATCCTCGATATCTTCGCCGACCACGCGGGCAGCGCGGAGGGCAAGCTGCAGGTGGAGCTGGCGCAGCTCGAGTACAACCTTGCGCGGATGCGGGGCCTGTGGAGCCATCTGGAGCGGCTGGGCGGGGGCATCGGCACGAGAGGGCCGGGGGAGAGTCAGATCGAGACCGACCGGCGGCTGGCGCGCGATCGCATCGCGGCGCTGCGGCGGCGGCTGGAGCACGTCAAGGGCACCCGGGCGGTGATGCGCGCCGAGCGCGAGCGGGCGGCGCTGCCGACGATCGCGCTGGTGGGCTACACGAACGCGGGCAAGTCGACGCTGCTGAATGCGCTCACGAGCGCCTACGGGGCGGGCGAGCAGGCCTCGGTACAGGTGCGTGACCGCCTCTTTCACACGCTGGACCCGACGGTGCGCACGATCCGGCTCAGCGGGCGGCGTCATCTCGTGAGCGACACGGTGGGTTTCATCCGCAAGCTGCCCCACCAGCTGGTGGACGCCTTCGGGGCGACGCTCGAGGAGACCAAGCGAGCGGATGTGCTCGCGCACGTGATCGACGCGAGCGCGCCGGAGCGGGAGATGGAGGCGATGATGGCCTCGGTGCGGGAGACGCTCGAGGAGATCGGGGTGCCCGACAGCCAGGCGCGGGTGCTGGTGCTCAACAAGGTGGACCTGCTCGACGAGCGGGCGCGGGAGGACCTGCGCACGCGCCACCCGGAGGCGGTGCTGGTCAGCGGCGAGACCGGAGCGGGGATCGAGGAGCTGGGCGGGCACATCGAGCGGGAGCTCGCACATACGCTGGCGCCGCTGGAGCTGCTGGTGCCCTACGCCAACGGCGGCTCGCTGGCGGAGCTGCACGAGATCGCCGGCGAGCTGGCCCGTCTGGACACTCCCGAAGGGGTGCGGGTGCGGGCGCTGGTGCCGGCACGGCTGGCGCAGCGCTTCAAGCGCTTCGCTGTCGCCTCGTAGGGGTGTTCGCGGGCAAACCGATCGTCGACGAGGGGCCCGCGCGCGGGCGTGTGTGCGCGCACGTGGGCGCGGGGCAAATCAATCGTCAACGGGGGGCCCGCGCGCGGGCGTGTGCGCGCGGGCGCGGGGGGCAGCCGCGCGGGACTATCTGTCGTCGCCGCTGCCCGAGAGCACGCCACGACGCTGGCGGGAGAGCAGCTTCTCGAGGTTGCCCCGCGCGATCTGCTCGAGCTCGAGCTCCAGCTCGGTGGCGAGCTGAGCGACGTACCAGAGCACATCGCCGAGCTCCTTGGCGATCGCGGCGCGACGCTCGGCACTGACCTCGCCGCCGTCGTCGCGGATCGCCTTCTTGGCGTGCTCGGCCACCTCGCCGGCCTCGCCCGCGAGGCCCAGGGCGGGGTAGGCGAGCCACGCCTCGCGCGGGTACTCGGCGGTGGCGCGGGAGAGGCGCTGGTACTCGGCTAGCTCCACGGGATGAGCCTACGGAGGGCGGCGGATCGACGGCGGGCGCGAACGCGGACTTTGGGCGAAACGGGACGCGGCGAGAAGTGGGCGGCGAGCGGCGGCGGCTTGTCCGATTTGCGCGCCGATGGACCGCTCATCGAAATCGTTCAGCGTCCGGGACACCGATTCCATTACGATCAAGCCGATGGCGAGCACAGTCCAGCAATCCGCCATGTCCGGGGGAGAGATCGTGCTGGGGCTGCTGGTGGAGCGGCCCGACACGTGCTACCGGCTCGACAAGCGCCTCGGCGAGATGCTCGGCTCGGCCCAGTTCAGCCGCGGCACGGCCGCGCGCGCCGTGCGCCGGCTGCTCGAGCGAGAGCTGATCCGTCCGGCCCACAGCGAGCGTCGCGAGCATCTCGCGGTGGTGGAAGGACGGCGCAAGACGATCTACGAGCCCACGCCGGCGGGCGTGGAGTACTTCCGGGAATGGCTGCGGGCCTCCACGCAGACGCCGCCGGTGCGGGAGGAGCTGCACGCGAAGATCGCCCTGTGGGGCGCGGAGGACCTGCCGCGGCTGATCGAGATCGTGCGCGAGGCGGAGATCGCGTGCGTGCAGCGTCTGCAGGAGCTCAACCGCCGTGCGCGCTCGCGGGCGCGGGTGTCGACGGACGAGTGGGAGCACGTCAAGCAGCTGATCGTGGTCAGCGCGGAGGTCTCGTGGTGGGACGCGCGGATCAGGTGGCTGCAGGACATCGGCCAGTACCTCGCGCGCGAGCGAGAGCGCCGGGCCCGCGCGGGCGGTCCGGCGAGGGGACCGTCGCTCGGCGGCGGTGGGCACGGAACGACGCCCGGACGATGAGCGCGC
>Ga0335072_10015191_pt1 | contig 10933 bp, 7 predicted proteins | sample Lox_Sample_21_FD_206725 | JGI IMG/M metagenome (GOLD analysis project Ga0335072, IMG submission 206725) | Soil microbial communities from Loxahatchee National Wildlife Refuge, Florida, United States - Lox_Sample_2.1 | ecosystem: Environmental > Terrestrial > Soil > Wetlands | place: USA: Florida... | reverse complement strand
ACACGCCCGGGCAGGTGGCGTTCACCCCGGACGGGTCGAAGCTCGTCGTCACCACCAAGGGCAACGGCAACGACATCGACGTGTTCACGGTCGGCTTCCTCGGCGGGCTGTCGGCTACGCCGGCCGTGACCGCGGACCCGGGCAACGTCCCGTTCGGCGTCACCTTCGACACCGGCGGGCACCTCGCGGTCGCCGAGGCCGGAGACAACGCCGTCGCGACTTACACGATCAACTCCGACGGCACCCTGACACTGGCGAACCGGGCGCTGACCGGCCAGGCGGCCACCTGCTGGGTCACCTCGGCCGGGTCGCTGCTCTTCGCCTCCAACGCCGGCAGCGGCACGCTGTCGGGATACAGCGACGACGGCAGCGGCACGCTGCAGCCGACCGGGACGACCGCCACCAACGCCGGGACCGTCGACGCGACGTTCTCCTCCGACGGCCAGTACGTGTACGCGGAGACGGGCGCCGCGGGCGTCGTCGACGAGTTCCGCACCGGCGCCGGCGGCTCGCTCACCGAGATCGGCTCGGTCACGGTTCCCGGCGCCATCGGCGCTGAAGGTATCGCGGCATCGTGACCCGTCGGCCAGCTAGCACGGCGAGGAGATAGGCGGCTGGTGCGGCTTGCCCGGAAACAACCGCCGACCGCAGACTGGTTACCTCCAGTCGTGAGGAGCGGGATGACGAGACCGGGCACGGACGCCCCGCAGTGGGCGACGGTGGACGAGGGCTGGGGTCGCAAGGCGGTGGATTTCGCGACGCTCAGCGAGCCGAGTAACTGCCGCGAGTACGTCGCCGTGCACCACCGGCTGGGCGTGGATGGCGGGGACCGGCTGCTCGACGTGGCCTGCGGGTCCGGGCTCGCGATCGAACTGGCCCGGCTGCGCGGCGCTTCCTGCTCCGGTCTCGATGCGTCGCCGCGGCTGGTCGCGGTGGCCAGAGACCGGAATCCCGAGTGCGACATCCGGGTCGGCGATATGAACGCCATGCCCTGGGAGGCGGCGTCCTTCGACGTCGTCACCAGCTTCCGGGGGATCTGGGGCACCACGCCCGGCGCGGTTGGCGAGATATACCGGGTCGTCCGGCCCGGCGGACGCGTCGGGATCACGGTGTGGGGTCACCTGAAGGTGTCTCCGGGCGCCTGGGCGCTATCTCCGTTCCGCCTCGCCGCGACGGAGAAGGTCGACAACCAGGCGGTGATGGTGTCGCTCGGGCGGCCCGGTGCGGGTGAGCAACTCCTCGAGTCGCACGGGTTCACTGACGTGGAACGGGTGGATGTTCCGTTCGCCTGGGAGTTCGCGGATCCGGAGTCGTACGCACGGGCGCTGGCATCTACCGGTCCGGCGTATGAGGCCATCCAGAACGTCGGCGAGGCCGAGTTCCACCGGGTGGCCGTCGAGCAGGCGCGCGGGCAGGCGCGGGACGGCTTGCCGCTGCGGGCCGAGATCAAGGTCGTGGGCTACCTGGCCCGCAAACCAGGCAAACCAGGCAAACCAGAAGGAGCCGAACGCGCATGACTGGCAGCTTTCTCCAGGAGCCCTCGGTGTCTCCTGAGGTGCAGGCGCTGTACGACGAAGACCTCGCGGACGACGGCTTCGTGTGGAACGTGTCCCGGCTGTGGGCGCACCAGCCGGACACGATGAAGAGCCTGTTCGGGCTGATGTCGCAGGCGTTCAAGCCGAGCGGCCTGAGCTTCCGCCAGCGCGGGATCCTCGTGACCGCCGCCGCCTCGACCCTCGGCGACTCGTACTGCTCGCTGGCGTGGGGAGGGAAGCTGGGCAAAGCGTCGGATCCTGGTGTTGCGGCGGGCGTCCTGACTGGCGGCGACGACGGCCTGACCGACCAGGAGAAGGCGATGGCCGCGTGGGCGCGGAAGGTCGCCGCGGATCCCAACGCCACGACGGCGGCTGACGTTCAGGCGCTGTGCGACGCCGGGTTCGATGACGGGCAGATCTTCGCCATCACCGCTTTCGTGGCGCTTCGGCTGGCGTTTTCCACGATCAACGACGCCCTCGGTGCGCAGCCCGACGCGCAACTCGCCCAGTCGCTACCGCCGGAGGTGCGCGAAGCGGTGACCTACGGCCGGCCCGTGGCTCAAGCACCGGCTTGATCCAGTGCGCTCTGCAGGGACTGGATGTAGCCGGAACTTGTGTAGCTGGCGCCGCTGACCGCGTCGATGCGCGCGCTTTGGGCGGCGAGGGTCTCACGGGTCAGCTGAGGGATTGCCGTCGAGTCGATCATGTTGCTCTCGGACCCGTCGTCGGTGTGCTGCAGAACGACGACTTTGGTGATCTTCGTCCCCGACAGGGTCAGCTGGACCTGCATCGGGCCGTGCTGCGTGTTCGCGACCGCACCGGTGACGACCCGCGCCGTGGTGGCGGCGGCTGCGCCGCCCGTGCCAGCGCTGGCGGGCCGTTTGGCGCCGCCGGAACTCGTCGCGGCCGGTGTCGCGCCGGCTCCCGCCGACGATAGCGCCGGCGACGGCGTCGGCGTTGCCTCGGGGGCAGCCGTTGGCTGGGACGAGTGCGTCTTGAACGTCAGCAGGGCGGTCAGCCCGGCAGCGGTGGCGCCGAGGGTCACGGCGGCGCGGAGCATGCAGCCTCCAGCGGTCAGGTCCGGGGGTTAGAAGTCGAACGATTCGTGGTGGACGCGGCGGCGCGGTATCCCCGCCGCAAGCAGCGACGTCACCGCCGCCTGTGTCATGCCGGGCGGCCCGCAGACGTAGGCCTCGTACCGGTGCAGGCCGGGGACCAGGTTTTCCAGTTCCCCCGGCGCGAGCGGGTCGTAGCCCAGCCTCTCGCGGGAGCCGATGACGTAGCGCAGCGTGGCATTCCGCTCGGCGGCGATCGCGTCGAGCTCGCGGCGGAACAGGACGTCACGAGGGTGGCTCGCCCGGTAGACAAGCGTTATCCCGTCCGACATGCGCTTCGGCAGCGCGGCGAACATCGCCCGGATCGGCGTGATGCCGACACCCCCGGCGATCAGCAGCACCCGGCGGCTGCTCAGGGACGGGGTGAACGCGCCGTACGGGCCCTCGGCGATGATTCTGGTGCCTGGCCGCAGCGCGGCCATCGAGTCACTGTGACCGCCGCGGGCCTGCACGGTGATCCGCATCAGGTCGGTCCGCGGCATCGCCGACAGCGAGTACGGATGGGACTGCCACCACAGCTCCCGGGTCAGGAACCGCCAGCGGAAGAACTGCCCGGGCTCCGCGCGCAGCTTGCAGAAGTCCCGGCCGCTGATGAACACCGACACGATGCCGGGCGCCTCAGGCTGCACGCCCAGCACGGTGAAGCGGTGCCGCGCCGCCCTGCGCAGCGGGGTGATGAGCCGGTACCAGACGATCAGCACGCCCACCGTCACGTACAGCGCCGACCAGGCCACTCTGGCCGGCAGGCGCATCGAGAACGACGCGCCGACCGCGAACTGGTGGCTGAACGCCAGCGCGATCGCCAGGTACGTGTACAGGTGCGCGTAATACCAGGTCTCGTAGGAAACGCGGCGACGCGCCGCGCGGGCGGAGAACGCGCCCACCCCCAGCAGCAAGAACCACGCGACCGTCGCCATCAGCACGTCCGGGTACGTGGTCAGCAAGGTCGCGGTCTCGCTGGTGACCCTCTCGTGCGCGGTGACCGCGTAACCCCAGGTAATGAACAACACATGGCCGGTGATGAGCGTGATGACGTACCGGCCGCCCATCGCGTGCCAGCGGGCCAACTGGCCGGCGCCGATGCCTCGCTCCAGCGGAGGAAGCCGGGCCATCAGGGCCACCAGGACGACGAGCCCGTAACCGGAGAGCAGTCCGAGGATCCGGCCGGCGTTGGTGAGTGTGTCGCCCGTGCCGTTGAGCGCGGGGGTGTCCATCCACCACAGGGCGAGCACGCCGGCCGCGCCCAGCCCGATCAGCGCCAGCACCACGGCAGGCAGTGCCGGGAGGACGGGGCGCCTGGCACGGACCGGAACCGCGGTCGGCGCGCCGTGCGGCGCCGCGGCAGCCGGCTGCCCGCCGGAATGCGGTGCCGCCGGGAATGGTCCCGACGGGTGACCCGGCGGCAGCCGTGGCGGAGAGAACGAGCTAGAACGCCGCGCGGCCGGCTGGAAGCCGGACGGCGGCCGGGGCCGCCGGACCGGCGCCGCGGGAAGCGGACCCGATGGGTGCGAGGGCCTGGCCGGGGCGGCGGGCTGCGGACCAGACAGCACCGGACGCCGCGCTTGCGGCACTGTTCCCGGCTGAACTGTTCCCGGCTGAACCGCCGCCGGGAACGATGACCGCGTTTCAGGAGGCATGCGGCGTCGCGACGCCGGGTAGCGGGCGTCAGGACGAGGGGCGGGGTAGGTCACGGCGCTCCTGTCGGATCAGCCTGGATGGAAACGACCGGGACGGGCTGCCTTCACTCCCCCGTGATACGGACAGCGGGCGGCCCCGGTTCACCGGGCCGGCGACAATAGCGTCGTGCGGGTAGCGCTCCTCGGTCCCTTCGAGGTACAGAACGATGCCGGTGACTGGCTGCTGGTCGCCGGCACACGGCTGCGCAGCCTGGTCGCGCGGCTGGCGCTCGCGGGCGGTCGCCCGGTGAGCACGTCTGCGCTCTCGGAGGCGGTCTGGGGAGAGGACCCGCCGGGGGACCTGCCGAACGCGCTGCAGACCCTCGTCTCCCGGGCGAGACGTGCCCTCGGGAGCGCCGCCGCGGTGGAGCAGTCGGCGGCCGGCTACCGGCTCGCCGTCACACCGGAAGACGTGGACGCGCTCCGCTTTGAGCGGCTCGTCGCCGCCGGGGACGTGGAGGAAGCGCTCGGGCTGTGGCGCGGTCCGGCCCTAGAGGACGTGGGCGAGTTCGCCGCCCCCTACGCGCTGCGGCTGACCGACCTGCAGCTCCACGCGACCGTGGACTGGCTGGCCCGCGAGCTAACCGCGGGGCGGGCCGCCGCCCACGTCGCCGAACTGGAGGCCCTGGCCGCCCGGAACCCGCTGAACGAGACGGTGACTGCGCTGCTGATGCGGGCACTCGCTGCCACCGGCCGGCAGGCGGAGGCGCTGGCCGCCTACGAGAGCCTGCGCACCCGCCTCGCCGACGAGCTTGGCATCGACCCCAGTGAGCAGGTAAAAGCCGTCCACCTCGAGGTTCTCCGCGGGAAAGTCGAGGCGGCGGTCCCGGCCACCGGAAACGGATTGCGCGGGGGCCGCCGGGCCAACTTGCGCGCCCAGCTCACCAGCTTCGTCGGCAGGGAGGACGAGGTTAGCCGGCTGGGCACGGCCCTGGCGTCGTACCGCCTTGTCACGCTGGTCGGGCCGGGCGGCGCGGGCAAGACGCGGCTGGCGACGGAGGTCGCCGCTCAGGTCGCCGCCGGAGGCGCGGCCGCCGCCGTCGAGCTCGCACCTGACGGGGTCTGGATGGCCGAGCTCGCGTCGGTCACCGATGCCGCCGACGTGCCGCAGGCGGTACTAGGCTCGGTCGGCCTGCGGGAAGCGGGCAGCATGCTGGACGGCCCCGCTCGCGACGCGCAGACCCGGCTCCTCGACGGCCTGGCGGACGCGCGGGCGCTGCTCGTGCTCGATAACTGCGAGCATCTCATCGACGCCTGCGCGCACCTGGCCGACACGTTGCTCGCGCACAGCCCCGGGCTGCGCATCGTCGCCACGAGCCGAGAGCCGCTCGGCATCATCGGGGAGTCGCTGCTCCCCGTCCCGCCGTTGCAGACCGATCCCGCCACGGCGCTGTTCGCCGACCGGGCGGCGGCGGTCCGCCCGGGCTTCGCGCTGGACGAGAAGACCCTGCCGCTCGTGGCCGACATCATCCGCCGGCTGGACGGCCTGCCACTGGCGGTCGAGCTCGCTGCCGCCCGGCTGCGGACGCTGCCGCTGGCGGAGATCGCCCGGCGCCTTGACGACCGCTTCTCGTTGCTCACCGGCGGCAGCCGCACCGCCTTGCCGCGGCATCGCACGCTGCGCGCCGTCGTGGAGTGGAGCTGGGACCTGCTTACCCCGGACGAGCGGCTACTGGCCGAGCGGTTCTCCGTCTTCCCCGCCGGGGCGACGCCAGAAGCGGTCGCCAGTGTCTGCGGCGACCAGGGAGACATAGCCGACTTGCTGTCATCGCTCGTCGACAAATCACTGGTGCAACCGGTAGCCGACGGCACGCGGCTGCGGATGCTCGAGACGATCCGCGAGTACGGCACGGAGAAGCTCGCCGAGCGCGGCGAGGCCGGCGAGGTGCGGCGACGCCACGCCGGCTACTACTCGGACCTCATGAACCAGGCGGCGCCGCACTTGGTAACCCGCGACCAGCTCACCTGGCTGGAGACGGTCGAGGCAGACCGCGGCAACATTCTCAGCGCGCTGCGCTACTGGTGCGACGCGCAGGACGCCAGCAACGCGCTCACCCTGGCGGTGTCGATCAGCGGCCTGGCGTTCCTGCTCGGCAGCCAGGCGGACGTCACGGAGCTGATCGGCCAGGTCGCCGCGGTGCCCGGGGAGGCCGACCCGGACCTGCGCACCATCATCGACGTGCTGCACGCGATCACGCTGACGATCCAGCCGGACAAGGCCGTCCCCGCGGACGGCTTCCCTGGCCTGGCGGACCGGATCGAGGCGCTGGACGTCGACAGATACCCGCTGGCCGCGCTGCTGCGTCCGGGGTACGCGATGTTCACCCAGGACCTTGAGCGCGGGGGCGGGTACATCGAGGACGCGAAGGCCAGCCGACACGAGTGGACCGTCGCCGCAGCGTGGCTGATGTCCGCCGCCCTCGCCGAGAACACGGGGGACATGGACACCATGCGGTCGGCCTCGGCGCAGGCTCTGCAGCGGTTCCGCGCGATCGGCGAGCGGTGGGGGCTGTCCAGCGCGCTGCGGATGGTCGCCGGCGTCCAGATGCTCGACGGCGACCTGGACGGAGCCGCCGCCGCGTACGCCGAGTCCAGCCGCCTGCTGGAGGAGATGGGCTCCAGGGACGATCAGGCCCACCGGCCGCTCCAGCTCGCGAACATCGCCGCCAGGCGCGGCGACCTGGCTGCCGCCCGCGAGTTCTACCAGGCCGCGCTGGCGGTCGCCGAGTCCGACACGGTGGGCACGGAGCTGCCCATGGTGTCGGCCGGGTACGCGATGTTCGAGGCCGCGGTCGGCAACGTCGAGCTGGCGCGGTCGCTGAACACGGCCGCCGAGCAGGGGATGGCCAGGTTCGGTCCCGCGCACCCGGCGCGCAATCACCTGGAGGCCGTGACGGCCGCCTCGGCACTGCTGATCGCCATCGCCGACGGGGATCTGTCCCTGGCCGGAGAGCATGCAGCGACCGTGTACCGGGCGGGGAGCGCGACTGAGGACATGTCGCTGTTCGCGTCCATCGCGGGCGCGCTCGCCCACCTCGCCCGCGCGCTCGGCCAGCCCGGGCGGGCCGCCGAGATGCTCGGCGCCGCCGCCGCCGTGCGCGGCGCGGAGGATCCCACCGACCTGGCGGTGACGCTGCTCGGCCCCCGGCTCAGGGAGGCCCTCGGCCCCGCCTCATACGACCGGGCGTACGCCGCGGGAACGGCGCTGAGCCGGGCCGAGGCGCTCGCGCTCCTCGACCCGGCCGCGCTGTGAGCCACGGTCACGCCCGCCGGATGTAGGCGCGCAGGGCCAGCGGGAAGAACACGACGAGCAAGCCAGCGCACCAGGCGAGCGTCCAGCCGACCGGCGAGCCGACCGGCCCGCCGAGCATCAGGCCGCGTACCGCGGACACCAGGTGCGACAGCGGGTTCACGTTCACGAAGGCTTGCAGCCAGCCGGGCATCGTCGCGGGCCGCACGAACGTGTTGCTGCCGAACGACAGCGGGAGCACGAACAGGATCATGATGCCCTGCACCGCGCCTGCTGACCGCACCGTCATGCCGACGAACACCGAGACCCAGGCGAACGACAGCGCGAAGCAGACGGCCAGCCCGAGCGCCGCGAGCAGCTTGAGCGGGTCCGTCGCGATCCGGAAGCCCAGCAGGTAGCCGAACGCCATCGTGACCACGCACACGATCGCGTAGCGGGTGAAGTCCGCCAGCACCGCGCCGACCAGGGGCACGGAACGGGCGATCGGCAGCGACCTGAAGCGGTCGAAGACGCCCTTGGCGATGTCGGTGTTCATGTTCTGGCCGATGGCGACGCTGCTCATCGCGATCGTCTGGCCAAGCATCCCCGGCAGCAGGAACTCCAGGTAGGAGTGCTGCGAGCCGCCGGCCAGCGCCCCGCCGAATATGTACGTGAACAGCAGCAGGAAGATGACCGGCTGCAGCGTCACATCAAGGAACTGCTCAGGCGTGCGGACCATCTTGGTCATGTTGCGCTTGGCGAGCACGAGCGCGTGCCGCGGGCTGAACCTCTTCTTCATGACAGGACCTCCTCAGGAGCACGCGAGTCGCCGGACCGGGTCCCGGTCAGCGTGAAGAACACCTCGTCCAGGCTCGGCAGGTGCAGGGAAAGCTCGTCCACCCCGATCGCGGCCGCGCGGAGCCGGGCCACAACGTCCGGCAGCACCTCGTCGCTGTCGACCTGGACGGTGACCGACCCGCGCCCGTCGGCCTCCGGGGCGCGCCCGTCTACCGCGATCCCGGAGAGCACCGTCACCAGGTCGTCGTACCTGGCCGGGTCAAGCGGGTGAGCCGTCAGCCGCTGCCCGCCGACCACGCGCTTGAGGCCATACGGGGTGTCGTGCGCGATCACCTTGCCGTGGTCGATGACGGTGATCTCGTCGGCGAGCGCGTCGGCCTCCTCCAGGTACTGCGTCGTCAGCAGCACCGTCGAGCCGTCGCTCACCAGCGACCGCACCACGTCCCACATGTCCTCGCGCTTGGCCGGGTCCAGGCCGGTGGTCGGCTCGTCAAGAAAAACCACCGACGGCCGCCCGACCAGGGAGGCGGCCAGGTCAAGCCGCCGCCGCATGCCGCCGGAGTAGTTCTTCGCCTGCTGGTTCGCGGCCTCGGTCAGGTCGAACCAGTCGAGCAGTTCGGCCGCCCGCGCCCGGGCTGCCTTCTTGGGAAGGTCGAGCAGCTGGCCGATCATGACCAGGTTCTGCGTCCCGGTGAGGTCGTCGTCCACCGAGGCGAACTGGCCGGTCAGGCCGATGCTCTGGCGCACCTTGTCGGGCTGGGTACGCACGTCGAACCCGTGGACCAGAGCGGTCCCCGAGTCCGCGCGCAGCAGCGTGGCCAGGATGCGCACCGCCGTGGTCTTCCCCGCGCCGTTCGGCCCGAGGACCCCGAGGACGGTGCCGGTGCGGGCCGCCAGATCCACGCCCGCCAGTGCTTTCGTCTTGCCGAAGGACTTGGTGAGCCCCGTGGCCTCAATGGCTAGATCAGTCATGGTGTCAGCCTGGAGGAGGCCGCTGGCATGGCGCGCACACGGTGCTGGCACGCCCCGACGACCGGGTTGTCTTGGGACCGGGGAGAATTCTCCTGTTAGCCGGGTAGACGTCGGGAGGTGGGCTGGTGCACGAGCCGCCGGTCGCATTCGCGAGCCTGCTTCCGGCTGTACACCCGGGCCGGCGGCGGTGGCGGGGCTGATGAACAGCTGCGCGGCGATCCGCGGGTTGGACGCGCCAACGCCGACCAGGCGCGCGATAAGCGCTTCTTGGACGGTCAGGGCCTCGCGCGTCTCCGCGGTGCGCTTGCGGGCGTGCCCGCGGCTGGCGCCCAGCTCTGTTCGCGCTCGGTCGGCGAAGGCCGTGGAACCGCCGAAGTCGAAGATCTGGTGTGCCCGGTCAAGCTGATCCCCCGCGTCACGCTGGCGGCGGCTTGCATCGCTGGGGAGCCATCATTGGCTGACATGAGGACACCTTGAGCCACACAATGCGTTCGATTCCTGCTGATCACAAGGAGTCCTGACACAGTAAGCCACATCGGCCGACTACAGGATCCTCGTTCGCATCGATGTTCATCAGGCTCTTGTCAACTCTCCCCCGCACCCCAAGCTCCCTCTCTATAGAGGGCGGTGCCGCCCGCATACTTATGCACTGATGTGCATGTCGTCAACGATCACCAGGGTCGTCAACTCAGTCTGGCGGCCCCGGATCAGGGCGCGCCGAGCGCCGACTCTGTCTCGACCAGTCGCTCGCGCAGGTACATGGTGCGCAGCGCGCAGAACATCCACTTGCGGCTCCGCCTTCCGTGCGCGCTTCGGCCGGCAGATGAGCGCGTGTTGGGACTGATCCGCCTGGGCCGGTAAATGCGTCGCGTCGGTGGCCCGTGTCTGCTTGAGTGGCGGCCATGACCGGATTCGATGATCCCGCGTTCTACGGCGATCGCTGGGCGGCCGTGTATGACGACCACTACGGGCAGATCGACCCAGGGCCCGCGGTGGAGTTCCTGGCCGGCCTGGCCGGAGACGGGCGGGTGCTGGAGCTGGCCATCGGGACCGGCCGGGTCGCGCTGCCGCTGGCGGCCCGGGGGATCGCCGTGGCAGGGGTTGACGCGTCGGCTGCGATGGTAGAGCGGCTGCGGGCCAAGCCGGGCGGTGAGTCGATCCCGGTCACCGTGGGAGACATGGCCCGGGTGCCGCCCAGCGGCCGGTTCCGGCTGGTGTACCTGGTGGCCAGCACGCTGTTCGGCCTGCTCAGCGGTGCGCGGCAGGCGGAGTGCTTCGCCAGCGTGGCGGGCGTGCTGGATCCGGGAGGGCTGTTCGTCATCGAGTGCCTCGTCCCGGACCTGGCCCGGTTCGACCGCCATCAGCGGGTCCAGGCGCAGTCGGTGACCGAGGACGCCGCGGTCATCGAGGTGTCTTGCCACGACAAGATCCAGCAGCGCGTCACTACCCAGGTGATCACGCTGGACGGCCAGGGGATGCACCTGCGGCCGGTGGCCATCCGGTACAGCTGGCCGGCCGAGCTGGACCTGATGGCCGGCCGGGCCGGCCTGCGGCTCGCCGAACGCCACGCCGGCTGGGACCGGCGGCCGTTCACCTCCGCCAGTACCA
>Ga0335072_10015190_pt1 | contig 10933 bp, 9 predicted proteins | sample Lox_Sample_21_FD_206725 | JGI IMG/M metagenome (GOLD analysis project Ga0335072, IMG submission 206725) | Soil microbial communities from Loxahatchee National Wildlife Refuge, Florida, United States - Lox_Sample_2.1 | ecosystem: Environmental > Terrestrial > Soil > Wetlands | place: USA: Florida... | reverse complement strand
GTTGGCGGTAAGGCTGTCGTTTTCGTCGATCGTCCACACCGACTTGGCCTGGATGCGGTCGATATGGTTGTAGCCGTCGCCGCGCCATTTGTCGTCCGAGTTGCGCGATATGGAAATCCAGCTGCGGACCGGGCCGATCGCGCCGGTGTTGATGCGCAGGTAGGTGCTGCGTGCATCGTCGCTGCCGAAGGTCTGGCCGGCGTAGACGTTGAAGTTCTCCGTCGGCGTGCGGGTGATGAAGCTGATGTGGCCGCCGACCGCGCCCAGGTCCGGCATGTCGAGGTCGGCCGAGCCTTGCGTCACGTTGATCGATTCGTAATTGCGCGCTTCGCCGTATTCCGAGGCATACGGCACATAGTTGCCGGCATCGTTGACCGGCACGCCGTCGAGCGTGACGCCGATTTCGCTCGCATTGAAGCCACGGATCGTATAGCTGCTGGCATCGGTAAGGCCGAAGCCGTCGCTGGAGGCGGAGTTCACGCCCGGCGCGCTGTTGATGATCTGCGTGTAATCGGCGGTGATCGGCACTTCGGCAATCGCCTGCGCGGTAATCGTCGATACCTGCTTGGGCTGATCCTGTACCGCCATCAGGCCGCCGGCCAGCGATTGCGCGTTGACGTTGACGCTGGAGAGCGTGGTGCTCTTGTGCGTCTTGTCATTCGCGGTGCCGTTGCCGGCATCCGACGCGGGCGCGTTGTTGTCGGCATGCGCGATACCGGTGGCGCCCAGTATCAGGGCCGCAGCCACGGCAAGCCAAAGCGGTTTGTGACGACGAACTGCGGATGTGTGCATGCCTGGTTTTCCCCGGAACGAAATGTGCCGGCCAACAACGCGTGCCCAGTCCCTGCCGGCACCCGCATGGCCCGTGATGACAAATGAAGCACCGCAGAAGCCGGTCTACCCGCCGGCTCCCTCCCAATGCTGCGATGTAACAATTTGTTTATCGTAAGGACGCGATCTTGTCTAGATCGCATGCTTGGCCCTGCGCGCGCTGGGTCGAGATGTGCAAGGAAAGCGATTGAATTTTCGGCAATAAATATTTTGGAAGATTTTTCATCCGGCCGCGCCATGCGAAAACATGAAAATGGACTTACGGTGTGCTTACGCAACAAATTGCGAACGGCTCGTTTGAAACGCCGGCCGCCGCAGACGAAGGCCTTCGGTTGCTAAGGCGCCTGCCAGTCATGAATACTCGGGGCAGGATGCACCGGTCTGGACGTCCAAACGCTTCGAAGGGGAAGGCATGAAGATCCATCGTTCGCTGCTCGCCGCGGTGCTCGCGTTGCAGCTTGCCGCTTGCGCCACCACGCCGGCACCGGCCGTTTCCTCCACCTTGCAGGGCGATGCGGCGCATCCGGCGCAGACGCAAAACTGGGTGGACACCAAGCTGTACTTCGGCTTGGGTCCCGCCGATCACCCGGAGCAGGGCATCAGCGAAGCGCAATGGCGCGCGTTTCTCGACAAGGAAGTCACGCCGCGTTTTCCCGACGGCCTGACCGTGATCGACGTGTACGGGCAGTGGCAGGGCAAGCAGGAATCCACCCCCGAACGCCTGCATTCCAAACTCCTGGTGATCTATTACCTGGATAGCGCGGACAACCGCGGCAAGGTCGAAGCCATTCGTGCGGCGTGGAAGCAGCGCACGGGGGATCAGTCGGTGTTGCGGGTGACGCAGCCGGCGGATGTGTCGTTCTAGCGGAAAGTTTGTTGTTTACCTTGATCGAACTTCCTTCTGCGGTGGTGTCATTTGATATCAAATGCTCGTCATTCCGGCGAACGCCGGAATCCAGTGAAATGCCGTGCACAGCACACGAAATAAAGGGTTTGTGTGCTTCGCACGACGTATTAACTGGATTCCGGCGAACGCCGGAATGACGAATCGCTTCGGAACAGCATTCGTGTGATGCCCGACTTCGCTCACACGCAGCAAGAAAAATGCAGGGATATGCCAACGCCCGTATCCCTAACCACATGAGACAACCCGTGACCCCAACCGCCAGCAAACTCCCCCACGTGGTCAGCGCCGATTTCAACGGCTTCCTCGGCCTGCTGGTGGACAACCTTTCCGTGATGGCCTTCCTCGCCACCGCGCTGATCGGCATCTTCGGCTTTCCCGCCGACCTGGTTTACACGCGCATGTTCCCCGGCACCACGCTGGGCATCCTGCTCGGCAATCTGGCGTACACGGTGATGGCGCGGCGCGTGGCCCGGCGCACCGGTAACGCAAACACCACCGCCATGCCCCTGGGCGTCGACGCGCCCACCACCATCGGTATGGCGCTGCTCGTGCTGGGGCCGGCCTTTCTCAGCTACAAGCAGGCGGGCATGGATGAGCACGCGGCGGCGATCGCCACCTGGCAGCTCGGCATGGCTTCGCTGGTGGTGATGGGCGTGCTGAAGACGGTGCTGTCGATTTTCGGGCCGATGGTGCAGCGGCATGTGCCGCGTGCGGGCCTGCTGGGTTCCATCGCCGGCATCGCGCTGGTGCTGATGGGCTTTCTGCCGCTGGTGGAAATCATGAAGGTGCCGGTGGTCGGTTTCGCCGGCCTCGGCGTGGTGTTGTATGCGCTGGTGGCGCGCGGCCATATGCCGTGGAACCTGCCCGGCGTGCTGGTGGCCTTCGTGGTGGGGGTGCTGTTGTATGAAGTGCTGGGGCCGCTGGGCTGGCTGGGGCATGGCTATCACCCGATGGCTGCGTGGCAATGGCGCTTTGCCTTGCCATGGCCAACCTTGCAATGGGTGCATGGCTTGCCGCTGACGACTCCGTACCTGTCGCTGATCCTGCCGTTCGGCCTGCTGATGGTGGTGGGCGGCATCAACGTCACCGAGAGTGCCCGCGCGGCTGGCGACGACTACAACACGCGCGACATCCTGCTGGTGGAAGCGCTGGCCACGCTGGCCGCCGGATTCTGCGGCGGCGTGGCGCAAACCACGCCCTACATCGGCCAGCCGGCGTTTCGCGCAATGGGCGCGCGCACCGGCTACACCTTGATCACCGGCATCGTGGTCGGCCTGGGCGGCATCTTCGGTTACCTGTCCAACCTGGTGGAAATGCTGCCGTTGGCGGTGCTTGCGCCGATCCTGGTGTTCATCGCCATCAGCATCACTACGCAGGCGTTCGAGGCCACGCCCTTACGTTATGCGGCAGCAGTGGTATTCAGTTTCTTTCCGGCGATTGCGCGCATGGTCGCGATCAAGCTGGGCGATCCGACCTACGTCGCGCCCGATCATTTCGCGGCGCTATACCACGATACCTCGCAAGGCATTTCGGAGCTGGCGGTGATCAACGTGCTCGGCAACGGCTTCATCATCACCTCGATGATCTGGGCCAGCTTTGTGGTCGCCATGATCGACCACAAGCCGCGCCGCGCGGCGTGGATCGCTTTGCTGGGTGGTGTGCTGAGCGTGTTCGGCATCATCCATTCGGTGATGCCGGCCGGCAATTTGTATCTGCCGTGGACGCTCGATCCGGCGATGCGCGCGATTGCCTTCCAATTTGCCGGTGCCTATCTCGCCCTGGCCGGCGTGCTGCTGGTGTTTTCATTCTGGCGCGGCGAGCCGGGTGCGGCTCACGCGTAGCAAAAAAACGGCGCCGTCAGTCGTCAAAACGCGCGAATTGGCCTGAAGAGATAGCTTTTGCTGCAATGCGTACCGAATGCGTGCATGCTGTTGCATGTCATTTGCGACACATCACGGTAATCATGGGCGAAACCATTCATGCTTCTCGCCTTTCATGCACCACCAGCATCGAACACAGGGGGGCCTAATGATCGAGCTGGAAATACAGGCACTCGCGCTTGCGCGCGAGGGGTTGCTCATTGACGTGGGACGATGCGCTGCCGCGTGCGGCTTTGCATTGGTGCGGCAGCGTTTGGCGGATGATCGCAACGGTGTGCTGCTCACCATGGTGGTGCGCGGGCTTGCACGCAAACAGCGTGCGCTGGAAGCGGCGCTGGATAAACTCGAGCGCATTATCAGCTTCGAGATTTCGCCGGTGCTGGAGGGGCATTCGAAGCCGCATTTCGCCGCGTCGCGCTCGGTCGCTGCCAACTACGTGCCGCCACCGCCGCCTGCCGAAACATCCAAGCCGGCCGAAGCCAAGCCTTCGACCAAGGCGCCCGATGCCGTGCCGCCAGTGAGTCCGCCGTCGGCTGTGGACGCCTCGCAGGCCTTCGTAAAGCCGCAGCCATTGTTGCTGTCCGAGCCGGCGCTTGAAGCGGAACCCGAGTTCGTCTTCATGCGCACGCCGGCTCCAGCGCCAGCCGTGGCCGCGCCACCGGCGGAACCGTTCAAGGAATTGGTCCAGCTCGATGCCGACCAGGCTGCGGTGGAAAAACTGCTGCCAAAAATGATCGGCGATTACCCGCAGGTATTCCCGTGGCTGAAAAAGCTGGAGCAAGCGGTGGAAGAGGGGGCGCGTGAATCGTCGCTGGCGCTGGCCGGCCAACGCATCGGCGCCTGGCTGTTCGAGCGCAACCATGCCACGAGCTCGAAGATCGCCCTGGACGAGGCGATGGGACGCATCGGCATCCCGGCTTTGCGCACGCTGGCGGAGGTGGATTATTCCGGCAATCAGCTGCATATCCGCAACAGCCCGTTGTGCACGGAAGAAGGCCGCTCGAGCTGCAAGTTCTTCAGCGGTTACCTGGAAGGCTTGATCGGGCCGGCGGTGGCATCGCAAGGCCTGTCGATCTTTGCCGTGTGCTGCCGCAGTTGCGGCGCGGACGAGTGCGTGTTGGCAGTGATGGATTGAAGCAGGCTGGGATGAAATCCCAGCCTGGCGTCTCAGGAATGTTGCTGCGTGGCCTGGGTGCAGGCGCTATAGAAATCGTTGAGCACCTTTTTCACGCCCGTCACTTCGAAGGCGAAGCCGTAGCGGATACCTTGGCGATCGCGCACCCACGCGCCCATTGCCTGCGCCGAAGCCAGCTGCTGCAACTGGTTCAACGGATAGACGCGTTGCATCACCACCGATTCGTCCACCACGGAGACCCCGCCGCGATCTTCCGGCAGTGTCTCTTTTTGGTTGAGTTCGAAATAGGAGTGCTGTTCGCGTGTCACGATGCCGCGAGCACGCACGGCGCCAATCGTGTCATAGGTGGTGAGTTCGGCGCCGCCAGGCTTGCACAAAAAACTGATCTTGTGTTCGCCGTTGCGATCCTGTTGCTTGAGTTCGAGATAAGGTGCGCCTTGCAGATACTTGTAGGTGGCGATCAGATCCTGCCGCCCGTTGTTGGCCAGGCCCTTGGCGATCATCTGCTCGCCGTTGGGCCATAGCGTTGGATCCTGTGCCGGCCCGGTAGGCGCAGGTCCGGTAGAGGAAGCGGTGAGCGCGTCGAGATCGATACCCATCTCTTTCAGATAGGCCGTGACGTCTGCCGGCGTCTGCTGCGCAGGGTAGGTCGGAAAACCGATGCGATCAGTGCCGCTTACCGCCCATCGGTACACGCCGCCGAGATAGGCATAGGCACAGGCGCTTTCGCATATCGCCGAGCGGTTGAAGTAGCTGGCGCTTGTCTGCCGCGGAAGCCGCGGCACGCCCAGGTGCGTCACGATCGAGCCTTGCCGGAACAAGCGGCCCAACGCCATGCCGGCCTCGACGCTGCCGCCGGGCGAATTCAAATAGACGTCCGAACCCGACTTGATGCGGCCCGACCGCATCAACGATTCGAAGCGTCGCGGTGCATCGGGATCGATCGGGCCGTACAGGTAGATCTGCGGTACCCGGGCCACGCTCAGCGTCATGCGGTCATCGTTCACCTGCATGTTGAGCTGGTGGGCGGTTTGCGCGGGCGTCGCTCTTTTTTGCGCCTGCGCCGCAGGAATCAGGCCCAGGCAGGAGGCCGACAGCAGCAGGCAAGCCAAGGGGTGAAAAGAGCGTCGAAAGGTCTTGCGGTACGGCACGAGCATTCCCTGTTTTTAAAGCTGGAAGGACATTGGAGAGCGTGAAGTGTCGCCGGTTTCCAATGTCCCATGGGTGAACAGGGGCCGCGTGCCCGCCAAGGAAGCGGGTGGGCGTGTGCTGTGGTTGAAGCGGAGCATGTATCTCGCGCTCGTCATGATGCGTCTCCTCCCCTACTGCCGCAGGGGAGGGAGCTTTTCGCCTTTGCGGCTTACTTACCCACCACCAGCAGCGTAAATCCGCTCACCGGCTTGCCTTTCTCCGCCACTTTGGCGCCCACCAGATAAACCTGGTTCGCGGCCGTATCCAGCGCCATGGTGCGTGCACTCTTCATGGTCGGCACATCCGCCACCGTGGAGTACTGATCCGCCGAATCCTGGTGATACACGTTCAGCACACCCTCGCGGCTGGAGGCGAACACCTCATGTAATTGCGGATCGTAAGCCGCGGCATCGGGCTTCTTGCCGATCGGCAGCTTGGCCACCTGATGGCCGTCGGTCGCGTCGGTCACGATCAGCCAGCCATTCGCGCAAGCGGAAAATACGCGCTTGTTCGCCACATCCAGCGCCAGGCCGGTGGGACCTTCGCACGGCGCCAGCGACCAGGTGTTCAACACCTTGCCGGTCTTGGTATCGATATGTGCCAGCTCGGCCTTGTCCTCGATGTTGTTGTAGACATTGCCCTGGCCGTCGGCTGCCGCGAACTCGGGGTTGCCATCCAGCGCGATCGTGGAGAGCTCCTTGCCGCTGGCCGGATCGATCACGCTGATATTGTTGCTGTCGCCATTCATGGTCAGCACGTGCGACGTGGCCGGATCGTAGAGGATGGCATCGGGGTCCTTGCCGCTGACGGCGATATGGCCGATCACCTTGAGCGTGTTCAGGTCGATCACGCTGACATTGTCGCCGTGGCCGTTGCTGGCGTAGGCGCGATGCAGGCTGGGCACCAGCGCTACGCCGTGCACATGCTTCATGCCGGGAATCTCCTTTACTAGCTTGCCGTTGGCCGGATCGACCACCATGATCCGGTCATCGCGCGCAATGAACAGGCGATGCGCGGCCTGGTCCAGCGACAGGTAGTCCCAGCCGCCGGTGCCGCCGAGCGCATATTGATGCGTGACCTTGTAGGTATCTGCGCTTTGCGCGGCAGCCCATAGCGGCGTGCAGAGCAGGCCCGCCAGGGCGAGTGCCTGGGCGATTTGCTTTTTCATGTGACGACTCCCGTGGTGGTGTTCCGGCGGAACGTGAATTTCCGCCAATGATGCCTTGCCCAAGCTTATGGAAAGCTTCAAACCTCGGGCCGGCGGCGCCCACCGCCAGGGTTTGCCGTTGCTGCGTGATGACGCGCAGTCCGCAGGCTGGGTGAAATCGGGTGTCGGAAAACCTAGTAAAGCCGGGGCTGTATCCTGGCCTCTGCGCGCCGGCGATACACCCCATAGTTGAGCCCTGCGCACAATACCAACAACGAACCCGTTGCAAAAAACACCTCGGACAGTCCAAACCTTGCACCCATCTGGCCGCCGATCAGCGGCCCGATCACCTGTCCGGCAAACTGTGCCGACTGCAAGTAACCAAGTGTCTTGCCGATGCTGTGCTCATGCACAATGTGCCGCACCAGCTTGCTGATCGCCGGTAACAACCCGGCGATGGTCATTCCCATCAGCGCGCGCAGCAGCGCCAGCTGCCACCATTGCGCCACGAAGGCTTGCGGCACCATCACCAGTCCGGTTGCCAGCAGGCAGCCGACGATTACTTTCCAGCTTCCTACCCGATCGGCGAGTGCGCCGAGGCGCGCGGCGGTCAGCATGCTCCCGAATGCGGAGGCGGCCATGATGATGCCGGCGGTGCGGGCAAGGCGATTGGCGGCGACACCCAATTGCGCCACGTAGACCGTAATGATCGGCTCGATCGACATGTTGGCCAGCAGCACCATCATCGCCGTGACCAGCAGTGCGGCAATAAGCATGCGTTGCCGAGGCGCAGCCGCTTCGCTCCTTGCATTGACCCGGGTTTTGACATCCCGCGCGCGATCGAAATCTTCCCGCACCAGCAACACCGTCGCGGCTGCCGCGACAGCAATCAAGGCGCCGCCGACGAAGAACGTGCCGCGTATACCCACCCATCCCGGCAAAAAACCACCGACCAGCGGCCCAACCAGGTTGCCGGTCAATGCGCCGGTCGACAGGATGCCGAGCGCCCAGCCGGCGCGCTCGCGCGGCGCTTGCGTACCGACCATCACGATCGAGGCCGAGGCGTAGCCGCCGGCCAAGCCGGCAACCAGCCGCAACGCCACCAGTTCGATCACGCTGTGCGCCATGCCGATCAGCGACATCATGATGGCCATGCCGATGGCCGCGCGCACCAGCATCGGCTTGCGGCCGTAGCGATCGGCCAGGTGACCCCATAGCGGTGCCGTAAGGGCAGTGCCCAGAAACGTTGCACCGAACGCGACGCCAGACCACTGCATCACCGCAGCAGACGAGGTTACGCCCAGTTGCTGCACGTATAGCGGCAGAAACGGCAGCAGCATGCTGAGACTGACCAGCGTGGTAAAGGAACCGAACACGCACACCAGCAAGTTGCGTTTCCAGTACCTTGCATTGCGTTCTGCATAACTGGCTGGCGCGCTGGCGCCACCGACGCCGTAAGCACCTGTATCTGCCTGCGCTGACATAGGGGTTGCCTGGTTAGTCGTGTGCAATGGAATCGGTCATTGGTGTTTTGACTGTTGCTGTTTTCGGTACTCGGGCACGGGCAATCCACCCCAGCCCCAGTTTTCCGGCGGCACTTCCTCGATCACCACGAACGTGGATTCGAGCGGCTTGTTCAGCACGTCCAGCAACAGCTGGCTCGTTCCCTTGATCAATGCAGCCTTTTCTTCCGCGGTCAGCGCATGGCGACTTGGGCCTGAACCTTCGCGGGTGACTTTGATAGTGACGATAGGCATGACGATGCTCCTCGGTAGCCGGGCGAGCGTTGCGCTCGCCCGGAGGCTGTCAATGACCGGCGCTCTGGCCGCCGTCGACGTGCAGGATTTCGCCCGTGACAAAACCGGCGGATTCCAGATACAGCACGGCGTCCGTAACGTCGCCGATCTCGCCCATGCGGCCGACCGGATGCAGCGAGGCCAGCGCAGCGTGGGTTTCAGGTGCATGCATCGGCGTCTTGATTACGCCGGGCGCTACCGCGTTGACGCGTACGCCGCGCTTGGCGTATTCGATCGCTAGCGACTTGGTTGCTGCATTCAGGCCACCCTTGGTCAGCGAAGCGAGCACCGACGGCACGCCATCGATGGCGTATTCCGCCAGCGTGGTAGTGATGTTCACGATGTGCCCGCTGCGCTGCTTCTCCATCTCGGCGACGGCCAGCTGCGTGATGTGGAAGAAACCATTGAGGTTGGTGGCGAGGACATTGGCGTAGTCCTCAGCGGTATAGGCGGTAAACGGCTTGGCCACGAACACGCCTGCGTTGTTCACCAAGCTGTCGATGCGGCCGAACCGGTCCAGCGCTTCCTTGATAATGCGTTCGGCCACCGCGCGATCGGCAATATCGCCGGAAATGGCCAGCACGTCTGGGTCGCCGGACGGTTTGATGGAGCGCGAATTGGCGACGACGCGGTAATCGCGATCGCGGAACGCCTTGACCAGGGCTGCGCCGATGCCTTGCGATGCGCCGGTAACGATGGCGACTTTGCGTGAGTTGCTCATGATGACGATCTCTTATAGGAAGGAAGGGAAGCCAGCGCTAGCGCCGACACCTTCAATCTAGGCTCGTCATGCGTGTTATCGAATCCCTGCTATCCGGCAGACACTCTTCCGCGGCGCGGTGGAATCGGCGTGTCGGGCTTGGTTTCCGCATCCCGCGCCAGGCTCGCAAACTGCTTGCGCAGGCGCGGCAGCGCAAAGTCCACGAAAGCGCGTACCTTCGGCACGGAAAGACGTCCATACGGTGAAACGAGATGGACGGGAATCGGTGCGGGTTCCGCATCGGCCAGCACGATGCGCAACAAGTCTTGCTTGATTTCCGATGCTACGTGATACGACAGAAGGCGCGTCACACCGTGCCCATCCACGGTCGATGCAATGGCGGCACGCACGTTGTTCACCACCAGGCGAGGCATGATGGGGACGGATTGCGGTACGGCCGAACCCTCCAGCGGCGGAAACGTCCACGAATCCGTGCCGCTGTGCTGCAAGGCGATCACGGGATGCTTGGACAGATGCACCGGCTCGTCGATGCGCGGATGCGTGGCCAGGTAACGCGGCGAGGCCACGACAACCCTGCGCACGTCCCCGACACGCTGTGCCACCAGTGTCGAATCGGGGAGATGCGTAATGCGCAAGGCCAGGTCCATGCCTTCATCGATCAGGTTGACCGGCCGTTCCAGCAGATACATGCGCACGTTGACGGTCGGATGTTGCTCCATGAAAGCGTCGACGATCGGTCGCAGCAATTCCACGCCGGAATACACGGTGGCGGTGATGGTCAAGGTGCCGCGCGGCACCGACTTCTCCCCGGCGGCCTGGCGATCCGCTTCCTCCAGATCCGCCAGCACCTTCCGGCAGGCCATGGCATAGCGTTCGCCGGCTTCGCTCAGCTTGATGGAGCGTGTGGTCCGGTGCAGCAGCGGTACACCGACATGCGCTTCGAGAAAGGCAATCGCCCGGCTCACCGCGGCTGCAGATCGCCCGGTTTTGCGGCTTGCGCCGGCAAGGCTGCCTTCATTCAGCGCCGAAACGAACACTTTCATGGCGTCGATGCGGTCCATGGGGCATGCCTCGCAGTGATGGAATGGAGCAATGGCTGCGCGGAGTTTGCTACAGGTTTTGTGGCGCGCATAGCAGCGTTGCCGCGCGCGTAGGCTGGGATGAAATCCCAGCAGCGGAGACCTCAATAGAGCTGGGATTTCATGCCAGCGTACTGGCCAATTCGCTTTCCAGCGTCTGCATCAGGGCTGCGGTGGACAACGCTCGCGCCAACGGTGCGCCTTGCCCCGCCCAATGCGCACCATAACCGCTCAAGCCTGCCGCCT
>Ga0335072_10015189_pt1 | contig 10934 bp, 5 predicted proteins | sample Lox_Sample_21_FD_206725 | JGI IMG/M metagenome (GOLD analysis project Ga0335072, IMG submission 206725) | Soil microbial communities from Loxahatchee National Wildlife Refuge, Florida, United States - Lox_Sample_2.1 | ecosystem: Environmental > Terrestrial > Soil > Wetlands | place: USA: Florida... | reverse complement strand
GAACCTCAATAAAGGCTTCGGCGGCAAAGTACTGGCAGGTGCTGGATACTCGTAGACGGCGCCGCCGTCGCCGAGCACCAGAGTGCGCCCGGCAAGATGCACGATCAACGGTTGCCCATCAGTTCCGCGCTCAAATGCAACGGGCGGTCTGGTATAAAAGTTATTTCCCGCAGAGAGCAAGCCGGTAAAGCTGCCCAAAAGAACCACGAGGGGACCCGCACTCGAGTTCATGCCCCTTTATCGGTAATTCCGGATGTTCGCTTTAATTTAGCGGGATCGCGGCACGATTACCGTCCAGCCGGGGTTTCCCGTGCTGTTCAACCAGTTCCAGCCCTTGTATACCGCTCCTCCGGGCCCGCCGTAGTAGGCCACTTGAGCTTGTCCCGTAGCCGGGTTCTCCCACACTAGGTCCGGTACTCCATTGCCATCGAAATCGCTCGCGCCTACTACGTTCCAGCCCGGCATTCCGGTAGTGTTCAGCCAATTCCACCCGATGTACGTCGCTCCTCCGGCGCCGCCGTAGTAATTCACGGTTACCTGGCCGGTGGACAGGTTCTGCCAAACCAGGTCCGGTACTCCATTGCCGTCGAAATCCGCCGCCCCCACTACGCTCCAGCCGGGTACTCCGGTGCTGTTCAAATAATTCCATCCCTGGTACACAGCGCCGCCCGCGCCACCGTAGTAGTTCACGGTCACCTGCTTGGTGGTGTCGTTCTGCCAAATCAGGTCCGGCACACCATCGCCGTTCATATCCGCCACCGCAACCACCGTCCAGCCGGGCACGCCGGTGCTGTTCAGGTAATTCCATCCCGTGTACACCGTTCCGCCCGCGCCGCCATAGTAGTTCACCGTCACTTGCCGGGTGGCGTCGTTCTGCCAGACCAGGTCCGGCACGCCGTTGCCGTCGAAATCTCCGCTGCCCACCACGTGCCAACCCGCGACGCCCGTGTTCAGCGTGGCGGCACTCTGGTACACTGCGCCTCCATAACCGTAATAGTTCACGGTCACCTGGCGCGTGGCGGTATTCAGCCACACCAGATCGGGCTCGCCGTTGCCGGAGAAATCGGCCACCGCTTTCACCTGCCAGCCGGTATAGCCGGTGCTGTTGATCCAATTCCATCCTTCATAGGTAGCACCGCCCACCCCACCGTAGAAATTGACTGTGACCTGGTTGGTGGTATTGTTTTCCCACACCAGATCGGGCACTCCATCGGCATTGAAATCCTGCGCGCCAACCACCGTCCAGCCGGGGACGCCAGTAGCATTCAAGTAAGCCCAGCCCTGATACACCGCGCCGCCCGCGCCGCCGTAATAGTTCACGGTCACTTGCTGGGTGGTGAGATTCTGCCAGACCAGATCGGGAGTGCCATTCTGGTCGAAATCGGCGGCGGCGACCACGGTCCATCCCGGCGCACCGGCCTCGTTCAAATAGTTCCAGCCCTGGTAAACGGCGCCGCCCGGGCCGCCATAGTAGTTGACGGTGACCTGTTTAGTGGAGTCATTCTGCCAGATCAGATCGGGGGTTCCATCGCCGTTCATGTCGGCCACTGCGACCACGGACCAGCCGGGTACGCCGGCTTCATTCAAATAGGCCCAACCCTGATACACCGCGCCGCCCGCTCCGCCGTAATAATTGACGGTGACCTGGCGGGTGGTATCGTTTTGCCAGACCAGATCGGGAGTGCCGTTGCCGTCAAAGTCAGCCGCGCCGACCACATGCCAACCGGGGGAGCCAGCCGCATTGAGATAGTTCCAGCCCTGGGCTACGGGCGTCGCGCTGCCAAAGTAGTTGAGGTTGACTTCGCGGGAGGAGTTATTTTGCCACAGGAGATCCTGGAAGCCGGAGCCGTTGAAATCGCCGATGGCGTTGCGGCACGTATAAGAATAATCGGTGGTTGCCTGGGTGACGCCATTGGCGACCGTGGCCAACTGGACGTATATAGTGGAAGCGGTGCCGGTACAGGGGATGAAATCGATGGTTTGGGAGGTGCCCGAAACGGTGCCATTGAAGATATTCGAGCCACCCGGGGAAGTGCCGACAGATAGCTGATAGCCGGAAGCGCCGCTGACCGAATTCCAGGAAAAGGTGGCCGAAGTTCCCGGCAGCTCGACTCCCGGCCCCGGACTGGCGATTCCAGCCGGGAGATCGATTCCCATGACGAACGCATCATAAAGACCGGCATTGTAGGGCTGAACCGCGCCGGGAGTGACCGGGAAATTTGTAGCCACAGTGAGACCGGATACCACCACTCCGCCGGTTGGCGAGACGGCTATACTCTGACCCAGGTTATTGTCTGACCCGCCAATACAAGTGGAAGACACAAAGGTTCCGCCCGGGCTGATTTCCGTCATGAATGCTTCTGTGGCAGCCACAATACCGGCATAAGCAGTCCCGGAAGTGGTGGGCCCCGTTGCCAGGGCGGTGATCTGGTTTTGGGTGAGACCGTTGTAGGTCAGAGGACTCCAATCGCTCTCCGCAAGACCTCCGCTGCTCGCCGTGGAAATGCCCGCGCCAAGAAACGACAGATAGACGTTGTCTGCGCGATCCACCGCGACCAACGATGGCGTCCCGATTTGGGTGGGGAGATTCGCCAGGGTCCAACCGGTGCTGCTGGCGTTCGACGTGTAGTACAGGCCATTCGGCGTGGCGGCATAGATCACGCTCGGATTACTGACGCTATAGACGGCCAAGCCGGTTGCCGCGGCAGCGCCTGGCGGGTTGGTGTCTATGCCGGTGTCGACGAGAGTCCAGGCTATCCCGCCATTGATAGTCTGATAAACACCGTTGTAAGTGCCCACATAAGCTGCCGCTGGACTGTTTGGATCCACTGCCAGGGAGTAAATCGTGCCGACGGGAGGCGTAGCCGGGCTATTCCACGAAGAGCCTGCGTTGGTGCTGTAGATTAAGCTCGTGCCCCATCCCACGTATACCGTCGATGGACTGCTTTTGCCGACAGCGATCACGGCTGGAGTGCCGATCGTTTGGCCCAGTTTCGTCCAACTCGTGCCGCCGTTGGTGGTTTGATAGAGATTTCCGCTTCCCGCCGCATAAACGGTTGAGGGCGTATTCGGATCCACCGCGATGGAATCGATGGTAGTCGTTGTTATACCGGCGTTCGCGGAAATCCAGGTGCTGCTGCCATTCGGGAGCTTAAAAACTCCGCCTCCAGCCGCATTGTAGGCGCTCGCTCCGGCGTAGAGATCGCCGCTCGAATCGAATGCCAAGGCAGTCACCTGATCGAAATTTCCGGATAGGGTGCTGGGCGACCAGTCGGAGTTGGAACCGCTGATGATACCCTTCATTAAAACCGATGGCCCGCCATTACGCGCCCCTGCAACGGTATTCACACTTGGGAAAGCAATGCATTCCGTGGTACCGGAAACGTAGGCGTTCCCCTCCGCATCAACCCCGATGCCCGATCCACGTTCCGGCAAAATATTGCTTCCCAGTCCGCCGATATATGTGCCGTAGACCAGCCCGCCGGCGGAGTTCAGCTTGATGGCGAAGCCATCCGTCACGCCGCCGCCGAAAGTGGTTTGTCCAGCGCCGCTGGAAATTTGCGGAAAGCTCGCATCGTTTGTCATTCCAGCCACATAAGCGTTGTCCTCGGGGTCCACGGCAATCCCAAAACCGATGGTTTGCATGCCGGCGCCGGAATGCCCCAACAAGATCGCTCCATAGCCATAGCCAGACCCTCCGGCGTCCACTTTCAGCACGTAACCCTGCGCCGGAGTGGCCACCGTCGCCGTCCCCGTCGAGCCCGTAACGTACGCCGCCCCACTGCTATCTACAGCTACGCCGTATCCGATGCCAGGGGAAAGATACGTTGAGTACACAAAGGCCGAGCCGGCCGCATTGATTTCCGTCAAAAACCCCGCCGCTGGAGAGCTTGAAAGAGGACTGGAGAGGGGAAAAGGAACGCAGCCGGAGGGAGGGCATTGATAATTTGCCGTGCCGGTGACGTAGGCATTCGCGGCATTATCGACGGCGATGCCGCGTCCCCAGAAGGAGCCGCTTCCGCCCAAATACGTGGAATATACCAGTGCCGTGCCGGCTGCGTTCACTTTCGTCACGAAAGCGTTCGTACCGCCGTTGAGAGCTTTTTGGGGCACACCCGCGGTAATTGGGAAATTGATAGACGTCGTGGATCCGGTCACATATGCGTTCCCGGACTTATCAGCGGCAATGGCGCCTCCTATGTCAGTCAGCGTGCCGCCAAACGCCACGGAATACATCAAAGTATCGCCACTGGGACTCATTTTGACGACGAATACAGTGGAACCCCCGCCACCCTGCGCAGCCGTAAGAATCCTGGGGGTCCAGGTGAAACTACTCGCAGATTGAGTGAATCCGGTAATATAGATGAACCCTGCGGAATCCATGGCAACCGCCGGGTAGCTCGTAGTAGCGGCCGCGGAGGAAATTCCGAATACCTCTTCCTGGGACGATCCGAGATACGTTCCAAAACTGAGCGTGGGATCGATCACCAGCGTCTTACTGGCATCATAGGCAGCGATTTCAAAACCCACGCGCTGATGAGGCAGGATGGCATAGCGGCCATCCAGAACTTTCCGCACGCCCCCGGTTTCCTGATAGACCACAGGCCGGTGGTGGCGGATCTCGCCGGACGGGGTTTTTAGTATCAGGTCGCCGCCCTCCAGGCGCATGCTGGTCACACCTTCAAACTGAAGCTGGATAGCCTTGGGGTTACCTCCTGGCGCTACCACAAAATCATATTCCAGCTTTCCTTGGTTGCCATAAAACGCCACATCGACTCCCGGATACAGTTCCTGGTAACACACGCGGGCGTAGTTCGGCGCGCCGCTTACCCACTTTGCGGGATCGTTTCCGAGAAAGTAACTGCTGACTGCTGTTTCTCTCTCGCTAGCCGCGATTTTCGGCGACGAGTTCGCTCCTGGAAAACTGATGCCGATGGTGGACTGGCGTGCTGCCTTTCCCTTGGACGCGAGATTCAAGAAGATTTTGGCAGGTGTCAGCAGGATCGAGTAATCGGTACCGTGCGACAGGAATTTCACCGAGGTAGCAGCCTGCCCGCGGTTCTCTTCAAAGCTCAAGGGCAGCCTGGCATAGTTGGCCAGCGCCCGCGTCTTCATTTCGTTGTTCACTTGGTCGCCGGCGTTGTGCGCAGCCAGCGCCACTGTGGTCAGCGAAGAGAGAACTGCGAACCACAGACTGGTCCCGTTGCGTAAGGTCATGTTTTGTCCCAAAGATTGCAGTATATCGCCTGCGCTTCGCCGTGGGTGTGGGAAAATGGCAGAAAATTCGAACCTAAGTGTACTTGATTCTGGTACTTGGCGCATATGGTACACCATGCGCCGGTTTATTGGTCAAGGACGCCGCGGAAGAAGTCTACGGAGCTAAGGGCGCAGGTCTCCCACCGGAAATGCTCTGCGCGGATGGAACCTGTTCGCGCGAGCCGCAACCGCTCGGCAGGCGACGTGAGCAGACGGTCTAGGGCAGAGCGTATTTCGGCCGGGCTACCGGGATCGATCAGCGCTGCCGCCCCACCGGTCACTTCCGGCAGCGAGGAAACCGCGGAAGTGATCACCGGAACACCAGCCGCCATGGCCTGCGCTACCGGAAAACCAAAACCTTCGTAAAACGAGGGATAAACGAAAACCGTCGCGCCCGCCGTAATCCCAGGCAAATCTCCCTCGGGGACGTAGCCGATATAACGTGCACCGCTGGCCGGGCTGCGCAGGCGGGCTAGTGTTTGGCGCGAGTGCCAGCCTTCCGGTCCCACCAGAACCAACTCGAACTGCTCGCGCAGCGCAGCGGGCAATCCTTGCCAGGCATCCAGCAGACCTGCCACATTTTTTCGCGGTTCGACTGTTCCTACATAGAGCGCATACGGCTGCCGAAGTCCATACTTTTTTCGCGCGGCTGCGATGATATTCGCGCCGGTCTCGAAGTAGGCTGGGGCGACGCCCGGATAAATCGCGTGGATGGAGTCCGGATTCAAACCCAGGACGCGCACCGCATCCGCGCGGGTGGCTTCCGACACGGCGATCAACCCGGCCGCGCGCTTCCAAACGTGCTCGGCGAAGCGTTGCTCGGCGGCCACGTTGGCAGGCTGATGAAATTCCGGAAGTAGCCAGCAGGTCAGGTCATGCAGAGTGGCCGTTAAGCGGGAACGGCGGGGTGCATAGACGAGCTTGGTGGCATGAAAGATATCTCCACGGATCATCAGGTCCGCCATGGAATTGGGCCGGTAGTTCAGCGCGAACAACAGTGCCTGTCTGGCTAAAGTGCCGGGCGGATCCGCAATGGAGCCTTCGTGATTCAGTTCACCCAATCGGTCCAGATAGGGGAAAAGCGTAACTTGTTCGTCCCCGAGTATCTGGCGCAGGTACGCGATCCAATGAAACAGATAATTCTTGACGCCCGCGCTGCGGACCAGCAGCGGGATGGCGTCAATGACAATTCGCATGCGGCGTATTAACCGTGAAGCAGTCATTTTCGCACGAGAGGCTTCTGCCGATAGACTGTTAGAGTGGCGTGGATCTGTTTCCTGGCCGGTGCTGGGTTTGTGCTGTATGTGGTCGCGGGATATCCTCTATTGCTGGCCGGGTTGGCTCGTTGGAAACCCAAACCGGTCCACAAGCAATTCTCTGAAAAGAGCGTCACCGTATTGTTGGCGGTGTACAACGGCGAGCGATGGATACGAGCGAAGCTGGAATCGATTCTGCGGCTCGACTATCCGCGGGAGCGGATGGAAATCCTGGTGATCTCGGATGGCTCGACGGACGAAACCGATGCGATCGCCGGTCAATTCCGCACGCAGGGGGTTGAACTGCTGCGCGTTCCGCATGCGGGTAAAGCGGCTGCGCTGAATGCGGGCATGACCCGGGCTACGGGTGAAATCCTTTTCTTTACCGACGTCCGGCAATGTTTGGAACCGGATGCTTTGCGTCAGCTGGTAGCGTGCCTGGGAGACCCGGAGGTGGGCGGCGTGTCCGGCCAGATCCTGTTGGTCGCAGGCAAAGGCGAAGAAGCCGACGTGGGGCTGTATTGGCGGTTTGAGAAATGGCTGCGGGATAGGCTGACCGAGGTGGATTCGGTGCTGGTAGCCACCGGCTGCATCTATGCGCTGCGCCGCGAGCTGGCGCGCCCGCTGCCTCCGGCAGCGTTGATTGATGACGCCTACCTGCCACTGGCGGTCGTTCTGCAGGGCTATCGTTTTGTATTCGAACGGCTCGCCATCGCGTACGACTACCCGACGCGGCTGGAGGTAGAATTTCAACGCAAGGTCCGCACGCTGGCTGGGCTCTTGCAGGTGGTCCGCAGTTATCCTGGCTTGCTGAACGTGTTTCGGCCAGTCGGATTCCACTTCTTTTCGTACAAACTGGGGCGGCTATTTTTGCCCTATGCCGTGTTGCTGGTGGCAGTCAGCAGCTTCTGGCTGCCGCGCGGATGGGCGCAGGCGGCGATTGTCGCTCAACTCGTGCTGTACGGCCTGGCTGCCCTCGACCATTGGATTCCAGCCGGCTCCGCTTGCAAGCGCCTTTCGGCTGTATGCCGCACATTCCTGATGCTGATCGTGGCGGCATTTTGCGCGGCTTCCATCCTGTTTCTGCCGGCCGATGCGTTATGGAAGCAAACGCGCGTCAATGCCGTTTTGCGCGAGGATTGAAGCGTCGAGTTAAGACTGCTCTTGTTTAACAAACTGCAAGGCAGCCGAATTCATGCAGTAGCGCAGGCCGGTGGGCTCGGGGCCATCCGGGAAAACATGACCCAGATGCGCGTCGCACTTGCTGCAGAGCACTTCCGTACGCATCATGCCGTAGCTGGAATCGGTTTCTTCGGTGACATTTTCTTTGGCGATCGGTTCCCAGAAACTCGGCCAGCCGGTGCCCGATTCGAATTTGGTGTCGGAGCTGAACAGGGCGTTTCCGCAGCAGACGCAGCGATATAAGCCGCGATCATGCAGCTTATAGTACTTGCCGGTGAACGCCATCTCCGTGCCCTTCTGCCGCGTGACGGCAAATTGCTCGGGCGTGAGCTGGCGCCGCCACTCCTCATCGCTTTTGATCACCTTTTCCGTGCTCACAATTCCTATTCTCTTTCCGGAATTCGAAAACTCAACCAGGCGTACCTGCACCGGGGGTGCGTCGGCGCTGCGGCGCGCGGGACGACTATCCGCGTGCGAGACCGTGCTGCAGGCGTCGCCGGCCAAAAATGTGAGGCAGGCGCAGAACAAGGACCGCCGATCGATCGAGTGTTTCCAAGGACTGTCCAATGCGGAATACCCAATCTTCATAAGCCATCGGGCCGTCAATCTATTCCCGGCCTCGCCCAACGGAAACTCGCCGGTACCCGGTACGGTACACGCGGTTCTGTTCGCCATCGATAGCTTGCGCTTAGAATTCGATTAGGCGGATAGATCGTCCGCCATTTTCCTAGGTTTTGAGCCAGAAAGCAAGGGGACGGGCGGAGTCGTTATCGGCTCCGCCCCTTGCTATTTAACGTTCTCCGGACCACCCGAACCGTTGTATGAAGACTGGTACAGACTCTGCAGCCGCCAGCCGCGATAAGCCTTCACCGTACCGAGCGCCTGATATTGATAGTCGATCGTACCGGTGGGTGTAAACTCCGTGCTCTGGATTTCGGTATCGTTGCCGACGATGATATTGCCTGCGTAGAAACTGTAGTCTCCGTTCAGCATTACCTGGGCGCTGCCCAAGGCCGGAGAGTAAGCGCCCAAGTCGTTATTGAGCGTTAGCGTGGCGGTCATCGGCGTACTGGTTTCATCGAGAGTCCAAACCTGGCCGCGGCTGTCGCCTCCATATTCTTGAACCCGGTTACTTCCATTGTCGAACACCACCAAGGTGGTTTCGCCGTTGTCGATGAAGGCCGGGTTATGCTGGCCGGAAAACCACGGATAAGGTTCGCCGGTGGTTCCCACCAGCGTGAAATCGCCATCCAAACCCAGCCGCCATAAAATGTCGCCCGTTCCCGTGGCATTGTTGTAATCGATTTTGACAATCCAGTTCTGATTACGCATCGAGAGCAGTAAGTCGCCGTCCTGCGTCAGATATTGCAGGCTGTTGCCGTGGGTCCAGTCATTGGCCGGCGAGGAGAGCAGCACTGGCGGGCACCCTCCAGCGGTTTCGCCGGTGGTGGGATTCGTCACGCAATTGGCGTCCCCTTTGCGATTGATGTTGACGCAGCCTGTCGTGGCGCAATCGTGATTGAAGGCATCCCAGTAACCCAGCACCTGGAAATTATCATCCAGCACAATGATCACGTCAGCGATAATGTCAATCGGCGTCGAAGAACCCTGGGTGCCCGGCGGAAATATTTCCTGCACGTCTCCCAGCACCATGGTTTGGCCATTGGCGATCCGAATCGCATCGTGATCGAAGCGGCCGAGCGGTTGGGTCAGTCCCAGTGCCTGGAGCTGCTCGTACACACGATCGCAATTCGTCTCATGGACGATGTTGCCCGCCAGGTCAAATTCGCGGACGATTTGCTGGCGCGTTACGCCGGGACCCCAGACCCCGGTGCCGGTGCCCTCGCCGTTCGGAATGCTGAGGAACGTTCCACCCGGCACTGGACGCGTCAACTGGAGAGGCGTCGGATAATACCAGAGAACGTTCGCACTCAGATCGGTCGCGAAGGGAAACAGCGGCGGCGCGGTATAGCCTGACAGCACAATGTCACTGGTGGTGTCCGCGCCAGTTTCGGCCGCTACCGGAATACTGCGTGTCGGGAACACGAGATTTTTCGGAAGGGGCTCGGTCGTGAATGTGATGGTGGGGCCGTTGGTCGTTCCCCCAGTGGCGCTGGTTACCTGACTGTACATGTTATAGGTAGTGCTCGGCCGCATGCCGGCAATATAGAAATTCTGTGACCCCTCGTGGCAGGGCCGCGCATCCGTAGATACCGGCTGGGGGGTTACTTCTGATTGAAAGACGACATTCATCGTACTGCCCGGAGGACAGGTCGGCGAACTGAAAAGCGCAACCAGGGGATTGGCCGTCGCGACGGCTACCGGTTGGCTGCCGGTCACCAGCGGCTGCGCGATAAAAAGTATAACGACTTGAGCACTGGTACCCGCCAGGTAATCTCTCGCGGTCAGGCGCAAGTGATAGGCGCCCTCAACATAGTTAGGTACCCAGGTGAAAGTATTCGCTTCATCGAAATCTTCCAGCGTGCTATAAGTCGTGGCGCCCGGTCGCTCAACCTCCCATTTATAGCTCAGAGGTCCGGGATCGGAATCCGTCGCTGAAGCGGTCAGCGTGATGGTGGTCCCCAGCAGTTGAGGCGTGGAAGGTGACGTCGCCAGTTGCACGTTCGTGATAGTGGCGTGCAGCGGCGGACAGAAAATGCAGGCTCCCAAAAGAGCCACGGCGTAATGAGCTTGGGCGGAGCAGGCGCGAAACGAGCGTCTAAACCAGTGTCGCATCTGAATCGGCGGGACCTCCGAGGTTTTGAGTATAACATGCACCCCGAGAAGGCTATTTCGCGGCTGTTCCTTAGAGTTCCAGTACTGTTAGCGGACTATTCGAGGCGCCGTCTTGCGGCCGGTTGCCGTCCGGCAGCGGCTAAGCTTTAGATAGCTGAAAATCAAACGGTTAACGAGCGCCGCGTAAAGCTCCAGCGCTGTATCTGGCGCGACGAAGTATACTTGACAGGCCCGGGGGCGGCCCCTATAGTATGAGGGATACGTTAGCCGTCCTGCGTCTGTTTTTCCGGAGGAATTTCATGCTCAATTTTGCTTACAATACGGGTTCCGTTTGGCGAGTAGCTCTGCGCGGGGTTCTGCCCGCCATCGCCTTGATGGTTGCCTGGCAACCCCTCAGGGCGCACCAACCGCACGATCCGATGAGCGTCGTGGCGGTCTCGCCCAACTATGTCAACGATCAAACGATCTTTGTAGCCACTGGCGCCGTCACCCAGCCCCTTCCGG